>Ga0180437_10010369_pt1 | contig 11379 bp, 7 predicted proteins | sample SS_ome_4_FD_132410 | JGI IMG/M metagenome (GOLD analysis project Ga0180437, IMG submission 132410) | Hypersaline lake sediment archaeal communities from the Salton Sea, California, USA - SS_3_D_1 metaG | ecosystem: Environmental > Aquatic > Non-marine Saline and Alkaline > Hypersaline > Sediment... | reverse complement strand
TGGGGGGGAATGCCGACATCACCAGCTCCTACGAGAACATCGAGGTCACGGACGTCCGCGGAGACCTCCTCGTCAAGGCGCCCAGCTCGGCGGTCGCCGTCGAGCGCGTGACCGGCAGCGTGGGGATTGTCGCCAGCTACAGCCCGATCCACGTCCGGGACGTGGGGAGCCGATGCGACATCCACGCGGATTCCGCCCCGGTGAGCGTGGACGATGTAGACGGGGAGGCGCGGATCCGAACCAGCTACGGCGAGATCAGGGTCCTGAACGTCACGGGGGGGCTCACCATCGACGGCAGCTCCTGCTCCGTCGTCGTGGACAACGTAGGGGGAGCGGTGAGGGTCAACAACTCCTACGGGTATGTCGTCGTGCGGGGAGCCCGATCGTCCATCGACATCGACGGCGACTCGAGTCCCGTGGAGGTCTCCGAGATTGCGGCTCTTCCGGTCGGCGGGCTCTACGACATCCGCACGACCTACAAACGCATCGAGCTCGTGCTCCCCGCGGATGCGTCCGCGGACATCGTCGCCGTCACGTACAACGGCGAGATCCAGTCCGAGTTCGCGATGGTCTACTCCTCGGACGGCGTCAAGAGGGGCACGGGCACCCTCGGGGCCGGCGGTTGCAGGGTCCGGCTCGAGACCTGCGGCGACATCTTCGTCACGCGGCAAAGGTAGGCCGCGCCGACGTCTACTTCCACCCCGCCTTGAGGCTTCCCCAGCTGGCGCGGTTCGACGGCGTGGCGCCCGAGATGCTGAACGTGTCGGCCGCCGTGACGCCCGACCCGCCCATGCCCAGCGTTCCGGTGATCTTCACGCAGTAGGTCCCCGTCGGGGCCTGGGTCCCGTGGTAGTCCCTCTGGTCCCAGAAGTACGTGACGGATGAGTCCGGGTCGAGCGAGTGCATGAGCCACAGAACGTACAGGGGGTAGATGAGCGTGTCGGCCGCGTCGTGCCAGACGGACCACGGAGGTTCGGCGCTCATCCAGAAGCTGGAATCGCTGGCGTTGGCGAGCGTGAAGAAGACGGTGTCTCCCGTGCAGTAGGAGGCCGCGGAGGTCCGGAGCGTGACTTCGTCCCTGCTCGAAGACACGACGGAGCCCGCGACCGCCACCGCGGCGATCATGACAACAGCCACGAGACCGGTAGCAGAGCGCATATCTCTTCACCTCCTGAACTCGAGAAAACCAAAGACGTCCAAACCTAAATTCAGTCTAACTCATTTTTCGAAATAATGCAACAACAAAAGGGGCGGGTTCCGCATATCAAGAGCGCGGATGTTCATGGGGCCAGGTTTGGCAGGTACGCAGGGGCAGACCACGGGCGCGCCGATGGGGGTTGTCCTGGGCGCATGAGACGGTTATGCTGTCCTGGGAATGCTGGTCATGTCCTGAAGGTTCGGCCGGGAAGCCAAGGGGGTGCGGGATGAAGTTGAGCGTGAGAGCGTTTGCGTTGACGTGCGGCCTGCTGTGGGGGTTCGGCCTGCTCGTGGTGACCTGGTGGATCATGGCGTTCGACGGCCCGACGGGAGACGTCACGTTCATCGGGCGGATCTACCGGGGCTACAGCATCACTCTGTCGGGGAGTTTCGTCGGGCTGGCGTGGGCGCTTTTCGACGGCCTCGTCGGCGGGGCCATCTTCGCCTGGCTGTACAACACGTTGGCCGTTCGCCTCGGCCCGAAGGCCGCTGAGGGCGTGTGACGGACCCCCTTTGCAGAGGGGCCTACAGACACGAGGAGCACTCGATGAGACATGCCATGCTGGTCTTGGCTGTTGTCGTATTCTGTTCATCGATCGGGAAGCCCCAGACTGCCGCCGGGGAGGACCTCGAACGGATCCCCCTGCCCGCCCCGACCATGGAGGGGGGCAAACCTCTCATGGAGGCTCTGAGGGATCGCCACACCTCGCGCCGGTTCAGCGACCGGCCCCTTCACCTGGACGTGCTCGGCAACCTGCTGTGGGCGGCCTTCGGCGTGAACCGCCCCGACGAGGGAAAGCGGACGGCACCGTCGGCCTGGAACCAGCAGGAGATCGACATCTACGTGGCGACCGCGCACGGACTGTATCTCTACGACGCAAGGGCCCACGCGCTCGACCTCATCCTCGACGAGGACATCCGGCCCATGACCGGGACTCAGCCTTTCGTGGGAACGGCCCCGATCAACCTCGTCTACGTGGCGGACTTCTCGAAGATGGCCCGGACGCCCGAGGGGGACAAGGTCCTCTATTCGGCGGCCAACGCCGGGCTCATCGCCGAGAACGTCTACCTCTTCTCGGCGTCCGAGGGTCTGGCCGTTGTCGTCCGCGGGCTCATCGACCGCGAACCCCTGGCGGGCAAGATGGGCCTGGGGCCGGAACAACGAATCCTGCTGGCCCAGACGGTCGGGTATCGGGAGGGGTAAGGGGGCGGGGCATGATCTGGAAATACGGGGTCGCATGGATCCCCATGGTCGTCATCGGCATCGCCAACGGCGTGCTCCGCCAGTCCGGGTACGGCAGGTTCATGGGCGAGCTCCGAGCGCACCAGGTGTCGACCTTCACGGGGATCGTCCTGTTTCTCCTCTACATCTGGGTCGTCAGCCTTCGGTGGCCGTTCTCGTCGGCGCGGCAGGCGGTCGGCGTGGGGCTTCTCTGGGTCGGGATGACGGTCGTCTTCGAGTTCGGGTTCGGGCACTACGTCGCCCATCACCCATGGAGCCGGCTCGTCCACGACTACAACCTCCTGGCGGGCAGGCTGTGGGTGTTCGTGCTCGCCGCCGTGGCCGTCGCGCCTTACGTGTTCTTCAGGATCCGGTCATAGGGGCCGTGCCGGCCCGTCTCGCCGGATTGCCGGTTGCCAACGGACGCGAACGACCGCAAGCGGCCGCCATACTTTTGCGATACTCCTCTGCTAAAATTAAGAGTTCGTCATCTCTCCACATCCGGGCCGGAAACGAAGGGGGGTACTACGCCCGCGCACCGCGGGTCGCGCAACGCGGGTCGCGCAACGCGGGTCGGTTGGCGACCGGACTGCCGGGTGAATCCCCTCAACTGAATGCAGGAGCGCGGTCATGCCGAGGGCAGCAGTTGCAGCCATAGTCCTTCTCGTCTGTTCCCTTCCGGTCCGCGCGGAGGAACCCTTCGAGGGCCAGACCCTCATCTCGCCCATGAACTCCAACGATGCCTTCCTGCTAGACATGGACGGGACGGTCGTTCAAACCTGGCACGGCGGAAACAGGCCCGCAAGCATGGCCTACATGCTTTCGGACGGATCGATCCTGAGACCCTGCACGGACCCCAGCGGGAGTTTCTCGGCGGGCGGGGCCGGTGGGCGGATCCAGAGGATCGACGCGGACGATCGCGTGGTCTGGGATTTCTATTTCTCCAACGCCGACCACCAGCAGCATCACGACATCGAACCCATGCCCAACGGCAACGTCCTGTTGATTGCCTGGGAGAGGAAGACGCGCGAGGAGGCCGAAGCCGCGGGCCGCCAATCCATCGGCGGCGAGATGTGGCCGACCCTGATCGTGGAGGTCGAGCCGGTTGGGGCGACGGGCGGCGACATCGTCTGGGAATGGCACCTGTGGGACCATCTCATCCAGGACGCCGACCCGGCCAAGCCCGACTACGGTGTGGTTGCCGACCATCCCGAATGGATGGACATCAACTACGGCAGCGTCACGGCCGCCGGCGACTGGATTCACGCCAACGCCATCGACTACCACCCGGGCCTGGACCAGATCGTGTTCAGCTCCCGCACGACGAACGAGTTCTACGTCATCGACCACGGCACGACGACCGAAGAAGCCGCGGGCCACACCGGCGGCGCGCGTGGGATGGGCGGCGACATCCTCTACCGCTGGGGAAATCCCGAGGCGTACGATCGGGGGTCCTCCTCGGACTGCTATTTCTACGTCGTCCACGGCGTAAACTGGATCGATGCCGGTCTGCCGGGGGAGGGGAACCTGCTCGCCTTCAACAACGGGGACCGCCCCGGCGTGGTGAACGACTACTCCAGCGTGGACGAGATCGTCCCTCCCGTGGACGGGGAGGGGAACTACTCGATCGGGCCCGGTTCCCCCTTCGGCCCGTCGGCGCCCGCGTGGACGTACGGGGGGCCGGGCACGTTCTACGGAGGGGCCAGCCAGTGCGGGGCGTTCCGTCTGCCGAACGGGAACACGCTCATCTGCGTGGCGCAGAGCGGCTACCTGTTCGAGGTGACGCAATCCGGGACGACCCTGTGGGACTACGACCACCCCGCCAACATTGCACGCGCCCAGCGCTACTGGGAGGACGAAACGGCCGTCTCCTCCGAGGAGGACACGCGCGCGCCCCGCTCCTTCCGGCTTCTGGCCAGCTCTCCGAACCCGTTCCACCCGTCTACACGCGTGGGGTTCGTCGTCCCCCGTGAGGCGCGTGTGAGGCTCGAGGTCTTCGACGTCGGCGGACGCCGGGTGGCCGTCCTGGCCGACGGCCGCTACGGCCCGGGGGAGTTCCACGTCCGGTGGGACGGGGTGGACGGCGCCGGTCGGAACGTGTCCCCCGGCGTCTACTTCGTCCGGATGGAGGCCGGAGGATTCTCGGCGACGCAGAAGATGGCACTCCTCAGGTAAGAACGGGGGCGCGCGGTAGTTGGGGATGGAGGGGCTGTTGAAAAAGCCCTCTGGCCGGCATCCCGAGTGCGGCTGGCCAGGCCTTGAGCCCATAGAGTGCCGTGTATCGAAGGGTCTGCGGCAGCTCCGCTGCCGCTTCACGGAGGAGCAGACGTTTTCCAACAGCCCCTCCGTCCCCGATTGCCCTCCCCCCGCCCCGAGCCCCGCGATGCACTTCCCGCTTGCGAACAAGAAATCCCGTCGGCCCGCTGCGAGGCATGGTATAATGGACGCGGCCCTGTGCCTTCTCCTTGTTGAGACCCCACGACCACCGGAGGAATCATGCGCCCCCTGACGTTCATCCACAAGGTCAACCGCCCGACATTCGGGATCCTGTTGGCGGGCGTCCTGCTCGCGTCCGCCGCGGTCTTTCCACGGGCATCGGCCGCAGACCCGGGTCGCCCCGTCACCGTCCGGGCGCTCCAGGCCGCAGGCGATCTCGTTCGCAATCTGGCGCGGTCGCCCGGGACGGTCCCGGGCGGTGTTGTGGGTCTGGATCGGGCCGTCCTCGACGAGGTTTTCTGGGTTTGCCGTCCCGGGGCCGGCGACGCGATCTACGGTCTCGTACCCATCCGCTCCGGCGGAGAGATCGTCGGTGTGGTTGCCGTGAACCGCGCGGGCGAACGCTGGCTGTGGTGCTCGTTCGGGTACCGCGGCGGGGCGTTTCCGCGGGTCACGTCCGAGCAAGCCCTGGAGAGAGCGCGGGCGCGCGCCCGATCGCTCGGTCTTGCCGCGCCTGGGGGCGTTGCGCGGCTCATCCAGGGGTACGACCGGCGTCTCTACTGGACGTTCGAGGTGGGCCGGGAGACGTGGCTCATCGACATGGACCGGGCGGACGCGCCGCTCCTGGAGGCCCGCGATCGCCGGGCACGGGAGGTCTTCGCCCCGGTGCGGGATCGGATGACGCCTCCGGAGCCGCCGCGGCGGGGGGAACGTCCACCCCGCGATCGTGCTTCTTCGGCGGCCCGGGATCTTCCCGCGGCGTACAACATTCCGGGCATCCCCTACCACTACCAGATCACGAGCTGGTACTGCGGGCCGGCGTCGCTCCAGATGGTCATGGATTACCTGGGCGAGGAGATCGACCAGGCCACGATCAGCGATGTGGCCAACGACATCATCGACGAGGGTTGCTACATCTCCGACATGATCCGCTCGGCGCACTTCAGCGGGATGAGCACGGCGATCCAGAACCCCATCCTCCACGGCTACCGGGAGCGCAAGCTGGGGTACGCGTGCACCGAACACTACTGGGGAGGCTCGCCCGATCCCTACGCCGAGGTCAAGGCCCTGATCTCGGCCCACGACCCGATTTTCGTCTGCCAGTGGTGGGACCCCGGCCACACGGCCGGGCACTACCGCGTGCTCAAGGGGTACGACGACAACCTGGACGTCTTCATCGTCCACGATCCGTGGTACACGGCGCCCTTCTGGGGGCCGAACGTGCTCTTCGATCAGACCTACTTCGTCACGGACCTCTGGGACTACTCCTACAGGTGGGGCATGATCGCGCGCCCGTGGGTGCTGGCGCCTGGGGTGCCGGCCTCGGTTTCCGAGGGCGATACGTTCACGGTGGATCTGGGCGTCCTCTACCCGGGGCCGTACCCGTTCGCCGGCCAGTACCTGTGCACGGGGTGCGCGGCCACGATCCATCTTCCCGCCGGTTTCACCCTCGCGGGGGGAAGCCTCTCTCAGACCCTGCCCAACCTGGATTCGGGGGACAGCGTGGGCGTCTCGTGGGACGTGATTGCGGTGGGGCCGCCGGGGGACTGGCAGGTCTCGTTTCAGGCCCAGGGGATTCTGAGCGCCTCGTCGTACTCCTACCCGGCCTACAGCGACAGCATCGGGGGCCGCGCCTGCGAGACGGTCGTCGTCGGTCCCGGCGCGCTGGCAAACTGGGAGGGTGAGGTGCGGCTGACGGACGACCCGGCCAGCTCGGGAACCGCGTTTCCCGGGGGGCGCGCCATGGTCCTCGAGGCCGACGGCACGGTCCATGTGGTGTGGGCCGACACGCGGGATGGGAACAGCGAGATCTACTACCGCGCGCGCGCGTCCGACCTCTGGCAGCCCGAGACGAGGCTCACCACCGACCCGGCGTTCTCGGACGCCCCGTCGATCGCGCTCGGCGAAGACGGCCGCCTCCACGTCGCCTGGGTGGATACGCGCGACGACAACCAGGAGATCTACTACAAGTGCTGGGACCCTTCCTCCGGATGGTCGGCCGACGAGCGTGTAACCACTCTTGCCCGCGTCGACTGCAACCCGAGCATTGCAGCCGGTGGGGGCGGGGTCTACCTCGCCTGGGAGCACAGTGTCTCGTCGGACCAGTTCCTGGCGGTGTATTTCTCCCAGCGGACCGACACCGGATGGACCGAGCCCTACGATCCCGACGCCGCGGTGTACCGCGAGTCGTACAAACCCAGTCTGGCCTGGGGCACCGACGGCCTGCTGCACCTGGTCTACGAGCGGGAAAGCGCCACACTTGAGATGGACAAGATCCGCCACACCAGCTGGGACGGCGAGGGCTGGTCCCCGGTCACCGTGTTGAGCACGGATGTGTCGTTCTCGCGGGGGCCGGTGGTCGCGGCCGGGGGCGGGTCGACGCTCCACGTCGTGTGGCAGGACGGAGAGAACGTGGGGGGCGATATCTTCTATGCCTTCTACGACGGCGCGGCCTGGCAGCCGACCGAGGCGATCGTTACCGGCGGGTTCGAGGCGGGCACGCCCTCTGTGGCCGTCGACGGCTCCGGTTGCGTCCACGTGGTCTGGGCCGACGGCCGTCACGGGGACCCGGAGATCTACCTTGTGAGCTCGGACGGCCGGGGGTGGGGAGACGAGGTCCGCCTGAGCTACGGACTCGGCGCATCGATCGTTCCGACGGTGGCGTCGAACAGCCTGGGCGAGGTCTGCGTGGTCTGGACCGACCTCAGGCACGGCAACTCGGAGGTCTACTTCCGGTCGACGGCGCCGGTGGCGGACGTGGCGGCCGATGCCGTCGTGCCCGCCTTTGATGGACCCGTTCGTCTCTCGGCGCCCTACCCGGTGCCGTTCACCCACGAGACGCGCCTGACCTTCTCGCTCTCCGAGGCGTCGGACCTCGTCCTCGAGGTCTTCGACGTCCAGGGACGCCGGGTCCGCACGCTGGCCCGCGGGCCTCACGGGCCCGGGGACCATTCTCTCACGTGGGACGGACGGAGCGCCGGCGGGGACCGCGTGGCGCCGGGTCTCTACTTCGTCCGCTGCCGGACCGCGCGCGGTCAGGACGTCAGACCCGTGGTCCTGGTCAGGTAGGCGCGAGTGCGGGAACGCGGGGGGTTTCTTCAGGGGGGAGGCGAGTGGATCTGTTGAGACTCGTGATCGGCGGGGTCATCTGAGCGGGGGTCGTCTACGCCGGGTGCGTAGTCTGGCCCTTCCACCTGCGACCGGCCGTGGGAGGCGTCATTGCGGCGGGGGTTGCGGTGGCGATGGCCATCGTCGTCAGCATGATCTCGAGGCGGAGGGGGTAGGGTCCACCCAGCAGGGCCGTCGGCCGCGGTCGACCTCGATGCCCGTCGGGGTCCGGACTACCGCGCGAACCAGTAGCTGATCTTGGCCAAGAAGACATTCTCGGGCTCGTCGTCCAGGAGCGTTCGAGCGTCGAGCGCGTTGTCGAACCGCCCGCCGCCCTCGAGCACGGTCCCCCGGTCCTCGTCGATGCCCCGGCTCTGCTTCCAGACCAGGTAGAACGTGCTCCCGGGCCGGTACTCCCACCTGAGGACGGCGTTGACGTTCACCGAAGAGTAGCGGAAGTCGTAGTCGCGGACGTCGAAGTCCTCGGCGCCGTAGGGCGCGAACTCGTAGGAGTCCGGCCTCGCCAGCTCGCGCGCGCGGCGGTAGTCGCCGACGCTGAGGTAGGGCTGGGCGTAGAGCTCGAGCGAGAGATCCCGGTTGAACAGGACGTTGGCCCTGAGGGTGAGGTCGACCGTCCGCTGGTCCATCTCTCCGAAGACGTAGCTCACGCCCCCGATCCCGCCCCCCGGCGAGGCGAAGTTGTCGATGTGCTGGGCGTCTTCGTGCACCTCGGTGTAGGTGAGACTCGCCGTCCAGCCCACGGTCGACGTCGGGTTCCAGCGGCCCTCGAGGTAGAGCAGGAGCCCGGTGTCTTCGGCCTCGGTCCACGAGAAGTTGCCCCCGTGCTCCAGGCCCCAGCGCCTGCGGGCGTCGCTCGAGAATCCCCACTGGACGAGCCGGTACTCGGGCGTACGCATGAGCGGCCCGCGCCGCTCGTCGTAGGTGCGGGTCTCGTACTTCGAGACGCCCTCGGGATGCCAGATCAAGTCCAGCCACGAATTCCAGTGGTTGCGGAACTGGGTCCACCCGTGGAACTCCGCGGAGAGCTGCTCGGGGTGCCCGGGGCCGTAGGACCACGCGGGGCCGCCGCCGAGGTCCGCACCCTCGCCTGCGCCGTAGAGCCAGGTGCGGACCAGGTCGATCTCGAGGTCCGCGTTCAGGATCAGGTCCCCAGTGGACTGCGGGCTGTGGCGGTAGTGGATCCACCCCCCCGTGTTGATCTCGTCCGGGGCGTTCAGAAAACCGGCGTCGTTGAGCTCGAGGTCGTCCGATTCCCAGTGTCCCCAGACGCCGCCGAAGACCCGCCCGCCGAGCTTGCGGAGGTTGAGGTCCCCGGCCGTCCCGTAGGCCCTCCCGTGGGGGAGAGAGGGGTCGGCCGCCGACGGGGCCGGGTCGACGACGGAGCCGACCACGGAACCCTGGACGTTGTAGTCGCGGTCGTGGAGGTTCACGTCGAAATCGAGACCGCTGGTCCAGGCGTCGCGGGTTTCGTCCACCCCGTAGGTGTCCCGGTCCTCCGGCTTGTACACGGCCGTCTGCATCAGGTTCACCCGGTGCGCACCCTCGCCGAACTCTCTGCCGAGCCGGCCCACGAGGAAGTGGGTGAGCCGCTCTCCGCCCTCGAAGAGGTTGTGGGCATGTCCGCTGCGGGTCACGTCGGTGGCGGCGTACAGGCCGGCCACCGTGAAGCCCTGTGAGGTCTTGCCCGTCAGCTTCCCGGCCAGGCGGATCCGGGCGTTCTCGTCGCCGGTGCCGATTCTGCGGGAGTGGAACAGACGGAAGTTGGGATGCTCGAAGAAGCGGTTCCCCGCGATGAAGAACGGACGCTTCTCGTCGTAGTAGGTCTCAAAGGGCGAGAGGTTGAGGACGGCCGGGTCCGCCTCCACCTGGCCGAAGTCGGGCTGCACGGTGGCGTTCAGGGTGAGGTTCGAGGTGACGGCCAACTTGACGTCCGCTCCGAAGTTCTGGAACTGGTCCAGGCGGTCGTCCGATCCCAGCGCCGCCGGGTCGGTCGTGCGCTGGACGAAGTAGGGCAGGATCTCCAGCTGGCGGGTCGGCGGAATGCCCGAGAGGCCCCGGATCTCGCCGAACCGGCTCACGAAGCCCGGCGTCTCCCGATCCCACACGACCCACGCGGTGTCCTCGCCCCGGCCGTGCATGTAGCGGTACAGCTGGAATCCCCAGGTCATCTCGCCGGAATGGCGGTACCGGAGGGAGGTGAATGGAATCCGGAACTCGGCATACCAGCCCCGCTCGTCGCGCGTGGTCCGTGCTTCCCACACGGCGTCCCAGTCCCGATCCATCCCTCCGTCGTTGTAGACGTACCGGTCCTCGAGAGAACCCGAGGGGTTGATCCGGAAGTTGTAGGCCGTCGTGTGGTCGTGGTAGGAGTCGATGTAGAGGCTGATCTGGTCGCTGTCCTCCATCCGGTCGCGCCGGCAGAGCTGCGTGGCGATGCGGACGGGGTCCTCCTCCAGGCACGCCACGCCGATGTAGAGCGCGTGCTCGTCGTAGGTGATCTTGAAAACGGTTTCCTCGCTCGGCGGGGCGCCGCGGGTGGGGTCCCAGACCTGGAACCCGGTGGCGGCCTCGGCCGTCTGCCAGGCGGGGTCGTCCAGACGCCCGTCCAGTTGGACCGGGTGGCCGTCCAGGCGGTGGGCCCTGAGGTGGGGGAGTTCGGTCAGGCGGCCGTTGGCGGCGGCCGGGTGGGTGGGGCCCGCGCCGTCCGGGCTGAAGGTGTCGGACGCCGGCGCGGGCACGGCCCCCAGCGCGATCAGGGCCAGGACCAGTCCGGTGGTCTTCCACGGGACTTTGCGCATTCGGCACTCCCGCCAGGGTAGGGTGTGCAGGATCCGGGGTCGGCCGTGGGCCCGCAGCCGTCTCACCCCCTACCCTCAAGACGTTCCCCAGACGCAAAACGTTGACGGCAATCCCGCCGCCGTGCGCCCGCGGGCGATAGATTGAACCGCGCGTGCCATGGGATTCGGGAAGCGCTCTTCCTGGGGCCGGGGGGAAGGAGCGGAGACGGCTTCCTCGCAAGGATCCGGACGTACTATCCGCATTTCGGGCCGGTTCGTCAAGGCCCTCGATCGTACTCCGTCCCCGGTCCGCCCCGGCGAGGTCCGGCTCGTTCCGGGTTCATCCTGCTACTCGCCGATGATGTTCTCCAGAATCTCGACCGCGCGCGGATCGTCCGAATGGCTCAGGGCCAGGATGGCTTCCAGGCGCAGCTCGTCGTCCCGCTCGTCGCGCGCGATCTCGAGCAGCTTGGCGATGGCCGTCGAGTCCTTCTTTCGCGAGAGCACCCGGATGGCCGTCCGCCGGATGCCGCGATTGGGGACCGTGTCGTAGACCTCGACCAGATCGCGCGTCAGGATCTCGCGGTCGTCCACCATCATGCCCAGCGCCATCTCCCG
>Ga0180437_10010368_pt1 | contig 11380 bp, 9 predicted proteins | sample SS_ome_4_FD_132410 | JGI IMG/M metagenome (GOLD analysis project Ga0180437, IMG submission 132410) | Hypersaline lake sediment archaeal communities from the Salton Sea, California, USA - SS_3_D_1 metaG | ecosystem: Environmental > Aquatic > Non-marine Saline and Alkaline > Hypersaline > Sediment... | reverse complement strand
CGGTGTGGAGATATTTTTTTATAATAAGCTGGTCAAAATTCAGTTGGAGGTTACCTACATGGCTGATTTCAAGGGAATTGCTGAGGCTTTGATTGCGGGAGATGCAGGGAAGGTAAAAGATCTGGTTCAGGCTGCGATGGATGAGGGTGTGGCTTCGCAGAAGATCCTTGACGAAGGATTGATATCCGGAATGGAAGTGGTTGGCATACGGTTCAAGAACTGTGAGATCTACGTGCCGGAGGTGCTGGTAAGCGCCCGTGCGATGCACGCTGGGATGGACATCCTCGAGCCGGCACTGGCGAAGTCCGGTGTAAAGGCCAGGGGTACCTTCGTCGTCGGAACTGTAAAAGGAGACCTTCACGATATCGGTAAGAATTTGGTCGCAATGATGCTGAAGGGGGCCGGGTGGAAAGTCGTGGACCTCGGGGTGGATGTGGATGCAGAAAAGTATGTACAGACAGCCATCGATGTAAATGCTGACGTGATCGGATTGAGCGCCCTCCTCACCACCACGATGGTAAACATGAAGTCAGTGATCGAGCTGGCAAAGAACAAGGACTGCAATGCGAAGATCGTCGTGGGGGGGGCACCGCTTACCCAGAGCTATGCAGATGAAATTGGCGCAAACGGCTATGCCCCCGATGCAGCGACTGCGGTGGAAGTCGTGAACAAGCTGGTGAAAAAGTAACATTCCGGATTTCGATGTTGCGAAAGGGTGTCCATTCTGACTGTTCTAAACAGGAGGTGGGAAAAATTCAATTTGCCAGTTCCTGATACTATTTTGATATAAATTTAGGGCGGATATAGAAGCGAGAGGCGAAATCATTCTGTAGAGTGAAAAATCTCAGGCCACCGATGGTGAGCACTCCTCCAACTGTGCGCGTGAGCTTCAAAAGCATCTTCATGGGAAGATCATTTGCAGTTCGGTGTCAAACGAGTTTCCAATCGTCTTAGAGACTATCTTCTCAGAGATAAAAATTTCAGAGATGCTCAGGGTGGAGAGCTCTCAAAAATTCCGCGTGGCGCCATCTGGATTCATCTAAAGATTATTTGAATTTTTTTTAACCATTTTGAAAAATCTCCTTGACAACTTAGTGCGTTAATGTTTCAATACACTAAGATTTTTTCAGACGTACCAGCCTTGGGAGAATACTCCTCTGGATAACACACTGTGACTATGTAATCGGTTCTTATTGCATGGATGAATTAAACGAATCATATAAACCGAAATATCTGCAGCTCGTTGACATCCTGCGGCATGATATTCTCAATGGGAAATTCAAAGGCGGTGATAGGCTCCCTTCCGAGAACGAACTGAGAAAGAAGTACTCTGTTTCCTCCACAACAGTGCGCAAGGCAATCGATATCCTGCGCAACTACGGACTCATAAAGAGGGAGCAGGGTGTCGGGACTTTTGTATCCGATCGTCCTGTGGAGCGGAGCCTGAAAAAGATCCTGAGCTTCACAAAGAATATGGAGCAGATCGGACTGACTCCCTTCACAAAAGTCCTGGAAAAGAAAAAAGTCAAGGCCCGCGGTCAGTACCTTGAAATCTTCAACCTGAATAAGGGGGAAGACATACTAAGGTTGCGGCGTCTGAGGTTCGGGGATGGAACCCCCATGATGCTTGAGACGAGGTACATTAACCTCAGCCTGTGTCCCGACATCAGCAAGAAGGATCTGAGCGGGTCTTTGTACGAAATTTACGAAAAAGAGTATATGATTCAGCTCTCGAAAGCGAAGCAGTACCTGAAGATCGTATACCTCAAACAGGGTGAAGCTGCTCTTCTGAATTGCCGAGAGCGCGCGCCGGTATTTCTGGTGACCGGTGTGACCTATTCGGTGAACGATGAGCCGGTCGAGTACGAAGAGTCTCTCTACAGGGGAGACGAGTACAGTTTTTTCGTTGAGATTGGGAGCTGAAGAAACCTGCCATGGAAGGAGGTGAGTGCCAGCTCAAACTGTTATGTGTCAGATTCTGGGAAGTTTTTCAGTAACACTCTATTCTAGAAGGAGGCTGTATGTTTAGAGAAAAGATGTCAAGAAGGCAGTTTCTGCGCACCGCAGGGAAAGCCGCGCTGGGCGGCGGAATGCTGTACGCGGTGGGCGGACTCGTCTCCAAGCCCAGGTTCCTGTGGGCGGGCAAGGACAAGGCGGCGAAGGAAGCAGCAAAGAAAGTGCCAGAGGGGGATATCTGGAGGCAGTATGCGGGCTCGAAGCTCGTCTTCATGTCCGAGAACACGCCTCCCACCTCGGCCGCAAAGGAGTATCTCCAGGAGTTCTACGACCTGACTGGGATCGAGGTCGACATCCGCCAGGACGTACTCTCCACTGTGCAGGAGAAGTGCGGCATCGACCTCAAGGGAGGTTCAACGGCGTACCATCTGAACTATGCCCAGGACAAGCCCATGGGCACCATGTTCGCAGACTACTGGGCGGACATGACGCCGTTCATCGAGGACGACACGCTCCCGAAGGACCCCGAGGGGTATGATGACGACGTGTGGGGCCACCGCTGGCTCGACGTGTGCGGCCGTTTCTACGGCGAGGACAAGATCGTCTCCATCCCCTATGACAACGCGGTCGCCGTCATGTTCTACAGAAAGGACCTCTTCGAGAAATACTCGAAGGATTTCGAGAAGGATTTCGGTTATCCGCTCGAGTACACCGACGACACGACCTGGAAGAACATCATCGACTTCATGAAGTTTTTCAACAGCTCCAAGAGAAGCGAGGTGGAATACGGGTTCGGCTTCCAGGGCCTCGAGGGCTGGGCCGGGCAGCTCGACTTCCAGCGGCCGATCTTCGCCCACGGGCAGTGGCAGGAGTGGGAGATGGAGGACCACTTCATCGGCGTACGGAACCCAGGACCCTGCAACTGGGGTGACGACCAGTCGATCATGACCCTCACCAAGATGAAGGATCTCTACGCTCTCGCGCATCCCGAGAGCCTGAGCTGGGACTGGTCGGGCGTGAACAACGCCTTCCAGACCGGCAAGGTCGCCATGTGCGTGAACTACGGCGAGTTCGCGGCGTCGGCGGAAGACCCGGACCAGTCGGTCGCGGCCGGCGGCAAGATCGGATACGGTATGGACCCGAAGGGGGAGCCCTCCTGGATCATCAATGGGGGTCCCGCGGTGAACGCCACCAACTACGGACTCGGCGGCATAGCCATCAACGGGAACCTGTCCGAGGACATGCAGCGGGCATCCTGGATGTTTGTGGCGTGGGTCACCTCGGCGGCGCTCCAGAAGACCGTGTTGAAGAAGCTCGGCGGCACGCCAACCAGGATGAGCGTCCTCACAGATCCCGAGGTCGTGGCTGCGGCCAAGCGCCCCACCACCATGCCGAACGCCATGACCTATCCACCGATCCTCAAGGCGATCGTGGCACCACACGTCGTTCCAGGACCGAAGATCCCCAAGTGGAACGAGTACGCGACGATTCAGTGCATCGAGATCGGGAAATGCATGCACGGAAGGCAGGGACCAGAAGAAACTACAAAGATACTCAAGAGGAAACTCGACCAGATTCACGGTGTGTAACGGTGAGAAAAAAGTGTGGGTGCGGATTCAAACGCACCCACACAGAATTTCGTACGACTGTATTTCTATGTGTGGAGGAAAACGGTGTCAAACAACAATACGAGTGGGCGGGAGCTGTCAGTCCTCCATAGAAGACGGCACGGACTGAGCTTCTATGGATGGGTGCTGATCCCTGCGGTATTTCTTTTGCTGCTCATCACGGTGTACCCGTTCTTCTGGATGATCGTGATGAGCCTGTTCAAGGTTGCGATTCGTCCAGGAGTGAAGAATGAGTTTGTGGGCTTCGCCAATTATGTCGGACTGGCAAAGGATTCGCTGTTCATTCACGGCTGGGTGATCCAGGCGAAGTACGTGGGGATATCCATGGCGATCGAGTTCATTCTGGGATTTTCAATTGCGCTCTTTCTCAACAATCTGAAACGGGGGGCGAACGTGGTCACCACAGTGGTGCTTGTTCCCATGATGCTTGCTCCAGTGGCGGTTGGTTTCTTATATCTCTACCTCTTCAACTCCTCCTTTGGCTGGTACTACTGGTTCTTGCGGTCCATCGGCATATTGAAACAGGGGAGCATACTCGGAGACATGCGCTGGGCACTTGCTGCCATCATCATCGCCGATGTATGGGAATGGACACCCTTCCTGGCACTGGTTTTCCTCGCAGGTTTGAAAAAGGTGCCCCTCGATCAGCTGGAAGCGGCCAAGTGTGATGGCGCTCCTCCGGTCCGGCGTTTCATCGATGTGGTGCTTCCGAACATGACCTCGGTCATCGTCATCGGGGTGCTCATCAGATTCATGGACATCATGCGGTACATCGACAAGATCTTCGTCATGACCACAGGCGGACCTGCGGGTGCGACCAAGACCGTGAGCTACTACCTTTTCGATGTGGCGTTCCGGTTTTTTGAGCTTGGGCGGGGTGCAGCGCACGGATTCGTCCTGCTGCTGGTGACGATTTTCGTCGCATTAACTTTCGTCAATGTTATGAAGAGGAAGGGGGTGGAGAGATAATGGCAGCGAACAGTCAAGAAACCATTCTGAAAAAGAGAACGCCCATCGGCACGATCATTACCGTTGTCGTTTTGGTCATATGGATCGTGTGGACGCTTTCTCCGCTCTTCATTACTGCGATCTCCTGCATCAAGACCACACGTGAAGCATTCGAGACTCCCGAATACGGAGACTGGAAGGGTGTTCTGAACATTTTTCGTTTCAAACCGACCTTCATTCACTTTGAGACGCTGTTCAAGATTGAGGGATTCGGTCCCTATATCTGGCACGGACTTGTGTGCTCTCTCAGCTCAGCGATCATCGCGGTGGTTCTGGGAACACTCGGAGCCTATGGGCTGTCACGCGGAAAGTTCAAACAGGAGGCAAACATCTCCTTCTGGATCATTTCCACCAGGATGGCCCCTGCAGTGGTGGTTATCGTGCCGCTCTACTACATATTCAGAAGGTTCGGAATACTCGCCACGATTCCCGGCCTCATCGTGGCTTACACCACCTTTAACCTGCCTTTTTCCCTCTGGCTCATAAAGGGGTTTTTCGATGACATTCCGGTTGAGATCGAAGAAGCCGCCTTTGTTGATGGAGACACCCACTGGGATGTGTTCAGGAAAATCGCTGTGCCGCTTGCTGCGCCCGGGATCGTTGCATCCTTCGTTCTCTGCGTGCTCATATCCTGGAACGACTTTCTCTTCGCAGCGGTCATCGGGGGGCATGCGGCAAAGACGGTACCTGTTGGCATCACCGAGCTCAGAACAACGGTGGAGGTGCTCTGGGGCCCCATCAACGCGGCCACGATCATACTGATCATTCCGATGATTGCCCTTGGCGTTCTCATCCGCAAATACCTCATTCAGGGGCTGACAATGGGAGCGGTGAGAGAATAGCATGGAATTTTCAATAATAATATACAAGAGAGGTTGGCAACAATGGCAAAGGTAAAACTTGAGAAGGTGTGGAAAAAATACGGAAGTGTTGAGGCGGTGAAGGATCTCACCCTTGAGTGTAAGGACAGGGAGTTTCTCTGCCTGCTCGGCCCTTCCGGGTGTGGGAAGTCTTCTACTCTGAGAATGATCGCGGGACTCGAATATATCACTGAAGGAAGAATCTATATCGACGAAATGGTGGTCAATGATGTGGATCCCTATAAGAGGGACATTGCGATGGTGTTCGAGAGCTACGCGCTCTACCCGCACAAGAGCGTCTTCGAGAACATGGCCTACCCTCTGCGGGTGCAGAAGTATCCAGAGGAGGAGATCAAAAGGAGGGTGAACCGAGCTGCCGGGATCCTCGATATTGCAGGGTTGCTCGGTCGGTGGCCGAGGCAGCTCAGCGGCGGTCAGAAACAGCGGGTGGCTATCGGACGGGCGATCGTGCGCGACCCGAAGGTTTTTCTCCTGGACGAGCCCATCTCCCACCTGGACGCAAAGCTCAGGACCCACATGCGCGGTGAGCTCAAGCGATTGCACAGAGACCTGGACGCGACCATGGTCTACGTGACCCACGATCAGCTTGAGGCAATGACAATGGCGGACAGAATTGCAGTCATGAACCTGGGAGTTCTCCAGCAGGTAGGAACCCCTGATGAGGTGTTCAACCATCCCAGGAACAAGTTTGTTGCAGGATTTCTCGGAGACCCTCCGATGAACTTCATTCCCTGTACCCTGAAAAAGGATGGAAAGGGATACAGGGTTGTCCATGATCAGTTCAATATCGCTCTCCCTGAAAGTGTGACCGGCAAGTTTCTGAAAAAAGACATTCCAGGGGCCCTCGATGTGGAGCTCGGCCTGAGACCGGAGTCCTTCATCCTCTCCAACAAATCGACCGGCAAATACGAAATGGAGGGCAAGATCTATGTGACTGAACCTCTCGGTGAGGACATGATCATCGACATATCCCTCGGCGAGGAAAAGATCAAGGCAAAAACGGTTATCGGGCAGAGCTGGCAGATCGACGATCCGGTGTACATGGGGATCAAATTCGAAAGGATACATCTCTTCGACAGGAACACAGAGGAAAGTCTGCTCGGGTAAGAGACGCTGTTCTTGTTTCCGGGTTGAATTGCGGAGCTCGCAATTGAATGGGGGGAACGTACACATTGAGACATACACGAGAAAAGGAGTGGCTATGCCGAAATATTACATTGGATACGATTGCGGAACCATGGGTACCAAAGTTGCGATATACGCCGATGACTCCGCGTTGATTGCAGAAGCCTACCGGCCACACGAAATCAAGTACCCGAAACCGGGCTGGGCAGAGATGGAGCCGGACCAGTTCTACCGGGTCGTCGCTGAAGGGATCAGGGAGTGTCTGCAGAAGAAAAAAGTTGATCCCAGGGATGTAAAGGGCATATCCTGCAGCGGAATCATCTGCGGGTTTCTGCCGATCGACGAGAACTGGAATCCTGTTGGGCCGTACATCCCATATCTGGACGGGAGGGCGAAGGATGAGACGAAGTACGTGTCAGAGAAGCTCGAGCCGGTTTGGGCGGATGAGAGCGGAAACGCCGATATCGGCGCGTACATGCCGCCGATGTTCTGCAAGTGGCTTTTAAAGAATGACAAGAACTTCAGAAAAAAGGCAAAAAAAGTGGTCTCAGCAGCCCACTATGTGATGGGAAAACTGGGAGGAATGAGAGCAGAGGATGCCTTTATCGACTGGGCTCATATGTCAGGCTGGGTAATTGGATTCGATGCACACAAACGGGACTGGTCTGAAAAGCAGATGCAGATCCTCGATATTCCCTTCGAGCTTCTTCCGAAGGCCAAAAAACCGTGGGATGTGGTGGGAACTCTCAGCAGGAAAGAGGCTGAGAGCCTCGGCCTCCGTGAGGGCATCCCGCTCGTTGCAGGAGCCGGAGACATCATGCAGTCGAATCTCGGGTCCGGTGTCCTGGAAGCCGGAATGTGTTCGGATGTTGCGGGCACCGCATCGATTTTCACCTTTGCGGTGAAAGACTTTAAACGGGAAGTGACGGATAAGAAGGTGATCATCAATGCAATGAGCACCCTGGACGACCAGTATATGTACTGGAGCTTTATTCCCGCAGGGGGGCTCAGCCTCAGGTGGTTTCGGGACGATGTCATACTCGAGAAGGGAAATGAAGATTTTTATGAGGAGATGAACAGGCTTGCGGCCATCACACCGATCGGGGCGGAGTTTTCGCTCTTTTTTCCATTTCTACAGGGTCGGAGCTCACCGGCATGGCCGAACGCTTCGGCAGCATGGTTGGGTCTACACGGGTCGAACAACCGGGGCACCCTCTGGCGAACCCTCCTCGAATCCATCGCATTTGAATATCTCTCATTTGCAGAGATACTCAGGAGTGTCGGGGTGGTGCTCAAGCGGGTCGTTGGAACCGGCGGCGGGAGCAAAGGCAGGTTCTGGAACCAGATCAAAGCGGACATCCTCAATGCACCTTATGTAACCCTTGAGAGAACCGAGGGTGCGGTGCTCGCGAATGCACTCCTTGCAGCCTATGGTGTCGGCGATATCAAAGACTTAAAAAAAACAGTCAACGATTGGGTGAAGGTAAAGGATAGCTTCAAACCGGTACGCAAGAACACAGAAGTCTACATGCAGATCTACAGGATCAGACAGGAAATTCTGAACGGTCCCCTGCGTCAGATATTCGACATGATCGCGAATCTGCATAAAATACAGATTCCATAGGAATGAGCCGGTGGCCTGGTGATAGTTGAAGGAACCAGCGGAAGAAAATATCTTTCCTCAGAAAAGAATAACCCACGGGATCAAACGGAAAAGGAGAGGGAGCAATGACAGCAAGAACGTACCTTGCGGGGCTTGATATAGGAACGACAGGGGTCAAGGGGATGATCGCGGATACCGAGGGGAATGTGATCGGTATCGCCTACAGGGAGTATCCCTGTGTGTATCCCTTTCCCGGATGGGTCGAGCAGGACGTTGGGTATATGTGGGAGAAGATCTGCGAAGTGTGCAGGGAGGTGATTGCAAAGGCTCACATTGATCCGCGCTCCATCAGATCACTGGGGATATCGAGCCAGAGGGGGACATTTGTTCCGGTCGACAGGAACATAAAGCCACTCATGAACTCGATTGTGTGGGCTGACGGGAGGGCAGACAAGGAGGTGAAGTGGATCGAAAAAGAGATTGGTGAAGACCTATACCACAGGATCACCGGAGTTCCGGTTTCCAGTATGTGGTCATTCCCGAAGATGAAATGGTACAGAGATCACAGGAAGGAGCTGTTTGACAAGACCTACAAGCTCCTCAATGGCCAGGAGTATTTTCTCTACAAGCTGGGTGCAGAGGAGCTCAGTACCGATCCCGCCTCCATCACACTCAATGGAATGATGGACATCGACAATCTGAACTGGAGCTCTGAGCTTGATAAGAAGATCGGGCTGCCGGAAGATATGCTTCCGAAAATGGGAACTCCTGCGCGCCAGGTCGGTGTCGTCTCAAAGAAGGCATCCGGGGAAACGGGGCTTGCCGAGGGTATGCCCATAGCGATCGGGGCTGGAGACCAGCAGTGCGCGGCGATCGGTGCAGGTATTACCCGAGAAGGCATGGCAGAAATCACCATAGGAACCGCAATGGTCATGGTTGCGCACATCGACTCACGAAAGGCTGACCCGAAGCGCATGGTCCTCATCGGGGGGTCTGGTATTCCGCATAAGTGGGATATGGAAGGGCTCACCTTCACCGCAGGTGCATCACTCCGCTGGTGGAGAGATGTATACGGTGGCGAGGAGCAGCGGGCTGCCCGGTCCCTCGGACTCGATGTCTATGATCTGATCACCCTGGAGGCATCCAAGAGCCCTGCGGGCAGCAAGGGGTTCTTGTTCTATCCCTGTTTCCAGGGACAGCAGACACCAAGCTACCATGATTATGCGAGGGGAGGGACCATAGGGCTTTCATTCATTCATGACAGGAAGGACATGGCAAGGGCGATTCTCGAGGGAGTTGCGTTCGAGACAAAGATGGTCATCAGCGCGATGGAAGAGGTGCTGGGGAAGAAATTTGATGTGCTTCGCCTCTCCGGGGGAGGTTCAAAGTCGGCCCTGTGGAACCAGATCCAGGCTGATATATATGGGAGAACTGTCGAGCGTCTCAGGGTTTCCGAATGCACGACTCTCGGAGCAACGATCCTCGGGGCTGCAGGGTGCGGCGTGTTTCATTCTGTGGAGGAAGGTGTCTCACAGATGGTGCACCCCCTGGATAAGGTAGTGCCGGATAATGGCACGAAGGAGCTCTACAGCGAGGAGTTCGAGCTTTTCAGGTACACCTATGAAGTGCTCAAGGACAATGGAGTGTATGAGCGTATCGCTGGTTTTCAGAAAAAACACTGGAGCTGAGAATGAAAATAGGAGTTGCGCAGGTCCGCCTTGAGAGTTCGGTTGAGGGAAACAAGAAGAAGATACTGGAGTTTATAGGGGAGGCTGCCGGACAGGGAGTCGAAATTCTCAATTTCCCTGAGACAGCACTTTCCGGATATGTCTTCGAAGAATTTTCACGGCTGGATTACACGGAAGTTGACGATGCGATGAAGGAGATCGCGGGAGTGCTTCAGGGGGGGAGCCTCCACGTGGTCCTCGGCACACCGATGAGAGAAGACGGCAAGCTTTACAACAGCGCAGCAGTTCTTTTCCCCGATGGGAAGCGTCTTTTCTACCACAAGATCCACCTCGTCTCATACGAGCAAAAGTATTTTACCCCCGGCAGCAAAAAGGTAACCTTCAAGGTAAAGGGGACCGGTTTCGGCGTCATGATCTGCAGAGATCAAAACTCACCTGAGCTTGCAAGGGAGCTTGCCGGACTGGGAGTGAAAGGTATCTTCATTTCCAGCGCACACTATTACGAAGTCATAGAGTCCAGAATGAAGATAGAAAAGAACATTGCCCTGCCCATCGCACGGGCATATGAAAACGGTCTCTATGTATTCAAGTCAAACGCGGTCGGGACGTTGAAGCACATGGTCAGCTACGGCAACAGCATGATAATAGACCCGAGGGGGATCGTGGTGCAGAAGGGGGGGGATACCGCCGAGGAGCTGCTGGTATACGATATAGATTTCAGCCGGGAGAATCCGAAATGGTGAAACTGCTCTGCGCGATGCAGGAGGAGTGATGGAAAATGATACAGGAGTTTGTGCATGTGGGAGTGAGCGTGTTCGACCTGGAGGAGTCGGTTCATTTTTACACTCACGTCATGGGGATGGAGTTGGACTACAGGGCGTACCACAAGGGGGATAAGATAAGCCAGGTCGTGGATGTGATGGACGCAGAGCTGAACATCTGTGTGGTGAAAAAGGGTGAAGTCAGGGTCGAGTTGATCGATTACGGGAATGATGAAAAAAAAATTAAAGAGTACAAGGATCAGGACTCGCCTGGTCTGATACACCTCTCCTTCAGGGTATCAGACGTTGATGAGGAGTACAGGAGGATTAAATCCATGGGGTATCAGTTCAACTCCGAACCGATGGTGACAAGGGAAAACGGGCCGAAGATCTGTTACTTCAGGGGACCTGACAATGTGGTGATAGAGCTCTATGAACTGATCCAAGGGTAGGGTTTGCCAGGGTATTTCAAAGATCATCCGGAGATTTCTTGTATGGAGTTGAAATGATAATTCAATACCGATTTTGAAAGGAGAACAAAAGCGATGATTGGAAAATCAGCAATGATGAAGAAGAGTCCGATGGAGAGGTTTGCGGCCACCAACTCCGAGAGCGAGATCTGGTGGGACTCCTCGCCACTGGTATACGAGACGTGGAGGAAGAAGACGCTTGCGGACACGCCTGCTGAGAAGCGGGAGATGGTTGCCGAATGGCACGAGCGCTACTACAT
>Ga0180437_10010367_pt1 | contig 11380 bp, 11 predicted proteins | sample SS_ome_4_FD_132410 | JGI IMG/M metagenome (GOLD analysis project Ga0180437, IMG submission 132410) | Hypersaline lake sediment archaeal communities from the Salton Sea, California, USA - SS_3_D_1 metaG | ecosystem: Environmental > Aquatic > Non-marine Saline and Alkaline > Hypersaline >... | reverse complement strand
GGCTCGACCTCGAGCGCGTGCATCCACCGAGAAAACTGCTCGACACCCCGCTCGACGATGGCCATGCCGTGCGCCATCTCCCGGCGCCGCTCGTCGAGGTTTGCGGCCACGACCTCCTCGAGGTCATCCATGTTATACAAGTACACGTTGTCCAACTCGGCCACGGCGGGTTCGACGTCGCGCGGCACGGCGATATCGATGACAAACATGGGCGCGTAGTCGCGCTGCCTTAGGGCGTCTTGGAACTCCGCCGGATGGAGTATAAATCCAGGCGCGGCCGTCGAGGTGATGACGATATCTGCGCGGTGGAGGCGGCGGCCGAGTTCGGCAAACGCCACCGGTTCGCCTTCGCAGGACGCGGCCATCGCTTTGGCTTTCTCGAGGCTGCGGTTCAGGGCCAGCACGTTGCCGACGCCGCGCTCGACGAGACTCTTAAGGGTGAGTCGGGCCGTTTCGCCGGCCCCAATGACCATGACGGTTTTGCCGGCAAGGTCCATGAAAATCGAAGCCGCGAGGTCCACGGCCACCGAACTCACCGATACATTCCCTGCGCCTATGCGGGTGCGGCTTCGCACGGCCTTCGCCACCGCGAACGCCTTCTGGAACAAGGCGTGAATGACCTTGTCGGCGACCTGGCCGCGCTGGCTCGCGAGATACGCGTCGTGGACTTGCCCGAGAATCTGCGCCTCGCCGATGACCAGGCTGTCCAAGCTCGAGGCGACCCGGAAGAGGTGCCCCGCCGTCTCGGCGCCCTCGTACTGGTAGAGTCCGTCCTGGAACGCCTGCTCGGGCAGGTCATGGTACCGGCTCAGAAACGCGCTTGCGCCGCTTGAAAGCCGTTGGGCCGAGGCGGTGTTGTGGTTGGCGTATATCTCGACGCGGTTGCAGGTGCTCAGGATGGCGACGCCCGCCTTGTCCAGTTGCCTATGGAGTTCGGTCAAGGCGCCGGGCACGGCCTCGGGGCGGAACGCGAGCCGCTCGCGCAACTCGACGGGACTCCTATGATGGTTAAGACCCAGAACCACGAGGCTCATCAGAAGCTCCCCCAAAAGTTGTAGGAACGCAGGCCCGTCAGCGCGAGCACGAGATAAGACGTCAGAAACAAGGCAAAACCGAAAAAGACCGCGTAGGCCAGCTTCGGGCCGCGAAACCGGCCGACGCGCCGGATGTGAAAGGCCAACGCGTAGAAAGCGGCCATCGCAAACGACAGGACCACCTTTGGCGCCAGCCACCAATGCGCACCCAACAGATCGGGATCGACGCGCGCCCAAAGGGCCCCAAAAATCAGCGTAATAAGAAACAACGGATAGCCCAGTTTCACGGCTCGAAAGAGCGTGTGGTCGAGTTCCTCGAGCGACGGCAGGCGCTGGAATAACCCCGTGGTGCGATGTTGCTTGAGGCGCCGGCTTTGATACACGTACGCCATACTGGTCATGCCCGCCAGATAAAACAAACCGTATGCGAGGAAGGCAAGGCCGACGTGCACCGTAAGCGGAAGGCCCGGCAGTGCGCGGGGCGCTTCGTGCAGGTCGGGGCGGGCGATCGTTGCGTTTGCCAGGCAGATCGCGGCTAGCGGCGGCAGATAGAAACACAACAGCGGACGGACGTTTTCTTTTCGGATCAGCCACAACATCAGGATGGACGTCAGCACGGTGAGCAAGCTCAGTACATCCGCCACGGTCGTAAGGGGGAGGCGCTTCACGCCCGCCCAGCGAAGGGCAAATGTCGCCACGAGACACAGCGCGCCGGCCATGACGAACCCAACGGACAACGTGAGCGCGCGCCGGTTCGCCTCGCGCAGGTAATACAACGAGATGAGCGCAGCACCGGCGTACAGGGCGGCGCCCGCATAGAACGCGATATCCATCGCTGTGAGCATATCGTTGCCCCTTTCCGCCGCAAACAAAACCCGGGGACGTCCGGAAAACATACCCGACGCAAATCCGACACTATTGTATACGCTGGTTTCGCAGGAAAACAGGGCCAAACTCCCCAGAATCCGTGCGGCAGGGCTTCAGCGACTAGTGTCGGCGGAAGGTGCCCGGGCGCGATTGACGAGAGGTCGCCCAAATCGTTCTGCATTGCCGTCTGTTTTGTGTTATCCTTTGCGCCGTCATGCATCTGGTTCTCCATCTTTTGGGTTTATCTTTCAGTGTGGCGGTCTTGGTGATAGCGGCGGACTGGTTCACCGAGGCGGCGGTGGATTTTGCCCGCAGGTTTCACGTTCCCGAGATCGTTGTTGGCGCCACAATCGTGAGTTTGGCAACCACGTTGCCCGAGTTTGCCGTTTCGTTCACGGCGGCCTTGGGCGGCCACGTTGACATGGCCGTGGGCAACGCCGTCGGCTCGACCATCTGCAACATCGGCCTGATTCTGGGATTGTGCGCCTTGATAGCGCCCATGGGGATTGTGCGGGCCGGGTTCCTGGCGAGCGGGTTCGAGTTGCTCGTCCTCAGCGCAACGTTTAGTGTGCTTGGGTATGCGTTCCCGGAGGGCAGTCGTTGGACGGGCCTCGTGCTCATTGGGTGTTTTCTGCTTTATGTGATCCTGAAGGTCCGGACCTCGTTTGCCCACCGGCACGCCGCGCTTGCCGCGGATGAAGACGACGGGCATGCTCGACTTCCATTAACCAAAAGCGCGCTTTTTTTCGTGGGCGGCGCCGGAGGCGTCGTGGGCGGAAGCCGGCTCATGGTTTTCTGCGGCGAACACCTTGCCCGAGCCTTGGGCGTCAGCGAACTGGTTATTTCCCTGACATTTATGGCTATCGGGACCTCTACCCCGGAACTCGTGGTCAGTCTGACGGGGATCGTAAAGAAGCGGCGCGCGCTATCCATTGGCAACGTCATCGGGGCGAACATCCTCAATTTGGCTTGGGTGATCGGTGCGTGTTCGCTCGCGACGGAACTCCCGTTTAAACGCCAGGTTCGGTTTTTCGATCTGCCGGTCATGATGCTCCTGACGCTGTTGCTGCTCGTATTTGGGATCACCGGCCACCGGCTGAGCCGATGGGAAGGCACGGTGTTATTGGGCATTTACATCGCCTATGTCGCCTCGGTATTCCTCATGTTTGGTGCAGGCAACTGAACCGCCGCAGGAACCGTATCCGTTTTGTCGCGAATAACTTGTGACGCACTGCGTGCGACAGCCGTGCTTCGAAAGTTTGACTTGCCTCCCAGGGCTTGCTATACTTTCTGCTTCGTCCTGGGCCCCCGAAACAAGAAGGGTGCGCATCGGGACGACGCCGGGCTCCACATGGTTCACAACTGTAGGCGTGGACGTGAGTTATGCTGGGGCGTAGCCAAGTGGTAAGGCACCGGGTTTTGGTCCCGGCACCCGCAGGTTCGAATCCTGCCGCCCCAACCAAACAATAGTCCGACGCCCGGGGAAGCGCGGTTTGACGCGCAGGTAGGAAAAGACGTCGTGCCGTACAGCAAAGAAATGGTGGTGTTCGGCGGCACTGCTTCGTCGGCCCTGAGCGAGGGCATTTGCGCGCATTTGGACATCGAGTTGGGCAACGCCACCCTCACGCGTTTCAGCGACGGCGAGATCCACGCCCAAATCGGCGAGAATGTCCGCGGGAAGGACGTGTTCGTCATCAATGCGACCGCGCCGCCGGTCAACGACAACCTGATGGAGTTGTTGATCCTCATCGACGCGGCCAAGCGTGCGTCGGCGGCTCGCGTGACGGCGGTGCTGCCCTACTTCGGTTACGCCCGGCAGGATCGCAAAGACAAGCCGCGCGTGCCGATTACGGCCAAGTTGGTGTCGAATTTGCTTGTAGCGGCAAGGGTGGATCGCATCTTGACCGTGGACCTTCACTGCGACCAGATCCAGGGATTTTTTGACATCCCGTTGGACCATCTGCGGGCCGACATCGTGTTTACGAACTATCTCCGAGAAAACAGCGTGACGAATCTTGTCGTTGTCTCGCCCGATCCCGGCAGCGTGGCTCGGGCGCGCGAAGTGGCGAACAGGCTTGAAACGCCGCTTGCGATCGTGGACAAGCGTCGCCCAAGAGAGAACGTCGCGGAAGTAATGAATATCATTGGCGAGGTGCAGGGTAAGCACGCGCTTATCTTTGACGACATGATTGACACGGCGGGCACGCTGGTCAAGGCGGCCCGGGCCGTCAAAGAGAAGGGGGCCGTGGACGTCAAGGCCTGCGCGACCCATGCGGTCTTCAGCGGCAGCGCCATCGATCTGATTGCCGAGTCCGTGCTCGACGCGGTCATAGTGAGCAATTCGATCCCGCTTGCCTCGCGCAACGCAGCGTGCCCGAAGATCAAGGTGCTTTCGCTTGCGCCCTTGATCGGCGAGGCCATTCGAAGAATACACGAGGAGAAATCCATCAGCATTCTATTTCAGAACTGACGTGGAGACGCACCGATCATGGACCTACAGACACTGAAAGTCGCCGCGAGAACCGACTTGGGGAAAGGGGGCGCCCGGCGGACGCGGCGAAACGGCAAGGTGCCGATTGTATTGTACGGACTGGGCGCGGCGCCGGTCAGCCTCAAAGCAGAGGAGCGCGACTTCCTGCACCTGGTTCACGGGCGGGCAGGAGAACATGCGGTCGTCCAGCTCGAGGTCGAGGGAAGTCCCGACTTGAACTGCCCGGCCTTGCTCAAGGACGTGTTGCATCATCCCGTTCGCGGGGACATACTGCACGCGGATTTTCTGCGCATTCGCCTGGACCAACGGATCTCCACGCAGGTGGCGGTGACGCTTGTGGGCCACTCGCGGGGGGTTGTCGAGGGGGGAGTACTGGATCATCAGTTGCGCGAGGTCGAGGTGGAATGCCTGGCGACGGATGTCCCGGCGGAGATTACGGTCGACGTCACGGAACTGGACCTCGGAGAAAGCCTGCACGTGGCGCAACTCGCGGCGCCGGAGAACGTGACCATCGTCACCGATCCGGAACGGACGATTGTGGCCGTGCACGTGCCGCGCGTGGTTAAGACGGCCGCGGAGATCGCCGCAGAGGAGGCGGAGGCGGCTGAAGCCGAGGCGGGCGAGGCGGCGGCTGAAGGGACCGCTGACGCCGAGGGTGAGGCGTAAGGGGCAGCCGGGTTGCCGTGAAGGAATCGGAGTTCCTCGAGGGGCTTGGAATAGGCGCCGCCGCCGTGGCTTCGCAACCGGAGCCGACCTTCGCCGCGTTTTCCTGAACCGTCGAGCGTTCTTTCGCAAGTTGCTCGGGGAAAGGACGGTCGTGTGAAGGTTATCGTAGGCTTGGGCAACCCCGGCCCTCGCTATCGCAACACGCGCCATAACGTGGGATTCGAGGTGGTAGATCGGGTTGCGCAACAACTCGGGGTCGCTTTTTCGCGCGAGAAATACAAGGCGTTGGTTGCGAAGGCCGATTGCTCAGGCCAACCGGTGCTGTTGGTCAAGCCGCTGACGTTTATGAACAACAGCGGCATCAGCGTGGCTCGCGTCGCGCGGTATCGGGTTCACGACCTGCAAAGCGTGCTGGTGATCGTGGACGACGTGAATCTGCCGCTCGGCAAGCTGCGGATTCGGAGCGTAGGAAGCGCGGGAGGGCACCGAGGCCTGCAATCGATTATCGAGCGTTTGGGAACGGAGGCGTTCCCCCGATTGCGTATGGGGGTGGGCGCCGTTGCGACCGCGGCGTTGGTCGACCATGTGCTCGGCCGGTTCGCACCTGAGGAAAGGCCGGCAGTGGATGCCATGGTAGGGCGAGCCGCCGACGCGGCGGTTCGGTTCGTCACCGAGGGCATCGCCGTTGCCATGAACGAGTTCAATTGATCGCGCGCACAACGCGGTTTCGGCAAGGACTCGGTTGTCGGCGCACTGGCTGGGTGCGGGTGTGCAAAGATACTGGAGGCGACATGAGGCACACCATTAGTGTTTTGGTGGAGAATCACTTTGGCGTATTGGCCCGGGTCTCGGGGTTATTCAGCGCGCGCGGCTTCAATATTGACAGCCTCTGCGTGGGTGAGACCGAAGACCCCAGCGTATCCCGGATGACGGTCGTCGTTCGCGGCGACGACGCGGTGCTCGCGCAGATCATGAAACAACTCGACAAGCTGGTGGAAACCATCGAAGTAGCGGATCTGACGGGCGAGGATCACGTCGAGCGCGAACTTATCATGGTGAAGATCCGCGCGCAGAGCAAACAGCGCAGCGAAGTCATCGAGATTGCCGCCATCTTCCGCGCCAACGTCGTCGATGTCAACTCGGACGCGATGATTGTGGAAGTAACGGGGTCTGTTGCCAAAGTGAAGGCGTTTATTGATATGATGCGCCCGTTCGGCATTCAGGAGCTTGTGCGAACCGGCGCAATCGCCATCGGCCGATCCGCCAAAACGAAGTAACGGAAGAGAAGCATGGTACTCCTTGACGCGGCAAGAAGGCGCTTGAAACGGCGCAAGGATTGCAGCGGCTGCGATGCCCGACCGCGCACGCGACGCGCGCGCTGGTGTCCGGAGGCATCGGCACGAAAGGTACCGACGCAACCACAATCGTGGTTGCGCTTTTTTTTTGATGGGAACGGCCGTGTATCGAACCGGGAGGGAACGGTTGTTGAACAAGTTGCTTCAACTTCAAGAACTGGATCTTAGGATCGAAGCGTTCAAAAAACGCGAAAAGGAAATCCCCGCTCAGAAAAAGAAGTTCGAGATTCAACAGAAGCGCCTTGTCGACGAATTCGAGGAGCGCGAGAACGCCTGCCGCCAGTTGACGGTTGAACAGCGCACGTGCGAGAGCGAGATCGAGCAGAAACAGCAACAAGTTGCCAAATACGATCAGCAACTGTTCTCGGTCAAGAAAAATGAGGAATACCAAGCCCTGCTGCACGAGATCGACTTGCTCAAGAAGCAGATCGCCGTGCACGAGGAACGCGTGCTGACGATCATGATGAAGATGGACGAGATGAAGGCGCGGCTGGAAGAGGACAAGGCGCGCATCCAGGCGGAATTGGCCGGCCTCGAGCGGCAGTGCGCGGCAATCGACGAAGAACTGGCCCAGGCGGTGCGCGGCAGAAAACAGCTGGAGCGGGAACGCCTCCCCGTTGCGCAACAGGTTGACGAGGAACTGTTGGCGCGATACAAGCGGATCCGGCAAAGCAAGAAAACCGGGCCGGCGGTCGTGCCGCTGTCCGGCGCGTCGTGTTCGGGGTGCCACATGGCCGTTCCGCCCCAGAAAGTAAACGAGATCCTTGCCGGCGACAAGATACATTCTTGCGCCTATTGCGGCCGTTTGCTGTACAATAAGGTGGATGCCGAGGAAGCGAGCGCGGAGGTCTAAGCGCGCATTAAGGGAAACCATGGCTCTCTTTAAGCGTAGAAGAGTATCCGTTATAGGCCGGAAAAGCGGGATCCCGGACGGTCTTTTCATGAAGTGCACAGGCTGCAACCAAGCCGTGTACCGCGCCGAGGTAGAGGACAACCTCAATGTCTGCCCTATCTGTGGCTATCACTATAAGCTTTCGGCGCGGGAACGCATCCGGCAACTGGTGGATCCGGATACGTTCGAGGAGACCCATGCGGAAATCGAAACCTGTGATCCGCTGGGTTTCTCGGTGGACGGCGAATCGTACCTCAGCAAGATCGAACAAGACAAGGAAAGAACCGGGTACCACGAAGCGCTCGTCACGGGGCTGGCGGCCATCGAGGACACACGAACGGTCCTGGGGGTGATGGATTTCCAGTTCCGCGGCGCGAGTATGGGTTCCGTGGTCGGTGAGAAGTTCTGTCGCGCCGTGGAAGATGCCATCGGCGACAGCCTGCCCCTGGTTGCCGTTTGTTGTTCCGGCGGCGCGCGCATGCAAGAAGGGATTCTGTCCCTCATGCAAATGGCCAAGACGGCGGGCGCCGTCCGCGCGATGAACGAGGCCGGTATCCCCTATATCTCCGTCGCGACCGATGCTACGTCCGGCGGCGTTTGGGCCAGCTTCGCGAGTCTCGGCGACATAGTCCTTGCCGAGCCGGGGGCCTACATCGGGTTCGCGGGAACGCGGGTGATTCAAAGCGCGCTCAACGCCAAGTTGCCGGACGGATTTCAGCGGACGGAATACCAGTTCGAGAACGGTTTCGTGGATCGCATCGTGAAGCGTAGTGAGTTGCGCCGTGAACTCGGCCGACTGCTGCGGTATCTGGCGCCACAACAACGTGTAGAAACATTGCCAGAGTGACGCCGCGCGAGTTTCTCTATAGCCTCGAGTTGCACGGCATCAAGCTGGGTCTCGACAACATTACCCGGCTCCTGCGCGTCGCGGACAACCCCCAGCAGCGTCGACCGACGGTTCATGTCGCAGGAACCAACGGCAAAGGCAGCGTGCTTGCCCAGCTCGACGCCATGTTGCGCGCGGGAGGCTATACCACGGGCCGGTTCACCCAGCCGCACCTCGTCGACCTCAATGAACGGTTCCTAATCAACGGCGCGCCGGTCGATGACGCAGCACTCGATCGCCACCTCACCGTGTTTCACGACGCGGCCAAGACGATGGATCCGCTGCCTACATTCTTCGAAATGTGCACGGCGGTCGCGTTTCAGTGCTTCGCAGAACGCCGCGTCGACGCAGCCCTCATCGAGGTGGGCATGGGCGGACGATTCGACGCGACGAACGTCATCACGCCGCTTGCCTGTGCAATCACCAACATCGACTTCGAGCACACCCAGTATCTCGGCGACACGCTCGGGAAAATCGCGTTCGAGAAGGCCGGCATCATTAAACCAGGCGTACCCGTGGTGATTGCCGAAACGCAAGCCGAGCCCCTCAAGGTCATTCTCGAGCGGGCTCGAGAACTCGGCGCCCCGGCCTACTGTCTCGGCCGCGACTTCGACTACGAAATCGACGGCGCGCCGTTTGCCCTACGTTTCACGTACCGCAGCGAGACGCTGGCACTCGATTCCGTGCCCCTCGGGCTCACGGGCGCGTATCAGGGCGCCAACGCCGCCGCCTCGGTGGCGTTGGCCGAGCGACTCGGCAGCCATTTCCCCGGACTCGACGGCGAGGCGATCGTTCAAGGACTGCGCGAAGCGCGGTGGCCGTGCCGCCTCGAGCGCGTGCTCGACGACCCGCCGGTTATCATCGACGTGGCGCACAATCCTGCCGGCGCCAGAAAACTCGCTGCCGAGCTCGGCGACTGCGTAGTCGTACTTGCCCTGTCCTTCGACAAAGACGGCGCTGGCGTCATCGAGGCGTTGGCGCCGATCGCCCGGGAACTGATACTTACCCAGTTCCAGGGAAGACGCGCCAAACCGTTGGACGAACTCGCGGGCGCCGCAGCAGGCCGCCCGCATACGCGCGCCGAGAACCTCGACGCGGCCATCGCGCTCGGGCTGTCGCTCGCTTCGGCGTCCTTGCCGCTCCTCATCACCGGCGGACTCTATACGGCCGGCGAAGCCCGCCAAATACTCGTCAAGGAATACGCCGCAAAAACGCTAAAGTTTTGAAACGCTGCTGCCGATAAAGCGAACGCAGGAATATTCCATGCAGCCAGGCGGAGAGAAGGCTATGAACGTACAAGGAATCGGACAGAGCCCAGGGCAAGCGAACGCCGCAGGCAGACCTGACGCGCCAGCGCACGCCGCGCACGGCACGGGCAAGCGCGGCGCCGCCAAGAATGCGGAGCAGACGCAAGACCCATCGGCTGCAACCGGCGGCGAAAACGTGAAGGGCGTGGTGCGGCTGTTGCAGGAAGGGCATTTCAAGGGCGTCGCGGACGTGCGGCTCCGCATCAATTTCTACGACGAACTGGCCGCAATCGAGCACGCCAATATGGCCGAAGTGGTTGAGGATAAGGTCCCGGCCCTGCTCGACGGCGTGAACGCCGAGTTGGACGCCCTCTTGGCTTCCGGCCAACTCGATGAGGAACAGGCGGCCACAGTAACCGAAGCCCAAGGCGCGTTTAACACCGCAATCCAACAGGCCGTCGACCAGTTTTTGAACGGCGCCGGGGCGATGAACCAGTTGGTCGCCGACGTGCAACAGGCGTTCGAGGCCTTGGCCGAATCGCTCAGTCCGATACTCGAAGCGCTGGCCTCGGCCGAAGACGGCCTCCTGGCCCCGTCGGATGAGCCGCCGCCCAGCGGCGAGCCGAGCATACTCGAAGGCGCCGTAGCGGCAGCCGGCCAGGAAGACCCGCCGCCGGCCGCCAACAACGGATGGGAAACGTTCATTGCGGATTTGCGCGGCGTGTTCAACACATTGCTAGAAGGACTCGATACGGGACTTAGCGCCGCAAACCCATTGCCGCCGTTATCCAAGCCCGCCGGGAACGGCGTCGCCTACGACAAGTTCCTGGCTATCTACAATGAGCTGCGCGGCATCGGGGTCGAGGAAGCCACAGCACCTTCGGGCGAGTCGGAACCCGTCGATACTATTGCGTGACGTCGCGCTGGGCCTCTTGGCCTTCAGCGGAGCCAAGCCCCTCGAGAATCCCGATCGTAGTCTCCGTCATCGGCCACTTCCCGGGGTAGCGAATGAACTCGACGTGCCCGTCGAGATAGAGTACCGTCCCGCCGACAACCGGCCTCGACAGCGGCAGCGGGAACCCTACGTATAACCCGAGCCGGCCTGGGTACGTGCGAGGCCGCTCGATGAAAACAGGAACTTCCGACGAACGGTGCCGCGTATATTGCCAGCGCGGTTCTTTCAATTGCTCGAGCGTCAACATGGTCTCGCGTCGGTTGGTGGCGCCGAGTCGGCGAAGCGTTTCGACCTCGTGGTCCACTGGAATGGCCCCCTCATCGAAACCCAACCCGTTCTCCCGACGCTGTCGGCATGCCTCGGCGAACGCTTCGGCCGTGGCATCGTCCCACACGGTGTAGCCCAGGTAGAAATAGCGGCCGTTTTCGAGAAAGAACCCCGGCGCGACCTTCGAGCCGATCTCCATGCTCAACGAGTCGGCGGGACTCAGCAAGTATTCGGGGCAGGACACGTAGTCCGGGTAAACCTCATCCGGTTCGAACATCAACCGGCCGGGTTTGGAAGATAACGGCGGGAAGTATTCGTCGTGATCGTTTGCATACATTATCAGGTCGACGGCAAGGTTCTTCAGATCCGGAATACGCTTTAGGTCATCAGTGTGCGAAGCCCAGAACGTTGCGCCGAGCGCGCAGGCCACGCCCCCCAGAACGATCAGCAGCGGAATACCCAAGAGTGCACATATCTTCGCTCTGCTCTTGGCCATTGTTTTGTTCCCCCTCATACCAAGTTGCATTCAAAGACACACTAATTCGATGACACAACAATGCTTTGCGTGACAATGCCTTTCGTTACGCGTCATGCTGGGCAACGCGAAGGATCTCGCTCTCGCAGATACCTTCGCGCGTTCGAGATCCTTCGCTTCGCTCAGGATGACAGCAAGGCCATGGCTTGCCTGAAATCACATAAGTTAATGTTTGAATGCAACTT
>Ga0180437_10010366_pt1 | contig 11381 bp, 5 predicted proteins | sample SS_ome_4_FD_132410 | JGI IMG/M metagenome (GOLD analysis project Ga0180437, IMG submission 132410) | Hypersaline lake sediment archaeal communities from the Salton Sea, California, USA - SS_3_D_1 metaG | ecosystem: Environmental > Aquatic > Non-marine Saline and Alkaline > Hypersaline > Sediment... | reverse complement strand
GGCCCCCCACCGGCGCGCCAGTTCAAACGGCACGATGGCCACTTGGTTCGACCCCCAGTGGACATATTCCTTGAGGGTGTCGATCTCTTGAACCTGTGTGCGCTGCGCGTCCTCGAGCTGCGTCTGCCCAAGATTCACCGGGGTCAACGGTTCGCCGTCGATGTCGCGCAAGGCGTCGAACTGCTCACCGTCAACGATGCCCACGAGGGTCAGTTCCTGGCCGAATACCCGCATCCTTTTCCCCAGATCGTCCGCGCCGTACCCCATATGCCGGGCAATGTGATCCGGCAGAATGATGCTTTGCTCGTCGTTATCTTGAAACCAACGGCCCGCCTCGAGCGTCGAGGTCACAGGCGTTATCTCGCCTTCACGTGACTCCAACCCCAACAAAGAAACCGCCGTGAACGTGCGTTCGGCAAGTGATTCGCCTTGATCCTGCGGGTGTTCCGCCACAGGCGTCAGATCGATGTGCGTGGCGTTGCCCGCAAAGTCCGAGCAATACCACGCCCGCCCGCATACAACGTTACCTTCGAGACTCTCGCCCACGCCCTCGACAAAGCCCCTGCGCAGGGACTCATACAAGGGATTGGGCAGCGCGTGCCAGTTCGGATGCCGCGTCAACAGCCCAGCGTAGACGGGAACGCCCTGCCGGTGACGCAGGCGCGTAATGCCGACTTCCGGCACCACGGAAATGAAGGACAGCAGCGTGAAGGTGACCAACACGATGGTCAGGCCGGTGAAAAAGGCCCGCTGCGGCCGCCGCCGGATGTTGGCAATCCCGAGCTCCACGGCCCGCACGGCTACATTGCTCAGGGCGACCGTGTCTTCATGGATCCCCGTTACCGCCTGCTTCCGCTCCCGGAGAAACGCGTCGAAGTTCCGAAGCACAAACAGGCTCACCCCGGCCGAAAGCACAAGAATGAGGAACGCCAACAGCACAAGCAGCGGGGTCAGCGTAAAACGAAATGCGGGATGAATGATCGCCAGTATCGCGAAACTAACCGCGAATATGCCAACCATGCCCATGATTCGGCCATGGATCGTGCCACTCGCGAATACGAGCCGCTCGAGACAATAGGAGAATGGGATAAGAAGAATAAGGTAAAAAAGAACGCCTTTGATCATGTTGTTGGCCGTTGCCAGCAACTCATTGTACGCGGCCGTCTCGAGCGCCCAGCCGCGCTCCGCGGCCGCCCGGTACCCCGCGTAGTCCGACCGCGCCAATGCCCCTTGCGCCGTCTCAAGGTTCTGCCGGGACTCCTGGTGCAAAGAGGCGACGCGCGGGTTGGCCACGCCGTGCGCACCGAATTTCCCGATTCGATCAGCATCTAAAAACCACATGCTGAGCGCGCCTTGCAGCACCCAGGAAGGGATCGTCTCGAGGTCGCTCAAGACATAGCCGCGTCCGATCGGATCTTCGAGGGAGTTATTCACCAGGATTAAGCGCCTTTCTTTCATGCCGAACCCGAGCGTCAGGCGCACGCGCAACGTCGGATCCGCCCAGACGCACATGCAATTCTCCTCCGGGTCGCCCCACCAACTGTCGATAAGGCTATGGCCGTATTGAAACGGCGGGCTTTCGGTGGCTGCATCGAGGATCTGCATGTGCGTAAGCGCCAGAAACGCCCGCGGCTCCGTAAGACCATACAGCGTAATCGGTTTGCTCGGAAACGTCACGAGAGATACGTGTTCGACCTCGTTGCGCATCCTGGCGAACCAACGTTGTTCATTTGGACGCGCCCAGTCCACCGCGTAGATGATGCGGCCATCGGCCACGAGTTCTTCAGCCGGGCGGCCGCCTTTCGCCAGCACTCGGAGAAACTGGGCGCAGGCGGCACGATTCGCCTCGATGAAGGGTTCCGTAGCAACGCCGTAGGCCTCGAGTTCGACGTGGTTGAACTGAGCGTTTGCAGTTACGTCGATCAGTCCATCGAACTCGAACCGGCCTTGTTCGTCTGCAATGACGACCGGAACCCCTCTCGTCCCCATCAGGTGCTTGTCATTTCGGAACGTCTTGAGCGCAACCACCGCCCGCGACAACGGACTCGACGCCACGTAATCCGTCTCGCTATTGAGCCACGTCACTTGCCCCTGAACCTTGGACATCTTGGGCTCGAGTTCGGCCCCGACGAATGGGCCCTTCCAGTACGCGAACGCCAGGGCCAGGCGCGCCAACCCGACACGTTCGCCACGTTTGTACGTAAGTTGCCCATCGAGTAGATCGAGGTCCAGGTGTTCGAAAGTGTCCTCGGGCGTATCCACGTAACGGCGGCCATCGTTGATGGTCGAAAGCGTCACAGCGGGCAGCCCGGCCATGGTTGGAATCTCGCTTTCGAACGCCGCCCGGTATGGGAAGTACGTCCACCAGCCTCGGCCCAGCGCAGGGTTTATGGCATCTACAAAAGACTTAACCGTCTCCGGTGGGATTTCGTCCGGTGCGACCTCGTAATAGTCCGTCATGAAACCCTTGGCGAAATGGGCGAGCTTAAGGCCCAGCTTGCTGAATTTCGGACGGAGCGTGTGCTCATATTGGCCGCGGAACCCGCCGACGCAGAACACACCCATACGGTTCGAGTGGCTCGATAAATCCAGGCCCACCATAAGGCCGGGCCTGCCCATCCGCGCCACGAGGGAGTTTCTGTCCTGCTCCCCCCAACCGTGTTCGAGACCGTCGTCCAGCCGACGGACGAAGTGCGTTATGCCCGCCAAAGCCTGACCGTGGCCCCCGGTAAACAACAGGTACAGGGGGCGGGGCGGCCGCTCGGGGAGGTTCCTGAGAAAGCGGGCAAGTTCAAGCAGCGCGGCAGCGCCGCACGCCTGCTCGGCCCCGGGCGCAAGCGTCGGCACCACGCTGATGCCGTCATAGTACGTATGAAACACGATGGGCGCGCCCCCATCTCCCGAGACGGCCTCGGCGGCATCGCCCTGGACAAGGCGGGCGAATACATTCTTTCCAACGACGTTGCGCCAGCCCATCCTGCACCGAATCGTCGCTGTTTGGCCGGGAATTGTCAGCAGGTCGTCCAACGCGTCCAGGTGTTCGTGGTCCACATAGAAACGGGGCACGTTCGCCGGCACGGTGACGAACTTCTTCCGGGCCTGATAGCCGGTACTCGAATCGCTTGCCCGAAAAAGTAGCGCGGCGCCGCCAAACTCCTGCACCCGCAACCATTCCGCCTCGCTGGCCGAGTCCATCACCACGAGGGCGCCGCGGACGACCTTCCCGCGGAGTTCCTGGTCGCTCCCGCCCGCCACATCGACTAACGGCGCCGCTATGCCCTCGGGCACCGTCTGACTCGTCCGCACCAGATTAGGCCACAGCGGATGCAACGGGATGATCTCGAGTCCCTCGGGCGTGCGGGCCTCGAGCACGGCGTACTCGACCATCGGCACGGCAACCTCGAACGACTCGATTTCGACGTCGCCTACGCCGAGCCCGTCGAGTTGGCCCAAGATGTACTCGAGCGCCTGGTCGCAGCCATCGTAGCCGGTCACGCGGGATGGCGCGCTCGACATCGCCTTCACATGCCTGCCGATGCGCTCGATGCTGAGGTCCTCCACGTCGCCGAAGTCGGGGATCTCGATAGCCAGCGGCGCGGGCCGGCCCAGCCGGGCCGCAACGGCCACGGTGGCCGCGATGAAGGCTGCCGCGGCCACCACCCACAGCCCCTCGGCTAAACCGAAACCGGCGCCGTACAGCCATCGGTTACGGTTCCGGACTCGCCCGGCGTCGCTCGACTGTGTTGTTTCCCTCAACGTCCCTCCGTCACGGCCAGAAACGGTACACCTGGCAATTGGCTATCGACCCATAGATCATTAAACACGAGCCGACCGTGAATTCGCCCATCACCAAACCCACAAAGAACGGAAGCGACCGCCGGTAAAGCTGTGCGCCGCCGTACCGGGTGATCAGGGCTTTGGCCAGCCAGCCGACGAAGATGCAGAACCATAGTCTGTCCATGGACCATGACGTGGCGGTTGCGTAGCCAACCGGGTGCCAAAGCCACCACGCAAACCGCATCCGCATGGCGCCCAACGCCAGCGCAAAGAGCAGGCCGAACGCCGTGGCCAGCGTCGCGGCCACGCGCGGCTTCTGCGGAAAGGTCAGCCAACCGGCCATTTTGTTCCAGGCTTCACGCGCGAACGCGTCGCCCGCCGGGCGGCCGCTGTAGCCGTGTACGTAGAGCGCGTGGAGTACGGCCCAAAACGCCGAAATCGCGCCCACCACGACCGCAATGGCCATGGCTATCATCATGGAGCGTGCGACGATGCGCCGTACCTGGGCCGTTTTGAATCCCTCGATGCTGTGCGCCGAGAAATGCGCCCGATATGCCCGGTTGAACCAGTAGAACATCGTGAACCCGGCCACGTTGCCAGTCCCCAGATTATGCGTCCCCAAAGCGTTATGGATCAGCGCGTCGGGCCCAATGTAGTGCAGATCGTGCGCGGGCGGCCCAAGCTCCGCCCGCATCCGGGCGATCGCGATCGAATACAAGAAGAAGATGATGAGAAAGACGACCATCAGGTGCCAGGAAACCCCCAGTTTGCAGCCCTGATAGACGAGACAGGCGACGCAGGCGGTGAACAACGCCAGGTTTGCCCGATAGCTAATGGGTTCGCCGCTTTCGTCCGCGCCGCCGGGCTTCCCCAGGATGGTCCGGACCACCCCCGCGAAGTGGCGTCGCGACAACCAGACGGCCAACAGTCCGAGCGCAAGGTAGCCGCCCGCCGCTTGCTCGCTGGTAAACGGGAAACCGGGCAATTCCTGGACGCCGATTGCCGCCGCGGCGACGAGTTGCAGCTTATACAGAATGTAGAAGAACCAGCAACTGAACGCGAGGTCGGCGGGCATGAAAAACGTCAGGCCGATCACAAACGGATAGAGATTCACCTCCGTGTTGCCAATGGCGCTCCACGGCCGCTCCACGAAATAGTCCGTGAACGTAAACGCCCGGACAATCGGGATCTCCGGAAGATTCGGATAGAAATGGTTAACACCGTTGATGACGTCTATCGAGGCGGTGATGCCGAACGCGAGCCAAAAATACCTGTTGCGCAACAGCTCGCGCAATTGCGTGCTCAGCATCAGTGGGATCTGGATGACGGGGAAACTCAGTCTTTCCCGCTCGGTCCATTGCTGGCGGAAAAAAAGGTTGATCGACATCAACGCGCCCATCAGCGCCATCAGGAACACGAGCCAGAACGCCAGCGGCCGCCACCAGGCCAACAGCACATTGGGCCTATACAAACTGGCGTTACCCACAGCAATACCCGTCAGCGCCTCCCGATCCCCCGACAGAATGGACCACGACGGGATATGCTTGAGCAAAACTTCCTCCCAGTTGTTTTGCGGATTGGCGAAGTACTTCGGAAAGCTCAGCATCGGGATCATCACCTGCAGCAAGTCGTGGCTGCAGAAAGTCCCCGCCACCGCCAGCATCATGTAGATAGTCATCAGCTCGCCCGGCGACAGCGCCGCCCGGGGAAACCACTTCTCGAGACAAAGGTTCCCCAGCGCAAGAATAAAAATGACGAATGTAACGTGGAAAAACAGCGAAATCGCCGTCGAATGGCCCGAATACCAGATAAGCTCTGCCTGGACCACCCACAACGCCAGAAGCGGCATCAGCGCACACGCAATCGCGATCGCGCGAACCGATACAAATTGCGGCCGCATGTCTAAGTCTTGAACCCGGCGGTCTTCTTGTTTCATGGGCTCGAGATCGCTCTTCGGCTACAGGCTCCCGGCTAGTCTACCGAGTCGTTTTCTTGGGATCAATAAAGACGCATTGAAAGAGCATTCCCCGCTGGTTAGGCTGAGCTAGCCGTGGCGAGGACAGGCAGCTTCAACAAGAAATGCGCCATCCCGGCGCAACCGGGTGCCATGCACGTTCTGAGAGACAACACCCCAGGGATCAAGCGGAGCGTGCACGTGGATAGCCGCAAACCCAGGCCGCTCGACCAGATGCAAGACACCCTGCGTCCCCGTCACGACGGCCGCCGAACTGAACAGACCCACATCCACGGGGTCAAGCGGTTCATCTACTTCCACAACGTCCGCCATCCCAAGGATATGGCCGAGCCGGAGATCAACGCCTTCCTGACGCATCTGGCCGCCAAGGAGAAACACCGGTGTGTTATACGGAAACCACATATCCACCCGCCTCAAGTCTTGAAGTTGGCTTAAGTGATTGTAATAATAGGGCTTGTACAGCCCGCCGGGATGGCGTGTTATGCCGCGATTTCGCGGCCCAAAGGTGTTATGAAGAAACCATATAACCATCGTTGGGGCGTTACTGGTCGGGGTGGCCGGGGGGTGATGTCGCGAAACGCGCGGCCGCCGTGCTGCGCTGGTTTGGGGCGAGATGTGACGGGGACGGAGGGATCTGCGATGAAGACGTTTCTTCGCATCGCGAGCGGTCTGGTAGCAGTCGCGCTTAGCATAGCGGCAGTATGCTTCTTCGCGCTTTGGGTCGCGGAAACAGACGTTATGTTCGGCCATTTCAAGGGCCCGCCACGCTTCATCCTCACGGCGTTGGGACTGGCCGTGGCGGCCGGGCTTCTAAGCGTGGGCTGGCTGCTGGCGGCGCTGTACGACAGGATACGACGCGGTCAGCCCAGCACCGTGGGCCGCGCGAGCCGCGTGGTTCTGATCTTTGAAACCATCCTGCTCGTCTTGCTTCTGTTCCCCAACACGATAATCGCCTTAGCAGGCGCCAGCGAGTTTGCCGATGCCCGGCTGAAGTTGCGGAGGCAACGGGCCACCGTGATGCCGAAGCAGGGCCGGTCGGAGGTCACGGACCTGATTGAAATGCTGCAGGACGACGACTACCTCGTTCGTATGAATGCTGCCGAGTCGCTCGGCAGGCTCGGGTCGGCGGCAGCGCCGGCCCTTCCCGCGCTCATCAAGGCCCTCGAAGACAAACAGGACTTCGTGTCGGGCGCAGCGGCACGGACCCTCGGCGCAATGGGCCCCGCCGCCGCCCCCGCCGTGCCCGCGCTCGCGGAGGCGCTAAAGCAGGGCGCGTATAGAACACCGCCGGGGGATGAGGCCGCGTTGCCCGACGCCATGTGCGTGTTCGCTGGCAACGCGTTGGCGGATATTGGTCCCGCCGCCGTTCCGGCCCTGTCCGAGCTGTTAACCGATGAGAATGCACTGGCCCGCGCACAAGCCGTGGATGCAGTAGGACGGATGGGCGCCCATGCCGCGCCTCTCATACCGCACCTCCAGGAGATGCGCAACGATCCCAGCGAACTCGTCCGCAACGCCGCAGAGAAATCCCTGGACTGGCTCGGCGTGAGTACCGGACGCGAATAGGTCGGCAATATAGGCCTATGTCCGGTGGCCGCTCGCTGTCGCCATTGCAGATTGAGGAAGGGCGGCAGACAGCATAAATGTATTGCCGCCCAGTAAACATGCGGTCCCGATGTCTTCGGCCCGACCCGCCGCGCTTCTTGCTTGGCAGGCACATTATTGTTTCATCTGCGGCTCAATTCTGTGGCTCGCCTCAGGCAGGTTGAACGGTGCGGGCCGGTGGTAGATAATATACGTGGGGTGCGCGTTGGGGGATTTCCTATTTGTCTGGCTCGGGCCGCGCTGTATTCTGTGGAGTAACACGTATGAACACAAAGGCTTTTTATTGTGCCGGGACGCACTGGGATCGGGAGTGGTATGAGCCGTTCCAGGAGTTTCGGCGGTGGTTGGTGGACGTAATCGATGAGGCGATGGATCTGCTCGAAAAGACGCCCGAGTATCGGTGTTTTCATCTCGACGGACAAGCCGTGGTCGTCCAAGACTATCTCGAGATGCGCCCGGAGCAGAAAGATCGGCTCTTGGGCCTCCTAAACTCGGGACGCCTCATCGCAGGGCCTTGGTACACGCTGCCGGACGAATGGCTCGTGTCCGGCGAAAGCCTTATCCGAAACATCGACCACGGGATGCGTGTGTGCCGCCGCCTGGGTTTCGAGCCGATGCACTTCAGCTACACGCCCGACCAATTCGGCCACATAGCGGCCCTGCCCATGATCGTTAGGGGTACGGGGCTCGAGGCGGGAATCTGTTGGCGCGGAACCTGCGACGAGGAGTACCCGGATCAGTTTGTCTGGGTCGGGCCCGACGGCAGCCGTATGCCGACGGCCCGGTTGAGCGACGGCGGCGCCTATGACGTGTTCCGCAAACGGGTGCGAATCCCCGTCGAGAAGGCTGGCTTCACCGACGAAAGCTACAAGCGGTATTTCGGCGGCTTTCTCTTGGAGGAACTCAACCGCTGCCCAATCCCGTTGGTGCTCCTGCTTGACGCAACGGACCATGACCGCGCCGACCCGGACATGGTGCGGATCTGGACCGACCTGAAACGCCTGTACCCGGACGTCGAATTCTCCTGGTGCTCGATCGCGGACTATGGGGCCGCGTTGGTGCAACACGCGGACGAACTGCCGGAACGCACAGGCGAACTGCGCTATCCCGGCTGGGCCATGCACCGAGGCGGCCAATACCTGATCGCGCACACAACGAGTTCCCGCTATCCCATTAAGCAACGAAACGACCAATGCCAAGGCCTTGTCGAGAAATGGGCCGAACCCATGGCGCTATGCAGCATGATGGCGTCCGGAAAGCCCGTGCTCAAGGCCGTCGAGAAGGCCTGGGAATACCTGCTCAGGAACCATCCCCACGACTCGATTTGCGGCTGCAGCATCGACGACGTCCACGAAGACATGATGTACCGGTGGCGCCAAACGGAGCAATTGGCCCTCGGTGTCGTCCGGCGTGCCATGGTCGATATCACGCGCCCCTTCGGCTACGACCCCGAGAGCTATAGCATGGTCGTGCACAACCCCCTCCCCTTCGCCCGCAAGGGCCTCTGCGAACTCGAGATCCGATTCCGGCCCGACTGGCCGAACTCGTTCCGCGACAGCCTCGAAACCGGCGAACTCACATATATGTTTCGATTGGTAAAAAAAGACGGCTCACGCATCCCTTTCCAAGTCGCGCGCATTGACCGCAACGTCGATTACCTCGAACTCGAGGGCGACGCCTGGCGCCACCAACGCCGCAACGGCACGTTCTACGCCGTGGCCGCAGAAGTCGAACTGCCCGCCTGCGGGTACACGGCATTCACGATCGAACCGTGCGAGGAGCCCGTGCGCACGTTCGGCAGCATGATGACCGAAGCCAGGGCGGCCTCGAACGGCATTATCCAGTTCGCGCTCGACGCCAACGGTTCCGGCCGACTCGGATTGCCCGGCGAGCGCGAGTACTCCGGCCTGTTTCTATACGACGACTCGGGCGACGCGGGCGATGGATGGACGCGCGGGCCGCTCATGGACGATATCGTGTTTCGCTCATACGGCGCCCCGGTGATGACGGCCATCGACGAGGACGGGCCGTTGCGCACGGTGTTCCGAGTCGAGCGAACGTTCTCGCTGCCCCGGGAGATGGAACGCCGCGCCTGGCGGCGTTCGGCCGATCGGGAAACGTTGCGCGTCATTGACCGCATCCATGTCGAGAAGGGCCTGCCGTGTTTGCGCGTACGGACCCGAGTCGAGAACACCTGTAAGGACCACCGCTTCCGTGTAATGTTCCCGACACACATCCCGACGGACGTCTCGTTCGCGGAGACACCGTTCGCCTTGGTCGAGCGGGATATCCCTATACCCGAGGAGACCCGCTACTGGCGCGAACGCTTGAACCCCGAGAAAGCATTCAGCACATTCTGCGGCGTCCAAGACGAGGCGGGCGGCCTGGCCGTGCTGGCGCCGTTGGGCCTGCACGAGTACGCGGTCACCGATACACCGGAACGCGCGTTGACGCTTACGCTGTTCCGCGCCACGTTCCAAACCCTCATGACCCGGGGTGAACCCGGCGGCCAACTGCTCGGGCCTCTGGACTTCGAATATCTTCTGTGGCCGTTCCAGGGCCGGTTCGACCCGGTGCGGGCTGCGCGGCTGGTTGCCGAGGTCCAGGTGGGCGTCCACACCCATTTCACAAAGGAATTGCCCGACGACTGTTCGTTCGTTGAAACTGTTCGCGGCGCGGCCGTGGTGACCGCGCTCAAGCCGGCCGCGGACGGCCGCGCCGGCGTAATCCGTTTCTGGAATCCGACGAACGCCCCTGTGGAAGAACTCGTCCGATTGGCGGTGAAGCCGAAGAAAGCACAACAATGCAATCTCTGCGAACAACCGGAAGGTGATATCACGCTCGGCGAGGACGGTTCCATACCCATCCGCATCGCGCCGCGTGGCCTGACCACAGTCCGATTCGATTGGTAGCTGCAGATGCGTCGTCGCTTCTGAGGTTATGCTGTCGCGAGGGGCGATGGCGGCGGCGTGCCGCGACCCCAATCGCTTGGCTCAGCCGACAAATCAAGGTGCAGGGTCGCGCCGTGGGCGATCTCGCTATGCCGAAGCCATGCGCGCTCGAGGGGTCGGCCATCGAGCGTTGCCCCGGCAACGTACGGGCGCTCGCCCCCCGCGTCCGGCGCTTCGATGATGAGAGCCGCGTCGCTCTCCCCGAGCCGAGTTTCCGAACGCGTAAACACCGGCGGCCCGAGCAGGTAAAGGTCTTGGCCCATGATGGGGTATAACCCCATCGCCGAGCACATGTAGAACGCGCTCTGACACCCCATGTCCTCATTGTCGCTCAGTCCGTCCCGCGTGGGGCGGAAGAACCGGCGCAGGCAGTCGCGCACGCGCTCGCCTGTACGGTCGGGCCGGCCCGCATAGGTGTAGAGCCACGGGATATGCAGCATCGTCTCCTTAGAGTGGTAATGTCCGCCATCGAAGAACGCGTCCAAATGTCGAATGAAGGCTTCATCGCCGCCGTGCCGCCGGATAAGGCCCGCAAAATCGTGGTGCACCGAAAACGACCATTGACGCCCTGTGCCTTCGTAGAAATACGGGTCGTTCCAGGAGTCCGGCCAACAGCTATCTTGATCGAACGGCTCGTTCCACGCGCCGGAGGGATGGCGCGGCGAAAAGCACTTCACGTCGTCGCGCCAAAGGTTCCACACTCTTCGCGATTCTTCAAGCGCGCGCTCGGCGATTTGCGTGTGGCCGAGCTGGCGTGCGAGGGCGCTCGCGCACCAGTCCTGGTAGGCGTATTCGAGGTGGCGTGACACGCAATTCTTGCGCACGGTTGTGCTCACGTAGCCTAAGTCGCGGTAGTCCTCAAGATACCGGCCGTACAGGTATGGGTCGGGCGACTCAACTTCGGCGTTCTTGCGCATGTATCGCAGCGCCTTTTCGTAGTCGATGCCTCGAGCCCTTTGAGCGCGGCTTCGCAGAACAACACGTCCGGCGAACACCCGCCCTGGACCATGCCCGCGTGGCCCTGAATCCACACGTCGGGCAGCCACCCGGAGTGATCGGCGATATCCAGCAGG
>Ga0180437_10010365_pt1 | contig 11382 bp, 9 predicted proteins | sample SS_ome_4_FD_132410 | JGI IMG/M metagenome (GOLD analysis project Ga0180437, IMG submission 132410) | Hypersaline lake sediment archaeal communities from the Salton Sea, California, USA - SS_3_D_1 metaG | ecosystem: Environmental > Aquatic > Non-marine Saline and Alkaline > Hypersaline > Sediment... | reverse complement strand
TACCTGAACAGTGGCTCGTATTGCATGCCGACGAGTTCTGAACCCTTCATCTTGCGGATGGTCCGCACGTCCTTTTCGAGATCGACCGGCAAACCCTTGAACACGGCAGGAATCAGGGCCTGGGCGAGGATGAACTGCTCGTCCTCGAACTCGACGAGCGAATAGCCCAGCTCGGGCTTGACCGCCGCGAACTGGTTGCTCGGCAGCGTCCAAGGCGTCGTGGTCCAGACCAGCAGGTCTTCGTCGGTCCGGTTGCCGGAATCGTCCAAGAGCGGAAAGCGGACGTAGACGCTCGGGTCGGCCACCTCGCGGTAGCCCTGGCCGACCTCGCCGCTCGATAGCGCCGTGCCGCCCTGGGCCCACCACCAGACGATTTTGTGCCCCTGGTACAAAAGCCCGCGATTGAAAAGCTCCGCCAAGGCCCACCAGACGCTCTCCACGTAGCTCTGATGGTAGGTGACGTAGGCTTCGTCGAGGCGGATCCAGAATCCCAGCCGCTCGGTGAGCTGCTCCCACTCTTTGACGTAGCGGAAGACGCTTTCGAGACACTTGTGGATGAACGGTTCGACGCCGTAAGCCTCGATTTCCTCCTTCGAGTGGATGCCGAGCTCCTTGCAGACCTCGACCTCGACGGGCAGGCCGTGCGTGTCCCAGCCGCCTTTTCGCTCACAGCGGAATCCGCGCATGCCCCGATAGCGGGGAAAAAGGTCCTTGATTGCCCGCGTCAGACAGTGACCCGGATGGGGGAGGCCATTGGCGGTCGGCGGGCCCTCGTAGAAGACGAACTCGGGGGCGCCCGCGCGGGCGGAAAGCGACTTTTCGTAGATCCGCGATTCTCTCCAGAAACGGCAGATTTCTTCTTCCTGGCGGGGAAACGAAACGGAACCTTCGACGGGCTGAAACATGGGATCAATCGGTATTCACCTGGAGAGATTGGCCAAAACGACCAGTAAAACACGGCAGGCGGGTTTTTTCAATCGCCCCAGCCCGCCGCAGAGCGGTCAGGGGATGGATCTTCGCCGGCAAAGAATCAACAATAGACCGCGGGTAACAGACTTCACTCGAAGAAAGGGCCTGAAAATGGGCGGGAAGAACGGCATGTTGAAGAGATCCCCACGCGTGGTTGGCAACAGGCGGCAGTTCCTGCGAACCATCGGCAGTGTCGTGGCGGCACCGTACGTGATCACTTCCGCAGCCCTCGGCAATCAGGGCCGCCCGGCGGCCAGCCAGCGCATCGTCATCGGCGGCATCGGCATCGGCAACCAGGGGGGCGGCGATTTGAAGAACTTTCTGGGCCGTGATGACGTGCACTACGTCGCGGTCTGCGACGTTAAGGCACAGGCCCGCGACGGCGCCCTGAACCGCGTGAATCAGCATTACGGCAACAGCGACTGCAAAGCCTACAACGACTACCGTGAGCTGCTCTCTCGCGAGGACCTCGACGCTGTGCACGTGGCCACGCCCGATCATTGGCACGCGATCATCGTGATCGAGGCCTGCCGCAACGGCAAAGACGTCTACTGCCAGAAGCCCGAAACGCGGACGCTTCGCGAGGGTCCGCTCATGGTCGCGGCTGCACGGCGCTACGGGCGGGTCGTTTCCGGCGGGAGCCAGCGCGTGCTGGGAGACTACAGGAAAGTGGTCGATCCGTGCTGGAGCGGGGAGCTGGGCACGATCAAGTCGATCAACGTCAAGGTGGGCCCGCTCCCGAAGCCCTGCAACCTGCCCGGCGAGCCGATCCCCGAGGGTTTCGACTGGGACATGTGGCTCGGCCCTGCGCCCTGGGCGCCCTACCATCCCTACCGCTGCAGCGGCAGCTACGCGATCAACGGCACGAGTTGGCGATCGTGGAGCGATTATTCCGGCGGCGGCATGACCGACTGGGGCGCGCACCACTTCGGCGGAGCGACCTTCGCAGTGGACGTCAGGCACTTGGAGCCCGAGGAAGTGATCTACCACGAAGAGGACGGCGGCAATTACCTGACCTACCGCTATCCCAACGGGCTGTTGCTGCACCACAACCACCCCGGCATGGGCAACCTGGAGGTCGCCGGCACGCCCGGCGAGAAACTGCCGCCGAAGACCGTGCCCGCTTACAGAGGGCAGGGCGGCATTTACGGCGACTTCATCGAATGCTGCAAGACGCGAGAGACGCCCTTCCGCGACATTCAGACGGCCGTTCACACTGTGGCCGTGTGCCATCTGGGTCTCATCGCTTACGAGTTGAAGCGGTCCCTGAAGTGGGACCAGGCCCGGCAGGAGTTTCCCGGCGACGAGGAGGCCAACCGCCTTCTCGACCGCGCCAAGCGAGAGCCTTGGGTGTTGTAAGGCGGCAGGGCGGGCGTACACTGCCGGCCGCCTAACTTCGTGCCGCTTCGCGGGCGAGGATGCCGAGGACGATCTTGCGGAGCTTCGGCTCGGCCTCGGCGGCTACCCGCAGGATCTCGTGGATGTTCGCCGGTTTGAGCGCGTCGGGGAGGCACATGTCGGTGACGATCGAGAGCCCCAGCACGCGCATTCCCGCGTGCACGGCGACGAGCACCTCGGGCACAGTGGACATGCCGACCACGTCGGCCCCGATGAGCCTCAAAAAGCGGTACTCGGCGCGGGTCTCGAGGTTCGGTCCCGTGACGGCGACGTAGACGCCGCGGTGGGCGGCGAAGTTTTCACGGCGGGCGATCTCCAGGGTCGCGTCGATCAGCTCGGCGTCGTAAGGGGCGATCATGTCCGGGAATCGCGGCCCCAGGGCGTCGTCGTTGACGCCGACCAGCGGGTTGCCGCTCATCAGGTTGATGTGGTCCTCGATGACCATGATGTCGCCGAGGCGGAACTGCGGGTTGAGGCCGCCGCAGGCGTTCGAGGCGATCAACAGGCCCGCGCCGAGGGCCTTCATCACGCGCACCGGGAAGGTGATCTGCCGGTGGGTGTAGCCCTCGTAAGCGTGGAAGCGACCTTCCATGGCGACCACGCGGACGCCCTGCAAACGGCCACAGACCAGTTGCCCGGCGTGTCCCACCGAAGTGGAGCGGGGGAAATGAGGAATCGCCTCGTAGTTGAGCGTTGCCTCGGTTTCGATCAGGCCGGCCAGCCCGCCGAGGCCGGTTCCCAGGATGATGCCCACGTCGGGCGGGTGCTCACACGCGCGACGGACGGCCTCGGCGGCCTCTTGGATTTGTGCGGCAAGCCCGATCATGGCGGTTGAATCCCCGAAAAAGCGCGCTCAAGAGGCGGCAGCCGTCCGGCGGCGCGTGGCGGCCGGAACAAGAGGCTAGAAATCTTCGAAGTCGTCGTCCTCGTCGAAGTCACCGTCTTCGTCGAGGTCGTCGTCGAAGCCGTCGTCGAACTCGTCATCCTCTTCTTCGTCCTCGTCGTCCAGCCCATCGTCGAGGCCGCCGTCCAAGTCGTCGTCCGCTTCTTCCTCGAAGTCGTCGTCGAAATCGTCGTCGAAATCGTCGTCGTCAAAGTCGTCGAAGTCGTCCTCATCGTCGGCGTAGTCGATCTCGAACGGCTCCGAGATGATCGTGGCGAGCCCCGCCTCATCTTGGCCGGGCAGCTCATGCCGCCGTCGCCATGATTCCATTTCCAGCACCATTGCAAACCCTTAATCGTCAATCGCGGTGACAGCCGTCCGCAGCGGCCGACGAAACCGCGGCGGTCCCGGTGTCCTACGTCCCAGCGCACGTTGTTACTGGACGGCTGCGGTTTTGTCAACGGGGGATTTCGGCCGCCTCCGCATGTGAGATAGTCCTCGCAGAGAAACAGCAGAGCGGATGCTTCTTGACGCCGTCCGCAAGGACGTCGGCTCCGTCGCGGGTGATCATTGCGGCCGAGAGCCGACACCCGTCGGCAGGAGGAACCCCGAGTCGACACGAGGGCCCCCCTTGCCTTGGCGAGGTCACCGAAACCTTGCCGCCGGAAGAGTTTGCAGCGACCGCCCCCCGCTCAAGGGTCGGTCCTCGCAGGATACGGCAGGCAATCCTTGATTCGCTGCCGCCGGCCGTTTAGAATCCGCCTATCGTCGGCCGTCATCGAAGGCGCCTACGACGGCGAGGGTGCTCAGATTGTGTGGGCACCGAGATATGCCGGGACGAGGCCGTGCAGGATTTTTCCGCCTATTCATCGCCGACCGAACGATCCCAGCCACCGAGGCGAAGCGGGTTTCACGTGCTGCTTTGGGTGCTGGTCGGGTTTGGGGTGCTGGTCCTTTTACCGTGCTGCGGCCTGTTCGGCTGGCTGGCCTACATTGGCTCGTACGGGCCCGAGACGTCCGTCTACACCGGCAACGAGGTCCCCGCCCGCTTCCTTGACGTGATGAAAGACGTCGGCGCCCTGGAGCCCGGTGAAAAGCTGCTCTACTTTTACTCCGACGCGCTGACGGACATCCGCGGCGGCTTCTACTTCGTCAGCGACCGCGGCGTGGTCATCTACTCCGAGGCGGCCGGAGACGAGCCGCTGGTGCGGATCGCTTTCGAGGAAATTGCCGAGGCCGACCTTGGGCGGGAAGAATCGTTTTTCATCGACAGCGAGATCACGCTGGAACTGAAGGACGGGCGGCCGATCTCGTTTCCCGTGTCGAGCGAGGGGAGCAAGGACGTGCGGTTCTTCGAGTCGATCGAGGACGGTATCGCGAAGGCCCGCCCGCCGGATCTCCAGGCCGAGAAGGACGGCTGAGCGGCCGCCGTCTCCGGCGGCGTCTTTCGGTTCGAAGATCCGCTCACGGCGAGCCGAAGAACCGGCGGTTGAAGATCTCCGGGTCGAACGGGTCTCTGGGCACGAACTGCGGCAAGGCGCCTCCCCGGCGGACGTTGGGTTGCGGCTCGATCAGCCCGGGCGGCGGCAAGTCGGCCTGGTACAGCCCGGTCTCGGGCGGTTGAGGGCTGCCCAAGTCCAGATTCAATCCTTCCAACTCCTCCGCCCAGGACCGTGCGGAAGCGGGCGATGTCCCCGGTTCTTCTGCAACGGGCACCAGAGGCGCCGCCGGCCGGCTTTGCGGCGAGGACTGCCCCGGATCCGGGTGTGCGTCCTCGAGGTGGACGGCGACTGCCGCCGCATTGGAGGGCAAGCCCTGCCCGGCGACGCGTTGGACCCAGTCGACCAGTTGTCGGTATTGGGCGGCGTCGTGCTCCGTGAAAACAGCCTTTTCCAGCGTGCCGTGAGGCCGGATGGGGGCGGTGAGTATCCGGCTGGCGGCGGCGTCCTGGCGATCCACCCAGTCCAGCACGGCGCTCAGGTTCCGCTGCGTCAGTCGACGACTGGGTGGTCTGCCGGGTGACGGTCGCAACAAGCTGAACTGGGTCGTCGCGCCCGGCCCGTGGCAGGCGGCCGCCGCGCAGCGATTGACCAGAAGCGGCTGGATCGTTTGCGAAAACCACTCCACCGTGCCGGCCGGCATCTCACGCACCAACCGATCCAGTTCGTCCGAGTTGAAGCTGGCCGTGCCGACCGCTCCTCCAGCCACGTCGGCGACCGGCCGGCTTTCGGACAACTCCAAGCTGCGCCGCAGCAAAGGGATGAGCGGGTGCTTCGGCTCGATCGTTTCGGCCCGCCGCAGCTCTTCCCGCGCGCGCTCCCACAACCCGTGCTGCTGACACCAGCGGGCCAGATCGAGGTAGTCGCGCGCGTCCGGCAGGGTCAGCCGAGCGCGCTTCTGCTGATAGACTCCCTCGAGGCTCGAGCAGCAAAGGTCGACGTCGGTTGCCTTGACGGAAATCCTGCCGCCGCCGACCGAGACGTCGTAGCGGTCGCCGTTGGGCGTGATCTCGCCGCAAAGGACCTGGCCGTTTCGAAGCAGGATCACGCCTGTGCTGGTCACAGCCGGCCGAACCGGGCCCTGGGCAAGGCCCCAAGAGACAAGGCCGGCCACGGCTGCAAGCAATGCTATAGCGGCGAGTAAAGGTTTCCTGCGCGTCAACATGGCGGCGGGAAGGTACGTGATTGGTCCGGCAAGGTCAAGAGAAGCTGGGCCGGCTCGGCCGAAAGCCGCGAAGCTCCCAGATGCCGCCCCTTTCATCGCCCCGCCAGCCACGGAGGCCGCCGTCCGAGAACGGGCCCCTGGCGGCAACCCCTAGCGAGGGCTATACTTGCCGGAAGGGAAGGGAGATCCGTTCGTGTCGGAAGCGGGCCAGCAACAGCGGGAAGTCTACTACCGAGGCACCGTCCAAGGGGTGGGCTTTCGATACACCACCCGCAGGATCGCTTCCCGTTTCGTCGTAACCGGCTACGTCCGCAATCTGTCCGACGGCCGCGTGGTCGTCGTGGCTGAAGGAGAGCCGCACGAGTTGGACCGTTTCCTGGGAGCCGTCCGCGACGCGATGGGAGACTACATCCGCGAAGTCGAGGAGAACGTCGGGCCTGCCAACGGCCGGTTCCGTCATTTTGACGTCCGATTCTAGGGCCGTAAGCAGCATAGCCCCAAGGATTGTGAACCTTTCGGCGGCCACGAGCGTAACCACTGTGAACGTTTCCGGAACACCCAGACCCCTCTTTGTGGTGGTATTGCAACGAGTCGTTGGAGTTAGAGAATGACTCACCCAGCCGGCAATTTTGCCTTGTTGGCCTTCGGCCCGATCTGGCTGAAGCCTTTGTGGATCGTTGGCGCGGGGGCGCTGGGGGCGGTGATCATTTTGTACGCGCTTCTGCTGTTGCTGCGGCTGACCGTGCCGAAGGTTGCCGCCATCGCCCGCACCACGGCCAAAGAAGCGATGTCCCAGCCGCTGTTCTTTGTCCTCTTGGTGGTGGGGGCTTTTGCGATCATCGTCTTCCCGTTCATCCCCTACCACACCTTCGGGGAGGACGTGAAGATGGTCAAGTCCTCCGGGCTGACGCTGATCAAGGTGTTGGCGATCGTCATGGCTCTCTGGACGGCCAGCGTGTCGATCGCCGAGGAGATCGAGGGCCGCACGGCGCTGACGCTCTTGTCCAAGCCGGTGGGCCGCCGTCAGTTGATTCTGGGCAAGTTCCTCGGCATCTTGGCCCCGGTGGCCGTGATTTTCATCATTCTCGGCGCGCTGTTTTTGGGCAGCGTATCTTACAAGGTCGTTTACGACGCGCGGGAGTCGGTTCGGATGGAGCCGACCACCGTCGAGTGCGCGGCAGAAATGGCACAGGTCGTGCCGGGCCTGGCCCTCGCTTTCATGGAAGCCGTGGTCCTGGCTTCGATCAGCGTGGCCATCTCCACGCGGCTGCCGATGATCCCCAATCTCGTGATCTGCGTCTCGATCTACGTGCTCGGACACCTTGTGCCGGTGCTGGTCAATTCGGCGGCCGGGCAGTTTGAGATCGTCCGCTTCTTCGGGCAGTTGCTGGCCTCGCTCTTCCCCGTGCTGGGGCATTTCGGCATGGAAGGGGCCATCTCGACCGGTCAGGCCGTCCCGCTCGGCTACCTCGCCTGGGCAGGCGTGTACTGCCTCGTCTACAGTTCCGTGGCGATGCTCTTGGCGCTGTTGCTCTTCGAGGACCGCGACCTGGCGTAATCAGGCGTGCGGGTGGACGATCACTTTCATGCCGTCGCGGCCTTCCATCGAGCGGAAGGCATCGTTGATCTCGTCCAGAGGAAAGTGGTGCGTGATGACCGGCTCGGTGCGGACCATGCCCGCCTCGAGCATCCTCACCGCCAGCTCGTGGTGTCTGGGCACGCAGCCGTGCGAGCCGGTCACGAAGCACTCCTTGTAGTGGATCGTGTTCGAGAGGACCGACATGGGGCGGACGTTCTTGCCCAGCCCACCGAAGAGGTTCACATAGCCGCGGTGAGCGACCATCTCGATCGCCTGCTCGTGGGCTTCGACCGAGCCGCAGGTGGTCAAGACGACGTCGGGGCCCTCGCCGCCGGTTTCTTGGCGGCAGCGGGCGACGACGTCCTCCTCGGTCGGGTTGATGTAGACGTCGGCGCCGTAGCGGCGGGCGATTTCATTTCGTTTCGGATTGCGGCCGACGCAGATCACCTTGATCGCGCCCATCACCCTGGCCGTGTCGACGCCCAGGCAGCCGATCGCCCCCATGCCGATCAGCACGACCGACTTGCCCAGCGAAAGATTCACCAGCTCGAAACCGTTGATCAGGCAAGCCAAGGGCTCGGCCAGCGCGGCGGCGTCGAAGCCGAGCTTGTCGGAAAACGGCGAGACCGGCCCTTCCTCCAGCACCAGCCGCGGCAGCTTCATGTACTCGGCGAACGAGCCGGGGATCTGGTAGCCGACGGCGTAGTTGATCGCGCAGTTGTTGCCCAGGCCGTTGCGGCACCAGTGGCACTGCCCGCACGGCACGTCGGCCCCCACGGCCACGCGGTCACCCTCCTTGACGCGGGTGACGTTTTTGCCGACCCGGACCACCGTGCCCGCGCTTTCGTGGCCGATGATCGCCGGCGGTTTCACGCGGGGGTTGCCGTGGTGGAAAATGCGAATGTCGGAGCCGCAGATCGCCACCGATTCGACCTTCAGTAGCGCCGAATCGTCGTCGATCACCGGGTCGTCCACTTCGCGAACGACGATTCTTTCAAGTTCTTCGAGGACGGCCGCTTTCATGACAGGGGGCTTTCTCGGTTGGAGGGATTGGTCGTTGGAGATTAGTGCTTAGAGCTTAGATCTTAGAGAGTGGCTCCAAGTACTGCGATCGAACGCCTAAGCACTGAGCTCTAAGTTCTAAGCTCTGTATTCTTCGCCCTACGGATGAATCAACACCTTGGAGAAAAACTCGCTCTGGTCTCTCATCATCACCAGGGCGTCGAAGGCGTTTCGGAGTGGGACGCGGTGGGTGACGAGCGAGTCGAGATCGATCGCGCCGGCCGCCACGGCATCCAGCGCCGCCCGCCAGTCGTCGTTGTTTCCGACGGCGCTGAACGAAGAGTTCCAGGTGCCCAGGATATCGAGCTCGCGCCGCATGGCCTGAGAGATCAGGCCGGCGGGCAGGGTGACGTCGCCGGAGGGATTGCCCATGATCACCACGCGGCCGCGGACGCGGGCCGAGGCGATTGCCTGTAAGAGCGTGATCGGCACGCCCGCCCCCTCGATGCATACCTCGGCCCCGAAGCCGCCGGTAAGTTCCTTGACCTGGCCGACGGGGGCAACGTCGCGGGCGTTGAAGGCCAGCTCGAAGCCGAGTTCTTCGGCCATCTTGAGCTTTTCGGGCACGAGATCGAAGAGGATTACCTTGGCGGCGCCCATCATGCGGGCCCACTGGGCGGCCATCAGCCCGATCGGCCCGGCCCCAAAGACGACCACCGCCTCGCCGACCAGCGAACCGCCCGCTCGTTTCAGGGCGTGCAGGGCGACGGCGGCCGGCTCGGTCATCGAGGCCGCCTCCAAGGAGACGCCCTCCGGAACGCGGATCAGATTCCGCCTGGGCACCGCGACGAACTCGGCGAAGGCGCCGTCGCGGCGCGAGCCGTAGTAGTCGTAATTGGAACACTGGACATAGTTGCCCAGCTCGCAAGCGGCGCACTTGCCGCACCAGAGCAGCGGGAACACCACCACGCGATCGCCCAGTCCATATTCCTCGACGCCGGGGCCGCAGGCCACGACGGTGCCGGCAAACTCGTGGCCGCAGATAGTGGGAAAATGGTACGTCCCTTTGACAAACACCCGTGGAACGTCCGAACCGCAGACGCCGCAGAAGCCGACGCGCACGAGCACCTCGCCCTCGGCCGCCGCGGGACGGGGAACCTTCTCGAATCGCGCCTCGCCCACCCCGTGCAGGACCAGGGCGTCCATCGTCAATGCTGGGTTCATGGGCTGCCTCGTCGGCCGGTGCAATCGGCGGTTGCCGCGCTACCTTCTCTCCTCGTACTGCCGCATCTCCAGGCCCGCGGCAATCACCTCTTCGGTCCTGCCGACGTTGTCGGCGAGCGAAGCCTTGGGGTTGAACCAACTGCTGGTGCCGGCGACGAGGACGTCGGCGCCGGCCGCGACCATCTTGGGAATGTTCTCAAAGCTCACGTTGCCGTCGACCATGATCGCGATTTTCCGCCCGTGAGCGGCCAGGAATCGGCGGCAGTCGGCGATCTTGCGAATCGCCCCGGCCACGAGGGTTTGGCCGGCAAACCCCGGGTTGACCGCCATCAAGAGCACGAAGTCGATCCGTTCCAGCACGTATTCGATCGCCACCAGCGGCGTGGCCGGATTGAGCGCCACGCCCGCCTTCATTCCCCGGCGGCGGATCTCGCTCAGCGTGCGGTCCAGGTGAGCGCAGGCCTCGGCGTGCACGGCCAACAGATCCACGCCGATCTCGGCCATCGGCTCCACGTATTGGTCCGGGTTGCTGACCATCAGGTGCACGTCCAAGGGCAGGTCGGTCTTCGCCCGAAGCTGCCGTACGACGTCGATCCCCAAGAGCAGATTGGGCACGAAATGGCCGTCGGCCACGTCGACGTGAAGCATGTCCGCTCCGGCCTGCTCGAGCCGCCGCAGGCTCTCTTCTAGGTGGAGCAAGTCCGCGCACATCAGTGAGGGCGAAACCTGCACCCGCTCCTCGGGCTTCACCACCGTTGCGGCGGGGCCGGGCCTCGGCGGGCCGGAGTCTGCCGGCGGTGCCTGATCGCCCGTCCAAACCTGCTTCAAATAGTCCAGCGACGCGCGGAGCTGGTCGGCCAGAAGCTTGTCCGAATAATCCCGCCCCAGCTTCGGGCCGCCGATCTCCAGATACCCGACCAGCTCATCCACCGGGATCACGTCGGCCTCGGCAACGAGCAGGCGGCGAATCGGCTCGATCTCGACGATGCCCGCCGCCCGCTCCGCCGCGCTGAAGCCGAAGGTGGAACAGTACGCATCGTCGGTGTTCTTCAGGTGCAATTCGACAAGGTGTGGAAGCGTGGCCTCGAGCAGCTTGAGGTGGTCGTAGAGGACGCTTCCTTCGGCGTCGGCGTAGCCGTGGGCGACGTCGGCGCAAAACCCCACCCGCGCCGTGGTTTCCGGAAACCGCTCGTGGTGGCCGTTCAGCTCGTCGGCCATCTGGCGGATCTCGTCCGCAGTGGTGGGCGGCTCCGCCAGGCAAGACATCGGCTCGATCGTCAGCCACTCGATGCCCCGCTCGTGCGCGTAGCCCATCAGCTCCTTCATGTGCCGCAGGTAGCACTCGATGCCGCGGCTCTTGGTGCCCATCCGGTCGCGGTAGACCGCCCCCGGGTTGGAGCCGACCGAGACGGCCCCCAATAGCGCGGCGACCTCGATCAGCCGCTCATAACTTCGGCGGGCGAGCGCTTCCCAGCCGGGCTCGTCGAGCAGGAAAAACCCACCCAGCTCGCGGTGGGCCGTGAAGATGCTGCGAATCCGGACGCCCAAATCCTCCGCTTGCCGGCGGAGCTTCAGGAAAAACTCGTCCGGAAGCCCATAAATCTCGAAAAAAGTCCCCAACTGGACGAACGGCACCCCCTGCTCGGAAAGAAGCCGGAGCATC
>Ga0180437_10010364_pt1 | contig 11382 bp, 10 predicted proteins | sample SS_ome_4_FD_132410 | JGI IMG/M metagenome (GOLD analysis project Ga0180437, IMG submission 132410) | Hypersaline lake sediment archaeal communities from the Salton Sea, California, USA - SS_3_D_1 metaG | ecosystem: Environmental > Aquatic > Non-marine Saline and Alkaline > Hypersaline >... | reverse complement strand
GGGCAACGACCAGCGCCTGTTGGTCGATGGCGAACCCCAGACCTTTGTCGCCGACGCGGAGGGGCGGTTCCAGGTAACGATCAAAGTGCCGCTAGCGGTGTCGATCACCAACCAGCCGCCGGCCGGTGAGACCCAGACCCATGCCATTCGCGCCGAGCAGCACAAACCCTATGGCTCGCTGCAGCCGACCCAGACATTGAGCCTGGTCCTGGAAAAGATCGGCGAAACGGTGGCCATCGCCTTTCTCGCCACGGTGTTGGGCATGATCTTTGCCCTGCCGGTCAGTTTCCTGGCGGCGCGCAACCTGATGTGGGGCAATCCCGTCACACGGGTGGTTTACTATATTGTGCGTACCCTCCTCAACATCGTGCGCTCGATCGAGACGCTGATGTGGGCCCTCGTCTTTGTGGTGTGGGTCGGTTTGGGGCCCTTTGGCGGCATGCTGGCCCTGATGCTGCACACGATCGCCGCGCTGGGCAAGCTCTATTCGGAGGCCATCGAGAGCATCGATCCAGGTCCTATTGAGGCCGTGCGCTCCACCGGCGCCAATGGGGTGCAGGTGGTCGTCTATGCCGTGCTGCCGCAAATTGTGCCCACCTTCTTGTCCTTCACCCTCTACCGCTGGGATATCAACGTCCGCATGTCGACCGTCATCGGTCTGGTCAGCGACGCCGGTCTGGGCTTCCTGGTCATCCAGTGGGTGCGGCTCAACGACCTGCGATCGATGGCCACGGCCATCATCGCCATCGTGCTGGTGATCGCCATTCTGGACTATGTCTCGGCCTGGGTGCGCAAGCGCGTCATCGAGGGCACGCCGGCCGGTCGCCGGGCCAGCCCGCTGCGCCGCTATGCGACCACCGGCTTGCTGCTGCTTGGCTTCGGTGCAGCGTTCATTTGGTCGTGGAACGTTTCCAGGGTCAGCTTTGTGGACCTGGTCGAAGGCGCGCCGAGAGGCCTGGGTATGCTCCGCGACTTTGGGGTGCCTGAGTTGTTCACGCGGCCGTCTGTAGAGCAAAGTGTGAGTGCCACCTTGCCGGTGCCGTGCGGCTCGGGCGAGGCATCGCCCGCCCAGGTGAGCGGCCCGCGGGTGAATCTGTCCCTGTCCTGTGGCGAGGTGGGCGAGCCGTTGACCATTCGTGGTCACGAACTGCCGGCCAATGAGCAAGTTTCGGTGCGCTGGGACTTACCAGATGGCCGTTACCTGCGCGTGCACAGAGACTGTTGTACCACCGACAGCACGGGCAGCTTGACGTGGGAGACCACCATCCACCCTTTGATGGAGGTCGATCCCGAGTCAGATCGCCCCGAACCCGGCCGGGTGGTGGTCGCCTGGGAGGAGTACACAGGCGGACCACAGTTCAGCGAAGCGTTCAAGAGGGTCGTCGCTCTCTCCCTGGTGACGTTGCTGATGGCGCTGGTAGCCACGACGATCGGTTCGTTCTTTGCCATCCCGCTGAGTTTTCTGGCCGCACGCAACATTATGGGGAGCAGCCCCATCGGCCGGGCGATCTACTTTGCCGCGCGCACCATCTTTAACCTGTGGCGCGCGGTGGAACCGATGATCCTGGTGGTGATCTGTGCGGCCTGGGTTGGGATCGGACCGTTTGCGGGTGTCATAGCGTTGGCCATCAACAACATCCCCAACCTGGCCAAGCTCTTTTCGGAGACGATCGAAGAGATCGACACCGGACCGGTGGAGGCCATCACCGCCACCGGAGCCAACAAGGTGCAGACCCTGGTCTATGCCATCGTCCCGCAGCTCGTGCCCAAATTCCTGGCCTTTATCCTGTACCAATGGGACATCAATATCCGCATGTCGACGGTGATTGGCTTTGTGGGCGGGGGCGGCATTGGCCAATACTTCCGGTTGCAGGTGGGCATGAACCAATATGCTGCGGCCGGCATGGCGGTGTGGGCCATCGTGATCATGGTCTGGAGCATGGACTATATCAGCGCCAAGGTGCGGGAGAGGCTGACCTGATCCCCTACCGCTAGGGGGCAGACCCGTCGCATGCTCAAGATCATTATCGACTTTGATGGCACGCTCACGGCCGAGGAGACCCAGGCCAGGCCCCTGGCGGAAAAGTCGCTGGATACCCTGGCAAACGAGATTCTTGGCGCGCCGCGCCCGCAACTGGCCGAGGACTACCAGGCCACGCGGGCGCGGCTGCTGGTTGCCCCAGACCGCTATTGGTGGGAGGTTAACGGCCTGATCGCCTCCTACTGTGATGAGGGGGCCTTTATCCTCAACACGACGACGTTGCAGGTCATGCTGCGAGAAAACGCCCAGTATGCCCGGGCCGTCGCTGCGGCCTTCCCCCAAGCCGAGTACGACCCGGTGATCGATTGCACCAACTACCTCTTCCACCGGCACACGGCCGAGCTGCCGCCCGCCTTCCGCCCCGCCGCCCGGGGCGTGCTGGCTTCGCTAACTGCACACCCCGACCGGGTGCCGGTAGTGCTCACCAACTCTTTGGGCAACAAAGTGCGCCGCTTCCTCGACACCCTGGCGCTGGATGGCGAGGTCGCTGTGCTGGGCGACACCCGCCAGTACGACATGGACCCCGACTGGACCCATCGCTTTTCCCATCCGGAACTGGGTGAGATCCAGGTCTGGCCCGTTTCAAACCTGCACCGCATAGACCTGCGGCGGCCCATCTACTATGATGCGCTGAACAAGGCCTCGGCCGATGGCTCGCAACTGGCCGTGGTCGCCGATACCTTCTCCCTGCCAGGCGCCCTGCCACTGCTGATGGGCATCCCCTTCTTCCTGCTGCGCACAACCTACACCCCAGACTGGTGCGCCCAAGCTACCGCAGCCCACCCCTTGGGCCACGTCCTCGAAGATTTGGGTGAACTGCCCCAAGCCCTCGATAGTCTCCCTACCTGAATGCACAACCCTGTGTGATCTTGATGACAGGCGTTCTCCCTCCCTCACTTGACAGCCAGGGCCGATTGAGGTATCCTCTAGGCCACGTTGGAGACAAGCCCGCTGGCGGACAGCCGCCCTAGAAACAAGGTCCATGGAAAACAGCAAGGTGGAACAAGTTGCACGCCGGCCTGGCCTCAGCCGCCGTCAGTTCGCCAAATTGGCGGCAGCCACCGGCCTGGGCGCGGTTCTGGCCTCCTGTGGTGGCGGTGAACCCGCTGCCATCCCGCCGGAGAGGAGATCGGCGGTGGCGACGCCGCCGAGCGAAGCCGCCTACCTGGGCGTAGCCCGCGGCCCCGACCCCAAGGCCATCACCGGAGCAGCCCTGGCCGCCATCGGCGGCATCGAGCGTTTCGTCAAGAGCGGCGACGACGTCATTGTCAAGCCCAACATCTGCGTGGACTATCGCACCTACGAGTACGGCGCCACCACCAATCCCGAGGTCGTGGCCACCCTGGTGGAGCTATGCCTGGGCGCAGGCGCCAGGCGCGTGCGGGTCATGGACCTGCCCTTCGCCGGTAGCTCCGAGACTGCCTACGCCCGCAGCGGCATTGCCGACGCGGTGCAGGCCGCCGGCGGTGAGATGGAGGTGATGAACCAGGCCAAGTTCCGCGAGACCCAGATCCCGGATGGGCAGGATATCAAAAGCTGGCCGGTGTACCAGGAGGTGCTCAACGCCAATGTGCTCATCAACGTGCCGACAGCCAAGGACCACAACGCAACCCGGCTGAGCCTGGGGTGTAAGAACCTGATGGGCGTCATCCTCAAGCCCAACCAGCTCCATGCCAACCTCCACCAGCGCATCGCCGACCTGACGAGCTTGGTGCGCCCGACGCTAACCGTGGTCGACGCAGTGCGCACCCTCATGGCCCACGGCCCGACCGGTGGTAACCTGGGCGACGTGCGCCTGAACGAGACGGTCATCGCCAGCCACGACATCGTCGCCGCCGATGCCTACGCCGCCACCCTCTTTGATCTGACCGGCGAAGAGATCCCCTTCCTCAAGGCTGCCGCCGACATGGGCCTGGGGACGCTGGATCTGGGGTCGATCAAGATCGAGGAGGTTGTGGTCTGAGCGGCAGGACTTGGCGCAGGATCCGCCAGGCCACCCAGGTCCTGGCGCTTCTGCTCTTTGTGGCCATCTTTGTCTACACCAACGCCCAACGCCCGCAGCGCTTCTGGGCGGATCTTTTCTCCCGGCTCGATCCCCTGCTGATGGCCTCGGCGTCCCTCGCCGGGCGGGCGCTGGTGAGCGGCATTGCCCTGGCCGGGATCACCCTGCTGCTGACCCTGCTCTTTGGGCGGGTATGGTGCGGCTGGCTGTGTCCCCTGGGCACCCTGCTGGAATGGCTGGGCCCCAGGCAAGCGCGCCGCAGGGCGCCTTCAGAAACCTGGCGCGCCATCAAATACCTGCTGCTCTTCGCCATCCTGCTGGCCGCCCTCCTTGGCAGCCAGACCCTCATCGTCCTCGACCCGATCACCATCCTGAACCGCACCCTGACGACGGCCATCTGGCCCGCCCTGCGCTATGCCGTGGTGCAGACCGAGACCTTTTTCTACCAATTCCCCGCTCTGTGGGGCCCCCTGGACGCCATCCACGGGACAGTCGTACAACCCCTCTTTCAGGAGGTGCAGCCGGTCTTTAGCCTGGGCGTCCTGGTCGCCCTCCTGTTTGCCGGACTTGTGGTCCTCAACTGGTGGGCCGAGCGATTCTGGTGCCGCTACCTGTGCCCCCTGGGTGGGTTGCTGGGCCTGCTTTCCAAGCTGTCGCTGGTGCGGCGCGAGGTGAGCGACCAATGCGCCCTGTGCGCCCGCTGTACCCACCAGTGCCCCACCGGCACCATCGACCCCCGCGACAATTATCGCAGCGACCCGGCCGAGTGCATCGTCTGCTTTGACTGCATGACCGACTGCACCCGCGAGGGCGTCGCCTTCCGCTGGCAGGTACGGCCAGCAAATCGCTGGCGGCCTGCCCGCTGGCGCGACTATGATCCCACGCGACGGCAAGCGCTGGCTGTGCTCGGCGCCTCAGCGGCGGGCGTGGCCCTGGCTGGCATCGAGCCGATCACCCAGCGGGAACCGGCGACCATGGTCCGCCCCCCTGGCGCGCTCCTCGTCGATTTCAGCGCCCTGTGCATCCGTTGTGGAGCCTGCGTCCGTGTTTGCCCCACCCAGGGCCTGCAACCCAGCCTGTTCGAGGGCGGCGTCCAGAACTTTCTCACGCCGCGCCTGGTGTCCCGGCTGGGCTACTGCAGCTTCAGTTGTAACGCCTGCGGCCAGGTCTGCCCCACCGGCGCCATCCCGCCCCTGGCTCTGGAGGAGAAGCAGGCAACGCCTATCGGCCTGGCCAGCATCGACCAGGACCGCTGCTTGCCCTGGGCCCACAACATCCCCTGCATCGTTTGCGAGGAGGCCTGCCCTGTGGCCGACAAAGCCATCCAGTTGGAAGAGGTGGAGGCGATGAACGCCCTGGGCGAAACGGTGCTCTTGCAGCGTCCCAGCGTGGTCAAGGAGCTGTGCATCGGCTGCGGCATCTGCGAGTACCAGTGCCCCATGGGCGGCGAGAGCGCCGTGCGCGTCTACGCCCCGACCGAGGCCGGCGGCTTTCTGGGCGCCCTCCCCGAAGGAATTTAGAGAGGCGCAGATGTCCTCTGGCAAGCCATCTTCAGGCCGGCTTTTCGGCGATCACCCACAGGAAGGTGACCGGCTGGCCAAACTCCTCGGCCGTTTCCTCCCTGGCGCTCAGGATCGAAAACCCGACTTCTTGGACCAAACGCTGGTTGGTCTCGGCGTCGTAGCTGCTCCAGTACATCGGCGCACCGAGCCAGTCTTCTTCCAGGCCAGCCTCCACGGCCTGGGAGCCCATCGTCGCCACCAGCAGGCCTCCCGGCCGTAGCCAGGCAGCCACCTTTCGCAGGAGTGCGGGTTGGTCTTGACGTGGGAGATGGATGAAAGAGTAAAAGGCCGCCACTGCGTCGAAACTGGATGGAGGAAAATCGAGCGCGGTCATATCGGCGTGGATAAATCGAGCTGCCGGCACGTTCTCACGCGCAGCGGCGATCTGCCGGGCTGAGATGTCCACCCCGGTGACGGAAAAACGTTCCGACAGTTGCCGGGTGGTGGGCAGACCGGTGGCGCAGCCCAGTTCCAGGACCTCTGCACCGGGTGGCAACCTCTCCAGCAACACGGCAGTGTAGCGGGCCCGTTCCTCCACCCGGACCCGAGGAGCCCATTCGCTGTATTCCTCCAGGATGCGGTCATATCCCCGGGCGACGATCTGCCTGGGATCGGGGACAATGTGCTCGCCAGGCACAGCTTGATAACGGTCCAGGGCATCACGCAGGAAACGCTGCCAGGTCTCGTCGGGTTCCCAGATGCGTGCCAGGGCCTCCTGGGCCGTCGCCAGCGGAACACCCTGGCGGATGACACGGTAGAGCAGCACGAATACCGAAACCCGCATGTTGAGGGCGCAGTGGACAAAGAGCCGCCTTCCCTCGTGCCCGTCCAGCACCTCGAAGAACTTCTCCAGGTCGGAGGATGTAGGCCTCTCCCACACCACGGGGATGTGCACGTACTCCATGCCTTGTGCACGGACCAGCTCTGCCTCGTTGGGCAAGGCGCCCGTCGAGTCGGGCATGGCCAGGTTGACGATCACCTCGTAGCCGGCAGCCCGGATGGGGGAAAACTGGTGGGGGCGCGGCTGGCCTGCCGTGCCGATCGTGTCCGAGATGGCAAAATAGTTCGGGATTTGCTCGAGGCCGGTAGATGGCATGTGCTCGCTCCTTCTGGGGACGCGACCCAGATCAGCAGCCCCTCAGTGGCGACATGAAGCTGCCGGCTGACCGCTCCGGCAGGGGCACCATCTGCTCGCACAAGGCCACCCCGGTCTCGCGATCGGCGATAAATGCGCCCAGCCTGTGCGCCTGGCGGTAGATATCATCCAACACGTAGCTTTCACACCGCTGGAACAGATGCAATTTGACCAGGGGCGCGGGTTGGTCCTCAAAGTCCCACACCCCCGCCACCCGTCCATCCTTCAGGATGGTGGACGTGGCATTGCCGGCGCGGTCGAATACATAGGGGTATACGTGCTGGTCGATATATCGCTCCCGGTCTTTGTAGCCCATGAGATAGGGATCGAGGCTGGGCAACAGGCTGACCGCGGGGTCTGATGGTGGGTCGGCGTGTTGCAGGCGTTCCTCGTCGGCCTGGAGCAGGAGGTACTCCTCCTTCAGGCCAGTTATGTGGACTTGAGTGACCGGCTCTGGCAGGCTCTTCAGAGCGGTTCGCACCCGTCGTTTCCCCAACCCCGTCCACCAGGCAAGGTCGTTCTCGGTCGCCGGGCCGTAGGCGCGCAGGTACCGCTCTACGAGCAGGACCGTGGCCTCCTCCTCGCCCCATTGCTCCAGGTCGACGCCGGGGAAATACTCGGCGAACGAGGCATAGCGATACTGCTGGTCCTTCCAACCACCCTCCGGCTGGCCCCGCACCAGCAGCCCCTGGTCACACATCAGGTAGAGCACAGCCGAGACGTCCCCTTGTGCGCTCACGGCTTGTTTGATCGCCGTAGCCGTCATACCCCTGCCCCGGACCATGTCCAGGATGGTCTGGGCGAGCGCCTCGTATTCCTGTGGTGAGGTGCCCCGGGCCTCCATGTAGCGCCGCGATGCCTTCTGCACCATTGCCCCCGTCGCCTTCCAGGCGACCGGCATCATGGCCCGGTTCAGGACATAGATCGTCTTGCGCATGCAGCGCATCCGGCCCAGGCTCTTCCTCCTGTACAGTGCGTCGTCCAGCGTGTCCTTGCGGAAATCCGGACAGCGAGCGAGCAGGGACAGATAGGGGGTTGTGGCGCCGGTGGCGTGCAGGCCGCCGATCTCATCCGTGACCCGCTCGATGTCCTCGATCCTGGCGTCTTCTGCCAGGTGTTGCTTTTGCAGGACCAGCCGGTTGACTTGCCGCAGCGTGGTACCCATCATGCTCGGCCCCAGCAGCTAACGCGACCAGCGCTGCAATTCCACGATGTTCCCCTCCGGGTCGGTCACGTAGGCAAAGGTGACGGTGCCCGCACCGGGGACATCGAGGGACACAACCTCGCCGACTGCGCCACCCCCGGCATCCACGACGGACGCGCGGGCAGCCGCCACGTCATCGACGGCAAAGGCAATGTGCGCAAATCCGGGGCGATTGATGGCCGTCACCGGTCGAGTCGCCTGGCGGTTGTACTGAAAGATCTCCAGGGTCGGCCCGTCGTCGCCATAGCCGGGCAGCCGCAGGTGGATGCCCCGGATATGGGCACCGGGCAGGCCGGTGCCATCCTCCAGCCACTGGCCCTTGAGGTCCCGCTCTGGCGGCACCGGGACGCAGCCCAAGGCTTTTTCGTAGAACCGAGCCAGCCGCTGCCAGTCATGCGCGACGATGTTGGTGTGAACGAATTTAGCAGCAATAGTCATAGCTCACTCGTGCAAGTACAAGCGCATGATGGGCCGCTTCTCCGAGCGCCGCAGGCACTCCACAAAGCCGGCCCGCTCGAACACCGAAACCAGCCCGACAAAGGTCGAGGTCGGGGCTACCTGTCCCTTCTTTGGTTCCACCGGATACCCCTCCAGCACGCCGCCACCCTGCGCCCTCACGTATTCGATAGCCGCATCCAACAGCCTGGACATCATGCCGATGTGGCGATAGTCCTTGTCGACAAAGAAGCAGGTAATAGACCACACCGGGGTGTCGTCGACCGGTTTCAGCACCCACGAGCGCTGCAACACAGGAAAGCACTCCCGTGGCGCCACCGAGCACCAAGCCACCGCCCGATCCCCATCGTAGGCCAGCAGGCCTGGTACCTCGCCTGACTCGACGATGGCCTTCATGGCCAGCCGGTTGCCCTCGCCCGGCTGGCGCTCGAACTCGGAGCGTTTGAGCCGCCACCACATGCACCAGCACCCGCCGTAGGCACCCCGTTCACCGAACAGCGCCTCGAAATCGGCCCAACGTTGGGGTGTCAGGGGTAGGAACTCGAGGCCCAGAAGCTCGCCGTGTGTACCGGTCATTGATCTTCCTCCCCTCCCATCTTTTCGACATTGTAACCGAAAAGTTGTTTGACGGCAAACAGCCGGATTGCACCCAATGGGGTCGAGTTTTCACATTTGACAGGTTCTTGCTTTTGTGTTATCATCCCCGCATTCTGATCGGGAGCAGCGAGATGGTTGACCGGCTGCGGTCTCAACACCAAATCCATGGCGCCATACCCAGCCCCACCCATGAGGGCGGCACCTCGCTGCGTGCCCCTTCTTACATCGGCTATTTTGGCTACTTCTATTTCGCCTATGCTGCGGCATCAGGCGGTTGCACCGCGTTGCGGAGGCTCTATCAGAAGTAGCCTGGCAGAGCACAAGGATCCAAACGAGCGTGGAGCAACCGGCTCCACGCTCGTTCTTGTTGGGAGGTAGGGACTATGTCCTGTCGAGGCATTCGTGGCGCGACGACGGTCGAAGCCGACACCGCTGAAGCGATCTTGGAAGCCACGCGCGAGCTGTTGGCCCGCATGGTGGAGGCCAACGACCTGGTCGTCGAAGACGTGGCCAGTGTATTGTTCACCGTCACCCACGACCTGAAGGCCGCCTTCCCGGCCCAGGCGGCACGGGAACTGGGCTGGCAGCATGTGCCCCTGCTCGACGCCCAGGAGATCCCAGTACCGGGCAGCTTGGCGCGATGTGTGCGCGTACTTGTCCACTATAACACGGCAAAGACCCAGGCGGAGATCCGCCACGTATATTTGCGCGGCGCTGCGGCGCTGCGTCCAGATCTACAGGAGTGAGACAAAGAGGAGGGAAGACCATGATTGTCGTCATGAAACAGGGAGCAACCCGGAATCAGATCACCAGCGTCACGGCGCGCATCGAGCAGATGGGCTGCATGGCACACCTTTCGGAGGGGAAGGAGCGTACCATCATCGGCATCATCGGCAATGGACGTCCACTGGATCAGGAGCAGATCGAGCGGATGGATGGCGTCGAAAGAACGGTGCCGGTATTGCGGCCGTTCAAACTGGCCAGCCGCGAGTTCCACCCGCAGGATACCGTCGTGCCGATCAACGGGGTATCGGTAGGCGGCAAAAAGCTGGTGATCATGGCTGGCCCGTGTGCAGTGGAAGGGCGGGAGGAGCTGTTGGAAGCTGCCCAGGCCGTCCAGGGTGCCGGTGCCCAGATGTTACGGGGTGGGGCGTTCAAACCGCGCACCTCCCCCTACAGCTTCCAGGGGCTGGGCGAAGAGGGCCTGCGCTTCCTGGCCGAGGCGCGCGGGGAGACGGGGCTGCCGGTCGTCACCGAGGTGATGGCCCCCGAGCAGGTGCCGCTGGTATCGGCCTACGCCGACATCCTCCAGATCGGGGCGCGGAACATGCAGAACTATGCCCTGCTGCACGCCGTCGGCCGGGCGCAACGCCCCGTGTTGCTCAAGCGGGGCATGATGTCCACCGTCGAGGAGCTGCTGATGTCCGCCGAGTACATCCTCTCCCACGGCAACGATCGCGTCATCCTCTGCGAGCGCGGCATCCGCACCTTTGAGCCCTACACTCGCAACACCCTCGACATCAACGCCGTGCCGCTGCTCAAACAACTCAGCCACCTGCCGGTAATCGTGGATCCCAGCCACGGCACCGGCAAGTGGGAACTGGTGGCGGCCGTATCCAAGGCGGCGGTGGCTGCTGGCGCCGATGGCCTGCTTATCGAAGTTCACCCCCACCCCAGCCGGGCCCTGTCCGATGGGGCGCAATCGCTGAAACCCGAACCGTTCGCCCAGCTGATCGTCGAACTGCGCGCTGTGGCCGAGGCCGTGGGCAGAGAGTTGTGAGCATGGCAGACCAACTGGACGGGGCACGGGTCACCGTTGTGGGCCTGGGACTGATGGGCGGTTCGCTGGCGGGGGCATTGCGGGGCCAGTGCCAGACCGTGGTCGGCGTGTCCCGGCGCCAGGACACAATCGAGACAGCGCTTGCACGGGGCCTGGTCGACCGCGGCACGACCGACGTGGCGGAGGGCGTGCGCCAGGCAGATGTCGTGGTCCTGGCCACACCGGTGCGCGTGATCCTGCGGCAACTGGCCGAGATCGCACCGCTCCTTCCCCAGGGATGCCTGTTGCTGGACCTGGGCAGCACCAAGACCCAGATTGTCGCCGAGCTGGCGCGGCTGCCGGACCACGTCGAGGTGCTGGGCGCGCACCCCATGTGTGGCAAGGAGAGGTCGGGCATCGAGGTGGCCGAGCCAACGCTGTACGAGGGTTGCACCTTTATCCTCAGCCCCCTGGCACGCACCTCTGAAGCGGCGCTGGCACTCGGCTACGAGCTGGCCCTGGCCGTCGGCGCGCGCCCGCTGGTGCTCAGCGCCGAACGCCAGGATTTCCTGGTTGCCACCGTCAGTCACCTGCCCTACCTCCTGGCCTGCGCCCTGGTCGCCACG
>Ga0180437_10010363_pt1 | contig 11384 bp, 5 predicted proteins | sample SS_ome_4_FD_132410 | JGI IMG/M metagenome (GOLD analysis project Ga0180437, IMG submission 132410) | Hypersaline lake sediment archaeal communities from the Salton Sea, California, USA - SS_3_D_1 metaG | ecosystem: Environmental > Aquatic > Non-marine Saline and Alkaline > Hypersaline > Sediment... | reverse complement strand
TCGGCACGACGGTTACGGCGCAGATCGCCTCGATCGGATCTTCGCTTTCGTCGCGGCGCTTGGCCGTCACGCAGCTGTTGGTCAACGTGCTCGGCGTCAGCGTCTTCCTGCCGCTCGTCGGCCGGTACGCCGGGCTCGTGGCACTGACGTCCACGTCCCTCCCACGTCAGATCGCCAACGCGCACACGTTCTTCAATCTGTTGGTGGCCATCCCGCTGATCCCCTGTGTCGCGGGCTTGGCGTGGATCGTCACGCGCCTGGTTCCGGGGAGAGAGCACGCCGAGCGAGCCCAGCCCGAGTACCTCGGAGAGCAGTTCCTCAGGATCCCGCCGATCGCGCTGCAGCAGGCGCGGCGCGAGCTAATGCGGATGGGACGAATGACCGTGGAGATGCTCGCCGCCTCGCGAGCCGCGCTACTGGGGGAGGGCGACCTTGAAACGGCCGCTGTGTTTGAGACCGAAGACTCTATTGACGCGCTGCAGGACGCGATCGACGACTACCTCGACCGGATCGACGGCAGCTCGCTGGCAACCGAGGACGAACGGCGTCTGCACGTCTTCCGCCACGTCGTCGGCGACATCGAGCGGATCGGTGACCACGCCGTCAACATCGCCGAGCGGGCCGGCCGCACTCAACGCAACGGGCATCCGTTCTCCGCAATCGCCACCGAAGAGCTCAACCACATGTTCGACCGGGCGACCGAGCTGTATCGCCTGGCGCTGTACGCCCTCCAGGGCGAGGATCGGGACGCCGCCGAGGAGGCACTGGAGGTGGAGATGGACGTCGACCGCCTCGAGCGCAAGTACAAGGCGAACCACGTCCAGCGGGTCGAGGAGGGGACGTGCGATCCCGAAGCCGGGATCCTGTTTGCGGAGATCCTCCACAACCTCGAGCGGGTCGGCGATCATGCCGTCAACATCGCCGGCGACGTGCTGTTGATCTGAGGCGTCTCGCGCCGGCAACCAGAGCTGCTAGATTCGCGGCGAGCAGTCTCGCCTCGGACCCTGGAGTGGTTGTCCGCCACTCCAGGCGTAGAGGTCACCAAGCAACAACGTTCCGCCGATCTACGGAGGTATACGGGATGCAGGAAGTGAGGTGTGCCCCTTCTCCGCCTCGAAGATCCCTCCCAGCCATCGCTAACACTCAGCGAGGCAACTCCGCATGGTGGCCAGCGTGGAGCCGCGTCGTGCATTCCAACCCTTGAACCCAGCGATCTCCGGTTTCACTTCCGCCCTGTCGCCGGAGCGAAATGCTTGCGGTAAGGTTCGTCGGACACTCCGCGCTTGAAGGAGTGCGCCCGGGCGGACTTCTGCCCGGGCGATGCACTCCTCGAGGTGATGTCTACGGAGCGACCGCGTTGGATGCGTTCACGCGACCGTGTCCGTAGTACGCATCCCGGCCCGGTTTGCCCAGGTCGTCTGCCGAGTGGCGAAGCTCCCGAAGCACGTGCGCCGGGTCCATCTCGCCGCCGTTTTTCTCGATGATCAGCGCAGCCACGCCGCAGACGTGCGGAGCGGCTTGGCTCGTGCCGCCGAACCACGCGTACCATTGCCCGTTCGAGCAGTTCATGACCAGATCCCAGTACCACAGCGGCAGCGTAAAGTCGGCGTTGCCACCCGGCGCGGCGAAGTCGATCTGCGCGCCGTAGTCGGAGTAGAACGCGAACTGGTCAAGATCGACCTCGTGGCTGTACGCCCAGCCGATCGGACCGGTCGCCGAAACGACTGCTGTGCAGCCCACGTCGGACGGGAGGTGCATCCAGCCCGAATCGCCTGTTCCATCGTGCGAATCGTTCCCCGCGCTCGCCGCGAGGAAGACGCCCTGCTGCTCCGCGACGTTGATCGTCTTCTTCACCAGATTGGCAAACGCAGAAGACGGTGACAGACGGGTGCCGTATCCACTCCCCTCTAGATGCCCCTTCCCCTTCGTCTTGTGACGCCAGCATGGCCATCGGAAGCTAGTCCAGGGCCCACTCATGTGGCAGGGAGAACCTCGAACCCGTTTTGCCGGAATCGTTGCTGGATCTCCTTGTGAAGCTTGTGGGTGACTTCGTACTTGCGCTCAAGATGTGTGGAGTAGACTGCAAGCGAGATCTCGGTGAAGGGCACGCCCTCTTCTGTAATGCCGAAGCTGGAGCGGACAAGAGGCTCCTTCCCAAGTTCACCGACCAACTGGTCCATGCTCCGTGAGCTCCTCATTTGCGGATCAGAATCGCCAATCGCGTATGTGAGTTCGCTGATCTCCCCCATTCTTTCCGCAATGTCCAGGAGGATTGCGTATCGTCTTGCGTCCTCTCTCTCCATCCAATCGGCAATCCTGCTGACGACTAGCGCTTGGTCGTCTAAGTCGGTGCCAGCTCTGTCGCGCTTCGCAACACCCTCAGCCAAAGCGCGGAGAAATGCGTCTACAGAGACCCCTCTGCGGGAAACCTCTGAGATCTCATGGGTGACGATATCGCTTACAAGCTGCTGTGGCTCTGGGAGATCAAGCTTGTTCTGCATGAAGCGTGCGCTTGATACAATCTCACGGACGAGGCTACGCCAGGCAGAGACGAGGTCATTCAGGAAGAAGTCAATCTGATCTTCGGAAGGGTCAGAGGCGTCCACCTTGTTCAGCCCCTTCAGCCGATTCCTGCAGAATGTGCGTAGCCGATGTCCGCCGCCGCCGGCTGAGTCTTTCTCGAGAGACTCAGCCGAGAGAATCGCTTTGGAGAGGGCATCGGCGACAGGCTCCTCCAAACGCTTGACTGCCTCGCCGTACTCAGTCCGCAGTTGCTCAGCCTCCTCCAGCAAGAGCCTGATCTTCTGTACGGCCAGCACTTGCGCGGGCTCACCACGACCCAGGATCCTTTCCGCACGAACGGCGGCCACGTCGCTAAACACGTCCACAAGAGTGCTGAGGCGCTCGGACAGCGTAGCACGATCGACTCTGGGATTCGAGGTTGGCACCTCTTTGCCCATCAGGCAGGTTTGGTCAATCTCCGGCTCGAAGTAGGCGATGTCCAACAGCATGGCCTCGGCCCTTTTCAGCAGGACCCGCGCGCTCTGGACTCTCACTGCAACGTGGATCCGCAGTTCACGATCAGGGCGGGAGATATTGGTCACCTTCTGCGCGATCAAGCTTCGATTCGGAATCGAGACCTCGGTGTTGTCGAGAACGTTATGCAGTACTGTTGTCCTGATGCCCAGTTTACGAACGTCGCAAACCTCCCCCGTCTCAAGCATCAGACGCTCGCCAACTTCGAACGGCTTATCCACCTGGAGCAAGTATGAGCCGAAGAAGACCTCGACGCCCTCCTTGACCGAGTATCCGAGCACGGCGGTCAAGACACTGACCACAATCGAATACGGCAGCAGTACGTTGTCGATCCCGGTGAGTGCCCCGATCTTCTCTTGGTACTTGAGGATCAGCAGTGCTCCCACAACGGCAACGATGACGAAAGTCCCGAAGATCCTCAGCAACCGCGCAAACATGTCGTCAAACTGCTGCTCCGTCGCCTTGGCCCACCTCTCCAGCCCATGCATCGCTACTCTGTTGAAGATGATCACTCCGACCCAAGTGCCAAGGACTGCGGTCAGCAGGATTGGCAACCCATCTTGCGTTATGGTCCTCCACGCGATTCCGCCTGAGTAGAGAAGGTAGGGCGGAAGGAGAGACAGACTGAGGTAGACCCCGATTGCGACAAGCCCGGCTGTGGCCGGTCCGGCAAAGGCGGTTGTCAACACATCATCCAGCTCCGTCTGCGACTTCTCCGCGAACCAGCGAACGGCCGATTGAACGAAGTGTCGGGAGAAGATCGCTCCGCAACCGACGACGAGGATTCCGGCAGACAAAGCCGAGAACACATTCCGGGTCGCGGGCTGGCTTCCATACATCCGCAACACCCCGGCAAGCTGTCCCGCGATTTCGCTGTTCGGACCCAGCACGACCCCCGAAAGCCGCGCGATGCCCCAATACGCCCCAAGGAAGATCAAGAGCTTGAGGAGACGCCTGCCCCCGAACATCGCCGTATCCAACCACAACAGAAGCTGAACGAGAAGGTGCAGCCTGCGCAGACGTCGGAGAGGAGGAACAGGGGGATCCGAATCGTGTTGCCCCGCACTCGAAGCTGAAACCTGGATGTCGCAGGAGTCCAGATTGACACGGGGAAGCTTCTGATCTTGAGGTGCCCGAGCGCAAATCTTGCCTACCCTGAACAGCGCCTTGGAGAGGGCAAGCCACTCCTTGTGCTCCGTGGCGGGGTACTCCTCCTTGGTCTTCTTGTAGAAGCGTGCGAGGACCGCACTGCACCAGCGACAGAGCTCCGCGTGTGCCTTTGTCGGACGCTTGGCGTGCTCCTCGAGAAGGCGCTCGATTTGGTCTCTCGGCCAATGATTCAGTTCCTCCCGGATGCGGCAGATCAGGAGGGTCTGGAGTACCAAGGGACACGCACATCGAATCCACCTAGCCTTAGACAACTTGCATTTCGACCATGCGAGAAGCTGCTGGCGCCGAGAAAGACTTGCCTCTCTCCCTTGCCCCGCGATCCCGCTTTGGGTTGGCCACAAGAGCGAACACAAGAGAGGTCTCACGTAGGCAGCCGCGGTCCCGAGCCAGCACACGGCTACGAGAGCGCAGAGGATCTGGAGTAGGACTCCCGTCAGGACCACAGCGACATCAAGCACTGGAAAGGCGCCGGCTGCAGCCCGGATGTCGTCCTGAATTATGTCTATGCGAGTGAGGATCTGACGCACCCACTCGGGATCGCCCACAGTTTGCGCATGATCAAGCTCCGCCTCAGCCTCCTGCAACTTCGAAATCAAGGAGCCATCCGGCTCTATAGCGGCATTGCGCCCTGTGCCCACGATGTCACGTGCGGCCCGATTCAAGCTATCGATCTCGGTCTGGCGGTATACAGGTGCAGCGCAAAGCGCCCACAGGACAGCACATGCCAGCACGATCGCCGTAGCTAGCAGCATCGGCCATCGAAGCCAGCCCTTGTCGGATGCGTTTCCGCCAATGCCGGGCTCGCTCGTTCGTCCGTCTGTCATCCGTTCCTCCTCGCAAGTGCATCTCGGAGCCATGCGTCGCGGAAATGGATGTCTGTCTGCGGATAGGGAATCTCGATGCCCAGATCGGAGAAGCGCCGCAGGATCTCGAGACCTATCTCGCTGAGCGTGTCGTCGAGACGGCTGAAGTGCTCTCGGACCAGATCATCGACGAAGAACTCCAGCGTGAAGTCGAGGCTTGATGCGCCGAACCCCACGAAGTCGGCGCTCGGGGACTGCCACCCGGCAGGAGCGAGGAGGAACCGGCTCCGGAGGAGGTCTACGATTCCGTGGAGAGATTCATCGACGGAGAACTCTCGCTCGGCTCTCCATTTCGATGGATCGCCCAGTCGGTTCAGCCGATTCATCAAGTCACGGATCGGCTTGTGCCAGTTCTCGTAATGGGATTTCATGTCCTGGTGCAAGCTCCATGCCGGTTGCTCCTGGAGCCACTGCGAGAGCAGCTCTTGCTCCTTACCGATGTCAGGCGACTCGAGATGCCTCAGAAACTCCTGCCAGAAAGGGCGCGTCGAGAGGTAGAATTCCTCATCGACATCCTGCAACGTTCCTAGAATCGCCAGCCGCTTCCTCGAGAGAAGCTCACTCGCGATAACATCCTGGCTCGCGTCTGCATCTTCCCACTTCGCGGTCGTTTCGCAGTCGATGACCTCTGCTTCCAGAGAGGCAAGGGACCAGCGATCGAGGACACCTTGCTCCTGGTAGGCCGCGTCAAGCCTGCTCACGTGCTGCATCCAAAGCGTCAGCCGCCTGCGAATCTCCAGGACCAGTCGCCTGACATCGAGCAGCCCTTCCCCCAAGTAGGCGCGTTCCTCCCGATCCAGTCCACGACATTCAAAGCGGGCAGCCGTCAGTGCCAGTAACTCCACCTTCCGAATGGCGCGTTCACCCAGGTCTCGGATTCCGGCCTCAACCTCCAGCCGTTTCATGTGGGCTCGGAACCACGCCTCCTGCTCGGAGCCATCGATCCCATCGAGCCAGAGCCCAAACTGCCCCTCCTTGGCCTTGAACGGAGCCAAGACGTGGGGATGCCCGATCGCGATGCCCTGTAGGATCTCCGGGATCCTGGCGAGCATGACCGCATCGGTCTGGTAGGCAACACCGATTGGCATTCTCATCCGAAGCTCAACGTTCGGCCTGGTCAGGTTGATCAGCCGCTGACCTGCAAGACTGTTGTTCGGTACGTACGCCAGGGTGTGGTCCCCCGTGTTGTAGAGCCTGGTAACGCGAGCTCCAATTTCGTCGACCCGGTAAGTGCTGCCGTCCTCCAGGATGATGAGATCCCCGTACTTGAACGGGACGTCGATCACCAGATACACACCGCTGAAGAGGTTCGAGAGCGGTTCCTGGAAGAGGAAGATCAACAGGAAGCTAAGGCCACCGAGGACGGTGAGGAGGCTCTCCCAACGAACACCGATAACGCTGAGTACCCCGACTGCTACTGCAACTCCGAGGATCAGAGGGATTACTCTGCGACAGAGGAGCGGCGTGAGAACATCGTCGAGATTGCTCTCGGATTGCCTGGCCCGCGTCTCCGCATACTGCACGACCACACGACGCAGGAGACGCAACGCAAGCAAAGCACCGAAGACGATGAATGCTAGACAGCAGAGCTTGGATAGGAGCCCTCCGATGGAATCGGGCACGCCGGTCATGCGCAGAGAGGAAAGCAATCCCGCGAAAAACAGGAGGAACGGAAGCGGCAGCCTAAGCGTCCCGAGAATGACATCATCAAGCTGAAGCTTCGTCTTTCGCGTGAACCGCGGAATGACGAATCTCATCAAGAAGTAGAGGACAACGCCCCCTGCTGCGTAGACGACAAGCCGTCCTGCAAAAGAATCGGATAGCCACCCAATGAAGCCTGTCACAGTACCCTCCTTCCTACTAACCCGACCTCTCGGCCACCGTAGTGGGGCGGTTCGCACACGCACTCCTCAGCTGTTCTACTGGGTCGCTTCGTCGCCCGATGCGCTGGAGCTCAAGACCGCCCCCTCATTGTCCTGCGGCCCTTTCAGCCGCCACTGCACCATCCCGAGAGAGGATGCGAATCTCGGTCTGAGGGATAGCGATACTGATTCCTTCGGATCGGAGTGCGTCAAAGATCCAGAGACCGACTTCGCTGCATGTGTCTTCCGCTTGCTGGAAGTGCTCCAGTACGAGATCGTCGAGGAAGAATTCCAATTCGAAGAGCAAACCCGATGGCCTGAACTCCTTGAAGTCCGCATCCGGATACTGCCAGCTCGGCACGACCAGCGGGAATTGGCCCTCCAGGCATTCCACCACCTTCTCGATTGTTTCGTGAAAGATAAACTCCTTGATGCCTTTTAGTTTCTTTAGATCTCGACATTGCTTGACATGCTTCAGGAGGTTTCGCATCGGCTTGTGCCATGCTCGGTAGTGCCGAAGCCGATCTGCATGGAGGCCCCAGGCTGGTGAATCTCTCTCCCAATCCTTAAGCACGAGGAATGGGTCAGCGAGCTCTTGGCCCTGATGCAGCGACCGCGCGTTTCGGAGCCAGATTTCGGTCCCTCCGAGGAAGAATTCCTCATCAGCATCCGCAAGCAAACCGAGGACAGGGAATTGCTTCGATGAAAAGAGGTGCTCCTTTATGCTTTTAGGATCTACTTTGTCTTGCATCCATTGGTGGAGCAGTTCGCTCGAAGGCAGCTTCGCCCGCATTGCACGAAGATCCAATACGAGGCTGGTGCCTCGCTTGTATGTGCTCTCGAGGTGACCAACGACGCGTACCCACAAAGAGAGAATGCGCTGTAGCTTGCAGATTCCCGTACATGCAACGTCCACCGCGCTCTCCAGCGCGTCTCTCTGTGCCTTGCTGAGTCCATCCCAATCGAATTCCTTGGCGAAACGGGAGAGTAGTCGGAACTCGCGTATGAGCCGATCCGTTCGGCGGCGCACGCGATGCTCAAGAGCAATTCGCACAGCCTCAACGCAGTACCGTCTCAGTCGCGCTTCCTGTTCTTCTTGGACATCTGGAGAAGACGTCCGGCAGTGCACCTCCTCCCGCAATTGCTCGATTCTCCTCTTCAGGCTTCGAACCTTACAGCGAGTGTCCGCGAGTACATGGGGATGTCCTGTGGCAACTCTCTCGAGGATCGCTTTGACGTTTACAGGCTGGGCGGTTCCGTATGAGACCTCGACCTCTAGCTTGGCCCGTAACTGAACGTTGGGCCTCGTGACATTAACAATCTTCTGCTCAGCGAGCTTCCGGTTGGGGATGTACGCGAGAGTGTGTTCCTCGGTGTTGTACAGACGCGTCACCCGTGCGCCGATGTCATCAACCCGGTACGTCGTGCCGTCCTCCAGGAGCAGCAGGTCCCCGTACTTGAACGGGACGTCAACGACCAAGTACACGCCGCTCAGGAGGTTGCTGATAGGTTCCTGGAAGATGAGCAATAGGAGGAAGCTCATGGCTCCAAGAGCGGTAAACACGCTAACTAAGCGCAGTCCAAACACGTGGAGAATCAGCGCGGCGGCGGCCAGCGCTATCAGAAGCGGCAGGATCCGTCGATCAATGATGGGGAACAGAACCTCATCGATATTGCTCTCTGTCTTTCGCGCATGACTCTCCACGAATCGTCGGACAACCTGCTTCACCAGCCGAAACGCCAGCCAGCCGATCAGACCAATGTCGACTGCAAGCAAGATGGAACTGGCTATGCCGCATACCCTCTCGCTGCAGTCCAGAAGATGCATTGATGATGCGACACCGGAGAAGAAGACGATCAGTGCTGCAGGAAGTCGAGCAACACTAACAACGATGTCATCGGCTCTCGTAAGAGACCGCTTCGTGAAACGCGGGATAACCCAATACGCAAAGATGAAGAGGGCCCCAGCGCTGACAGCATAGAGCAGGATCCGCTCCACGAATGCGTATGTCATGTATCACCCATTCAATGCTTGAGTGGCCTTTTCATGCACTACCATACATAGCCACGTGTGCTAGATCTTGCACGTACATTACCATATCTTTCCAGCTGGGCCAACCCATGGCAGGCCGGCGTTGGGCTCTACCATTGGATCATGCCCGAGAACGGGGATGCCCCTGTTGATGCGGTGTGCGGGGTCTCGCCTTGCATTCCAATGCTAGAATCTAGCAGTCCCCGCTACCATGACTCGGTGCTTTCACCGTGACAGATAGCACATCGCGAACTCAGTCCTCATCCGGGGCAACGGCCGTACGGGGATCGTCGGCGTGCTGCAGAGCAGCACGTGAGAGAACGACCCCGAAACAACGAGCCGTTCTCTGTGGTCCGGTCTTGCATTGTTGCGTGCCGAGGCACGGCGCGTGCGAGAACGCACATCACCGGTATGCGGATCGAGGACGTGCCCCGGACGAGCCGGCAACGCCATGTGAACCGGCCAAAGGTGTGCAGCTTGGTTATTGGCCGCAGTCCGAGTGGCGGGATCGGAGGGGGTAGTGGCGGGGAGCCTCACCGATCGCCGAGCTGAGTTGGCGACGACCTTCACGACCCTCACCACTCGAACTCAAGCGCAAGCGCGACTTCCTCGAGCTGTCCGGTGTCGAGGTCGCGCGTCGCGTCGCATCCGAAGGAGATCCGATCCGTTGGGCTGTAGGCGGTTTCAACCTCGATCCGCCCGAGTGCCGTCTCCGTCCAGTCGAGGACAATCGTCGCGGCAAGTTCGCTGCACGGAACCAGGTCGATCTCCAAATCGGCTTCAACTTCAAGCCAGTAGAGATCATCGATCCAATCGTCGGGATCGAGGCGGATCGTCGCCTCGGTTTCGCACGGTCCACACTTCCAGGAAGCGACGATCTCCGCCTCACGAACCTCGCCGAGGTGAGGAAAGCCGGGCAGCTCGGCTTCAATCTCGATCTCCAGGCAACCCTTGATCGCTATGCTAAGCATCGGATCGACCTCAACCTCCCATTTGGCGAGATCGATCGCCACTTCGACGTCGAAGAACACCCACGGGAATGCGGCCAGCACGACATCGGACCACTCGAGGGTCAGCTCGTCGAAGCCATCGTCGTCAAACGCGAGCGCGATCTCGCTGTCGATCCCGCACCAGGTGAACGCGGCCTCGAGGTCGGCATCGTAGAAGACGTAGGTGCAGGATGCCGTCGGCGCACGAAGCCGCAGGCGGGCGTCGACGTCGGCGAGCTCGGACTCGTGCTCCATCTCCAGGGTCAGCCAATCCGTCGTGCGGGACGGCTTTGCTGTCACCCCAAAGGTCATGGAACCCGCGGTCCACTCGATCTCGATCTGCCAGTGCTTCCAGCGGTTCTTGTCCGGTTCGAACGCAAGCTCCGAATCGATTGCCAAGTCCCTGAGGCGTCCCTCGGCGGCAATCTTCAGTTCGTCCCACTCGCTCCCATTGAACGTCGTCTCCAAAGCGAGGCCCCACGGGTCCGCTGTCCACTCAAGATCAAACTGGGTCTCGAGTGCCAATGGAGATCCGGGCTCAATGGACAGCCCGAGGAAGCAGGAGCCCTCCCACGCGACGGCCTTGCAGAAGCCACCGAGCACGAGAACACAGAGTACGACGAGGATCGCTACGAGGGTGTGTCGGCTGGCTAACCTTCCATTTCTCATGAGTGTTCTGTATTTGCATGATAGGAACTTGCACGAGAAAAGTCAACTCTTGCCGTAAGACTGAGAGAACGACCAGTTATCGAGGGCTTCCCGGCTCCGAGTCGACTTCGATGTCGGGTTCGTCATCCGGCAACCTCGGGGTGATCAGGTGCGGCGGCGGGCAACGCGGGGGAGAACGTCTCCGAGAGGAAGACGCCATACCCTCTCGATGGTATTCACGTGGCGCAAGCGCCACGTAGGGGAATCGGTGTGCGGTTCCCCAATCCGATGGCCGGTGAAATGAGAAGCGGCCAGCCTCGATGGACTGGCCGCATCGTGATTCCAGTACGGTGTACCGATCGTTACCCGACGACTTCGGGGCGATCGGGTACATCGTAGAGGATTGTCATCTGCGTGATCTTGCAGATCACGTGAAGAGAATGGCTCTGCGGGAGACGCCATTCTCTCTCGACGATATCCTGTTCAAAGGATGAGGCCGGGCGAATCGCCCGGCCTCGATAGCCAATTGGACGTTCCCGAAAGGCTACCCTACGACTTCTGGCCTTTCGGGAACGTCATACAGGATATCGTCGAGCGGATGTCGATACAGCCCTTGCTCGAGTCGGTTTTGGTCGAAGTAGTGCCCCATGAGGCCGATCGCGCGGCCGAGGACGAACAGGGCGTTGAACATCCCCATCGCGATCATCTGATCGATCTCGGCATCGCTGAACTGAAGCTCCTTGAGCAGGTCGACCAGGAGCACGCCGATACAGCCGTCGACGTT
>Ga0180437_10010362_pt1 | contig 11384 bp, 8 predicted proteins | sample SS_ome_4_FD_132410 | JGI IMG/M metagenome (GOLD analysis project Ga0180437, IMG submission 132410) | Hypersaline lake sediment archaeal communities from the Salton Sea, California, USA - SS_3_D_1 metaG | ecosystem: Environmental > Aquatic > Non-marine Saline and Alkaline > Hypersaline > Sediment... | reverse complement strand
TTCCGTACCGCCTGGGAGAGCGAAGAGACCCGCGGGCACGTGCAGAGCATGGAAGACGGCCTGGAAGCGATGATTGACCACATCGGCCGGGCGATCAAACAAGCCCGCACCTCACCCCAAGCGGAAAAGGTACGCGGGGAGGCAGAAAAGGCGGCCGAATCCCTCCGCGCAGCCGGGGCGCATACCTGGCAAGAAGCCCAGCCCCACCTGCTGGCTGCCCTGAATCAGATCAATGCCGAGTTGCAGAGGATGATCGTCCGTCTGGAGGAGGAATCGGCCGCAGAAGCCCCTGCTGCTGAGGCCACACCGGACGAGCCGGAAGGTGAGCAAGCAACGAAGGCCCAATAGCGTTGCTCCGTCGTAGCTGGTGGTCAGGGTGGGAGGTAGGAGCGTGAGACTTTAGAGCCAATCTTCTTTGTGAGGTAGAGGGGATTGGCTTTTGTTTTTGCATGGGGGACAGCGAGAATCGAACTGTCGCAACAAAAAAGCCTCTCGTCGCAGCGAAGGGAAGAACCCGCCCAGGTATAGAGAGGGCTTCCGGTCAGGTAGCGGTATTTTAGCACGGGTGGTCGCCTGGTCAAGGTGGCTTTTTGGTTGAGGACGTTTCTCTAGCATTGCATCTGTAGAGGAGCAATGAAACTCAAACTTCTGATGCTATCACTGGTTAGTTTCTTAGTCTTGCCTCTTGCAAGCTGGGACAGAGTGCGGCAAATGACTTGGCTTGATGGTAACCGACTTAGTCTTATAGCAGAGTCGGAAAGCAAAGCTGCGGCAGAAGTCACGTCACCTTTTGGGATGAACGTTCACTTGGCATTGCGATTCCAAAAGAAAGAAGGCGATCCTCCTAATCCCCGAAATCTTGCGACTGAACTCTTGGTCCAAGGGGGAGTGACTTGGATACGAGAAGAATTTTGTTGGGAATGCATCGAGCCTTGGCCCCATAAAGTAGATCCACGCACTTACCGCTGGCAAGAAGACGACTATTTTGATTATGATGCCGGTATAAATATAGCGTCTGAGCAGGGCTTTAATATCATGGGATTGCTCACTTACGGTCCCAGAACCAACGTGAATACGGGTCAAGTGTATAACAAAGAAGATTGCAATATGGACAACTCGGCGGCTCCCATTGACGACTGGCTTCTGGCTTGGCGCGAGTTTGTTCGGGCCGCGGTTATCCGTTACGGGGACCGTATTCACTACTGGCAAATCCAAAATGAGCCTAACTGGGACTGCTTTTGGCGCAAAATAGACTTTAGCGCTTCATCTCCAAACGCCAGCGATTACGTCCGAGTGCTCGAGGCAGCCCACCAAGAGATTCATAAAATAAACCCCCGGGCACGGATCGTATTGGCTGGATTGACACCCATAATTGATAACCCGGATGGCGTGGATTACTTTTACTATCTCAAGCAGATTCATGACGCGGGCGGCTGGCCATACTTTGATATACTGGCAATTCATCCTTACCGTGCTCCACATTTTCCCGAAGATGTCCTCCCTCGGAGCCGGTTCAACATGGAAACGCTTCAGTACCAGACCGAGCCTAATCAATATAACTTTACAGATGAGGTGGTTGCATTTGAACAGTTGATGTCCCACTGGGGTAAAAAACCAATCTGGATCACTGAAATCGGTTGGGCTACGGAAGCACTCAAGGGGCGCGCTGCAGAACGTGGCACGCAACCGGAAATCGTTCAATCTGATTACTTGATTCGCACTTATGTTCAAGCAATAGCCGCAGGCGTTCAAAACGTGATGTGGTATGATTTCCGTGACGATGTAGTTCCGGGTAATCCGACGGAAAGCAGTTTTGGCATCATCCAGCGAGATTTCTCACCCAAACCGGCTTACTATGGATTTAGCACAATGGCATCCTTGCTGGCGGGTAGTAAGTTCCAAAAGCAGGTACGCGGTCAGGATGATCGTAATCGCCCTGGTGATGACGACTTGTATGAATATCGTTTCGTCAAGGGCACTCAGACCATTATTGTGTTGTGGAAGTCACGGGGGGGTGATGAACCGCGCACCGTCGAGGTTGACAATATTGCCGTGCCGACTGTGCAGGTGTTCGGGCCAGATTTTGGTCCCACCACACTGGACGCGGGTACAATCATCAACATAACGAATGATACGATGTCTCTAGAGTTGACTGAGCGCCCGGTCTTTGTGGTGTTTGATACATCTGCCTCCAGTATGAAAGTCGATGCACTTTTAGTGAGGCAGTCCGGTTTTTTGGTGTTAAAACCTGGCGAGAATAGTAGTATTCATTTTGATATTCAAAACACCGGCAATGTTGCTTGGACTATCGAGCAAGGATTCCTTTTAGAGAATATAAATGGTGAAACTTTGGGTGCTCCATCAGTACATGCGTTGGAGAATGAAGTGCCACCAGGTCAGGTCACACGTTGGGAAATCCCAATCATAGCTCCAGAAAAGGTTGGGAGCTACAATACCAAATGGCAAATGACTTACAATAGAGAACCTTTTGGCCCCGTGATGTCTTGTCTGGTCATTGTCGTGCCAGAAGAAGAGGATATCAGCATTGACCCTGTCGAGCTGTTAAAGGAGTGGCTCAGTGAACTGAAGCGACAGATCTCCGCCAAACTCAACGAGCTATGGGAAGATCTGATGCAACGACTTGAAGAATGGCTTCAGCGTGAACTGGAACGCCTTTGGCGCGAGTTCTGGGAGAGTCTAGCCCGACAATGCTGCGGCACAAATGTCGTCGCCCCAGCGGTCTTGTTGTTAGGGGCATGGAGTATCAACCACAAACGACGCAGAGGGATGAAGGATGGGGACAGAGACTAGCCGAACTCTCAAGTTCAACCAGTTTCTCAGACTTCTGTGGAAAGACGAGAATCAACCCCACTTCCAACGAAAGCTGTTTCTCAAAAGGGTGATAGGGATTGCCATTCTCTTTGTCCTGGCGAAATGGTGCGAGAGTGGTGCGACCAGTACGGCCCGCTGGCCGGAACCCATCAAGTATGGTGGAGTTGCCCTTTTTCTCCTAGCGGCGGGATTGTTCTTGTGGGGCATTGTCACTATTTGGAAGGTTCTTCGCCAATTGAGGCTCAGAGGCCTTCTCATTGTTCTGGGCATTGGCTACGTGCTGCTGATTAGCGCCCTGGTGCTCATCTCAGACAGTCCACTGCCACTCCGTCAAGAAGCATGGTTGATAACGCGGCGATTGATCGCCGCCGTCGGCCATCAAGTGAGTGATCTTGTCCAGACCCTAGTGGAAGCCCCTCAGGAATTCCGTTTCGCATACACTGGGCACCGCCGTCCCGTGCTGCTGCCTGGCATGGATCCAAAGGATACCTCATACCTGACACCCGTTCCAGCTAATCATCCTGCTCAAGTATCGCTTAGTGCAGTGCCTATTGCCTCTCCTACTCGTGCTCCTGCTGGGATCCAAAAGGGTACATCTACACCCTCATCTACAGCTACCACTGCTGTCACTGCCTTGCTACCATCCTCGGACGCCTCTACGCCCGCCGCTACCCCGACGGAGAAACGCCCAACCGCCTTACCCGTTCACTCGCCCAATTGCCCCCATCCCCAAGCTCGGCTTACTGCACCGCAAGTGAACCAAGTCATCCGGGGCGAAATCCAGGTGATGGGAATGGCCAACATCGAGAATTTTGATTACTACAAGTTCGAGTTCAAGAGGGAAGATGTCGAAGATGAATGGCATTGGGTCCACAGCTTCGAGACACCTGTGGAAAAAGGCTTGCTAGGCGTCTGGGACGTTTCCCAACTGCCGCCAGGCACCTACACTTTCCGCCTAATGGTGGTCAACCGAGAAGGTAATTATCCTTTTCCGCCATGTGAAGTCAGAGTATATGTCACGCACTGATTTCGGCTGGCAAAATATGAGTGGGCAGCTTACGTCGCTTCTGTTAAAGTAGATTTCGAGCCTGTCTGCAATTTGTGATTATACCAGATGGCCGGGCAATGTTGTTCAGGTGCAACAATGGAAGAGAAAGAAGTACTATCGCTGATTGCCGAAGGTGAGAACAAAAGAATAGATTTCAAACGAGAATTAGACTTGGAATCTGGCAAGGGCAAAGCAAAGTTTGTCAAATATGTGGTTGCTCTTGCCAACTCAGCTCCTGGTGGTGGTTACCTGTTAATCGGCGTTGATGATGACAAATCCATTGTCGGCATCAACGAACTTGAAGAAGAGCGAATTCAACAAATTGCCCGAGAATATGTTGAACCACCAGTTGTCTTGCGGTGTGTCTTGGTACCTATGGAGACTTTTGGCTCTCCATCGGTTGGAGTAATTGAGGTAAAGGCAACACGCAGACCCCACAAAGTAATAAGAGCAATAGATACGTTGAACAAAGATGATGTTTTTGTTCGTCGTGGGTCCATTGTAGCAAAAGCTAGCCTTGAAGAAATCCGTAAAATGCAGGGCGGTGGAACGCGGCTACTCTGGGGTGTGGGGGTTATCGCTCTGGCTGCGCTATTCATTGCGATTTTCTCAGCCATCCAAGCCACCCAAGGGAGTGAGCCGACAGCCACCACTACGTCTGTGCTGATGGTGGTATCCGCTGCTGCACCCACCAAGGCCCCGCAGATAGTTGTTGCGACTGAGAAACCCACCCCTACCTCCACCTCTACGGGCACGCCGGAGACCCCCACTCCTACCCCCACTCCCACTCCCACCCTCACGAGCACGCCGACACCCAAGCCTGTGGCCGTGGTACAGGCCGAGACCTTGAGCGTGCACGGCGGCCCAGGCACGGAGTATGACTTGCTGGGACGGGTAAAGCAAGGTGACGAACTGGAGATCGTGGCACGGACGGAGAGAGGCGATTGGCTACAGGTGCGGCTGCTTGACGGGAAAGAGGGTTGGGTCTCAACGCAGGAGGTAGAGCTGGGCAGCGGGGTGACGGTCGTCCCTGTGGCTACCTCCATTCCGCCCACACCGACACCAGCGCCCCCAACCGACACGCCGACTCCCTCTGTTCCGCAGGATATGGTCTATGTTCCGGCAGGTGAGTTCATCATGGGCTCCAGCGACGCCGAAGTGGACAGTGCCCTGACTTTGTGCAGCAAGTACCTGGGTCTCTGCGAGCGGAAGTACTTTGAGGAGGAGCAGCCGCAGCATATGGTGTACCTGGACGCTTTCTGGATTGACAAGACCGAGGTGACCAATGCCCAGTACCAGCAGTGCGTGAAGGCGGGGTTGTGCCAAGTAGCGACGACGTGCGACTGGGGAGAGCCGACTTATGGAGATGGGTCCAAGGCGGGACATCCAGTGGTGTGCGTTTGCTGGTATGATGCGAAAACATACTGCGAATGGGCTGGGGCGCGGCTGCCAACAGAGGCGGAATGGGAGAAGGCAGCGCGGGGCACGGATGGTTGGATTTACCCGTGGGGAAACGTCTTCGACGGGAGCAAATTGAACTTCTGCGACGTTAACTGCCCACACGATTGGAAGGATACATCGGTCAATGATGGCTACATCTACACCGCGCCGGTAGGCAGTTATCCGGCTGGAGCCAGTCCGTATGGGGCTCTGGACATGGTAGGCAACGTCTGGGAGTGGGTGGCTGACTGGTTTGAAGCTTATCCTGGCAGCAGTTTTCAATCGCCATATTACGGTGGGCAATATCGGGTGATACGCGGTGGCGCGTGGTATCCCTATGTGTGGTGCAACCGCTGCGCTGGCCGCTACAGGCTCGGCCCTTGGCATGGAAACCCCGACATAGGGTTTCGTTGTGTCAGGAATGCTGAATAAGTTATCTGTCCCTGTCCATTGCTAGCTGACTCTCGAGAGGGCGGATGGCAAGGCGACGAAAACGCCACTTCACACCACTATTAAAAGGGTCGCCCCAATCCCAGCTCGTACCAGGGAGCGCCAGAGTATACGGTTATGATCATAATCGTATAGAATAGGATCCGCCAACCGGGCGATCTCACGGGCTGGCCAGGGTGCTGCAATGGTATGAGCGGGCGAGTTGTGTTGCTCAGTTGGGCGGACTGGAAGAAAGGAACATTGAGTCATGGCTCGTAGAGGGCAAGATCGTGCGCTGCATGGCAGTCAGAAGTGGCTCCAGATGTTGGTAAACGAGTGCCCTGAGGTGATTGATCGGGTTCTTGCCACCTTGCTCGGATTTGCTCAGGGAGAGCAGGTGCACTGGTTGTCACTACTAAAGGATGACGATTACGCTGAATACAGCGACCAGGAGTTCATAACGAGGCTTGGTATCAAGCTGAGAAGGGTGCCTTTGGCATCTTTCTGGCCCAGGTTCGGACCGGTCTGGGATGCGCTTGCAAAGACAGACCGAGGAAATCTGATCCTGATAGAGGCAAAGGCACACATCCCTGAGTTGGTCAGTGATCCTACAGGGGCAAGCGAACCATCGCTCACCAAGATTCGTGAGAGCTTGGACGCAACCAAAAGGTTCCTTGGCTCACATTCGGATGCAGATTGGGCCGCCTGTTTCTATCAGTACACAAACCGGCTTGCTCACCTCTACTTGCTCCGTGAGCTTAACGCCCTGCCAGCATACCTGCTTTTCCTGTACTTCATCAACGACACGGAGATGAATGGCCCCAGCACTCAGTCGGAGTGGGAGGGTGCGATCAACCTCCTAAAGTCGGTTCTTGGCATTCGGCGGCAACATAGGCTCTTCAAGTATGTTCTTCATGCATTTATTGACGTAGAGGAATTGGAATCGCCGGACGCCTAACCCATCACCGTCTCCGCCCTCGCCAGCCGCAAATCGAGTATCCCGACAGCAGCGATACTTTCTCCATGAAGTTGGTGGCGTCTCAGTCCTATGAGGAGTAATCTCAAATGAACAGATATAGTCTAACCGATACACAGAAGGAACTGCTACGCAAGCTAGTAAAACATATCAGAGAGGAAAAGCTAAAGGAACCCATAGCTCCAGTTGGTACTGATCAAGGATACTTCATTCCGCTTCGTGGAGGAGGCTCTCTTGAACACCAGGGTGATTTGATTGGCGACCTTGATGCTCTTTGTGACGCTGGCCTGATGGGTTTTAGATGGGAAAAAGGCAGCAGACTCTATAACACCAAGCAGGCCGGCTATGATGCGGTTGACAGTGACTTTGGAGCTTCACTGATACCAGAGTCGCCAGCGCTTGTCCAACCGACGAAAGAGCAGCCAGAGACGTTTTCTATGGCTCAGATTTTCCTCTGCTATGCGCAAGAGGATGAGGAGCAGGCAGAGGGTCTTTACCAAAGATTGTCCGATGCAGGGTTCAAACCCTGGATGGCCCAAAAAGACCTCGTAGGGGGAGAAAGATGGAAATCCCGTATCTCGCAAGCTATCCAGCGCTCTGATCTCTTCCTGGCATGTCTATCGGCCAACTCGATAGACAAAAGAGGTTGGGTTCAGAGGGAAATTAAGGATGCTTTGGATATTTGGCAGGAAATGTTGGATAGCGATATCTATCTGATTCCGGTACGTCTTGAAGATTGCGAGGTACCAGAGAGCCTGCGTGAATTCCATTGGGTGGACCTGTTTGAAGAGGATGGTTGGACACGGTTGGTGAAAGCTATCCAGGTAGGGATGGAACGTCGAGCGGAAGGGCTAACCGATGAAGAGCCATCTCTACCAAAGGAAGGTCCTGAACGGGTACTTGCGCTTGAAACAACAGCCAAAGTAGAACCATTGACCAGAGAAGAAGGTTGTGAAAACTTGATGGATACTGATTACATTGTTAGGCAGCTGATGACATTAGTTCAACTCTACGAACTCTCAGAAGAGGCAACTTCATCTTTTCACGGGACTCAACATGACCAGCTAGTCGATACACTGAACGAGTTTCTTTTTTATCATGGCCCTGCGATTGGCATTAAGGGCTGGGGAGACAACATTCAGAGCATGAGAGATGGTGGAGTTGATGCAGTTTGGAATTGTCACGGGCAAAGCGCTAGCATCAAACTCGGCATTCAAATTAAGAGCCCTAATGATTTTGAGAGGGACGAAGATGTGAGCTTTCGCCGAACTGTTCTCGCACAGATAGCTGAATCGCGTCAAATGGATCTGTCAAAGCTGATCCTCGGTTTATGTGCAGATTTGACCTCCAAGTCTCAACGGGAGAAGTGTCGTGGCCTGCTTGCAGACATAGCTAGGATGACTGACGAGTATGTACTCGCCATTGCACCTACTAAGATGGCAGGAATATGGAGATGGTCTCTCGGTTTGCAAACTGAACCGCTAGATCAAATCCGAGAGGCTGGGTACGCATGGCTCACAGCTATATACGATTCGCTTGGCAATCTCAATCAGAACTCTTGGGGGAAAGGAACCGGTGGGGGCTGGTCACACCCAAAGACAACCACTGTGAGAGTTGGGCAACAGGTTCTACTGTCGGCGATTGCTATTTCCCCTGTCCCTGAAGACATCCAATATCAATTCTCAGTCCAAAGGTCAGGGCAGAGTTTTGAAGTTCGTCAGGACTGGTCACCGAATCCAAATTGGACATGGAATGTGGTACAAGCAGACATTGGGAGAGGGGTGGTCGTCAATATTTCAGTAAGGCGGGTGAAAGATTACTATCAGTTCAACGATACGGACGACTACACATACGCAATTTATACTGTGCTACCAATGAAACAGAATTGACATCCCCGTTTTTTCTTGAGGCAAGTAGCCGCCTGATCTATCGTCACACCTAACTGCTCTACCGCCCGAAAATTCAGGTGTCCCGGCAGTGGCGGCGCTTTTCGCCAGGGTGTTTGCGCTACCCCGCCTTTTGGTGCGGCAAGCATCACGGTCTTGGGGAGAGGCAGCAATGTCCCCTGCTACTTGACTGGCTTTTCCAATCCTGAGAATGCGGGAGGAGTGTGAAAATGGAAATAAGCAAGCAGCTCATGCGTATCCGACAGTCTGACTGGCTGCTGACTTTGATTTTAGCAGTTTCGAGTTTCATCTTTGGCCTCATTGGCGGAGAGTTGCTGGAGATAATCGTTGCTCCACTTTTCGCTTTGGAGATTCGCGCTGTGTTGATGGGGCTCTTCACAGTGGGGTTATTGACAGTCAGCATATTGATTTCCATCACCTTCTTCGCCCGCCGAGCCGAAAAACGAGAGCAAGAGTGGCTCCGGATCAAGGAGTGCCTCGGCACTCCCGCCGAAATTATATTTGAACCTCTTGAAAAAGGGCAAGGAAGTTTCTATCGCAAACTCGCCGGCTTTATTCAGCAGACATCAGAGGGGGATGAGATTCTGGTTATGACTTACTATAGCTGATCGTTCGCTCATTTTGAGAGGCAAATCCAAGATTTGGGCTCCCAGAAGCCAGTTATCGTCAACTTGCTGCCCAAATTTGCTTCAAAAGCGGCTGTGAGCCACTCCGACGGCCGGACGGCATTACGATGCCCAAAGACGCAAGTCTACATATAGTACCCGTCTGCTCGAAACCACAAGATGTAGTAGTAAGGCAATTTCGGAAAGTGCCCCGAAAATAAGCGAACGATGAGTATAGGCCGAGAGTGGGAGGGAAGGAAAACCCCAAAGAGACTGAGGAGTATAAGAAGGCCCGTGAGGAGTACTCTTTGTCACCGATGCCGCGGGTGAGAAAACTGCCGTCTTTATTGACCTGAAACTATACAGTGAACTGTGGGAAGACTTCTACGATGCGCTCATCGTTCGCCAGCGGGCCGATGAACCTCGTGAATCTTTGGCGTCGGTTTGGGGAGCGCTGGAACGGCAAGGGAAGCTGAATGTCTGAATGCAGCGTTGGGAGTTGCCGTGTGGTCTACCAGGTATTCAGCGGCTACACGACTTAGGAGAGGTTTGACGGTAATGGCCGAAAACTCGATACGAGAGGGTATTGCTTTCTTTTGCTCCTGGAGTGGAGGTAAAGATTCAGCACTGGCTCTGTACCGTGCGATGAGCGCTGGAGCCAGACCTTGCTTTCTGTTGACCATGCTCGACGAAGGGGGTGAGAGGTCAAGGTCGCATGGGATACCTTTGGACGTTCTGCGTGGTCAGGCTGCCTCACTGGGGATACCGTTGAGGACGCGGTGTGCGTCGTGGTCGGAATATGAGAGTGTCTTTGTAGCTGCTTTGCGAGAACTGGTAGCGAACGGAGTAGAAGCAGGCGTATTTGGCGATATTGATATAGACGCACATCGAGAGTGGGAAGAGAAGGTTTGTGAACAGGCCGGGATAGAAGCGCATCTTCCGTTGTGGAAGGCAGCGAGGGAAGAACTGTTGGAAGAGTTTGTGGGACTGGGCTTTGAAGCCATGATCATAGCGACCAATGCGGAAAAGATGGGGAGGGAGTACCTGGGGAAGCGTCTAGACAGAGCTTTGATTGAACAGTTGACTTCCATGGCTATTGATCCTTGTGGAGAGGCAGGAGAGTACCATACGGTGGTTACAGACGGGCCGGTTTTTAGGGAAGGGTTGAGGATCAGGCAGGGGAGAGCCTTCTTGCGCTCGGGGTACTGGTTTTTGGATATTGATATGAACGAGGCGAATACGGTCATGTAATTGAGCCGAAGGGGGAGTCGTATGAGTGTGAGGAAGAGAGTAGAACAGAGAGAATCTGAGAGGATGTCGGCCCTTTCCTTCAGGGGGATGAGCCTCATCTTCAAGATTGTGGATTTCTTCTATCCCTACATAGACAAACGGATCAAGGATTTCCATATTACAGAAGGGATGACCGTCGTGGATTACGGGTGTGGCCCAGGGAGGTATACGACGAGGCTCGCCAGGCTGGTGGGCGCGACAGGGAAGGTGTATGCCGTTGACATCCACGAATTGGCAGTAGAGGCGGTGAAGCACAAGACAGCCAGGCAGGGTCTTGGGAACGTGGAGCCGGTCCTGGTGAGCGGTTACGATAGCGGGATACCTGACAGAGTCGCGGATGTAGTGTGTGCCATTGACATGTTCTTTGTCATCAAGGACCCCACGGCGTTCTTGGGGGAGCTAAAGAGGATCAGCAAAGCGGATGGGGTACTGATCATTGACGATGGGCATCAACCCCGAGAGGTGACGAAGCAAAAGATCGTAGATTCAGGCCACTGGATGATTTGGGAGGAGAGTCGGGACCATTTGAAATGCAAAATGGTAATGAACCTCCAAAAGGATTGAGCGACAGGGACGTTATCGAGCTCGTGCAGAAATCCCTACGGCATATACGTCGCAACTGATATTCGAATCGGGGCCCTCGTCGGAATGCTGAACGAGGGTTTTGTTCGCGCCACCTGCGACGCCTTGAAGGAGATGATGACAGACTATGCTGCAGACGTCATCATGGAATGTGAAGTGAACCCCTGAGATTGGACACTTTTTCGGTGATTTTTAGTTCAAATCGAGGGCCAGAGCTTGCTCCTTTCGCCACTGTTCCTCGAACTCGGCCGGGGTGAGATAGCCCAGCGAAGAAT
>Ga0180437_10010361_pt1 | contig 11385 bp, 11 predicted proteins | sample SS_ome_4_FD_132410 | JGI IMG/M metagenome (GOLD analysis project Ga0180437, IMG submission 132410) | Hypersaline lake sediment archaeal communities from the Salton Sea, California, USA - SS_3_D_1 metaG | ecosystem: Environmental > Aquatic > Non-marine Saline and Alkaline > Hypersaline >... | reverse complement strand
TCCTGTTTAACTACTGTCGTTACCATCGAACCCCTTGGTCAAACGCTCAAGTGAAACTGATTTCCAATTTCCGCTCCTGCCCACCCCCTTTCCCTACGTCGCTACCCAGAGCTTCCCTGGGAGTATGGGAAATATCGCTACCCCTTCACTGCTCCCCCGCCCCATCCAGCAATCAGGAAGCTCTGCATGAACGAGAACAAGATGATCACCGGCAAGGTAATCGTCACACCGGCGGCCATCAACAAACCCCAAGAGCTCGGAGCCTGTTTGCCCATAAAGGTCGCCACGCCAGCGCTCAACGTCATAAGATTGGACGACCACAGAAGCACAGAAGCGTAGAGAAACTCATTCCAGGCCACATTGAAAGCGAACAAGGCCGTGGAGATGATACCCGGAAGTGCCTGAGGCACCACCACGCGAACGAATGCCCGCCAACGGCTGCACCCGTCGATCAGGGCAGCCTCCTCAATCTCGTGTGGTATCCCAGCAAAGTAGGAACGCAAGGTCCACAGACCATACGGGATCAAAAAAGCGTTGTAGACGAGCAGCAGCCCGTACAGAGAGTTGGATAATTTGAGTGACCAGACGATCTTGAACACCGGGATGACGAGCAAGATATTCGGCACCATGTAGGCAAACAGGATAACGCGGGAGAACACCTCGAAGAACCGGTACCGGAACCTCGAGAAGACGTAGGCCCCCATAGCGCTCACTGCAATTGAAGTTAAGACCGTAGCGATAGAGACAAGGAGGCTATTGCGAAACCACAGCGGGAACTGCGTCCTACCGAACAACAGCCGGTAGTGTTCCAGCGTCCACTTCTGGGGGATGATCGTAGGCGGGAACGAGAGATTCTCTCCCTCCGTCTTTAAAGACGAGAGGCCCATCCAGAAGAGAGGCATAGCCATTCCAAGAACCATGGCAACCAGCAGGACATAGGCAAAGACTTTATTAATGATCCGCATCATTCTACCGACGCGGCGCTGACGTCTGTACCGGGCTGTTATCCGTTCGTCGGCACGACGAGCTGAGCCAGAGGCATTTTGAAGTTGCATAGCAGTGCTTCCTCCAAAACTCACTGTGAACCTTGTGGCCTTACAGCACGGGAAAATCGTGACTGCAAATCCTGCAGGTAAGCCCGCACAAGCGAATCCTCTATCTCCATCGAATCCGCTTGGAACGCAGAGAAGACGTACACATCCTGCTCCAGTGAAGCGATGATCTCTGCGATACCATCCAAGTCAAGGATGCCCTCTCCCGGCTTGCACACGGTCACGTGGAACCCCCTGTTGCTCAGGACCGGATATGCATCGCTCCAGTGTACGGTGAAAGCATAGGGCAATAACCGGTCAGCCGCCAGACGGGGGTCCTCGAAAATGGGGACCTGTTCGAGGAGATCATACTGGACGCCGAGCGCAGGCGAATCCACCTCCGCCAATATGCGCTCCAGTTCGGCAATCCGCAAATCACCGTGGTTCTCCACAGCGATCCTGACGCCCACGGCTTCGGCCAGCGGAGCCAGTGCCTTGAGATTGGCGATGACCCAACCGACAACGTGATCCCGTGGCACCCCTGCCGGCGGGGTGGTGTGCCCAGTGGGATACGGGTATGCGCGGGTGACAACGCGCACCACGGGAGATCCCAGTTTCACCGCTGCCTCAATCTTCGACGAGAAGAGGTCGACGTCTTCCTGCGCAGCCTCGGGGGGATGTGCCAGAGAGCCAAGCCCTCCAGAGTTACCTTTGACCACCAACTGCAAGCCCCGGTCATCAAGCATAGCGCATAGCCGGGCCAGGCTGCTCTCAGACAAATCCAGACCCTGCGACGGCCACAGTGGGTCCATTTGAACGGCTTTCGCGCCACAAGCAACCGCCTTGTCCAAGAATCCCATCACGTCCAGGCCTCCGGCCTGCATCGTGTGGTTGTAACAAACGTTATCTACGCCCAGCGTAACCATCATTACTACTCCATTCCCCACTACGGTGTATGTGTTGTGATGCGCGAGATGTGGACCATCAGATCCCCTAGCCGCTCGTACAGATGCACGTATACCTCGCGGTAAAGTTCATCGTACAACTCTGCCGGGTCGGGGTGAGGCTCATAGCTCTTACAGACTCGAACCATCCGTTGGGCGGCGTTAACAGGGTCCGCATACAACCCAACCCCATAGCCGGCGACAATAGCTGCCCCCAGCGACACCGTCGCTGGATCCGCAGTCACCGCGACGGGACGTCCCAAGACGTTGGCAAAAATCTTGTTCCACACGTCACTCTGAGAAGCACCACCGTACGTGCGCACCGAGCGAACTGGCACACCGGTACCCCTCTCCATGCTCTCCAGAATGTGCCGTGATTCGTACGCCAGCCCTTCCAGCAAAGCGCGCATAATGTGAGGCCGATCGTGGTCCGTCATCAACCCCACCAACACCCCCCGCGCTCGAGGATTCCACAACGGTCCATTGGCTCCACGAAGGTAGGGGACCAACATCAAGCCTAGGCTGGCCGGTGGCGCCTCAGCAGCCAGATGATAGAGCATGTCCCACAGTTCACCCTCATCCACAGCCGTATCCACCTCAGGATGGCCAAATCCGTCACGAAACCACTCCGTGAGCGCTGCCGTGCCACTGGTGATTCCATTCTCCGCGACGTAGTAGCCAGCCGGGCTGAAGTCTACGAAGAAGCTCATGGCCTTATCTGAAGGGAGGCGTACCGAGGGAGTCTGGAGAGCACAGGACGTACCGCCGTTGATTCCGAGCAACCCAGGCTCAGAGACGCCAATGCCCAAGTTGCCACAGGCCTGATCTCCGGCTGCCAACACGACCGGCGTCCCTGCCACGAAACCGGTTTCGGCGGCAGCCTCCGCGGTCACGCAACCCGCCACGGTTCCCGCGGACCGGATATCATCCAGCCACTTATCCGGATCGACCCCACACTGCTCGATGAAATTCGTCGCCCACCGGGTCTTGGCGACCACGTCCAGGCATCCAGACGCGCAGGAGACACCGGGAGCAGTAGCCAATTGACCAGTCAGACGTTGTAAGATAAAATCAGGGACGAACAAAATGTGCGCAGTGGCGGCGTAAACCTCCGGTTCGTTTTCCTTGAGCCACATCACCTTGTAGATCGCTCTGCGCCCAGGAGGCGAGCCCGTCTGGCGGTACACGGTTTGGCCGCCAATGTGAGAACGGACCCAGTCTGCCTGAGCCGCGTGGCGGGTGTCATACCACAGGATGCCCGGGCGCAACGGGCACAGATTTCGATCCATGCAGATGAAGGTCTGGCGCATCGAGGTCACGGCTATGCCGGCGATGTTATTCCGCGGGTGGGGGAACCGATCGAGAGCTTCTGAAGAAGCCACACACACAGCCCGCCACCAGTCTTCGGCGTCCTCCTCAGCCCAACCCGGATGAGGGTGGGAAATATCGTGAGAGGCACAGCCCTCAGCCAGCAATGTCCCATCCGCAGCGTAAACGTTGACTCGAGTTGAGGTAGTACCGACGTCAATACCGACAACACACTCCGTTGGCATAGATCCTCACAATGTTATATGGTCATCTGCTTTCCAGGCGAAAACCCACTAGTGTGTTTCATTTTGGAAGTGCTACACAAAATGAAATCTATTGTAACACAAAGGGTATTATATCATACTTGTTTCATATTGTCAATACATAATGTAACAAATCGAGCCTAAATGACTGGAAAAGGCGGTGATTTACCGCTATTTGCTACATTTGATGTTGACAAAACGTAGCATCTATGATAATATGGATATAGATGATGCAGGTGCTTCAACTATAGCGTGTGCACTGTAACGAAAGGTGGGGTTCATAGATGACCGAAGTGTCTCTGCCACAATCCGTACAACTTGAAGCGATGTGTACCGCAAGGATCAACACACTGTATCCGCACTTCACCAAGGCGGATCGCGCGATCGCCAACCTGACCATCAACCACCCACAAACAGTAGCCCAGCTCTCGTCACGTGAATTGGGCCGCCAGTGTGGGATCAGTGAGGCATCAGTCATTCGCTTCGTACAGAAACTGGGATACGATGGGTTGCCCGATTTCAAGGAAGCACTACGCCAGGAACTTATGGCATCCCAGACACCGGTTAGCCCTGACTTCTCCCCCGAAGACTCGCCGGCAGAGGTTCTGTCCAAAGTTGTGGCCCTCTGCTCGCAGGCACTGCAGAACTTGGTTGAGCTCCTGGACATCACCGAACTGGACCGCGCGGCCAAGGCGATATCAGCAGCCGATTGCCTGCACTTTTTCTCTGCTGGCGGTTCGATGCGCGTGGCCCAACACGCAGCCCTGAAGCTCATGCGTATGGGATACCTGTCGATAACGCATACCGACCCCACCGCTCAGATGGCACAGGCATCCCTCACCGGAGAGAAGACTGTAGCTCTCGGCATTTCGTTCACCGGATCCACCAAGGCTGTCATCGACGCATTGGCGGTGGCGAAGGAAAGTGGAGCTACCACCATCTGTCTGACCAACTTCACGGGCACACCGATCACGCAAATCTCGGACATCAGACTCATCACCGGCGCGCCCGGAGGACTTTTGGCCGCTAACTCGGCCCCCGCTCGGGTAGCCCAATTCGCCGTCCTGGATGCCGTTTGTGCTCTGATCACCCCGCGCGAGGGTGGACACGACGCAACTGTGGCCTGATAGCCGAACTATTTTCTCAAAAGGAGAAAGCAATCCTATGCCAAACAGATCTCAGCCCATAGCACCTATGCACATCGGGACCAGCCTGGCTGCCTGGGCCAGGTTCCACGATCGTTTCGCCTCTTATCGGGACGCGATACCCGTCACCGAGGCCATCCGCCAGGCGGCGACCATACCTGGCATCGAAGGGGTTGACGTATCTCGCGGTTATATGCCGGAAGACATCCGCCCGGTCAAGGAGGTGCTTCAAGAAGTCAACCTCCAGGTCTCAGCCGTGGGGACAGCACTTTCCAAGGACCCGCGCACGGTACGAGGCACCTTCTCCTCCGAAGATCCCGAGGTGCGCCAACTTACCGTAGGTATCGTCAAGGAGTGCATGGACATTGCAGTCGAACTAGGCACCGACAAGGTGCTGCTGTGGTTCGGCCAAGATGGCTACGATTACCATTTCGAGATGGATTACGTAACCCGCTGGGGACGGCTGGTGGAGGGGCTGCGGGAATGCGCCCAACACCGCAAGGACGTCCGGATTTGTATCGAGTACAAAGCGCGGGAGCCGAAGCTGCACCAACTTGTGAACAGCGCGGCTGTAGCGCTGGTCCTCATCGATGACGTGGGCGCGGACAACGTGGGAGTACTGTTCGACGTGGGACACGCGCTGCTGGCTGACGAGATACTGGCCGAGGCCGCCGCGATGCTGGCCCGGCGTGGGAAACTGTGGCACATTCACCTGACCGACAACTATTTCCACGCCGATTCCGACCTGGTTCCCGGGGTCGTTCACACTATGGCCTTCGTGGAACTGTTCTTCTGGCTGCGCCGCTTCGGCTACGATGAGTTCGTCAGCTACGACGCCGTGGCGATGACCCACGATCCCAGGCGCGTCATCGCCGAATGTGTCCGCTACACCCAGGCACTGGCGGCAGTCGCAGACCGGATGGATGTAGAGGAAGTAAACAAGGCCTTCGTGGCAGGCGATGCTCCAGGCGGTCTGGCCCTTGCCCGCGAAGCGTTATTCCAGATATAGAGAGGGACAAATTATGGCAAAGCTAGATGAAGAGACCATGGCCAAGCTCAAGCACATGGCTTACCGCGCCAGGTGGCACACCGTGGATACCGCTCGGGACCACCTCAAGATGCATTTTGGCGCGGTGTTTTCCATCACGGAGATCCTGACGACACTGTATTTCACCTGGATGCGCTATGATCCGAAGAACCCAGATTGGGAGGAACGGGATCGATTTGTGCTCAGCAAAGGACACGCTGCACCCGCCCTGTATGCGGTGCTGGCCGAAGCAGGATTTTTCGATGTGTCGGAACTGAGAACGTTCCGCTCCTTGCACAGTATTCTCCAGGGTCATCCTTGTCGCGTCAAGACGCCAGGTGTGGAAGTCTCCAGCGGCTCACTAGGCACCGGTATCGGCGCCGGGGTGGGCATGGCCATCGCCGGCAAGTTGGATCACGCCTCCTGGCGGGTATATGTACTTCTCAGCGACGCCGAGTGCAACGAGGGGAGCACGTGGGAGGCGATTCAGGTGGCCAGCAACCATCATCTGGGCAACTTGGTTGTCCTGCTCGATCGCAACCAGATGTCAGCAGGTGGCCCTATGACAAGCCGGAACGACATCGAGCCATTGGCCGACAAATGGCGGGCCTTCAACTGGGCAGTCCAGGAGGCAGATGGGCACGATATTCGGAGCATACTGGATGGGCTGGAATGGTCGGAGACGATCATCGATCGCCCGGCGGTCATCATCTGCCATACCCGAAAAGGATACGGACTGCCGATCATCGAGACCCGAAACGAACACAACTTCATGCTGAACACGGAGCAATACCATCAAGCTCTGCGAGAGCTGGCCGAGATCGAAAAGGAGGTGACCGTCCATGTCGCGTGAGCCGCAAGATGTATCCTATGCTTTCGGGGAAGCGCTGATCGAGCTGGGGAAAAAGAACCCGAGAGTGATCGTCGTCGAGTCCGATCTGGCCGACTCGTGCCGGAGCCATCTCTTTCGCACCCAGTTCCCTGAGCGCTCCGTGGAGGTAGGAGTGGCCGAAGCGACGGCCATCGAGGTGGGGGCCGGGTTGGCCTTCAGCGGCAAGATCCCGTATGTGAACACCTTTGCCGTCTTCGCCGCCGCTCGCACGTTCGACCAGATCCGGCAGACCGTTGCCTACGGCCAGGCCAACGTCAAAATCTGTGGAGCGGGCGGTGGACTGACACTCGGTTACGCCGGCGCTTCCCATCATTCCATCGAAGACATGGCGTTGATGCGAGCGCTACCCAACATGACCGTCGTGGCCCCCTCAGACGCCGTCGAAACGCGGCAGATGGTCCACGCGATCGCCGAGATCGATGGACCGGTCTACATGCGGCTGTCGAGAGCCAAGAAGCCCCCCATCTACGACGGCGGTTATCGCGTAGAGATTGGCAAAGCCGTCGTGTTGCGGGAAGGAAGTGATGTGACACTGTTCGCCATCAGCGACATGGTATTCGAAGCACTGGAAGCCGCCGAGACGCTAGCCACAAAGGGTATCTCCGCTGAGGTAATCAACGTCCACACACTGAAACCCCTGGACATCGAGGGAATTGTCCGCTCGGCCCGCAAGACAGGGGCGGTCGTCACTATCGAAGACCACAGCATCATCGGCGGCCTGGGCGGGGCCATCGCCGAGTGTCTGGGGGAACACGCGCCGACGCCCATGCGCCGGATCGGCCTGAGGGATACGTTCTGCGAATCCGACAGCACGATGGTGCTGCGCGAGGCCTACGGCATGGCGCCGAGCCACGTCGTGGAGGCGGCTGAGGAAGTCATGAGAGTGCGCGGCGCCGTGCGCGGCGCCGTGCGCGGCGCCTAAGCGCAACTCACAGCATAGCAAGAGGTCAAGAAGCACGTGTCACGAATATGCTCGACACGTGCTTTGGCTATGGGATATCGGCTATAAGATAGCGGCTATCTTATAGCTTGAGCATACTGGCATTTGTTCCAGAGAAAGCGTATAAGACAATGACACCTAACGATCGTCCAATCGTCGTTTTTACCGACGGAAGCTACTACCCCGATGACTTTGCGACCAGTGTATTCCCGGCACTGGGTGCCATCGCCGAACTCCGGCGCACCGACGCCGTCACACCGCACCACATGATCCACGATCTAGCTGAGGCTGACGTGGTCGTCACGCGGCGCGCGCGGTTTACTGCCGGCGTGATTCAAGGCCTGCCGCGCCTGCGAGGTTTGGTCAAGTGGGGAGCGGGTGTGGACACGATCGACATCCCGGCAGCCACAGAAGCCGGCGTCATCGTCACCCGCTCACCAGGCAACTCCTTTGCAGTAGCCGAATCAGCCATTCTACTCATCCTGGCTGTGGCCAAGCACCTGTTGATCATGGCCCAAGCTGCGAAGGAAGGGACCCCTCTGGCGTTCGACGTCCGCGGCCACGAGCTCTACCAGAAGACACTGGGCATCGTCGGCTTCGGACGCATCGGACGACATCTGGCCCACATTGCACAGGGGTTCGACATGTCCGTCCTGGGTTACGATCCCTACGCCCCACCAGACTGTTTCGCCGCTGTGGAAGCCAGGCAAACGGACCTGCCCACGCTGCTACGCGAGTCGGACTACGTGTCCATCAATTGCGCACTCACTCCAGAAACCCACCACCTGATCAGCATAGACGAGCTTGCCCTCATGAAACCAACGGCCTACCTGGTCAACACGGCTCGAGGTCCGATCGTAGATGAGGCCGCACTATATCAGGCTTTGGTAGAAGGACGGATCGCCGGAGCTGGTCTGGACGTATTCGAAGACGAACCCCTGAAGCCCACAAATCCCCTCCTGGCGCTGCCCAACGTAGTGGCCACGCCCCACGCACTACCCCGGGCATGGGAGTCCACCGGCCGCACCACGAGGATGATCCAGGACGCAGCTTTGGCCATTCTCGAAGGGCGGCTACCCGACACGACGCTGAACCCAAACGTCAAACCGAAAGGAGCGATACGATGATCATCGACGTAGAGCTGTACATATCCAAGGAGTCACAGGCCGAGGAGTTGACAAAGCTGGAACAGGAAGCAGGTATTGACCTGGCCGTGTTGATGCCTGCTCCCACGCTGCGGCCCGACAACGCCGCAGTGCGGGATGCAGCGGCACGGTTCGGCATGTTCCTGCCTTGCGCCTGTGTGAACCCCAAAATGGGACAGGATGCGGTGGAGGAATTCGAGACGGCGGTGCAGGAGTGGGGCTTCCTGGGACTCAAGCTCATGCCGCCCAAGCACGGCTACCGCGTCGTGGATGAAATCATCTACCCACTGCTGCAGAAGGCGACCGAGTTGACCGTGCCGGTATCGATCCATTCCAGCCAGGAGCAGTGCCACCCCGCCGACGTTGGCTTCATGGCGCTCGAGTTTCCCGACCTGGCGATCATTATGGATCACATGGGCTATCGGTATTTCTCGCGACAGGCCATCCTGGCGGCCAAACATGCACCCAACCTATACCTGGCGACTACGGCCGTGCCGGAGCCGGGCGTCATTAAGACCGCCGTGAGCAAGTTGGGGCCAGAGCGCGTCCTATTCGGGTCGAACGGGCCAGGGATGCCACCAGACCTGCAACTGGAGGTCATCCGCCGGGCCGAGCTAGGGGCCGAGGCAGAAGCCCTCGTCCTGGGAGGAAACGCCGCCAGGCTGTACAACGTTGAGGCATAGATGACGTGCGTGTAAAATAGAGTGGAGGCCAACCAATGAAGGCGCTGAAAGGAAAGGTAGCGCTGGTCACAGGTGCTTCACGGGGCGTAGGTGCTGGCATCGCTCGGGTCCTGGCACGACATGGAGCGGACGTAGCTGTGAACTATGTTCACTCCCAGGAGCAAGCCAATGCAGTCTGTGAACACATCCGGTCACTGGGATGTCGGGCCTATCCCATTCAGGCAAACGTGACCGATGGACAGGCCATCAAACGGATGACCGCAGAGATCGAACAAAATCTCGGCACGATCACCATAATGGTGAACAATGCCGGTCACAACCCCGTCCGCAATATCCTGGAAATCAGCGAAACAGATTGGGACTGCGTGTTAAACTTGAACCTGAGGGCCTACTTCCTCTGTATCAAGGCCGTGCTGCCAGAGATGTTGGAGCGGAAGGATGGACGCATCATCAACATCACCTCGATCTCCGCGCAACGGGGTGGGCTTTCGGGCGATGTGGACTACACCGCTGCGAAGGCAGGCATCATAGGTCTCACGCGTGCGCTGGCCCGCTGGGCAGCCCCGCGCGGCGTGCTGGTGAACGCCATCGCACCCGGCTACATTGATACCGAACACTTGCGCGATGCAGCCAGCCCAGAACGCCTGGCGCGTCGCATTGACCGCATTCCGCTCAAGCGCCTGGGTACACCGGAGGAAATCGGCGAAGTCGCTGCCTTCCTCGCCGGTCCCGGGGGAACCTATGTCGTGGGCGAAGTCATCAGTGTGAACGGTGGTATCCACATTGCTTGAGGGAACCAGAGAAATTCTCGGTATTCAACCCGGATTAGGAGAAGTCGATGAAAATCATCGATAGCCACTGTCATCTAGGGGTCTCCAAACTCTCCGGCCGCAGCATCACAGGAGAAGACTTGTTGCGGACGATGGAGACACACGATGTGGAAATAGCGTTGGCTATGCCTCACGCGGTGACCAGCGACCCTATCGCAGCGCACGACGCCGTAGCAGAGCTGTGCCAGCGCCATCCTCGCCGCTTTCGCGGCATCGTCAACCTGAGCCCTCTGTGGGATGAGGCCGATTACCGAAGAGAAGCTACCCACTACGTTCGCGACCTGGGCTTTGTGGCCCTGAAGCTCAACCCCATGCAACATCTGACCTCCCCCCTCATGGCGAACGCGAACAAGGTCTTCGACGTGGCCACTGATCTGGAGGTGCCCGTGATCGTGCATACGGGTATGGGTGCGCCCTGGTCTCTGCCATCGCTCTGCATCCCTCAAGCAAGACGCCATCCCGACATCCCCATCGTCCTGGCCCACGCGGGCTATGCGATCTACACGGATGAAGCTTACGTAGCAGCCAGCGAGTGCCCCAACATTTATCTGGAACCTTCCTGGTGTTCCATTCACAAACTGGAATGGTTAGTCCAGCAAGTAGGCACAGCACGCATCCTGTTCGGCTCCGATCTGCCGGCGAACGTGCCCGTCGAGCTGACCAAATACCGCTCCCTCGGGCTTGATGCCGACAATCTTGCCAACTGCCTGGAGAGAACGGCCCGGCAGGTCTTTCGAATTCCGGATTGATCATCTCATCGGGGAATGTACAGATGCAAACTGCTGTACTGGTTGCGCCCGAGCACATTCAACTGGAGGAGCGTCCTATCCCACGACCCGGTCCAGGGGAGGTCCTCATTCAGGTCCACTACGTGGCAATCTGCGGCTCTGATCAAGCGCGTTTCTGGGACCACAAGCCGTTGGCTGGTGAACCGGTGGTGATGGGCCACGAGTTTAGCGGTCGCGTGGTGACCTTGGGAGCCGGGGTGACGACCCCACCGGTTAGCCAATTCGTGACCGTAGCCCCCCTCCTGAATTGTGGGGAGTGCATCTTGTGCCAGACAGGGCGGAGCAATCTCTGCCCTCAGCGCCGCGTCTTTGGGCGGGACGTGGACGGCGCGTTGCAGGAATACATTGCCGTGCGAGCCGATCGTACCTTCCCCTTGCCACCGAACATG
>Ga0180437_10010358_pt1 | contig 11385 bp, 10 predicted proteins | sample SS_ome_4_FD_132410 | JGI IMG/M metagenome (GOLD analysis project Ga0180437, IMG submission 132410) | Hypersaline lake sediment archaeal communities from the Salton Sea, California, USA - SS_3_D_1 metaG | ecosystem: Environmental > Aquatic > Non-marine Saline and Alkaline > Hypersaline >... | reverse complement strand
GCTTTGGCATGCTTTTGGCTATCCTTTTTCGCAGTGGTTGCGGGGGCATGCTTTGAGTGGACATGTGGACGCGATAAGAGATGATGCGCTTTTGTGATGAAGGGCTGCCCCTGCAGCCACTGGAATGATGTTTGTGATGGTGTTGCATGGAATGAAGGAGGAAGGCCATGAATTTTGAGGGCAAGGTGGCGATTGTAACCGGAGGAGGAAGCGGTATAGGTCGTGAGGTGGTGTTGAAGCTGGCAGGGCTGGGAGCGAAGGTTGCTGTTGTGGATATTGAGGAGGAAAGTGCGGAGAAGGTGGCATTGGAGGTTCGGGAGGGTGGTGGTGAGGTGTTGGTGGTGAAGGCGGACATTTCGGACTACGATCAGGTTTTGGGGATGGCGAAGGGGGTTTATGAGCGATTTGGAAGGATTGATGTTTTGGTCAACAATGCGGCGTGGGACAAGATTCAGCTGTTTATGGAGACGACGCCTGAGCTTTGGTACAAGCTGATTGATGTGAATTTGAAGGGGCCAATTCATGTGACGCGGGCGGTTTTGGAATACATGACGAAGCAGGAAGAGGGTGGTGCGATTGTGAATGTGGTCTCTGATGCGGCGAAGGTGGGGAGCACAGGGGAGTCGGTGTATTCGGCGGCCAAGGGTGGGGTTTATGCCTTCAGTAAGTCTTTGGCGCGGGAGGTGGCGAGGTACAAGATCCGGGTGAACAGCACGTGTCCGGGTCCGACGGACACGCCACTTTTGGATGATGTGAAGAGGACGATGCCGAAGGTGGTGGCGGCGATAGAGAAGTCTGTTCCGCTGAAGCGGATAGCCACGGCGCAAGAGCAGGCGAATGCGATAGTGTGGCTTGCATCGGATGAAGCGAGTTATATCACGGGTCAGGCTTTGAGTGTCAACGGCGGACTGAACATGTGCTGAGAGGAGGGGCCCATATCACTGTATTCAGCACGTTCGTATTAGACTGACCACTGAGATTGTGAAAGGCCTGAGAGGGGAGGAAGAAACAGGGAAATGAGCGATTACTTCGACCCGGTTATGGAGACCATGCCTCGAGAGGAGAGAGTCGCCTATTATGAAAAAAAGGTAAGGGAAATCGTTCATGCCGCCTATGAAAGGTCCCCGTTCATGAGGGAGCATTTCGATAAGGCCGGACTTGGACCAAGCGATATCAATGGCCCAGGTGACTTGCCCAAAGCGCCCCTTGTAAAGAAAGCAGCCATCAGGGAAGCGCACAAGCTTTTTCCTCCCTTCGGCAATCTCATGAGTGTTGATTGGGCTGGGTTGCAGAGAATTTACGTGTCCCCGGGCCCTATCTACGGTCCGGAACCCGTTGGTGAGAAACGGATGAAGGAGGTCAAGGCACTCTACAGTATGGGGTTTAGGGAAGGTGATCGCGTGATGGTGACACTGTCTTTCCATCTGGTGCCGGCTGGCCTTCTTTTTGACACGGTACTCAGAGAATTGGGGGCGATCGTCATTCCGACAGGTGTGGGAAATGTGGAACTCCAGGTCGGTGTGATGCGAGATCTACAAGCCACAGGATATATAGGAACAGCAACGTTTTTGATGAATCTCATAAAGAAAGCGGGCGAAATGGGGCTTTCTTTCGGAAAGGAGATTGTTCTTCATAAAGCGCTTTTGACTGCGGAAAAGGTCCCCAAATCTTTGAGAAAGACCTTTGAAGAGGACTACGGAATCAGCACGGCGGAAGGCTATGGAACGGCAGAGGCGGGCCTGTTTGCCTATGAGTGTTCAGAGAAGTCCGGTATGCATATCGCTGAAGAGGTTCTTGTTGAGATCGTGGATCCAGACACGGGTGAACCGGTTCCGGAGAGGGAGACCGGAGAAATCGTTGTGACCCATTTTAGTTCCACGTTCCCCTTGATTCGATTTGGCACCGGGGACCTATCCTGTTTGCGGACAGAACCCTGTCCCTGCGGGCGCACGTCCGCCCGTCTCGGTGAGATTGTCGGCCGGGTCGGAGACTCCTACAAAGCGCGGGGGATGTTTATTCATGATCCTCAGGTGAGGGCTGTGGTGGAGAAGGTTCAGGCGGTCAGGCAGGGGGTTCTGGTGATTACGCGGGAGCATGATCGAGATAAGCTCACATTCAAGGTGGAGCTGAAGGACGAGAGGATCAACAAAAAGGAGGTGAGAAAAAGCCTGGAGGAAGCTTTCAAAGACCTTTGTCGTTTGAAGGTCGACGAAGTTGAGTTCTATCCTGAAGGGACGATAAGGGTTGAAGACAAAGCCTTGCTGGACGAGAGGAAGTGGGAGTAGGAGCTTGTAGCAGAGGGGTACGGTGAGTGCCACTCCCAGAATTCATTCGAAGAAGGCACATTGTCTTTTGGTAACCGTCGCAATCACAGGCGCTGAGCCTCGAAAGGGCGGGGCCGAAACCATTCACCATTATGAAGGGGAGGAAAATCAATGAAGAAAAAAGGTTTCTTGAGCAAGGGCGGTACGGTGGCATTGATGATCTTTATGTTTGCAGCCATGATCTCCTTTGTTGGTGGGCCATGGGCTCATGCAGCTTCTGATAAAGTCATCACTGTGGGATTGATGAGTTGCATTTCAGGGCCGCAGGCGGTCATAGGCAACACATGCAAATTCGGATGGGAGCAGGCGATCGAGTACATTAACCAAAAAAAGATGCTCGGCGACATAGAGCTCAAACAGATCGTGGCTGACGACCAACTCAACGCCACCGTTGGTTTGAACTCTTATCAGGGTTTCAAGGATAAAGTCCTTACATTTGCCGGCTATGACACATCAGGATGCAGCGCTCTAAGGCCTTTTGTGGAACAGGATAAGAAACCCTTCGTAGCCCTGACCACAAACCGAACCTTCATTTACCCGCCGTCGGGCTATGTATTCGGCATAGCGCCGCCGTATGAGGAGATTCTCGTGGGCTTCTTGAAAGCGGTCAAGGCCGACTGGAAGGAATCGAGACCACCGCGACTCGGCCTTATTTCTTTTGAAACCCCATCAGGACGGGTGCCTATCAGCGCTGCAGAGAAATACGGTCCAGACATTGGATGGGAGATCGATCCTGTCACGGTTGTGCAACCCACGACCGTGGATTTCAGCGACGCCATCGCGCGCATCAAAGCGAAAAAGCCCGATTGGGTCTTGCTCTCCCTTACCGGCGGTCAGATCAAGGGTGTTTTGACCCAGGCGGGGACCGCTGGTGCGAAAGACGCCACGAAGTGGCTTCTGCCGCTTTGGGGAGGGTTCACTGAGTCAACGACAAAAGTTGTGCCCATAGAGCAGCTGGAAGGAGTATACGGATTCTGCCTGATTTCCAACCCGGATGCTCATAAAGGAGCCGAAGAATGGAGAGAATGGACAAAAGCGAATTCCGGTACGGGGTCCGATGAATCGGGGAATTCGGGCGCTGTCGGTGCCTTTGTCATTGCCAGGGCGATCCAGCTGGCTCTGGAAAAGGTCAGCCTCGATGATTTGAATGGTCCTAACCTGGCGAAGTATGGTTTCCAACGGATAGAGAACTTCCAAATGTTTGGGGACCTCATGCCCCCCATCAGCTTCGGCCCGAACCTGAGCCGGGGAAGTTCCAACGGTTCTGTGCTCCGAATGGTCAACGGGAAGCCGCAGGTGGCCATACCCTGGTTTAATATTCCCTCCCTGGGTGGAGGCAAGTAAGAAGGCGAACGGCAAAGGGGGCGGGCTGGGTCGCTCCCTTCAGGTCCAGTGAAATGCAAGGGGGAATTGTTGGTGAGCCATGCTGGCCGTGAACAACATTGAAGTGGTTTACAACAAAGTGATTCAGGTTCTTCGGGGCATTTCGCTCACAGTTCCCGACAAGGACATTGTGACACTCCTCGGGGCTAATGGTGCCGGTAAGAGCACAACGCTGAAAGCCATATCAGGTCTTCTCAAGCCTGAACTGGGGGAGGTCACAAGGGGGACCATCGTCTACAATCATGTACGCATCGAAAATGGGGATCCCAGAAGATCGGCGTTGATGGGCATCATCCAGGTGGTGGAGGGGAGAAAAGTCTTCGAACACCTCACGGTGGAAGACAACCTGATCATCGGCGGCCTGATCCAGAAAGAAAGGGGTCAGGCACGCCGGGATCTGGAAACGGTGTATGCCTATTTCCCGCGGCTGGAGCAGTTCACCAAGAGGGTGAGCGGCTATCTTTCCGGGGGAGAGCAGCAAATGCTGTTGATCGGTCGTGCCCTTATGGCGCATCCCTCTATCATGCTCCTCGATGAGCCCTCTATGGGGCTCGCTCCCAAGATCGTGGCCGAGATATTCAAGATTATCAGGCGCATCAATAACGAGGAAGGAACCTCCATCCTGCTGGTTGAACAAAATGCCAGGGCTGCTCTCAGATTGGCCAGGCATGCCTACGTCATGGAAGACGGGCGCATTGTCCTGGATGGGTCGGCAGAAGAGATCCGTGAAAATGAAGACGTCAAGGAGTTTTACTTGGGCTTAAGTCAAATTGGGCAGAGAAAAAGCTATCGCGAGGTCAAACACTACAAGCGGCGAAAGCGGTGGCTGGGTTAGGGATGGTTGAAAAAGCAGAATGGGCTGAGCATTGTCTCGCGCCTGAGCAGGATAGCCGATGACCGGAAACGGGGTCAACAGAGCCATCATTGAGATCGAGCATATCAAGCTGCGATTCGGTGGTGTGGAAGCCCTGAGAGGGGTGAGCTTGGAGCTCAGGGAAGGTGAAGTTCTGGCCATTATTGGCCCGAACGGTGCCGGCAAGACCTGCATCCTGAATTGCATCAACGGATTCTATCGACCCTATTCTGGTCGGTTGCGTTATGGAGGGAAGGATATTACGAATTTGCGGCCCGACAAGGTGGCCCAGTTGGGCATCGCGCGGACGTTTCAAAATATCCAGCTCTTCACCGGCCTGTCCACGGTGGACAATCTGATGGCGGGCCGGCACATCAAAATGGGACACAACTGGCTGCAGGGCGCTCTGTTTTTCGGTCCGGCCCGGCAGGAGGAGGTCAAGAATCGCGCTCTCGTTGAAGATATCATCGATTTTCTTGAATTGGAGCCGATCAGAAATGAGGTGGTTGGTGCCGTGCCCTACGGTTTAAGAAAGCGGGTGGATCTTGGAAGGGCCCTGGCCCAGGAGCCCAAGGTGCTCCTGCTGGATGAGCCCATGGCCGGCATGAATGCTGAAGAAAAGGAAGACATCGCCCGGTTCGTGATCGATATCTTTGAGCTGAGAAAAATCCCCATCGTGCTTGTGGAGCATGACATGGGTGTTGTAATGGACATTGCCAACAGAATTGTTGTGTTGAATTTTGGTGAGGTGATTGCTGAGGGAACCCCGGATGAGATCGAGTCGAACCCGGAGGTCATTGAGGCCTATCTGGGAACAACGGAAGATGATTTTGAAACCGGCGGGAGCTTTTAGCAGAGAAATGAGCACAGAGGAGACGAGATTGGAAACCCTTCCCCAATTGCTGAGTGACAATTATGGGAAAATCCCTGCCAAAATAGCGCTTCGATTCAAAAACTTCGGCATATGGAAAACGTACACCTGGGCGGATTACTATGAACATGTGAAAGCGTTTGCCATGGGATTGGCTTCCCTGGGGTTTGACAAGGGAGAGAAGATCGGGATCATCGGAGACAATCAGCCCCCATGGTACTGGGGTGAGCTGGCCGCCCAGGCCCTGGGCGGCGTCTGTGTCGGCATCTTTGTTGATGCGGTTGCAGAAGAAATCAAATACATCCTGGAACACAGCGATACCTCTTTTGTGCTTGCCCATGACCAAGAACAGGTCGACAAAATCCTGGAGATCCGGAAAGAACTGCCGCTTCTAAAAAAGATCATTTACTGGGATCCGAAAGGCCTCTGGTTTTATGATGACCCCATGTTGATGAGCTTCGATCACGTCGAGGCGCTGGGTCGAGAGTTCGAGGAGAAACAATCAAGCTTTTTCGAAGAATGCTTGTTTCAGGGCAGGGGCGAGGACTGCGCGGTCATATGTTATACATCAGGCACCACGGGCCTTCCCAAAGGAGCCATGCTCAGCCACAGGACCTTGATCGAAAACAGAAAAGCGTGGTCAGAATTGGACCCTTGCTATGGAGGGGACAATTATCTTTCCTTCTTGTCTCCAGCGTGGGCCACGGAGCAATACCTCGGCGTAGCGGGCGGGTTTCTGTCCAGGTTCGTCATCAATTTTCCCGAAGGGGCAGAGACGGTGCAAGCCAACATCAGGGAGGTGGAACCCAATGTGATATTTTACGGCGCGAGACAGTGGGAGAGCATCAATGCCATGATTCACGTTAAGATGGCATCGGCCAGGTGGTTGAATCGCTGGGTTTACAAGATGTTCATGCCCGTTGCCCACAAGCTCATGGATACCAGGCTAAGAAGCCAAAAGCTCTCTGCTGTTTTGCGCCTGCTGGGTACTCTGTCAAATGTCCTTCTAGAAAGGCCTGTAAGGAATAAGCTGGGGCTCAACAAGATACGCTATGCCTACACGGCCGGGGCGGCCGTCAGCCCTGACATTATCCGGTTTTTTCAGGCCATGGGGATTAATGTGAAGCAGCTTTACGGGCTGTCCGAGACGGGTGTCAATACATGTCATCGTGATGGAGATGTTGATCCAGCCACGTCAGGACCCGCCTTGCCCAGGAATGAAGTCAAAGTAGCTCCTGATGGTGAGGTTCTCATAAGAACGGACATGATGTTCATTGGTTACTACAAAGACCCCGAAGCGAAGCAGGAAAAGGTGGACGGCGAAGGGTGGTTTCATACTGGGGATTTTGGGTACATAAACGAAAAGAACCATCTCATTGTCATTGATCGCGTGGCGGACATGAAAGAGCTTGCAGGCGGGCAAAAGTACTCCCCGCAGTTTACCGAAGTTCGTCTCCGCTTCTCCCCTTACATCAAGGATGTTCTCGTGATCGGGGGAAAAGAACAGACCTATGTATCAGCCATCATCAATATTGATTTTGAGAATGTGGGAAAATGGGCTGAGGCCAATCACATTTCCTACACCACCTTTGTGGATCTCTCACAGAAGGGGGAAGTGGCTGAACTCATGAAAGAAGACATTCGCAATGTTAACCGCGTATTACCGGAAGAAGCGAGGATGAAACGCTTTGTTTGCTTGCACAAGGAATTTGATGCGGATGAGGCTGAACTGACGAGGACCAGGAAGATCAGACGATCCTTTGTGGAGGAACGGTACAGAAACATCCTCGAGGGAATGTATGGCGGCCAGAGTGAAGTCACCGTTCAGAGTGAAGTGACTTACCAAGACGGCAGGAAAGGTGTCATGCGGGCCTTTGTGAAGGTCCGTTCCGTAGACGAAAATGGGACCGGCGATGGTAACGCTTCGGCCGGAACGGTTAAAGGAAGCTGAGAACGTATGATTGATGCCCTTTTTCAGGCGATTGTATCGGGTATCCTGGTGGGCGCCATTTACGCTTTGGTCGCCATGGGGATCGTTATCGTATACCGGTCTTCAGGCATTTTCAATTTCGCCCACGGCGCCGTGATCGTTGTCGGGGCCTTTCTTTTCTGGACCTTGATCAAGGTGGCCGGTCTGCCTTTGTGGCTTTGCATTCTTCTGACCGGGGCAACTGTCTCTTTGATCGGGCTGGCCATTGAATACCTGACCATGCGGCCGTTGCTGGGGCAGCCTATTCTGGCGAGCATTATGATGACCCTCGGGCTATCCATGTTTTTCTTAGGGATCTACCAGGTACTGTGGGGCCATAAAGGGATTGTCACATTCCCTAAATTCATGCCCATGGGACATTGGGTGATGGGAGAGGTGGTTATTGGTCAGGCCAATGTGTTTGTGCTCATCGCTGCCGTCGCTCTTTTCCTTCTTTTTAGCCTGTTTTTCAGGTTTACAGGCACGGGCAAGCAAGTGCAGGCGATTTGTGAAAGTCATATTATTGCACAAAGTGTTGGCATCGATGTTAAGCGGGTTCTTTCGGTTGTTTGGATTATCGCCTGCCTGTGCGCGGTCTTGTGCGGCATACTGGTCGGTGCGACGGGCAGTGTAGGCATCTACCTGAATGAATTGGTGTTCATGGTGATCCCTGTCATTATCCTGGGCGGCTTAGAGTCCATCGGCGGGGCTCTCGTCGCCGGTCTCGTGATTGGCCTGGTTGAGATGATCTCGGCAACCTTTATCGATCCCATTATTGGTGGCGGTTTCAGGCAGGTTGCACCTTACTTGTTTTTGCTGATCGTCCTGATTGTGAAGCCTTACGGGCTTTTCGGCTGGGAAAGGATCGAAAGGATATAAGCCTTGGAGGAAGGTGAACTATGAGTTTGACCGTACCGGCTGGTGTGCGTGATGAAAGCTACGGCCAGGCCATCGCTCTTGTCAAGACCAATACCCAATGGGGGCTGGCGATCGTGGGTCTTGCGGCTCTTCTTGTCCTTCCCCTGTGCCTCGATGATTATTTCAATAACTTCATAGCCCTGGTCTGCATCAACATGATCGTCGTGCTCGGCTTGAACCTTCTGACAGGATATTGCGGCCAAATCTCATTGGGCCAATCGGCGTTTGTGGCGATAGGCGCTTATACAGCGGGTATTTTGTATGCAAAGTACCACGTCCCTTTCCCTCTGGCGACTTTTTTTGCGGTTGTTGTCTCGGCCATTTCAGGCGTCATTGTCGGTCTGCCTTCAGTGCGGCTGAAGGGGTTCTACTTGGCATTGTCCACAGTGGCATTTCAATTCATTGTCTACTGGGTTTTATTCAAGGCAGACGCACTGACCCAGGGGGGATTTGGACTGGCGATTCCCGCTGTCAACATTCTCGGGGTTACCTTTGACACCCGGATAAAGGTTGCTTACCTCTGTATCGCCTCGGTTGTTGCACTCGCCTATTTTGCAAAGAGCATCGCGCGGACTAAGACAGGACGAGCCTTCATCGCCATCCGGGACAACGATCTGGCCGCTGAAGTGATGGGCATTGCGCTGACCAAAACCAAGCTGACCGCGTTTTTCATCTCCTCGATCTATGCAGGTTTTGCAGGAGCGCTCTACGCGCTGTATTTCCGCTGGCTCATGCCGGATCTCTTTACCTTGGCCCATTCCGTGTGGTATTTGGCCATGGTCATCGTGGGGGGCATGGGGAGCCTGGTGGGAAGCATACTGGGCACCGTATTTATCGTTTCCTTGCAGGAAGCCACGAGGGTATGGTTTGCGAGCCTTGCAACGGCGTTTCCTGAGGTGCTGACGGTAGGGATGGGCACGGGGGTGTCTCACATGGCTCTAGGACTGGCTATTGTGCTCTTCTTGATCTTCGAGCCCAGGGGCCTCAGTCACAGGTGGGAGACCATAAAGTCAACCTACAGGCTTTGGCCTTTCTCCTACTAGGTTTGGAAGTTCGTAAAAAGGACGACGTATTCACCCATGAGACACCCTCCATAGCTCAGGGAAGGCGGGTGTCTCAGGGGTGAAGCAAGGTTATGACTGCAGCGAGGCGAGGTAATGGCTACAGAAATCGGCTATGAGGTTAAGGATCAGATTGCATTCATTACCATCAATCGGCCGGATAGGCTTAATGCACTGACCCCCGAATCGGCTGAGGTACTGGGGAATGTGTGGCTGAGGTTCAAGCATGACGAATACGCCCTGGTGGCGATCATTACAGGGGCCGGGGAGAAAGCTTTTTCCATAGGCTATGAGGTGACGCCGGAAGCCCTTTCTTTGTCTGCAGCCAAGGTTTCCACTGCCACCGTGCCCACGTCCCACGAGATATGGAAGCCCACGATTGCCGCGATAAAAGGATATTGCCTGGCCGGCGGATGGTGGATCGCCCAAGAGTGTGACCTGCGAGTTGCAGCCGAGGATGCCCAATTCGGTATCACCCAGGTAAAATGGGGACTCATGCCCGCTTTCACGGCCTCCCTATCCAAACACCTTTCACCTGGACACGCCTTAGAGCTTTTGCTGGCGGGAGAAAGGATCAGCGCAAGGCGGGCGTGGGAAATGGGTTTCGTGAATTTTGTCGTACCCGGACAGGAGCTGATGTCCAAGGCCATTGAGTTGGCTGAAAAGATATGCAGCAATGCGCCCTTAGCGGTGGGAAAGGCAAAGGAAGTTTTTTACCGGGGAAGAAGGCTGCCTGATGATGAATCAATGGAACTTACGTGGAAGCTGTTTGCAGAGAATGAAAAATCCGAGGACTGTCGAGAAGGGGTGAAAGCCTTCTTGGAGAAACGGAAGCCCCGTTACAAAGGTCGCTAGTACAGCGTTTTGCTTTCATATTTAGAAACCCTATTCCAACCCCCTCCCAATCTATCCGGTGCAGGCAGGTTAAAGAACGATGACATGCGAAGCGATTCGATTCGAGAAAAAGAACCATGTTGCGACGATCACCATGAATCGCCCCAAGGCTTTGAACGCCCTCAATTTGACCTTGTGTCATGAATTGGAGGAGGCCCTGAAAACATGCGAAGGGGATGATGAAATTAGGGCTGTAATCATTACGGGAACAGGAAAGGCCTTTTGCGCAGGCGGGGATATACGCCTCATAAAGACTTTTTTGGAAGATCACCCCTCCGACAATCCAGGCAAAATCATTGAGGAGATCGTCACTGCATTCCATCCCCTCATCTTGGGCATTCGAAAACTCATGAAACCGGTGATTGGAGCCATAAACGGATTCTGCAGCGGCGGGGGCGCAGGCCTTGCGCAGGCCTGTGACATTCTCATTGCAGCGGAAAGTGCCGCCATCCATATGTCCTATGTCTATATAGGCGAAGCGGTTGATGGCGGAAACAGCCTTTTTCTGACCCGGAGACTGGGCCGGCATAAGGCGACGGAGCTCCTATTCACCGGAGGATCACTGGATGCAGAGGAAGCCCTTCGGCTGGGTGTCTTCAATCGGGTGGTGCCGGCAGAAGACCTTCAAAACGAGGCTGAGAAACTTGCGCAAAGACTGGCGTCGGGCCCCCAGTTTGCTCTGGGTCGAGCCAAGGAGGTGCTGAACCAGGCTGCTGCAGGCGATCTTGAGGCTCAGCTCGAAACAGAAAAGCGAGCGGTTATCGAATGCGCCGGATCTCCGGAATTCAGGGAGGGCATCGCCGCTTTTTTTGAAAAGAGAAAACCCGATTTTATGAAATGACGAAGCCCTCCTGACCGTCACACCATATAAAATCGCGCAGCGATTTTATCCTTTGAAAGAAGCTTTTCACCCTTGAAAGAACCTTTCCATGCTTTTTTCCCGGTCAATTTGACAAAGCCAGTAAATTCAGAGGGATGTCACCGAGGGCGCTTTGGCATGCTTTTGGCTATCCTTTTTCGCAGTGGTTGCGGGGGCATGCTTTGAGTGGACATGTGGACGCGATAAGAGATGATGCGCTTTTGTGATGAAGGGCTGCCCCTGCAGCCACTGG
>Ga0180437_10010357_pt1 | contig 11386 bp, 7 predicted proteins | sample SS_ome_4_FD_132410 | JGI IMG/M metagenome (GOLD analysis project Ga0180437, IMG submission 132410) | Hypersaline lake sediment archaeal communities from the Salton Sea, California, USA - SS_3_D_1 metaG | ecosystem: Environmental > Aquatic > Non-marine Saline and Alkaline > Hypersaline > Sediment... | reverse complement strand
GAATCATAATTTTAATATCATATTTTTTAACAACATTTAACGTATTATCTTTAGAACCACCATCAATAACTATTATTTTATCAGCTAATAACTGCAATTTTTCAATAATATAACCGATTGTAAATTCCTCATTAAGAGCGGGAACAATAACCTCAACATCATTTTTAATATCAGAATAACTATAATCAACAACATCTTTTATAGATAATTTACTCCCATTTGAATTTTTAATTTCATTTAGAGAGTACGAGCTTTTAATATTCATATTTACCAGCCTGAAATGCCTCAAAGAGACTATTAAAAAAAGACATATTTATACGCTTTGAAAAAATAGATAAGGAACACTATTACTTAACCAGTTTTTATGTAATTTCCAAAAAAATTATTAATATTATATTGAAAACCTAAATTCATTCCATATACATTTATCTTCAAATCCGCTAGAAACAAAAAAGGTAAATTCCTTGATTATAGGATCAAAAATCCAGAGTTCAAAAAAAATTCGCAATTGATCACCATCTCGAGAGATTATATCGACATCCACTATCTCACCATTCATTTCAAATTTAATTAGCGATTCATTGAAATCAGCTTCGATCAGCGACCAAGAAAATGGAGTTATAAAAAAATCATCCTTCATAATCACGTCCCGAATCCCATACACAGGAGCACTGATTGCAGAATAATTCGAAAAATCGAGAGGATTAACATCATTCGAACTCAGTATTCTTACCCTTACTGAAACATATTTTGATTCATTCATTTTATTATATATTTGAATGTACCATTTTAATTCAAAATTTAAGGGCAAATATTGTTCATCATTTGGAAAATATTTTTCCGCCATCATATTTTCATTCAACACTGCAAGAGACATATACTCATATGCATCATCATTTGAAAAAATACCATATATCATTATTAAGGAAGCTAATATCGTTAAAAATGTTATTAAAAAAATTACATATCTCCATAGACTAATTTTCATTTGTTTTAATCACCGGTATTAGATTGAATATTTTTTTTATAATCCTCTTTTTTAATTTACCCCAAAGAAAGAACGAGAAAAAAACAATGATAATTACACTAATCCTACTAATTAAATAAAAATATCTATACATAAAATCATAATTAACAAGAGCTTTTAAATACATTTCATTAGATTGTTCAATTATTTGAACACAAAGTTCATTGGATTCCACTATTTTCTCCATAGCCTCATCGTAATTCTCTTGATCATATAGTATCTTCGCATTATTCAATATATTAATTGCTTTATTAAGAGCAAGAACTAACTCTTTATCATATACTTCTAATTTTTCTATTAACAATATAGATACATAACACCTCTGTATATTATTTTCAGCCTCATTAAATTCAACCAATATTTCCCCATAAACAAACAACATACCATTTGAACAAATGATCACAATACTCAAGAAGTATGTCAAAACAGATTTTTTCAGTTTCATAGCATTATCAAGTTCGTATCAATTGCGACCAAAAGAACACAGCAAATAAATATAAATATGTTGGATGAATTTGAACATTAGGCTGGGTTTGAGGCATCCAGGCTAATATTGAATGTATTCAAATTCATCCAAACAATCTGGTTAAGGACTGGATATTTAAAAATTTACATCATTTATTTAAATTATTTTTATTAAACCATGGTATGTCACGAAATAATGAGACAAAATATAATTAAAATAAAGCTTTCCAAACAAAATATGGTTCATCATTATGTACAATAAGTTTTCTACGTATTAATCCAACTTCTTCTGCGTTCAATATCTTATCTTTTATGGCATTCAACTCAACACTAGAACCTGATTCTGCTTTCATTTTTTCAATTATTTTATATTCACAAGGGACCTCATTCTGTATAGATTTAATTAATCTTAATAAAAGGAGATCCTCAGAGGAAGAGATTCTATTAAACGCTTTTTTTGCTATCTTTCTGGATGTATTTTCAAAATATAAGTAGCTAAACAATAAAATAATAATAATAACACTCATAAATAATATTAATAAAATCCCATTTTTCGCAATTAAAAGCGAGAGCCAAGACCATTCCGAAATGGGGTTCCAATAATCCACAATTTTAGATGCAAATTCAAAGAGATTAGATTTTACATAAGGAATCTCATTTAAATCGTCAAAAAATTCAATTACACTAAATTTTATCCATTTTTCATTATAACCATTTAACGTCTTAAATGCAGATTTGCTATACCAATATAATATGGCTTCGTTTGTATCTTTAGTTTCATCATGGTATATAAAATATCTAGCAGATAATGGCGGATTTTCAATGAGATGAATATCATCAACCTCAATTTGCTCAACTTTTAATGGTCTCCCTTGTTCTACAGGCCAAGTGACAAGACATACCTCCCATGAATGCAAACAACCCCTTGTTGCACCAATTTCTATGCCCACCCAAATCATTGGGTCATCTTCATCATATGGTACATACTCATAGAACAGTGAAGCATCTTGTCCGGATAATTTTTCAAAATCTTCATCTCTATAAGAAAAATACAACTCATAATTATGTACTGTAGGAAGGATATTATTAACTTGCATTCCAGAACCTGTATCTTGGTAAATTACTTCAGGTGCGCCTTCTGTTAGAGTAAAAACAGGAACTTGAATAAATGTTAAAAATACAATAAATAATGTTATTAGGACATTTTTATATATATGGCTTTTACTAGTATTTTTTTTAAGGGGAGAGATTTTGTATAAATCACAATATTCACAATAATCTTTATTTAAATTATTATTATACAAGCATTGATTATCTAAATAAGAAAAGAAATTTATCTTAAGTATTTTTTCTGAAAATAACATTAATATAATAGTGCCGATAAAAATAAGTGTCCAACCACCTAAAATGTGAAAAATATTTAATGCCAAATTCACGCCTTGGTAATAACCAATAAAAATAATAAAAACAATTCTAAAAATATTTAAGAAATAAATTAATGGAAATCCAACTATGAATATTAATACTTTTTTAAATAGTGAACCAATAGAAATATAAGTTATAAATATAGAAAACATAAAAAAGCCTATTAATGAATATATACCAGAACACGCTAAATCAATTGTAAACGGAAAAGATATATTATTCTTCATTAATAAGTATATAATAGGACTACCATATTCAAAGGATATACTAACAGGTAAAGAAAATAATTTTAATATAATGTAAGATATTTTTGAACTATATATAGATAAATTAGCACCTATTTTAAACATAATTGTATCAGGTATTGGTATTAATAAAAATAAAAAAATAATTGGGAAAAAAATACTTTTTAAAACAACATCATTATATATTATTAATATTAGACCACATATAAAAATAGGAAAAGAAAAAATATGATATTCTACTGAATAAAATGTATAAGAACCATAAAATTTTAATACTAAAGAAAACATACATAAAAATAATCCTAAAATAAAATTATTATGATATTTATACAATTTACTTTTTTGTTCACTCATAAACACAGACATAAGGAATATCTTTCGACGACGATATAATAAATAAATAAAAATAAATGGAATGGCGATAATATACGACATCACATCATTATGTAAAGCTTCATTAAACAACATTTTAAAATCATACCAATATAATAAAATAGGTAAAAAAACCATCAATAGAATGTTAATAATATCATATTTTTCTACAAATTTTCTAAAATTTATTAATATTTTTTCATTTGTTGGAATATGGAAATTTTTCAAAATGCCTTACCCCCAGGGGATTCGTACGCCGACAATATGAATGCCAACAAATACATTCTACCATTTCTAATTCTGATTAGTCGATATTATACCTTTCGTGACATTAATTCAGTATATTACGACCTTATTTTATTTTTTGGAAAGTATTAAGTGATGATATAAAAAATAGACTTTACATCCAAAAGGTTTATTTCATGCACGTTTAGATTATAAAAAATAATGATTAGACAGCTTCTTCACTTACATAATTTGAATAAAAACTTACATAAATCCCATCAAGAGATAAAAAATACACAATTTAAATTATTAAAAAATATTATTAAATATTCATATTATAACATACCATACTATAATAAGACATTTAAAAAATTTAATATAAATGTAAATTCTATAAATAACTTCAATGACATTGAAAAAATACCAATTTTAACTAAGAAAACAATTCAATCAATCTGTAAATCAGAATTTATATCTGAAGAAAATAAATATATAATAAGACAAACTAGTGGTTCCACAGGAATTCCACTTGAAGTATATATAGATAAAAGAGGATCCATTATAGATGAAGCAATATGGACAAGAGCACTTTTTAAAAATGGAGTAAAAATATTTGATAAAATGGCTTATTTTCCAAACCCACATACAATACCAAACAATATTAAATGGTATAGAAAAATAGGAATAATGAAAAGGAAATACATATCAGTTTTAGATACACCTGATGATCAAATTGAGCAGTTAAATGAATATAAACCTGATATAATAAGAAGTTACCCTTCATATCTCGTTGTATTATCAAATTCAAATAGCAAAAAAATTTCGGTTAATCCCAAAATGATATTAACTACTGCAGAACTATTAGATATTGCTACAAGAAACAAAATTTCAAATACATTCAATTCTGAAATTTTTGATTTTTATGCTTGTGAAGAGATGTCATTAATAGCTTTTGAATGCAAAGAACATAATGGATATCATATAAATTCTGATAATTTATATTTGGAAATAGTTAATGAAAATGCATCTTTAGGAACAGAAGAATCTGGAGATATAGTATGTACGACATTAAACAATCATGCCATGCCATTAATAAGATATAAAATTGGAGATATCGGTAAATTAAGTGAGAATAAATGTACATGTGACATAAATCTACCAATTTTAAAAATATTGGAAGGAAGAACAGATGATTTTTTACGAACAACAGATGGTAAATATGTTTCACCTAGAACAATATCTGATATATTTCATTTTCCATCTATCAATAATAAAGGAATATACCAATTTCAAATAATACAAGAAAAATCGGATCTAATAACATTTTTATTAGTTGTTGATGAAGAATATCAAAATAAAGAAGATATTGAGATATCTATTTCTAATGAAATAAAGAAATTTTTAGGGAACGATATGAATTTAGAATTTAAATTTGTTTCTGAAATAAAAAAAGATAAAAATAAAATGCGAAAAATAGTATCAAAATTAAACACTTAATATTAATTGATACATTTTTATTATAGCGGTAATTATAAAAAATATACTCATTATTACTGCAGCTCTTCTTATTTTTATTTTATCTAATGGAAAATACAAATCTTTTTTAAATCCCAATAATAATTCAGAAGAAACCATAAGGATTAAAGATAACACCGCAAATAAAATACTTATTTCATTAAAATTAAGAGGAAATTGAAAATTCATACACTTCTAAAACGGGTTCGACTTAATCAATATTGTGGTAATGTTTTATCCCCCCCACACACACTCTAAATGCTCGCATGATACCCCTTGCGCGCGCTTTCATTTAATTTCGAAATATTGTTCCAGTTAATCTTATAACATGATAAATGAATAATTGTACCCACGCATGTCCATTTTTAAATACAAACCTAGGACTAAATTACTAATCTTATTTTTCATACTACCATGTATCTCAACCCCAATTACCTTCTCAGAAGATTTTCCTTCACCCGAAATAATATGGGAAAAATCTCTCGGATGGCAGGACATGGAATATGCCTCAATGGTCGCTCAAACAAATGATGGAGGCTTCATAATCGCAGGAAATACTGAATTTTGGGACAATGAAAATATGGACCCGTTTTTAATTAAAATTGACTCAAATGGAAATTTAGAATGGAAAGAATGGACAGCAGGGCAACGTGGTGATGTAATTGTGTTTGTTTCTCAAACCGAGGATGGTGGTTATATTACATTTAGCGCATATGGTTGGAGGAGTAAACATAATTCTAATGGAAAGCGTGTGCTTATCGAGGGTGTGGTGGAGGGTTTATTACCCACGTACGCGCACGATATTAGCTCAGCTATATCCTGTCCAGACGGTTCTTTCATTATTGTAGGGGAGTTGTTGTGGAAGATCGATAGCGATGGAAATATCCTTTGGTCTAGAGACTATGAATTTCTTGATGACCCAAAATATGGAACTTCCATAAGACGCACAAGTGATGGAGGCTACATAATCATAGGAACTGAAGAATACACTAAAAGTAGTACAGATATACGTGTAGTGAAAATAAATTCAAAAGGAGTTGTACAATGGTCTAAACTATATGGAGAGAAAAATATTGATATAGGTAATGATATTCAGCAGACTTCCGATGGGGGATATATATTAATTGGAAGCGTATTAAATAAAAACTCAGATTTAGATGCATATATAGTGAAAATTAATTTTGAAGGTGATGTAATGTGGACAAAAATTATTGAAACGCCTATTGATATTGATGGCATCTCAATTTTTCTTGATGAAGATGGATATGTTATCGTAAGTCAAAAATCCTATTGGGGTTATAGACGTGAAAGGCAATTATATTATCATGATCTATATTTCCACATGTGGTGGGGGGACTATAATGAAGTCTATTTATCTAAAATAGATTTAAATGGTGAACCGATTAATAATGTAATAATTGATACTTTCACGAAGATTAATCCTACAAATATCGTAAAAACCGATGATGGAGATTACGTTATAGCAACTTCTCTCGCGCGGGAAATTAATCCAGAAGATAACCCTGAATTTCAGGTTTCATGTAAAAAGGTTACATTTCACCCGTGTGCGAAATCTGTGAGACATGCTAAAATAGTTAAAGTAAACGGCACTAGAATTGTCGTTGATTATAGTACCTATAGTTTGATGGGTAATAGTAGTAGCATAAACACCAAGGGTATGAATTTCAGAATATGGAAATGTAGTAATTTTTCGATTCCTCACGCAAACACGAGGTTAAATGAGTGGGAGTTAATTGGGTCTTGGACGCCTGACCTGCTTGAAGTGGGTGAGAAGATACTCAATAATGATGAAGCTTATGCAGTTCATGATTTGATTCATCCAGTTGACGGTCGACAATTCTATGGATTTGTATGGAATTTGTTGCATGTTTCAGAGCCATTGCAGATAGGTGATGTTCTTCAATTCGCGGCTGAAATAAATCAAAAGCCTATAGAATATGATGGAACCCTGCCTTATTATGATGTAACTGGTACAGGTTGTTACGATAGAATTCAAATTGTTGGAATAACTGATACTGGAGCTTCTATCATAAGAAGATTTGATGGAGAAGAAGAGTATGATAATGATACAGATACTGTTAAAACTATAATACATAAGTCTTACTCACTTGCGCGCGCTCGTACACTCGCACGTATGAGAGCGAGAGCGAATATGAAAGCTATAACGCATACATTTTTCTCTCTCGCGCGTATGAGATAAAACTATAATATTTACACACGAACAGAAAACTCGATTTACTAAGCTCCCTTTCACGCTCTGGCTGTTCACGTCCTATATCAAATGTGTATACTTCTAAGTGCATTTCATATTATTTTCAGCGTCCAAAAAAGAATTCAAACAAATAAAAATATATAGAATACCCTAAGTTGATTTTATATATGGTAAGCACTTTAACTGAAGAAAAATTAAATATATTAGAATTTGAAAAAAAACAATTAGAAGAGGAACTCTGGCAATATAAAAACAGACCAGAAAGAGAAATTGCTTACATATTACTTATAATAGGTCTAATATTATCAATTCTATCAATTATACATCAAGACAGCATTTCAGCTTTTATCGGTATAGCAACAACATTCTGGGGCACTTTATTACTATATGCAAAAAAAACAATTTACATGAAGAAAGAAATATTTGACAATTCAATATTAAATTTACTAGAAAATTTAGAATCTACATTGAAAATTATAAATTTTAATGGTCAACCTTATTATAAAGTGCTAGGAACACTAGCAGCATATGAAGATATTAAAATAATATTACCAATATCAGACACCACTCCTATGCCCACAATTGAACAATTACTAGAAGACAGAATATTATACGATGAACCCAGGATAATAAAATTAACACCACCAGGTATAAATCTATCAAAAAAAATCGAACAAGAACTAAATATAAATTTTTCATTATATGACATTGAATATTTAGTTGATAACTTAGAAAAAATATTTATTGAATCTCTAGAAATATCACAGTTTTTTACTATGAAATATAAAGATTGTTATGTATATGTATCAATGAAGGATACTATATTCGATAGTTTAATAGAATATGTTAATAATCAAGAATATATTAAAAATATTGGCGATCCATTGATAAGTTCCATAGCGTGTATTTTGGCTTTAACTACTAATAAAATCATAAAATTAATATCAATAAATAATAAAAATAAAGAAGTGGATTTGACGTATGAAATAATAGAAGAATAAAACTTAGTTAACTAGATTAAAAATATTAAAATTATTAATAAGGATCTAAGATTCTTGTATCATCATAACAGTATAACCCCTAATATTAATTAACTCAGTAGAACTCATGGAATCATACTGTATTCGAGGATCAAGATATGATACCCCATTATCTAATTTCTGAATGTTTAACTGACCCTGAAGCCCATTGACTTTCAAGGTTTTTTCATTAACATTTTTATAAATCACCAATAAAGTGACCTTACCATTGTTAATCCAAGACAATGTCCTCAAATCCTCTGTACTGCTGTAACTCTGAACTAGATCATCATTAACGTCTAAATTTGTACCTATTATCTTTTGTAAATAATAGGGATACCAGGGTTCATAATTATCTAAATTTACCATGCCAAACCCATATCCACCTGAGGGTTTAATAGTTTCTGAACTTTTATAGGAGCCGAATGTTGCGTACATGGCATTATTTACTCCCATGAGTATGCATTTTCTCATTACTAACGAAGACCAGACAACTCCAAGCATTTGCTGAAGTCTTGGATCGGTACCAATCTCCCACTGATGATTCATGTTATATTCAGAAATAAAGACAGGTAACTTTACGCCATATGCATTATAATATACCTGACGCGCAAGTTCAACACCATAAATACTCTTAGATTCAGTAAGGAATGTATGTTCTGCACGATAGAATAATGTTTGGTCATCTGGATAATCATCCGACGAAAAGGGCATATCATATTTACTCAAAGAGATATATTCTATAGGGATATTATTTGCTATGAATCCATCTAGTACCCTTTTGAAGTGTGTACAATCATTACTAATTTTAACATTACTGTTGACTGCCCTCATTTCATTTCTACATGCCTTGTATAAATTGAAATAGTTCTGTAGTAAATCAGGATCAGCGTTCCAACCAAAATAGTGGTGAGCCTCGTTTATGATTTGATAATATCGTACATTAAGTCCAACATCTTTGAAATGCTGCACCCAAGCACGTGTATAAGCTGCATAGCTTTCTGGATAAGGTAGGCCAGTTGCAGGGTTAGTAGACATGCCATATGGAACAATAACTCTGCCTGTACTCGGATTTATAAAGCCCAAACATATGAGAGGTTCTGCACCGATTTCAAAAATCCTCTGCATTAATTGGTCTAGTTCACCCCAATTAAAAGTACCCGTTTTTGAGGATTCATACCATCTTGAACAAGGTTCAACTCGATCACTCCAGATACGCACTAGTTGAATATTTGATTCTTTTGCGAGAGTACGACAGGCATAACTATCACGCCAATCATCCCATTCATAGTTCAATTGAAATCCCACAGAAAAATAATTTTTCCCAATAACATTATTTCGATTCACTTGCACTACAATATCAGATTCAACTTCCTCAGTTCCAATATATTCATCGTCAATAACCATACAGTCAGAGTATACCTTCATAACATGATTAACTCCATTAATATAGGGCAGCCCAATTTTTACTTTAGTAACAGTTAAAACACCATTATCTACATTATCATTGTTCAACAATAGTTGACCATCTATCCAAGTTTTCATTGAACCACTCGAACCCCTTTCCCAATAAAACTCGATACAATAATACCTACCCTCTACAGGGTAAATCGAATCGCTACTATCTGAACCTCCAGTGCTAACCTGCTGAAATCGTTCTAAACCCGAGATTTTATTTACACCAATTGATGCCAGAGCTTTATCATTATTATAGAGAACAATGAACCTGATCCTATCATTATTATCATCAAATGGCAATCCTTCTGAAACATAAAAGTAAGACCTTATGTAGATGCTATTCATCTCCGTGGGCAGGTTATAAACGTATGACGCCATTTCAGTTCCACCTCCTCCGTTTGAACTAAATTCACCACAGTAATTACCATGATGAGGCTTTGAGGAGGACACACCAACATATTCTCCAGAAGTCATGTCCTTGATTGCTTCATCACTCTCAAAATTATCAACAATAGGCAGACTTTGTATTCTTTCAAAAATAGCGGTAACTACCATATCATCTGTGATGATCAGGTAATTTGGATTGGCGGAACCTGATAAATCCCCACTCCAACTTACAAATTGCCAACCCGAATCAGATACCGCTGTAAGAGCAACTATTGTATCTTTTTCATAACTGCTTTGATCTGGGTTTATTACTACATGACCACTACCAACAACATTTACAGTCAAACTATATGTTTCAGCTGTTTGGCTCTCTTCTTCGCCTACAGAATAGAAGGTGCTAGGACTCTTCTGATTATTATAACTCGTAATTACCCAGCTCTGAGATCTCGCTACACTGGATATCCGAACCTCATCCAATACTCCATCCAGTTCTCTACCAGAAATGAAGTTGCTCTTACCGATATACAACGGGCATTCACTATTATCAAAAATATTCGAGGTTGTCGAAGACCTCAGAGTATCAACCTTTTGACCATTCACATAGAAAACAGGATTAACATTATCCTGCCATACTATAGATAGATGATACCATACATTAGCTGCCAAACTCTTTGAAGCAAACCACCAATAAAAGTTGGCCCCATCTGGAGAAACGCACAATTCGAACTGGTTCACATCATTCCTATAGTCGACGAACCAGCCTCTCTGGTTTCCCGAAGTTTGATATTTACTCAGAATCGAATAGCGACTACTCAACGCATCCATTTTAACCCAGAGGCTCACAGTCATGGCACTATTGAAGCCACTAATACTGGCTCTACTAGGTACCTCGATGTAACCTGAATCCCCATCAAATCTGATGGCCCCGTCTACGACCCCGGACACACCCTGTGTGATGCCCCCGTAGGGCATGCCATCATTATTATTTGCAGTCGAATCATATAACTTACCTAAT
>Ga0180437_10010355_pt1 | contig 11386 bp, 7 predicted proteins | sample SS_ome_4_FD_132410 | JGI IMG/M metagenome (GOLD analysis project Ga0180437, IMG submission 132410) | Hypersaline lake sediment archaeal communities from the Salton Sea, California, USA - SS_3_D_1 metaG | ecosystem: Environmental > Aquatic > Non-marine Saline and Alkaline > Hypersaline > Sediment... | reverse complement strand
GTGTTTCCGCCGGGCAGCGACTTGGTCGAGCCGGTCAACTATGCGCTCCAGGTGCTTGAGGAGAACGGCACGCTGGACGAACTCTACCAGAAATACTGGGGCGAGGAGGCGGTGGAGTATGATCTGGGCGGTCTTGAGGTGAACATCGCCGTGGAGAACGCCTATCCGCCCTTCAACTACATCGACGAGGTGACGAACGAGGCGGTGGGGTGGGACTATGACGCGTGTCGCGCGATCTGCGAGGTGCTCAACTGCACGCCGGTGTTTGTGGAGGCGGCGTGGGAGGGGATCTTTGAGGCGACGGCTGCGGGTGAGTACGACATGGTGGCGGACGGGGTGACAATCACGCCGGAGCGGGACGAGGTAGTGGACTTTTCGAACCCGTACATGGTGATCCAGCAGTTCATCCTGGTTCGGATGGACGAGACAGAGATCGTGGACGAGGCGAGCCTGGTCGCCAGCGAGGCTATCGTGGGGACGCAGATCGGCACGACGAACGAGGCGCGCGCGATCGAGTTGGTGGGCGAGGATCGGGTGCAGAGCTACGACACCTTCGATCTGCCCGTTCAAGCGCTGATGGCGGGCGACGTGGGGGCGGTGATCATAGACGAGGAAGCAGGCCGGGGATTCGTGGAACAGAACGCGGGCGCGATCAGGCTGTTGGAGGAGCCGGTGACAGGGGCGGAGGAGCTGGGTTTCGTGTTTCCGCCGGGCAGCGACTTGGTCGAGCCGGTCAACTATGCGCTCCAGGTGCTTGAGGAGAACGGCACGCTGGACGAACTCTACCAGAAATACTGGGGCGAGGAATAACCCCAGCAGCGTAGAACAGATGAGAGTCCGCGGGTTCGTCCCGCGGACTCTCACCCATGCCTAGGAGGCAACCCATGCCTGACTCTGGATCACAGGCCGCCGCAAAAAGCGTGGCACGTAAGGAGCCGAGCCTGATCCCCTGGGGGGTAGCACTAAAGGAGCTTCCCTGGTGGACCCTCTTCCTGCTTCTGCTGGGCGTCGCTCTCGTCTACGCCATTGCCACCATTCCCAATTACACGGATGCCTTCCTGTTCATCGTGCCTGGCCTCCGGGTCACAATCGTCGTCAGTATCGTGGCGTTTGCCATCTCCCTGGTGATCGGCCTTATTACGGGATTGGGACGCATATCGTCCAATCCCATTATCTACAACATCGCCACGTTCTACGTGGAGGTGGTGCGCGGCATCCCGATGATCGTGATCATCATCTATGTCGCCTACGTGCTGGTTCCTCTCGTCGTCTCTGCTGCCAACGGCATTGGGATGTTCATCCTCGAGACAAGCTGGCTTTCCTTCCTCGTCGGCCTGGGGGAGTCGTTGGCCGTGCTAGACATAAAGAACATCGACCCACTCGCCCGTGCCATCGCCGGCCTGGCCTTTGGCTTCGGAGCCTACGAGGCGGAGATCTTCCGCGCCGGTATCCAGTCCATCGAGCGCGGGCAGATGGAGGCAGCCCGCTCACTGGGTATGAGCTACTTCCAGGCTATGCGCTATGTCATCCTGCCCCAGGCGATCCGCGTGATCCTGCCTCCGCTGGGCAATGACTTTATCGCTATGTTGAAGGACTCATCCCTCATCTCAGTACTGGCGGTGCGGGATCTAACCCAGCTAGGGAAGCTAAATCGCTCGCGCACCTTCCGCACCTTTGAGACCTGGAACACGGTCACCTATCTCTATCTTTCGATGACCCTTCTGGGCTCGATGGGGGTCAAGTGGCTGGAAAGGAGATTCAAGACTGGTGACAGATAACATCATCGAGATTCGGCACGTGTACAAGAGCTTTAAACACGTCGAGGCATTGATGGGCGTGAGCCTCGACGTGCGGCGGGGTGAGGTGCTTCTCATCTTTGGTCCCAGTGGCGGTGGGAAGTCCACCCTTCTGCGCTGCATCAACCGGCTGGAGACGGTAGATCGCGGAGAGATCGTCGTGGATGGCTTCCATATCACCGCGCACCCCAAACAGGCGGATATTGACACAGTCCGGGCAGAGGTCGGAATGGTGTTTCAGTTGTTCAACCTCTTCCCCCATCTGACAGCGCTCCAGAACATCACACTGGCGCAAGAGAAGGTGCGTAAACGGTCAAAGGAGGAAGCCAGGGAAGTCGCGTATCGCCTGCTGAAGCGTGTCGGACTGCCTGAAAAGGCCGATGCTTTCCCCGATCAGCTTTCCGGCGGGCAGAAGCAGCGCGTGGCTATTGCCCGGGCGCTGGCGATGAACCCCAAGATCATGCTCTTCGACGAGCCGACCTCAGCTCTTGACCCCGAGATGATCCGCGAGGTGCTGGACGTGATGCTGGATCTGGCGAAGGAAGGGATGACGATGGTGGTCGTCTCCCACGAGATGGGTTTCGCCAAAGCAGCCGCAGACCGTATGGCGTTCCTGGAGGGCGGGCGCGTGGTGGAGATCGCCACACCGGAGGAACTGTTCGCCAATCCAAAGGAGGAACGCACGAAGCAATTCCTGAGCCAGATTCTCCACTGAACCTCGCAGGACCAAAACAGAACCAACACGTGACTGGGCCGCGGGGCGAGCCCTCGTGACTCAGTCTCAGGATCAGGTCTCGGCACGAGGGCTCGTTGAGGTCCCATTGACTCTAACCACAAACCACCCGCGCGTCAGCCGCTGCTGGACGAGAATGGTCGCGAACATGTCGGGATGTGCTGCGATAGATTGGTTCTGGGAAGGAACCAGGCAAGACGATGGTGGACAAGAGGAAAGGTGAAATCGAGCGCCGGCTGGAGTGGGGCATCGAAGCAGCCAAGGCGGGTGAGAACGCACGAGCGCGCGACATCCTCGTCCACGTCGTCGAACTGGATCAGTACAATGAGCAAGCGTGGCTGTGGCTCAGCGCAGTCGTCGAGACCGTAGTTGACAAGCGCGCGTGCCTGGAGAACGTTCTGTTCATCAACCCCGATAACGCCCAGGCGGCGCTGGAACTGCACCATCTGCGTCAGTCACCGAGGGATCGATCCACTCAGACCTCGGCGTTTCCCCGCTTGGCTGTTTCCCGGGCGTTGGCCGGGTGGGTGGAGATGGAAGAAGAGGATAGGGAAGACAAGCAGCCTGTTCCGTCCGTTGCCGCTTCCCTTAAGCCGACTGGGCAGGTGTGTTCACGCTGTGGTTATCGCAACCCCGGCTGGGTCTATGTCTGCGATCGCTGTGGCGCTGACCTCCGGCCTGTGGACCTGCGCGAGATCGTCAGCGCGGGCTCCAGGCCACGCGGCCGCAGCTTTGCCACGCTGTTGGAGGCATGGGGCGGCGTGTTCATCTTTAACCGGCTTCTTGCCTTCCAACCGGAGGTTGCACTGGCATCCTGGGGGCGCAGCCTGACCGCTCTGGTAATGGCAGCGTGCTTTGTCTCGGTCTGGCGTGCGATCATAGCCGTGGTGCCGCACCTGACGCCAGTCACGGTCGGATCTGTGAGACAGGCTGTTTTTGGGGCGCTCCGCTGCGCACTGGGGACGCTGCCGTCGGCCTTACTACTCGTGCTGAACTGCGTGCCTGTTGCCCTACTGACGTGGCTGGGAGCGCGCCTGGCAGGTGGTCGGCAGGGCTTCAAGACACACGCCCACCTGACAACAGTGACGTTTTCGGCCTGGGTGATACTGATCGCGCTGCTGGTCTCAATCCTCTCGTTCACGGGCTACCCGCCGGATACTGATGATCTTCTCCGCCTGCTGCTTGGCCCCAATCGTGGCTTGATGTCGAGCGTTGTCTCCGTGGCAGTGGGTTTGATCGGCGTCATCTGGCTGATGCAGGCCCTCCGGACAGCACATCGCCTATCGGTTCCGCGCACAATCCTGGCGACGTTTCTGGCGGCGGCGTTGGGCGTTGCTCTCCTCTTCGGTCTCAGCGGACTCCTCGGTGGCTGGCTTGTCAGATTTGGACGTATCTTGGTGGTTCCTTTCACGCCTTGGCCTGGCTGACGGGCGCGGTGATTACTGGGTTCGCGATTCTCCCTTCAGCCACTTGGCGATCAGCATCTCCAGCGTCCCATCTGCCGCCATCTCTTTCAGTGCGTCGTTGATGGCCCGCAAGAGACGGCGGCTGTCCTGACGCACGGCCACGGCGTAAGGCTCCTTCACGACCGGTTCACCTACAATGACCAAACTGCTTCCCGCCCCAGGTGCTGCCAGCGCCGAGACGTGATCCACCAGCGCGGCGTCGGCCTCCCCTGCCGCGACCGCCGCGACTGCCTCGGCTGCCGTCTGATAGGGGGCGACGGTCAGGTCAGACAGTCTCCGCTCCCACCTCCGCGCCTCCAGATCTCCCTGTGTGCCGAACTCTACCGCCAGCGAACGGCCGCTCAGGTCGGCCATTTCCTCGATGCCACCACCTTGATTCATCCCTCCCGCCGGTGGAGGGGACAGAGGGGAGGGCTCCTCCCCGTCAGCCGGAGTGGCGGAAGGGGCGCGCACCACCAACACCTGCCCGGCGTCAAAGTAAGGGGTCGAGTAGGCGAAATCGGCCATCCGGTCGGGGTTGATGACCAGCGCGGAGATGACGACGTCCACGCGACTCACCGCCAGCGCGTCGTACAGCCCATCATAGGGGAGGTTGGCGACGAACTCCACCTCGACCCCTTCGGCTCCGCTCAGGGCAGGCCCTTCGGCTTTGCTCAGGGCAGGCCCTTTGGCCACGGATGTTCGATCCGCGTTCGGATCAGGCCCCATTCGCCGTCCCAACTCCCGTGCCAGGTCTACGTCGAACCCAACCAACGTACCATCGGCGGCGATGGTCTCAAAGGGGGAGAAACTGGCGTCCATCCCCACCCGCAGGACGCCGCTCTCGAGTACGCGGTCCCAGGCGTCGTCGGACCGGCCACAGGCCGCTAGACACATGGCCAGTACCCAACACCCGATGCCCAATATCAGACGACCGGTTAAGGACTGAGGACTGGGAATAGCGGCTGTGGTCATTGTCAGTCGATCCCTCCGCTCTCTCAGATTGTACCCGCTATCTATCGGAGTGGCAACTGCTTATGCTCTAGGACGATGGGTCGTGGGAAAGCAATGGAGAGGCTAGAGTTGGCTCCAACGTGTGGGGCTGGCTCCAGTCTATGTGTGCAGATTTCGGTTTGACAATTTGTGCAACTGCTGCCATACTCAAGCACGAGTGGATCGAGTCTATGTGGGTCTCGTCGTTGTCGTCTTCACGCTGATGCACCCACTGTTGCCCCACCGTTTCGGCGACTGACGTTCCATAGCCCTGGTGCCATTTGCTGATATCCATCCTGTTCTCATCATCGCTGCGAAGGGATAGGGAGCCATGGAAATGAAAATCGTACGAACGAGCGTTATTCTGATCTTGACCTTCGTGGTGTGCCTGGGATGGGGTGACCGCGTACCGGAGGCGCCGGCAAGTAGCTTGTCCGCCTCCTCCGCGCGCCCCGCCAGGTACTCGACCCTGCGAGTCGCGCCTGCCAGTCGCGTCATAAGCCCTGGCGGCGTTGCCACGCATACTGTGTCGGTGCAGGCTGATGGTGGAGGAATTGCCATGGTCAGCCTGGTTGCAGTCAGCCCATCTCCTAACCTGACCCTACAACTGACCCCGACCCAGGTCGTCCCACCGAGTCACGCAACCCTCACCGTTACCGATACACACCCCGGTACAGTGCTCTTGCCCGGTGTCTGGTACGATGTGCCCATCACCGGCACGAACGGCCTGACCGAGACGGTCTACGCTCGCCTCCTCGTGGGTGGTGCGCGCATCCACCTGTCGCTGGTTCTCAGAGAGTGGTCACCATTGGCTGAACCCCAATCGCCTCCCCACGTGGCGGGGTGCGATGTCTTCCCTGCCGACAATATATGGAACACTCCCATAGACACGCTACCCGTGGACGCTGACTCGGCCACCTACATCGCCACCATCGGGGCGACCGCCTACGTCCACGCAGACTTTGGCTCCGGTGAATGGCCTCCGGGCTCCGGCAACCCCATCGGCATCCCCTACACGGACGTGCCAGGAACCCAGCCCCAGGTGCCCGTCACCTTTTATTACGACGACGAGAGTGATCCCGGGCCCTACCCCATCCCTCCCGACGCACCTATAGAGGGTGGTCCAGAAAGCGACGGCGACCGGCACGTCCTGGTGCTCGACCGCGACAATTGCGTTCTGTACGAGCTGTTCGACGCCTGGCCACAATCGGACGGGAGTTGGGAGGCTGGGTCAGGCGCCAAGTTTGACCTGCACTCCCACGCGCTCCGGCCAGACACCTGGACCTCTGCCGACGCTGCCGGTCTCCCGATTCTGCCAGGTATGGTCCGCTACGACGAGGTGGCTGCCGGTGAGATCCGGCACGCGCTCCGCTTTACCGCGCCACAGACACGTGGAGAGCATGTGTGGCCGGCACGACACGATGCGTCGTCTCTCACTGGGACGCAATATCCCTCCATGGGCCAGCGTTTTCGCTTGCGGGTCGACTTTGACGTTTCTGGCTTCTCACCTGAGGTGCAGGTCATGTTGCGGGCGCTCAAGAAATACGGTATGATGTTGGCGGACAACGGCTCGGCCTGGTTCATCTCCGGCGTGCCCGACGGGCGTTGGGACAACGACGCGCTCCGCGAGTTGCACCAGGTTCACGGCTCGGATTTCGAGGCGGTGGATGTGTCATCGCTCATGGTGCACACCGACTCGGGCCAGGTGCATAGCCCTTGAGCTGTGCTGGGCGGCGGGACTAACGCGGGGTCCAACGGTTGGCCTCCAGGGATGCCTTACTCCTCATCCTCATGGATGGAGTGTCTGAGTCCTGGCCCACCTTGTGTGTTCTATCGAAAAAGAGGTACGACTATGAAGATCAGGGCGACTGCGGGTTGTGTGATCGTTTTGTTGGCACTTGTCCTATTCAGGCACGGTGGGGTGGTCTCAGCTACTCTGGATCAGGAACTGGCCTCTAGTCCAAAGCGTTCCAGCTCCGCCATCGCCATCACCGCTGACGGCGCTACCTTACTGGCCGTCAATCCCGACTCCAACTCCCTTTCGCTGATAGACCTGGGCACGTTGGTGACCGTGACCGAGATACCCGTCACTGTGGACCCCCGTACCGTCGCTGTAGACGATGCTGGCCTCCGGGCCTACGTGGCCAATCGAGGCTCCGACAGCGTCTCCATCGTGGACCTGGACGCCCACGCAGTCATCGCCGAAGTCGTCGTCGGCAACCGTCCCTATGGCGTCGTTGTGAGCCCCGAAGGTGCTCGTCTCTACGTATCCGAGCAGGGTGTGGATCAGGTGCGCGTTCTGGACACAACCAGCTATGCAACTCTGGCCGTCCTGCCCACCCACGACCGCCCCAGCGGCCTGGCCATCAGCGACGACGGGGAAACCCTCTACGTCACCCACCTGCTGACCAATATCATATCCATTCTCGACACCCGTCTCCACTTTGTCTATCTCCCCCTCATACTCAAGAGCGAATCATCCAACCAGTCCATCGGCATCCAATCTCCAGTCTCCAACCTTCAATATCCAGCATCCAGCGTCCGACTTTGGTCCGACAGCAACCTCGTCCAGTCCATTCTCCTCTCACCTGACGGTCGCCGGGCCTATGTTCCCCACACCCGATCCAACACCACCAACCGCGCGTTGACCTTTGACACCACCGTATTCCCGCTGGTCTCCCTCATCGACCTGATGATGCGACAGCACCTGGTGGGCCAGCAGCTCGATCTGGGCACGCTCGACCCGCCCGGCGTCGGGCTACCGTTTGACGCCGCCGTCACGCCCGACGGCGAGGAACTGTGGGTGCTCAACGCCGCGAGCAACGACATCTCGGTGCTGGATCTGACCGGCAACCGGCTCGCGGCCCACATTGAGGTAGGCGACAACCCGCGCGGCATCGTCCTTTCACCCGACGGGGCAACGGCCTACGTCAACAACACGCTGGCGGGCACCGTCTCGGTGATAGATACTGCTGCCTACAGCGTGACCTCCGTCATCACCGTAACCGACATCCCCCTGCCGCCTACCTTGTTGAACGGCAAGCGGCTGTTCCACACCAGCGACGACCCCCGCCTCTCCCTGGCCCAGTGGATCAGTTGCAACACCTGTCACTTTGAGGGCGAGCACGATGGGCGCACCTGGTTCTTTGGCTTTGCCGGGCCACGCAACACGACCAGTCTGCTGGGCATGGTCGAGACCTACCCGCTGCGCTGGTCCGGGGAGTGGGACGAGTCCGCCGATTCTGAGTTCGCCAATCGGAAAGAGAACTTTGGCAGCGGTCTGATCGACGGTGATATGAACTGCTCCCTCTCCCCGCCCGATTGCGTCCACCAGTCGCCCAACCAGGGGCGCTCCTACGATTTGGACTGTCTGGCGGCCTTCATCGACTCGCTGCAGGTGCCCCTCAGTCCTTCCCACGCCCACGGCGAACCGCTGACTGAGGCCGAACAGCGGGGTCAGATCTTGTTCAACAATCCAGCGCTGGGTTGTGTGGACTGCCACCCGGCACCACTGTACACCGACCAACAGATGCACGACGTAGGCACTGCCACCCTAGACGAACGTATCGGCCCGGCCTACGACACGCCCACCCTGCGTGGCCTGTACGACAGCGCACCCTACTTCCACGATGGCAGTGCAGCCACTCTCTACGATGCCGTCACGTATCCCAGTCCAAACGGCGAGCATGACGTCAGGGCGCTGCTGAGCGAAGCCGTGATACAAGACCTGGTCGCCTTTGTGATGGCGCTGCCGTTCGAGCGGTAGTGCAGTAGCACGCGACACGGAGGACAATATGCTTACTTCACAGACAAGTCAAGACTCTGGACGCGGATGCGCGCAGGCTCTTCCAGATAGGGGAACGGGAGCACCAGCGTTGTTCAGCGTTAATCTGCGCCCGTTTCTTCGACTCGCCGGCCTGAGGAACTGCCAAGCCAGACGTCTATTCCGAAACAAGCTCGCCCTCATCCTGTCTCTGGCGGCGCTAGGCTTGGCATCGGTGCTGCTGCTTGGGGGTTCATCTTCGGACAGCGCCGGGCCGGTTCCTGGATATGCGGTTGCTGTTGCTTGTTCCGCAGTTGCTCAAGGGGAAGGAGATAGAGCTGGTCAGTCAGTGGCTCCAAACGATGGCACCCTCACATCTCTTGCAGCCATGATCGAGGTCTCTGGCACCATCGCCGCCGATCTCGGCGGCCCCGTGCCCGACGTCTGGGTGGGCGTTGGCTCAGAGCAGGATTGGCAGGTGGCGACCACCGACGCCAGCGGTTTCTACAGCGTGTCCATCCAAACCGACGGCCAACTCCACTTTCACGTCCGCCCGGCGGTGGACACGCGCCTGACCCAGGTCAACCGCTGGATGGATGGCATCACCGCCAGCTTCACCCAGAACTTTACCGTCACCACTGGCTATTTGCTCGACCTGCAACTGACCGGGGTTGGTGGTACGGCCATCACGATGCCCGTCTGGCTCGAGGTGTTGCCCTTGGCGAAACAACTGTCCGGCGACTGGTGGTACGACCTGGATTGGGACGATGCCTCGTACCAGTACAGGGCTGTGCTCCCATCCGACGTCTACTACCTCACTGCGCACAACGTTCCTGCTGGCTACTATAGGACGACCCAAGGTTTCGACCTGCGCACCGCCGATCAAGCGGTAGACATGCCTCTCAGTACCACCTACGTCCATCCCATCCCCTACGATCCACCGGACGCCGCCAAGATCAGCATCGGCTCACCGGATGACCTGGGTGAGGCGGTCGTAACTGGCACGGCGGGCGCCGCTCTGTCATTGTCCCACGTCCTGCTGGTCAACCTGAACTCCACACACCAGGCCCACGCCATCTCGGAGGATGACGGCAGCTTCGCAGCTCGCATCTATGCGCCGCCGGGTTCGGCTATTATGGTCAAACACGGCCCGGCAAGCTGGAGATGGCACGACCTGGACGTTGGCCTCGCCGAGGGCGTGAATCCTTTCCCTGGCACTATCATCAACGTCCCCCACTCTCATACCGGTGACCAGTACGAACTCCCTTTCGCCGCCGCCGGGGCCATAGACTATCTAGCCGATGACCCAAACACCACCCGCAACTATGTCGGCTCGGCCTGGGCCATCACTGGCACCCTCGGCCCGGTCGTCGTCGATGGGGAGTGGACGCGCGTGCTCACCGGCACCTACGACGGTGAGGTCGTGCCAGGCCTCTACCTGGGTGGCCTCAACTGGACCCATCCGGCCCTGGGTGACCTGGACGGCAACGGCAGCCTGGAACTGCTGGTCGGTGAGCGCTCTGGGCATCTGGTGCTGTATCGCAACCAAGGTTCCGCCGCCTCGCCTGACTGGCAGTTCGAGACGGATGCATACGCGGGGGTGAACACCGGCGATTGGGCCTATCCGGCGCTCGCCGACGTGACGAACGACGGCGCGCTCGACCTGTTCGTCGGCACTGGTGATGGCACCGTGTCCATATACTACAACGATGGCACGTCCAGTGCACCTCTCTGGCCTGACGTTCCGGATGTATCTCTATCTGCCGGGAACAACGCCGCACCCGCTCTGGACGACTTGGATGGCGACGATGATCTGGATTTGCTCGTGGGATACTTTAGTGAGAGCGAGGGCGGCAAGCTTTACCGTTTTGAGAACAGCGGCACGCTCACGAACCCGGTGTGGACGATGCAGACCAGCAACTATGGCGGTATTAGTGAAGCGAGCGGCTGGCTGCAACCGGCCTTCGTGGATCTCGACGGAGATGGCGACGACGATCTGCTGGTCGGGCTGTGCGGTCAGCTCATCTGGTACGAGCGGGACGGCACGCCGCCCACCTGGACGCGCCACGCCAGCGACCCCATCGGCTATGGCGGCGGAAGCTGCGCCACCAGTCCTGGCGTCGGCGATTGGAGCGGTGACGGTCAGGCTGACCTGGTCGTCGGCGAGCACTGGGGCAACCTGCGCTTCTTCCACAACGATGGTCCGTCTGGATGGACGGAGCAGGGTTTCAACTTTCCCTTCGAGTTGGCGGGTGACACGGCCCCTGCCCTGGCCGATTGGGACAACGACGGTGATCTGGATCTGTTGCTCGGTCAGGCCCACGGCGAGATTCACCAATACACCAACGTCGGCACCGACGCCATCCCCAACTGGCGACCCGACGGCGTCCTGCTGACCCTACCCTGGACCAATCACCCGCATCCCTTTCCTGCATTCGCCGACATTGACGGCGATGGTGACCACGACCTGTTCATAGGTGAGGGGGGCTGGGAAGGGCCAGAGGCTGGTGGTAACATCCGCTTCTATCGCAACGACGGCACGCCCTTCACGCCGACCTGGACGCTGGTGACGACCGGTTTCCTGGGCCTGGACGTGGGTGGCTGGAGCACACCCGTGTTTGCCGATGTGGACGCCGATACCGACCTGGATCTGTTC
>Ga0180437_10010354_pt1 | contig 11386 bp, 8 predicted proteins | sample SS_ome_4_FD_132410 | JGI IMG/M metagenome (GOLD analysis project Ga0180437, IMG submission 132410) | Hypersaline lake sediment archaeal communities from the Salton Sea, California, USA - SS_3_D_1 metaG | ecosystem: Environmental > Aquatic > Non-marine Saline and Alkaline > Hypersaline > Sediment... | reverse complement strand
CTCGCTACTGAAGGGCTACGACGCCGGATACAAGGGGCTGATTCCGCCCTATATCGTGCTTACTCAGTCGCAGGGCCGGTTCTCAGAAGCCGGCTTTCTGGGAGCGCGCTACATGCCGTTCGCGACCGGCGGCGACCCGGCCCAGCAGCGGTTCATGGTCGAAGGCGTCGTTTCCCCCGGCCTCAACGACCAGCAACAAGAGAAGCGACGCGAGTTGCTCCGCAAGCTCAACACGCTGGGCGGCGCGCTGAAAGACAACGTGGCGCTGACGGCCTTCTACAAGGCGGAAGACCAGGCGTACGACATGATCCTGGGGGACGGCGCCAAGGCGTTCGATCTCTCCCAGGAGACCGACGAGGTGCGAAAGCGGTACGACGTGGACTGGGGCACCTGGGTCTCCCGCACGCGGTTCGGCCAAAGCTGCCTGGCGGCCAGACGCCTGGTCCAGCGCGGCGTGCCCTACGTCACCATCAACTTCGGCGGCTGGGACTCGCACACGGACAACTTCAAGGCCATGCGCCAATTGCTGCCGGACCTGGACGCGGGGCTGGCGACGCTCCTGGCCGAGCTGTCGGAGCACGGCCTGTTGCAGAGCACGATCGTCTGGTGCTGCGGCGAGTTCGGCCGCACGCCCAAGATCGACTGGGGACCGCCCTGGAACGGCGGGCGCAACCATTACGGCAACGTCTTCTCCGCATTGGTGGCCGGGGGCGGATTCAAGGGGGGGCAAGTCGTCGGTTCCTCAGACGCCAAAGGCGAAGAGGTCAAGGACCGCCCGGTCTATCCGTGCGATCTGCTTGGCAGCATCTATCAGTTGATGGGAATCGATCCCGAGGGGAAACTGCCCAATCCGCTGGGGTTGCCACTGACCGTGACCCCGACCGCCGCGGACGGCATCCCGATGGCGGGACGATTGACAGAAATCATGTGAGAGGGAAGAAGGCAGGAGTTAGAACGCTGAGTTCAGCCGCGTGCGGGCGACACGGTAACGGCTGGAATCATCGGGCAACCTTCCATCTTCGTTACGGTGCCTCTTGTGCATCGGTGCAACGGTTGACCGCTGTTTCTCTTGAACACCATCGATCAGCAGGATACAATGAATTGATGACTTGTTCAACCCTCCGTGCGTTCAGATAAGGAGCCTGGCAATGTCCGACGCAAAGTACTCTCGCGAAGCAGTCGCGGAGCGCGGGGAGGCAATTTACGAGCGCGATATTCGGCCGCACCTCGAGAGCGGAAGCAGGGGCAAGTATCTGGTATTGGACATCGAAACCGGGGAGTACGAAATTGACGAAGATGATTTGACCGCCACGCGGCGATTGATGGCGAAACGCCCCGATGCGGTGATCTACGGGTTGCGAATCGGTTATCCTGCCGCCTACCGCTTGGGCGGATTCTCGAAAGTGGAAGCCAATGATTAGCGGAAACGTGACCGCCGATCGGGAAATCGTGATTCCAGTGGAGGCACTGGCCGCAGACCGTTCCGTCGTTTCGATTCGAGCGATTGTAGACACGGGCTTCAACGGGTATTTGACGTTGCCGACCGATGTGCTGAGTGCATTGGGCGCATTCGCGGCAGGTACTCGTCGGGCGGAATTGGGCGATGGCAATCTGGTTGAATTGGACGTCTATGCCGTGAGAGTCAAATGGCATGACGTGGACCGCGACGTATTAGCGCTCAAGGCGGACACAACACCGTTGGTCGGCATGTCTTTGCTGTGGGGCAGCAATGTGGTATTCGACGCCAGAGATCGCGGAACGGTTACGATTTCCGCCGTAGCGTAGCGGCGTTGCACCATAACGTCACCATTGGTTGGCGAGCGGCGAGGCCACCCCGCCACATCCGCCGGATGCCCTTGCTGGGACTGTCGACGTGTGCCACTTCGCAGAAGCAGTGCCTTCCCGAATGTCCTGATTGGCTCAGCACTGCTTCTGCGAAGCAGCGGCACACGATCAATCACAGGCACCCGGCGCACCAAGAATTGTAAACGAAGGCGACGACGTTGAAAAAAGCGAACGACGAGCCAACTCCGGTTCACCGGTTTGTTAACTGGCTCCTTTTCAATCATCTTTGATAAACGCAATGAGATCCTCGTGTCCGGGTTGCCAGATTGAGTTGACGTATCGGGCGGCTCCGTCGATATCGGGAAATAGTGTCATGCGATTGATGTTCATCTTGTTTAGCGCCACGAGACAAGGCGTGCGGTCTTCATTTGGGATTCTGATTTTGGTGAAGGTGGGCTCGTGTGTCTGCCCAGTGAAACGACCTCTCACGTACGTTTCCACGTCTTGTTGTCTAGGAATCCTAATCAGCAATCCGGCTTGGCTGATGATGCGATAGTTTGATTCGGTTGCAGTTGATAACACTCGAAGTCCATCGGGGTCATCAGTGATTGTGCTTGTTAACATGTAAACGCCTCTAAACTTGGGGGTACCCCATTTACCGGAAGCAAGCTGACAGTTCTCTTCCTCGAACGCGAAAAACAAAGCGGCAAACGGTGCACGCGTCCAATCGAGGAAAGGTGTTGCTAATCCGTGGTGTTGACCGAGCGCCCAGTACTCATCATCCGACAGTTTCGGTGCGTTCGCTCCTCTCCTGCCACGTATTGCGGTCTTGAACGCCGTAAGATGTTGGTCTTCTGTCAACGGCGGACGGTCAAACCACTCGCGGTGTTCTCCGAAAACAACCGGATCGGGGTCTTTGCTGCAAAGGTTCTTCCGCTTCGGATTCAGTTCTTGCAGGCGATCGAGTGTTGTCTTCAGGGGCCAGTCATAATTTGCCTGCCCGCGGTAGACAAATGCTGGGGCGGAGAAGAGTTCCGCAGATGCCGCGAAGAACTCCTGCCACGAGTCGACGCAGATTTCCTGCACACCGTCTTTTGTCGCGGATTTTTTCATCGGATCGGTATTGTGGCTGTTCGAGCCAGTTAACGCCGCGTGCCACTGCTGGCTTGCCCAGCAGTGTTGCGGAAGGACTCAATTCATGTCGTCCGTCGACGAACTGGACGGGTATTCTACGCACAACCCATAGCGTGGGCTCCTCTGCATGTGCTCCGCCCTGAGGTGTTGTTCATCCCATGGGCAATAGGCTACACCTGCTCCGCACTGCTGGGCAAGCCACCAGTGGCACCCCGCGGCTCCGGTTGAACCGTTTGTTATCCGCTGCCCCAATCAGCCGGCAGGACGATATTCACGGACCTCCGCCTCAAGGCGGCCTCCTAGTCGATCATGCTCCGTGTCCAATTCGTAGTCCATTTGAAGCCCTAGCCAGAATTCCGGAGATGTCCCGAAGAAACGACCGAGACGAAGGGCCGTATCTGCCGTGACGCGCCGACTACCATGCACAATCTCATTGATCCGCCGCGGAGGCACACCGATCCCGCGTGCCAGGGCATTTTGACTCAGTTCCATCGGTACGAGGAACTCTTCCAGCAAGACCTCGCCTGGATGAAGAGGTTCCAGTTTCTTAGCCATCTTTCGCCACCTAGTGATAGTCCACAATCTCAACTTCATATGCACCACCGGATCGCCATACGAAGCAGATTCTGAATTGGTCGTTGACGCGGATACTGTGTTGGCCTTTCCGGTTTCCCTTGAGAGCTTCCAGGCGGTTGCCGGGGGGCACCCTCAGGTCCTGCAACGTTTGCGCACGGTGGAGCATTCGCAGTTTTCGGAATGCCACCCGATGTACATTTCGCGGAAAACGCTTCGGCCGCTCGCGACGAAAAAGCCTCGCAGTATCGGCGCAGGAAAAGCTCTGAATCACAAGGCAATTCTATAGCGCATAGCGTTACGCGTCAAGCTTCACGCGAGCGATCGAGCGAAATGGTGTGCGGTCTCTTGCGGATAACTTACCCTGTAAACGGAATTCCCACGATCTGGCTATACCTGCCGCATCCTTCACCCACAACTGGGTGGTCGTCAAGCTCTCGCAAGGGGTGGGCAGTGATGGCGTGAAGATCTATAAGTCATTGATATGCAAATGGTTACGGCCACGAGCGCGAGGCGAGCCTTTGCACGGGCTGGGCGTTGACAATCGGCTTCTTGGCGCTAAGCTGATGATTATGTGGAAGTGGTATAATAATGCGAACCCGATATCCGACGCCCTCCCATGAACCGCTTCCAACTCGCGACGATCTCCGGCACCCTGCTCGCGCTGGCCCCGCTGGTCGCCTCGGCACAACAGTATCCGCGAATCGGCTACGTCTTTCCGGCCGGCGGCCGACAGGGCACGACGGTCCTGGTCACGGTCGGCGGGCAGTTTCTGGGCTCTTGGAAGGGAGAATACAACATCGACGTCCTTGCGGCGCACTTCTCCGGCGACGGCATCACGGCCGAGGTGGTGAAAGACCCCAAGCCCATGAGGGAGAAAGAGGCCAACGAATTGCGGCAGAGGGCACAGGAGCTCTTGAAGAATAAGCCGGACTCCGAGGCCCGCAAGGAAATCGCCCAGATCACGCGCACGGTGACCCGTTACCAGAGCGCGCAAATCGTGAAGCAAACCTATCCGGCGATCGGTGACACCGTGACGGTGCGGGTCACGCTGGCCGCCGATGCGGCGCCGGGACCGCGGGAGATCCGCGTGGAAACGCCCAGGGGGATCTCGAACCCGTTGGGCTTCTTCGTGGGCCGGCTTCCCGAATTCCAGAAGCCGGAACCCGAGATCGTCGTCGACGCGCGAGATCCCTCGGAGCCAAGCTATCCTCCCACGCCCACAATGAACATTACGCTGCCGACGGTGGTGAACGGGCAGATCATCCCCCGTAATCCGGAAATGCTTTGGCAGCCGTCCGATCGGTTCACCCCTGGTACGGCTGATCGTTACCGCTTCGAGGCCCGCAAGGGGCAGCAATTAGTCATCGCCGCCAGTGCCCGGGAACTCATTCCGTACCTGGCCGACGCGGTACCGGGCTGGTTCCAGGCCACCTTGGCGTTGTACGACGCCAAGGGACGAGAGGTGGCCTACGACGACGACTACCGGTTCCATCCCGATCCCGTGCTGCTGTTCAACGTTCCGGAGGACGGACAGTACGTGGTCGAGATCAAGGACGCGATCTACCGCGGCCGCCCGGACTTCGTCTACCGCATTACGCTGGGCGAGCTTCCCTACATTACGGGCATTTTCCCGTTGGGAGGCCCCGCCGGAGCGGCGACCCATGTAAAACTCTCCGGCTGGAACCTGCCGACCGACACGCTGACGATCGACGCCCAGGACATGACGCCGGGGCTCCGTCCCCTTTCGGTGCGCAATGGGGAGATGATCTCCAACACGATGCCGTTTTCCGTGGACACGCTGCCGGAATGCCTCGAACGGGAGCCCAACGATTCGACGCAAGCCGCCCAGGCGGTCACGCTTCCGGGAATCGTCAACGGGCGAATCGACCGGGCGGACGACTGGGACGTGTTCCGTTTCGAAGGCCGCGCCGGCCAGGAGATGATCGCCGAGGTTCGCGCCCGCCGGCTGGAATCGCCGTTGGATAGTGTCTTGGAGCTGTTCGACGCCGCCGGCGGCCGCCTGGCCTTCAACGACGACCATCAAGACAAGTTCGACCACCTGAGAACGCACCACGCCGATTCCCTGATCCGCTTCACCCTGCCGGCCGACGGGATCTACTACGTGCGTCTGGGCGACGCCCAGTGCCACGGTGGCCCGGAGTACGCGTATCGCCTGCGGCTGAGCGAGCCGCGGCCCGATTTCGAATTGCGCGTGGCGCCCTCGTGCATCCACGGGATCACCTGGCGGCTGAACCCCTTCGCCGTGTACGTCTTGCGCAAGGACGGGTTCAACGGCGAAATCGCCCTGCGTTTCAAGGACGACCCCTTCGGGCTTGCGCTGAGCGGCGGCGTGGTGCCGGAAGGGCAGGACCAGATACGTTTGACGCTGGCCGTGGCACCGCTATTGTCGGCGGACTCGATCCCGCTGTGCCTGGAAGGCCGGGCGCTCGTCGACGGGAACGAGGTCGTGCGTCAGGCCGTTCCGGCCGAGGTAATGACCCAGGCGTTCTTCTACAAGCACGTGGTTCCTGCGAACGATCTGACCCTCGTGCCTGGAGACCGGGCCCGCTTCCGGGAGGAGGCAGCCCGCGCAGCCAAGCAGGGGCGCCCGCTGTCGGCACGCCGTTCGTTCCAGCCGCCGCTGGAAATCCTCAGCGAGCAACCGGTGAGAATTCCCGTCGGCGGGACGGTGGAAGTGCAAGTACGCCTGGGCTGGAGTCGCAACGGGAAGATCCAGGTCGACCTGAGCGATCCGCCGGAGGGAATCACGGTGGACAGCGCCTCATGGACCGAGCGAGGGGTGGCCCTCGTGCTACGCGGCGACGCCAAGGCGAAGCCGCAGTTGAAACGCAACCTGATGGCCAATGCCTTCCTCCAAACCACGGTCACCGAGGAGGACGGTAAGATGCGCGAAGTCCGCAACTTCATCGGCCCGCTGCCGGCCTTGCCGTTCGAGGTCGTCAAACCGTAGTCGTGACGATCTTCCGCACTCTGGCCGTCGACCTTCTTCTGGAAAGCTTGCACGGCACCCGAGGTTCACAGATAATGACCTGGCAATTCGATGACGACGGAAGGAGAGCGAAATGTGTCGATCAAGACCGCCTAACATGCTGATCCAGTTCGCTACGATTGCTGTTTCTCGGACTCTTTTGACGACAGTCGCGGCGGCTGAATCAGGAACCCGGAGCGAGTAGCAGCCCTACTCCGGCCTCTCTGCAGACGGGCTGTCAAAACCAGGGTGAGTCGTGAATCCGAGTCTTCTTTGGGAGGGACGCTGACGATGAACAACACGGGCCGGGTCTTGTGTCTGCTGCTTACCGCGATGGTGCCTATCCTGGCTCCACGTCACGCGGGCGCCGCTTTGAAGGAGGCCATTGACGAGCGCGACTGGACGCACATCGTCGAGATGCCGGTGCCGCCGCGGCGCGGCCAGCCGCAGCCGCCGAGACCTGCCTGCCTTTGGTTGCCGGAGGGTGTCGACAAGGTCCGCGGGTTGTTTTATCCCGGAGGGGTGATGATCGACAAGAGACTGGGCACGGACCGCACGGTCCGGGCGACACTGGCCAAGGAGAAGATGGGCGTGCTGTTCTTCCATCTGGGCTCGAACTTCATCCAAGGTGGCGGCGAGTGTCTCGAGAATGCCCTGGCGGAATTGGCCAAGGTCAGCGGGCATCCGGAGGTCGAGTTTGCCCCGCTGCTGACGGCAGGTCATTCGGCGGCGGGGCTGTTCTGCCGCAACGTCGCCTATTGGAAACCTCATCGGGTGATCGCCGTCGTGATGATCAAGAGCGGCAATTTCCATCACGCCATCGAAGATCCCAGCCGCAGCCTCCGCGGCGTGCCGCTGGCCCACTTCAGCGGTGAGTTCGAGAAGTACGGCCCGGAAGGCGGCGACCTGGGAGCCGGCCTGCGGTCACAGTATGCAACCACCGGACCGGACGGCCAAACCAAGAACCAGACCCAATGGGTGATGACGCGCATGCAAATGCTCGACCGGCGGCGCAAGCACGAGGACAACATCTGGACGCTGGTCGTCGATCGCGGCGGCGGCCACACCTCCTGGAGCAACGACATGACCGGGTTGCTCGTCCGCTACATTCACAGCGTCGCCGCAGCCCGCATACCGGAGGAGGATCCCGGTGGCACTCGCGAGGTCCACTGCCTGCCGCTGACGGCCAAGGACGGATATCTCTACGACGCTGACATCAAGACACCGGAGCACAAACCCGCTCCGTACGATGAGTACACCGGCGACAGACAACTCGCGTTCTGGGCGCCGGACGCAACCATGGCCAAGGCGATCTGGGAGTATCACAACCAGGGGCCGTGGGAGCATCCGGACCCGACGGCCGGCGAGCCGATCGAGCGGCGGTTGTACCCACCGCCGCTGCTGAGAGATCTGGTCGATGCGCCGCCGCCGGAGGTGCTGAAGTGGAAGGGTGGTGACGGAACCTGGGATGCGAAGAGCCGATCGTGGCTGGACGACGGGCAGACGGCGCGGTGGAATGAAGAGCGGCACGCCGTCTTGGACGGCAACCGCGCCCAGGTTTCGCTCGCCGCCGACCAGACGTGTCTCGGCCTGACGGTGGGTCCGGGTTGCACGCTGAACCTGGGGGGCCACCGCTTGCGGGTCCGCTGGCACGCTCGGTTGGACGATCGAGCACGAGTGCGCGTCTCGTTCGATGCAAACAGCCGCAGAACGGACCGCTCCGGAGTGCTAAACATCGAAGGCAACGCCGTGCTCGGCGGCAGACTGGACATCGAAGTCCGAGGCGCTCTCAAGCCCGGCCGTTACGGGGTTCTCAGCATCCAGGGCCTGCGCAAAGGCGACTTCGGAAGAGTCGTGGCTCCTGGTGGGTATACCATGGCCTGGTACGGGCCGGTGCTGTGCCTGACCGTCCCAAAACGCTGACTCCGCTCGAGATCGAGCAGCACCGCAAGGTGAAAAATTCCATCCCAACCCGGCACGACAAACCGATCGCCACGGCCGTCAGCGAGACCATGGCCAATGATGGGCTGACCTACTTCAGAAGCGGTTTGATGAAGATGTTGCGGAACTGTAGCGGGTTGCCGTGGTGCTGCAGCAGAATCGGCCCCTTCTCGATGAAGCCGGTACCCTTTCGCAACGTTTCCATCGGGGCGCCGTCGACGACGAGTTTCCCGTTCAGGTGGACGGTCACCTTGTCGCCGATCAGCTTGATCTTGAACGTATTCCACTGACCCACCGGCTTGTCGGCCGGCACGAGCGGCTCTTCCCCGACGTGCGTACGCTTGTTGTTCCATAGGCCGCCGGAACCCTCCTTGTGGGCGTCGATATCCCAGATCTGCACCTGCGGCCTGCCGCGCAGATAGATACCGCTGTCGCCACCCTTTTCGATTTTCCAGTCGACATATAGCTCGAAATCACCGTACTCCTTCTCCGTCGGCAGGCTCCCACCCTTGCCGTCGTACTGGATCACGCCGGCTTCGACCTTCCAATGTTCGGCATTCTTCTCGCTCAACTGCCAGCCGGTGAAATCCTTGCCGTTGAACAAAGCGGCGAAACCCTCGGGGGGCTGATTCAAGTGGCCCTGCCTGGCCACTGCGGGCGAACCGACCAGTGCCGCAGCGATCGTCAGTGCCGCCAGGAATTGGGGGGCTCGTCGTGTCATGGGCTCGTTCCTTTCTTGTATTGGGAGAAGACGCTTCCGGTGGCCCGTCAGCCCACCGGCCTGCCAGGACGGCAGCCCCCGATTGTGATCCATCCTGGCCCGTAAATCCATCGCCCGTCAAGCGCGCAGTCCATTTTGTTTCACGGTGCAACGCGCAGGTCATAGCAGTGGATCGCGTCCTTTCCGCGGATGAATAGCCGCCCGTCGGCCCAGGCATGGCTCACGCCAACCTGGTAGGTGGTGGCATGCCGGTGCGGCGGGCGGCTCACCACCCGGATGAATCATCCCATTGTTCTCGCGGCAGCGTGCTTCCGGCGGTCCACGGATCGGCCCCCTGTTCGAAGCACCCCAAGTCCGGTGCCTGCCCGACGTGCCCTTCCGTGATGCCGTCAATCGTCTCGCCCGCATCGACGCACGGTGAATCGGGCTGCAGACGGAAATCGTTGTTTTCCGGATCGAGCCATCCCGGGTCCTTTTTCGTGTAGTTGGACCGGGCCACCGCTCCCTTTCCCAGCGATACGGAGTCGGTGAGGATGTTGTTGACGACTTGCACGCCTTGCTGGTCGTCGTTACCGCGAGATCCCCACCAGGCAAGGCTCTTGCCATTGCGGCACAGCGTGTTGTTATACACCAGCACGTTGCGGGTCGGCGTGTTGATGCGAATGCCGCAGTCGGTCACGTTATAGCACAGGTTGTGGTGCAACCGATGATTTGGGGATCCGTTGTCGATGTAGATGCCCACACCCGTATGGCACCGCACGTCGTGGACTCGATTGTAGGCAATCACGGTGCCCTGGCCATCGGTTTGAAAGGTGTAGGTCGCACCGAGGTCGCCGGTCATCAGTCCGGCGTTGAAGATGTGGTTGTGTTCGATTCGGCCTTGCCTGAGATGCCGGTGCAACAGGACGCTGCGGCCGGCGTTGAACAACGTGCAGTCGGCAATGGTGTGACCGCGGCCCGTGCAGTTGACCGGAGCGCAATCGCTGGCTGATAGATTGCAGTCGTGAACTACGCAGTTCCGCACCGTGTTGTGTTCCCCGTAGACCGAGATTCCGTCACCAAGGCAATAGGCGACGACCGAGTTGCGAACCGTGTTATGGGTCCCCCCGACGACGACACCCAGGCCTTCGGTGTCCGCGTTCATGCCGCGGTCGCGATTGAAACCGCCGCGAATGCCTCGACCGAAGCTCGCCAGCCGAATGCGACAATCATCGACCTTACAGTGGTCTGCAGCTTCCATGTTGATGCTTGCGGCGAATACGTGCAGTCCCTTGATTTCGATGCAGGAGCGCTGCGCCAGGTCGAGCGCCCAGCGGCGCCGGGTCACTTCAACGCCCAGATCGTTCGGATCGACGCCGTCGGGTGCCCAGAGATAGACCCAGCCGTCTTGTTGATGCCATTCCCTCGGAGAGTCCAAGGCGGCAAGCACACCGGCCAGCAGCAGTCTGCCCGATCCCTTGCTCCAGAACGGTATCTTGTCGGCCAACTGCAGCGTGTTGCCTTGAGAGCCGCTGATCCGTGCCGATCCGAACACCCAGCCGGTCTTGCCGACGCCCCAGAGGGAGCCGCCTCTCCAATGGCCGTCCGGCCACCGGTGGCCTTCGACCGTGCAGATCTGCTTTTCAACCGTTGCCGACACGAGAGTCGGCCGGTAGGGATCCCGGCCCGTGTTTGGAAAGCGCGCCGGGATCATCATGCGACCATCGACAAACACTTGATCCACGGGCCAGTCGACGGCCGCTCTATAGATCTTGCCCTGATGATGCTCCCAATTCGTGACACGTTCCGTCCCGATGACTCTGACCGTGTCGCCGGGGGCCGCCACAAACCGAATCGGGGCTTTCGGCGTGCCGCTGCGGCCGGGCCGGACCGTCTCCCGATACGTTCCGGCGTGGATGACACACACGTCGCCGGGCCGAATCGTGTCCGCGGCTCGTTGAATCGTCCTCAAGGGGGCCAACGCGGATCCCGGATTGGTGTCCGCACCCTGTGGTGCCACGTGGTACTCCTTCGGCCAGGCCGGGCTGCCAACCAGCAGGCAAAGGGTACAGCCAAACACCGCGGCCCGTGCATGATTTGCACCACACAATCGCATGATTGAGGCTCCCTTAAGTCTTATCTGCACTTTCTGAAAATCGCTCGAAACTGACCTTCACAAAAAAAGGCTCTTCCATCATGCTGCGGTTGCAAGACGCACGGCAAGATAGGAGAGCCAAGGATGGCGAATTCGAAATGTCGTT
>Ga0180437_10010353_pt1 | contig 11388 bp, 7 predicted proteins | sample SS_ome_4_FD_132410 | JGI IMG/M metagenome (GOLD analysis project Ga0180437, IMG submission 132410) | Hypersaline lake sediment archaeal communities from the Salton Sea, California, USA - SS_3_D_1 metaG | ecosystem: Environmental > Aquatic > Non-marine Saline and Alkaline > Hypersaline > Sediment... | reverse complement strand
TTCTCAACTCTTTGGTGGCACTCGTGCCTATCCCGCCTACGTCCTCACAGGTTTGGTTGTGTGGAATTTTTTCTCCCAGACGACAACAGCCTCCATGAATCAAATGGTTTGGGGAGGTGGTCTACTTGGTAAGATCTACATCCCTAGAACCGCATTTGTGCTTTCTTCCATTGGCACTGGGATCGTGAATTTACTGCTCTCCCTTGTTCCATTGATCATTGTTCTCGCGGTTACTGGAACTCCGCTACGAATCTCGATCCTTTTTCTGCCAGTTTCGATCCTGGCTGTTGCTGCATTTTCACTTGGGATTGGTCTACTTCTCTCAACGTGGGCGATTTATTTTTATGATGTCACTGAGATGTATCAGATCGTGCTAACGGCCTGGATGTATCTGACGCCCATTATTTACCCACCAGAGATTGTTCCGGAATCTTTTCGCGTCTGGATCTTCAATCTAAATCCTATGTACTACATTGTCTCGATCTTTCGAGATCCGCTTTACGAAGGGATCATTCCGCCTATTAATCAAATTCTTATCGCAGTTGGGTTTCCGATCATCATTATGGCAGCGGGATGGATTATCTTTTCTCAAAAAACTGATGAGTTTGCTTACCGTGTCTGAAAAGGTTAACGAATTACGGATGAGTAATCAGGATGTTGTGATCAACCTCGATTCAGTTTCTGTGAGGTATCGAGTGCCTGAAGAACGTTTTGGTACCTTTAAAGAGTATATGATCCGGCGCCTTCAAGGGAGAGTAAACCATCGTGATTTTTGGGCTTTGCATGATGTTGATCTAAAGGTGATGAAAGGGGAAGTATTCGGTGTTGTGGGTAGAAATGGGGCGGGAAAAAGCACGATGCTGAAAGTGATCTCCAGAGTACTTCGACCGACCAAAGGCCGAGTGTGGATCAAGGGTCGACTTGCACCATTGCTTGAATTGGGAGCAGCATTTCATCATGAACTAACCGGCCGTGAAAATGTCTTTCTTAACGCGGCTTTGCTAGGCCACACGCAAAAAGCGGTTGAAGAACGGTTCGAGCATATTGTTGAATTTGCTGATATTGGGAGTTTTATTGACGCGCCTTTAAGGACCTACTCTACTGGGATGGTAGCTCGGCTTGGATTTGCAGTCGCGACAGCCTGGGAGCCGGAGATACTTGTCCTCGATGAAGTATTAGCAGTTGGCGATGAAGCATTTCAAGCCAAGTGCCATGAGCGCATTCGATACTTCCGGGAGAGCGGCGCGACTGTCTTGCTCGTATCTCACAACACACAGGTGATTCGTACGATTTGTCAACGAGCCGCCTGGATCGACCAGGGCGAAATCCAAGCCATCGGTGAGCCAGATGACATTGTCGCTCAATATAAAGGTGAGTAAATTTAGAAAGAACGACCGGAATGGATTGCCCATACATTACCAATGATCAGTTTTAAGAATCGATAGCAAATGAAAATAACTAATCTTGAGATTCCAGATGTCCTCTTAATTGAGCCTGATGTCTATACCGACAATCGGGGTTTTTTTGTGGAAACATTTCAAGCCCAAAAGTATGCTGATCTTGGGTTGCCTGGCCAATTCGTGCAAGACAACCATACCGGTTCTCGAAATGGCACCCTCCGAGGGATGCATTATCAAATCTGTCGATCTCAAGCCAAACTCATTCGTGTAACTGTGGGAGAGATTTTTGATGTAGCTGTCGATCTTCGTAAAAATTCAAAATTCTTCCGATATTGGGTTGGCTTAAATTTATCATCAGAGGAGCATCACCAATTGTGGATCCCTGAGGGATTTGCACATGGTTTCTTGGTTTTGAGCGAATGGGCTGAAGTTGAGTACAAGGTGACGGATTACTACACACCTGAATGTGAGCGGACTCTTCTCTGGAATGATCCGGAAATCAACATCGATTGGCCACTTGGGGAGAATCAAAATCCCATCCTTTCAGAAAAAGACTTCAAAGGAACGTTACTAGCGAATGCAGATCTATTTGAATAAATAAGCTTTCTGGAGAGATTCATGTGAACAAAATCCTTGTTACAGGAGGAGCCGGTTTTATCGGTTCGAATTTTGTGCGCTTCTTACTTGGGAAAGAACTTGACCTACAGATTATCAACTTGGATGCTCTGACCTACGCAGGTAGCCTCGAAAACCTCAAAGACCTTCCTGATCCTACACGCCACATTTTCGTTGAAGGTGATATCGGTGATGGGAAACTAGTTGAGGATCTGCTGAGAAAGCATGAAATCGATACGGTTGTGCATTTCGCAGCTGAGTCCCATGTAGATCGTTCGATTTTGGGACCAGCGCCTTTTGTTGAGACCAATATTGTGGGTACCTTTACCCTTCTAGAATCAGCGCGTAGGGTATGGGCGGACCTTAGCGGTTTTGATCCTGAGCAAGTACGATTCCATCATATCTCCACCGATGAAGTATACGGGTCTTTGCAGCCTGATGAACCTGCCTTTACGGAATTAACGCCCTATAAGCCCAACTCGCCCTACGCGGCGTCCAAAGCCGCGAGCGACCATCTGGTTCGATCCTACGGACATACCTACCAGTTCCCGATCACGATTACCAATTGCTCTAACAATTATGGCCCTTATCAATTTCCTGAAAAATTGATTCCACTGATGATTATGAATGCCCTACAAGGGGAAGCACTTCCCGTTTATGGTGATGGAGGACAAGTACGAGACTGGCTTTATGTCCTGGATCATTGTGAAGCCATATGGAGTGTATTGGAAGCTGGACGAGTAGGTGAAACCTACAATATTGGTGGGGGCAATCAACCCACAAACTTACAGCTTGTTCACCTCCTGTGTGGGATACTGGATGAGGTCTTGCCTGACTCAGATCATATCCCTCATGCAGGTTTAATTACTTTTGTTAAGGATCGGCCGGGTCATGATCGTCGGTATGCCATGAATAGCACGAAACTCAAGAACGAGCTTGACTGGAAGCCCTCTGAGAATTTGGAGAGCGGTCTTTTTAAGACAGTGGAATGGTATTTATCTCACAAAGATTGGGTCAATGCGGTCATAAATGCTCCCAGCTATCAGGAATGGTTAACTCGCAACTATTTAGAACGAGAGGAGGAGGTGTGAAAGGGATCATTCTCGCGGGCGGTCGAGGAACTCGCCTGTATCCGCTTACTCTAAGCGTAAGCAAGCAACTTCTCCCTTTGTATGATAAGCCCATGGTGTATTATCCATTGTCCATGTTGATGCTGACCGGGATACAAGATATTCTTGTCATTAGTACTCCTGAGCAGATTCCTGCGTTTGAAAGATTATTGAGCGACGGAAGCCAGTGGGGATTGCGCTTTGAATTTGCCGAGCAAGCGGAACCCAGGGGACTAGCGGATGCATTTTTAGTGGGCAAGGAGTTTATTGGTCAGGATCGAGTTGCGCTGATATTGGGGGACAACATCTTCTTTGGGCACGGTTTACCTGCAAAACTTCGAGAGGCTGCATTGTATGATAACGGCGCAGTTATTTTTGCTTACCCGGTGCGAGATCCTGAGCGCTATGGTGTTGTTGAATTTGATGCGGATGGGAAAGCACTCAGCATTGAGGAAAAACCACGAAAACCCAAATCCAAATATGCCGTACCTGGTTTGTATTTCTATGATAACCAGGTAGTGCAAATCGCGCAGAATTTGCGACCCTCTGCGCGAGGCGAGTTGGAGATCACGGATGTTAACCAGTGTTATTTAGACAAGGGTGAACTTCAAGTGAAGGTGCTGGGAAGAGGTGTCGCCTGGTTGGATGCAGGAACACATAGTTCCCTCCTGCAAGCAGCGAACTTCGTGCAAACTGTCGAGGAACGGCAGGGGATGATGATCTCCTGTCCGGAAGAGATCGCATATCGGATGGGCTTTATTGACAAGCCACAACTTCAAACATTAGCGGAAGATTTTGCTGATAATGAGTATGGGCAGTATCTTCTTCGAATTATTGAAGATGAAGATTTACCATGGATGAATGAATGAGGTAGATATGCGAATCTTGTTGCTCGGTAAAAATGGGCAAGTAGGCTGGGAACTGCGCCGTAGTTTGGTTCCACTGGGTGAGATCATTGCCTGGGACGTGGATGAATTAGATCTAACTCAGGTTGGGGCGATCGGGCTAGCAGTGAGGGAAGCGAAGCCGCAGGTGATCGTGAATGCCTCTGCTTATACCGCTGTGGATAAGGCAGAGCAGGAACCTGAAATTGCGAAGCTGGTCAATGCTGAAGCTCCCACAATTCTGGCACAGGAAGCGAAAGTTCTGGGTGCCTGGTTCTTGCATTATTCCACCGATTATATCTTTGATGGTGAAAAAGGTTCGCCTTATACTGAAGAGGATGAGCCCAACCCGATCAACGTCTACGGTCGCACGAAGCTGGAGGGCGAACAGGGTGTATTGGAAGCGGATGGTTTAGCCCTGATTCTACGCACCAGTTGGGTGTATAGTCTTAGACAAGAATCCTTTGTGACCAAGGTCTTGAAGTGGTCTCGTCAGCAAGAGACGATGCAGGTGGTGGACGATCAGATTGGTAGCCCGACCTGGGCACGCATGCTGGCTGAGGTCACAGCTGCACTGCTGGTCAAAGGTCAAGCCCTGGGAGAGGATTGGCTAAAAGAACGCCGGGGTGTTTATCATTTGGCGGGATCTGGAGCTGTAAGCCGATATGAATGGGCGAAGGAGATCTTGAGGCTGGATCCCAAGCGGGAGGAGCAGATTGTGCAATCGGTAAAGCCTGTTAAGAGCGACTGGTTTCCTACGGCAGCGAAACGGCCAGCTTTTACGGCGTTGGATTGTCTCCATTTCCAAGAGGCTTTCATGGTGCGGATTCCATATTGGAAGGACGCATTGTCTTTGGCGATGAAACAGCTTGTATGAGCATACCGAATGGATTCGAGTGGGAACCATAAGGTCTTTGTATCCTAACGTTGCATGAAATTGGGAATGGATCATCACACATTAAATTTTCCAATTAGGCTTTGACAGGTATCTTCAGGAGCTGGTCAACCAACCTTGCCTTAACAGGATATCGCATTGGTCTGGCATCCAATTCAGCCTTAGGAATATTTCTCTCATTAATTTGAGTGACAACATATGAAACTCGCAGAGGTTTTTAAAGACATATTGGATCTCCTGCTGCGTCGGCGCTACCATCCTGAGATCATGCCGATACAGCAATTGCGTGTTTCGGATAAGAAGCAGGGTCACTGGCATGCGACTGGATCTGAACCGCAAACGTTGCTCATCGGCGATCTTCCCGTTGGACTCAGTGAGGTCATGCTGAAAGCTTCCGCTACACGTGTGGTAGCAGCCGGTATTTTCATTGATCGCGGAAATGGTTTCGGGATGGATCTCCACTCTCCGATTGGCACACTGAATCCAGAGATGCAGGTTCATTACGGATATCTCCAACTCCGTCCTCCCGTGGAGGCAGTTCGTTTCGACCCAGCTGATTTTCCCTGTGAAATTCAGATCCAAGAACTGTATGTGCGTCGCATTAGTCGCGCGGAAATTGCCATGCGGGTCATGATCCCATGGGTGCGTAGGGTTGGCTTCCACCCAAGTGAATGGATCCGAGCCTTCCATAGGTTCAAGCCTATCTGGCGTAGGTCGGGTTTGCGTGGGGTTTGGCGTTTGATCTATTCTCGGCTTGCTCCTGGAACGGATTTATACCCTGCATGGTTGGCTGCTCATGAGCTAAATGAGGAAAAGCGAAGTCGTTTGCACAAAGAGCAATCCGCTTTCTCCTATCGACCCCTGATCTCCATTCTGATGCCAGTTTACAACACAGATGCTCGCTGGCTTGAAGCGGCATTAGATTCCGTATTCGAGCAGATTTACGATCACTGGGAATTGTGTATCGCAGACGATGCTTCGACAGAGCCTCATGTGCGAAGGATTCTCGAGACGTATCAATCGCGTGACAAGCGCATTAAGGTGGTTTGGCGGCCTGAAAATGAGCATATTGTGGCAGCCTCAAATTCCGCCTTTGGTATTGCATCTGGAGAATTTGTCGCGATGCTCGACCATGATGACAAACTTCATCCGGACGCACTTTTTCGGGCGGTCAGAATGCTCAATGAATGCCCTGAGCTAGATATGATTTACAGTGATGAGGATAAGTTGTCGGAACAGGATGGGAGGCATGCACCCTATTTCAAGCCCGATTGGTCTCCCGATTTGTTCCTTTCACAAATGTATACCGCTCATTTTGCCCTTTACCGCAGGTCACTCGTTGCAAAGGTGGGTGGTTTTCGAACCGGTTTTGATGGTGCACAAGATTACGACTTAGTACTTAGGCTGACCGAGCGGACGAATAAAATTGGTCACATTCCTACTGTGCTCTATAGTTGGAGACGTACGGAAGGCTCAACAGCGTTGCTTTCCAGTTCGAAAGGATATGCATATGCTGCTGCCAAACGGGCTATTGAGGGTGCCATAAAGCGGAGCGAAGGGAATGGGATTGTGGAGCCTGTAAGTGGATATCCAGGTCATTTTTGTGTACATTGGTCACTTCAAAATGATCCCTTGATCAGCATTGTGATCCTTACAAGAGACAAAGCTGATTTCCTTCAACGATGCCTGCGTTCCATCTACACTCTTTCTACCTATAAGAATTATGAAATCATCTTGCTTGATAATGGTAGCCAAGAAGAACGCACTGAGCATCTGATTTCCGAGTGGAGAGCAAAGGAGCCAATCCGTTTTCGCTGTGAGCGAACTGACCAACCTTTCAACTTCTCCGCCTTGAACAACCATGGGGCAGCGCTAGCCCGGGGCGAAGTGGTGTTATTTTTAAATAATGATACGGAGGTTCTCAGCCCCCATTGGCTGGAGGAGATGGCTGCTCAAGCCCAGAGATCGTCCATTGGGGCGGTAGGTGCTTTACTGCTCTATCCGGATAATACTATTCAGCATGCAGGCATCGTTTTGGGCATAGGTGAATGGGCTGGTCACAGTCACAAAGGTATGCCGGTGGGGATCCCTGGCTATGGTGGTCGTCTGTTAGGGCCAAGTAACTATGCAGCTGTAACTGCAGCCTGTTTGATGATGCGTAAGGAGTTATTCTTGGACTTAGGCGGGTTCGACCCTCATCTGGCCGTGGCTTGTGGGGATGTGGAACTATGCTTACGAGCTTTGGCACAAGGGTATTACAATATCGTACTTCCGCACGTTCGCTTATACCATTATGAATCCGTTACTCGTGGCTATGAGGATTCACCCGAGAAAAGAACTCGTTTCCACCGAGAGATCGACTACGTACGCCAGCGCTGGCCAGAATTTCTCAAGAATGACCCATTTTATAACCCCAACCTTACCCATGAGCGTGAAGATTTCTCCCTTGCTGTGCAGTAGGATTCATCCCATCAAGGTTCATCCCCACAGGTGGAACCATCGACTTGGGTAGGATTCGTATGGAAGACGGACCCCACATCTTCTCCTCAACTGCTAGTGATTGTCCGCTTGGTTTGAATCCCCCCTCATGTGTTCCTGTTGTTCACCTATCGACATGAGGTAGAATGTGTGTATTGATTTATCAATTGTGGCATGATCCTGACGGGTAGAGTATTTGGAATTGCCAGATTGTACTTATCCATCATCGCTGAGAGGGTGAAGCAGTGGTTCTAGTCGAATCAGCTTTGCTGGATTCGAAGGGTTGTACATCGATCCAATGCCTTTTCTAAGCATTGGAGTAACAACTTTACTCTGGAAGGTATTCTGCTAGAGTATATCGTGTTTACTATATAGAAAATCCAACCATGGTGCTCTTGTAACCACATCTATGTTTTCGATTATTACTATGGATTGTAGTTTTAGATCAAATAGCATGGGAAATAAGTCCTGTTGATAGCACTCGGGTACTATATGATAGAGTTAAGCTGGACATGCTTAGGAGGTATGAATCGTGAGGCGTTGGTATAGTGTAGCGCTAGGCATCTTTTTAATTGTTGGTTTTCTTATTTTGGGCAAAAATGGGATCTCACACGCAAACCCCTTGAACGCCCCTCTTAATCAGTCCGCCTCCATTTCGATCACAAACCCAGAAGTACTACAGGTAACGATTGGTGAAGGTGATGATTTCGCCACGCAGATTTTAGGCGATCCCTGGGATATGGATCGCAGGCGGGATACCGCGTTTGAGATAGCTTTAGATCCTGTGGGAGCAAGCGGTGGCGAGTGGGCAGCAACCTTTACGGGATGGGATCAGGTCAATGAATCCCCATCTGATGGCTATTTTTTTCCATTATTTCAAGGGTTCAGTGGAGCACTCAATTGGATCACAAGTGGGGCAAATGATCATCAAGCAATAGATAGCTCTCGTTATACTTATCTTTCCTATCGGCTTGATCTCAGTGAACGCCAGTCCTACGCAGTCTATTGGTCCCATTTACCTACATGGCCAGATGGTACAAATTATTTCGCCAGTACGGATGGTTGTTACTACAATGATGGCAGCTGGCACACTTATCGATGGCTTGATTGGCATACCTATATCTTTGATTTGACAGCCGATAACGGGGAGAACGACAATGAGGCTGGCTCTTGGCAGGGGGGACCTCTTGTGCGTGGGCTGCGTATCGACTCCAATTTTTTGGGTCCAAGTGGAACTCAAATAGGCCTGGATTGGGTTAGGTTAACTGATCCAACTTCATCGGAGGTAATCGACATCCGGTGGTCTGCACCTGGGGCGAATGACTCAGACGAAGTCGACATCTATATTGCCAGTGATGCTTCAGGCAGCGATGCATCCCCAGTTATTCGGGATTTACCAGCCAGTGCAGGTTCCTATAATTTTTACACCAGTATTTTGCCACCTGGAGACTATTATTTTTCCCTTGTTCTACGAGAGGATCTGGGTTGTGGTCCTTATGGTCAGCGCGCGGCAACTCTCTGGGTTGGTCCACTCACGATCAAACCCGCTCCAGAACTCAGCATCCAAGCCCCTTCCATGACAAGTGGACCAGACTATGCCACTGAAGAGGTCGGTGATCCATGGGATATGAACAACAGTGAGGATATCTGGTTCCCAGATTGGACCGATCCAGATATCGAAAACGTGACTTTCTCAGACGGTGTGATGAGTGGGTATGCGGTAAAAAACTCTGGCCCAAGCGTGCCGCATAGCAATGCTCAGTTCTTATTTAATTTGGATGATCAAACACCAATCGATCCCAATGTTTATCGCTATTTCACCATCCGCTATGGCGTTGACGCACCGGCCGGAAAAACCATTAACTGGTTGATGAGTGAAGGCTGGGGCGCACGAGTGGTGTGGGGTAAAGCTGCCTATGATCAAGGGCTCTCAAAATACGGTCCCTACTACGAGGGCTGGGGGACCTATTCGGTTGATCTGGCGGATCCCAATGTACCTGAACCTGAGGTATCCTCACCCAACTGGACCGCTTTAGGCACGCTAAACTACCTTCGCTTCGATCCAATGGAATCTACACCGGAATCCATCGCGGCAGGCGCCAACCATTTTTATGTCGATTGGGCCATGCTGACAGCGATGGATTCTGTTTCACAGGGAAGCACTTATTATATTGAATATACTCTGCAGGCCAGCTCAGCAGTCGATCTAACCTTCTTTTATGATGCGGATCGCAATCCAGGGAACGGTCGTGTACAGTTTGGTACAGATACTGTGAATGCTGGGGGTGCTGCAGCCATGCCTGTGGCAAATGGTGGAAGTTTCACCATCTATCTACCGCTAATCATGAAACATGCACAGGCATGCGGTGAAGGGTGCTATGCCTGGAATACCTCAGGGATCACAAGCGGTGAGTATTATGTTTGCGTCCTTGCTGAGGATGATTTCGGAAATCAGACCTATCGCTGCAGTGATGTGCCTTTGCGGATTGACTGATTAGCTCTACCGGTAGATACAACAAGAAAGGATCTATTTCTTTCTGTAGAAAGCCCCGTCTTAATCCCATTGTTATCAAAGTATCTATTTCTTTCTTTGTCTGGACATCCGCCTTTGGGTGATCTATGATTGGTTGTCGAAAATGAGGGGAATGAACGGAATCCTCGAATGGATTCCATCCTGAGTTGCCTTCCAATCTTCGCTAATGTGACAAGGATAGGATACATGCGGAAACTGAGTTCCAAATGGAACCTCGTTAGCGAAAGTAAGTTGCTCCCCTGGCTTGTCATTGGGATTCTATTCCGAGTGATATTAATGCCAATGGCAGCTCACAATGATTATCTAGATAGCCATTGGCGCAGTCAAACAATGGCTTCTGGGGACATCCTCTATCCTGGTCGTTTTCAATATCTTAGCCATGCAGTGGACGCAGTGTGGATGCTCATCATAAGTCCAGCCATACCGGACGGTATTGACTTCTTCCAGCCCCAGGAGGATCGTAAAGACACCATGTTTGCAGAAGTTGAAGATTTTGATGCCTTCGTTCGCAAACCTGGTGTCCGCTGGGCGATATTTCTGACAAAAATTCCTTACTTAGCAGTTGATTTGGCTGCTGCCTTTCTGCTGCTCAAACTATTCAAGAGCTTCCAGGAGAAGCGAATAGCTTTTGCATTGTGGATGGTTAATCCGCCGCTGTTGTATGCAGTCTATATCTTTGGGCGTTATGAGACTTATGCCTTGCTTTGTATTGTAGCTAGTTTGGTATTTGCACAGCGTGGCAGGATCATGTGGGCTGGGTTTTTCATTGGATTGGCCGTCGCTTTCCGTGCAACACCGTTTCTTCTAATTGTTCCTTTTGCATTGGGGTTGAGCAAGGTGCGGTGGAAGCAATTTGTGATGTTATTGTTGGGTTTTGCGCCCAATTTGATCATTGTCCTCCTGCATGAAGGCGTGCTTGGATTGGACCCCGCGCCTTATTCCCTCTCTCTGGTTGTTCGCACGGGGCCAATTGGTATGCTTACGACGACTCTGATTGAGGGTGCACCTGTAATGCCATTCTTTGTGGCATATGGGCTTCTCTTACTCTGGTTGGATCAACAATCTGCCTCTTGGAAGCGTGTAGTTCAGGCATCCTTGGTTGTTTACTTATTGATCTATGTTTTCGCTTGGCATTCAGCTCATTACATCGTTTGGCTCACACCGTTTCTGATAACAATCTTGGTCTGGCGTCCAGATTGGTTTCTATATTATCTTCTTCTCCTTGCCACATGGTTTGCATACTGGCTATTTGCTACGGATGCAGGGGTTTTCACGAGATATCTATTTTCACCACTTTGGGGTGAAGTGCGGTTATCTCCTCTGATTAAAGACAGACTACTTCCACACCTTGGATTTTTACGTCTCAACTTGAATCAAATCATTGCTTTGTTGCGTTCGCTGTTGGCAGCTGTCGCGGCCTGGTTGATTTATCTTGTATTAAAAAATCCATGGCTGGAGCGTAAGAGCGAGATGC
>Ga0180437_10010349_pt1 | contig 11391 bp, 11 predicted proteins | sample SS_ome_4_FD_132410 | JGI IMG/M metagenome (GOLD analysis project Ga0180437, IMG submission 132410) | Hypersaline lake sediment archaeal communities from the Salton Sea, California, USA - SS_3_D_1 metaG | ecosystem: Environmental > Aquatic > Non-marine Saline and Alkaline > Hypersaline >... | reverse complement strand
GGTTGTCGCTGATTTGGAAAAGGCTGAATATGCAGTTACGGCAGTACAAACCAAACGGGTAGCTCGTCAACCAGCTCCCCCTTTTATAACCAGCACTATGCAGCAAGAGGCCTGGCGAAAACTACACTTTACCGCTGGGCGAACTATGGCTATTGCACAACAACTTTACGAAGGCTTGCCACTGGGCAAGAAAGGCTCCGTGGGGCTTATTACCTATATGCGCACTGATTCTACCCATGTAGCTGCCTCTGCCCTAAGTGAGGCGAGAGAGTTCATCGGCGAGAAATACGGAGCTAAATTTCTCCCACCAAAGCCACGTAGTTTTGCCAGGAAAGCAAAGTGGGCTCAGGAAGCTCATGAGGCAATCCGTCCCACTGAAATTCATCGTGAGCCAGAGCAGATTAGGCCATTTCTTAATTCAGAGCAGCTGGGGCTTTATGAGCTTATCTGGAAGCGTATGGTCGCCAGTCAAATGGCAGCGGCTTTGTATGATACAACTAACGTGGAAATACAAGCTACTAATACTAGACACCAACTAAAAGCAAATAGGCTTTCGAAGAATTCACAGAATTTTTTAGATGAAAAGCAATCTCAGGGCTATCTGCTCAAAGCAGCCAGTTCTATTATCAAGTTCTCCGGATTTATGACCGTTTACAGCGAAAGCAAGGACGAGGATGAACGGGGGGAAAGCCTTGTTTCTTTGCCCAAGCTGAGAGTTGGTGATAGATTAACTTATCTGGGAATCTTTCCCGAACAATGCTTCACCCAAGCACCGCCCCGCTACACCGAGGCAACATTGATAAAAGCACTGGAGCAGAATGGAATCGGGCGCCCTAGTACCTATGCCCCTATTATGTCTACCATTCAGGAAAGAGATTACGTAAACAAAGCAGGGGGCAAGTTCTACCCCGGTGAACTAGGGATAATTGTCAATAAAATCTTGACTGAGCATTTCCCCAGAATCGTTGACCTTGGTTTCACAGCACAGATGGAAGGACAACTAGATGGAATAGCTCAAGGCAAATATGAATGGATAGCTGCTTTGAAGGAATTCTATCCCCCCTTCGAAGGTATGTTGCAGAAGGCTTGGACGAATATAGAAAAAGTTGACATGACCCAGGTGACCGAGGAGACATGTCCCAATTGTGGTCTCCCTATGGTGATAAGGGTCGGGAGGTTCGGTAAATTCCTAGCCTGTAGTGGCTATCCAAACTGTAAAACAACGATGCCCTATCTGGTTAGAATCGGAGTTCCTTGCCCCCAGTGTGGTGGCGAGCTTGTGAAAAAAATAAATAAAAAGAAGAAAGTGTTTTATGGATGTAGCAACTTTCCCAAATGTCGATTCGCTATGAATCGCAGGCCGCTAGCTCAGCCTTGCCCCGATTGTGGCAAGCTTTTAGTACAAGACAGAGGGGATTGGGCCAAATGCACAGCTTGTCAGCGTAAAGTCAGACTATCCGAGTTGGAGCCAGAGAAAGAAAAAGAGGGGGTAGCTTTATGAAAATCTTGGTTATCAATGGACCAAATTTGAATATGCTGGGCAAAAGAGAGAAGTCAATCTATGGAGGAAAGACTCTGGACGAAATTGATGCACTATTGAAGAAACAAGGCGCAGCATTGAAAGCAGAAATAGCAACATTTCAGTCTAACCATGAAGGAGCGCTCATAGACTTTCTTCAGGAACAAGCAGATTCAGCCGATGGCATAATCATTAACCCTGGTGCCCTAACCCACTATGGATTTTCCCTGCTTGATGCCCTAGCTGACACCAAATTACCGATAATCGAAGTCCATTTATCTAATATTTACAGCCGTGAGGAATGGCGAGCGGAGTCTGTAATTGCCCCGATAGCTAAAGGGCAGATCAGTGGCTTAGGCTGGAGGGGATATATTGCTGCGTTGGAGGCATTGGCGAGCGAACTGAAGGGAGAAAGCGTTTAGCTGCCACTCTGACCATGAACCCAGAGAAAGGGTAACTCTTCCCTTTTCCTGCAAGTGCTATCGTATATTGCGGGTGCCCGATCCTGATAGGGGCAGTCTGTAGGAGTTTGTTGTTGCTCTAAGTTCCAGGCTTAACGCCCTTCAAGCGCTTCGTTAACGAGCCTGTCCACCTTCTGCATAATGGGGTTGGTTCTTCTCACATGCGTATAAACTGGGTTTTTTTGGAAGGCGCGTTCTTTGTCCTTAGCCTCGTGAAATAATGTCCGTAATTCATCATTCTTAAGGCGCCAAAACCCCGACATCTGTCTAACTACCAGCTCGCTGTCCAAATAGCAATGTACTGTATCGCGGGTATGTTTTGCCGCCAGGTCAAGGCCTTTGATTAACGCCTTATACTCGGCGCGATTATTCGTCGTATGCCCGATACATTCCTTAAATCTTGTAATTTCATTGCCTCGCTCATCGAATATCAGTACGCCAATAGCCCCCGGCCCCGGGTTGCCTCTACTTCCCCCATCGGTAAACAGCTTCACCGTGTTCATCAATTCTGAAATGTTTTACTTTTTGGACTGGGCATGGCGGAGAGGGTGGGATTCGAACCCACGGTCGCCAAAGGCGACACACGCTCTCCAGGCGTGCCTGTTAAACCACTCCAGCACCTCTCCGCGGAGAGGGTGGGATTCGAACCCACGAGGCATTTCTGCCTACCGCTTTTCGAGAGCGGCACCATCAACCACTCGGTCACCTCTCCCCGATTACATAGCCAATTATATCATACGGAGTATCTTTGACTTGATGAGGCGTTACGAACGCATCGTGGCGTGGTAGCAGCAGCCAATGAGCTTAATTGCAGCCAGGCATACATATTCGCTGATTTGAAAGCAAATGGACTTAAGCTCAAGGATGTAATAGAAGCGAAAGGGAAATGACCTGTAACCCCGGTTCTTCTTCGTAAAACATTCGCCTTTTTTATTCGTGTCTCTATAGTCAACCCCCCACCCTAATTCTGGTAAAAGTTGCGTGTCGCTGCCCGCTTCGGTCTGGGAGACAAGAGCTGTAAGAATTTAATTTCCCTATCCCCCTGAAGTTGCTCCGCTAAATATCAACTAACGGGGATTTCAGGGCTGACGAAAGAGAATTTGACAGGTTATTGATAAATGTGGTACCATTAAGATTGTCCCAAGTGGCCAAACAGGTTGGTGGACGAAGAACCGAGGCAAGGTAGGCGGAAGCCGATTAATAGGTGAAAGCCGAAGGGTAGGCGGAAGTCGAAACGCTGAGGGGAGAGGAAACCAAAGGCAGGGAGGTTACTTGGGGCATTTTCTTATTTCAACCACAACTATTTCTGCTTCCTAGTAGGCACCCCCAAAAGGCATAAAATGTGGTTTTGGTGCAATTTAGCATAGCTAGAGGGTGGGCGTTTATCCGTAGCTAGTTAGCTTTATATTTTTTGTTTTTTAGCCTTTCCGTCCAAGGGAACATCCTCTTTTGCTCACTGATACTCTTTTAATTGCTATGGGGTGGCGCGGCTTTGGGTGATTGATATGATAAAGGTCTCTTTGCTTTAAGCGGGAACCTTGCTGGAAGTTCTGTTTTCTTCTTCCCTCACTTCCAAAGAGATATCCAAACCAAGCGCATTCGTAACCTTAAAAAATGTAGAAAGCGTAGTATTGTAATCACCCTTTTCCAATCGAGATATGGCGGGTTGCTGTGTTCCAATAATACCAGCAAGTTCTCCTTGACTCATCTGCAATTCGTTTCTGCGCTGTATTATCTTGCGTATCATGTCGTATTTAGGTTTTAGAGCCTCGTATTCCTTGCGAATTCTAGGCTTCTTGAGTAGTTCTGCCTCAAATTGCTCATAATTTGTAGCTTTCTTGTTTGCCATTTTGTCAATCACCTAGTTTAGATTAAGGTTACTACATGCCAACTCCATAACCTTTGCATGACAATGGTATTGACATTGTAAAGACATTTTATAACATATATGTTATATTGTCAAGACCTTGATTTATAATCCTTCATTCTTTGAATAGCTAGCTGTTTATCATATTGTGATATTTTATCCGTCTTTTTAAGAATGGCATGAAGTAATACAAACTTGCGACCTGTTTGGGCAAAGAAGAAAATACGGTATATGTCTGAACCATGTTTTATCCTAAGCTCCCTAATACCAGATTTGGCTATTTTCTTTACATACGGCATACCTAGCTGAACGTTGAATTCTCTCAATAACTTTAACACGTGTATAATTTCTGCAATTGCACTATCACTTTGCGCTAGAATGAAATCCTTCACAGGCTCATTGCCTTGCGTATCCATATAGAAAATGACTCCCCAGTTCACGCTATTCATTATACAAAACTCGTACTGAAATGACCGGGATACTCAATTAGGATATCACGTCTGGATCAATATTGTCGTTGGCATTATCGGCGTGATTTTAATGCTATGGGTGTTGTTTTAATGTGTTTTCGCCTATTCTAGTCTTATTGTCCTATGATGGTATTCCATTTAAAGTTAGTCACGGTTATAATTGAATTAAGAGGGGGTATAAGTTAAGAGGCTGGCTGTTCTAATCACCCTAGCTATCTTACTTGTAGGGTTAGCTCTACTTGGCTCAAGCGATACTGTCATTTCTATTGCTGATACTAGCATTACCGATAACGAGGTGACTAGCAGCGAAGCCAATAATGCCTCTGCAATTGCTGGCATTACTATTATGATGAATGGAATATTCAGTGGGCAGTTAACCTAGACGATTTGGAGGGGGCAATATCTTGGCAGTGCGCTACTTGGGTGAAACTATAACCTTCACATCAAGATTATCTTGTCTACGGCTTAAGTCATTCTCAAGTCCCACGGGATTCTTTACGAAATGTTCTGGGTCATAGACAAAACATATTATCGTTTGGCAATCTGGATGGCTACGATATCTTTCGATATCAATTATCAACTGGTCGCCCACCTTTTTGTCACGGAGGTTACGGTTTGTCATTTTCAGTTCGACCACAATCCTCTCTTTCTTTAGGATGAAGTCGATTTTACTGGACTTTCCTGCATAACTGGGAGTATATTCCTCAGGGCGAATATCATCAAAGAACAACCATAGCAAAGCACGGAAAATGTCCTGAAGGTCGTATTCATCAGTTATTGCAAAGGCTTCGCGGTCCTTTTGCCGCCCACCCAATTGCGATGCAAAGACATGAAAATGGATAGCCAAATGCTCCACTATACTAGTTCCGCTTGTTATCGCATCTGGCTGTAAATTTGGCTTCGATTCGGGGTAAAGTTCTAATCTATCAAGTATGGATGCTAGTGAATTATGTAGGTTGAAAGCGGATGTCTGGCATCTCGTATTCTGCTGGTGTAGTGTCATCTCGGTGGTTATCTTTTCTATGGGCACTGAAGAAAATTCAGTTGCCAATTCATCATTACTGAAAAGACGCCTCAACACTTCATAGGTATAGAGCCGCCAGCTTCGCAAAGCACTAAGCTTAAGACGCAAAGCTGTGGTGGTCTTTGGTTGCCTGCGGATAATATCCCTAAGCAGCGACTGTCGCTTCATGATTGTTAGACTTGCTTCCACGCGAGGGACAGTCAGTTCGACCAAATCCCTTTTGGGCTCTTGCGCATCCATGACTATCCTTGACTTATTGGATTGTCTACCTATCCGTAAGCAGGTCTTGTATCTTACAAATATTATACGTTAATGCGAGAATGTCGGGTAGCTTCTCCTCACCAACAGCTAAATATCTCCTCAGAAGTTGCTCAAGCCTCCAATAAACCCTCAACCTATCCTCAGACTTCACTGACCGGGTGGGAATATCATACTAATTGTGTGAGGGGATTTCCGTTTGCTCATCTACGTTGATATTTAATGCTATGGGTGTTGCCTTTGATAGTAGGCACCGCTTCGCTAATCAATAACTCAAAACCTTCAATTTGCATAAGTTGCTGGCCACAGTGATACTTCGACATTGTGCCTTCTTCGATATAAAATATCCCTCTACATGAGCAAAAATAAGCCAGCAAAGCTGAAGACGGTCTACTGGGTCCTTCTTTTTTTTGCCGTCGCCCAAATACTCCTCTTGCTCGTCACTTCACGTATGGACCCATTCTTGGAAGAAAAGGACATATATGTCCCGACCCAGCCACCCGTGACTATATCCCTGTGGCCCGGGGAAGTGACATTACCCGATGGAGAAGTTACTGAAGTACCAGCTCATTCATCGTTAGGACCAGTCTTAATCTATATTATCGCTGCAGCGGGCGTCCTTGGAATCACGCTCTCCCTAATCCCACTTACAGCTTTAAAGCTTATTCTTAGACTCCTTTTTGCCCTTGTATTCAGTTGGGGCGCATTTATCGCAACTGTCTTTTTTTTGCCTCTTCCATTATCTATCGCCATCGCCGTCGCGTTTGGAACATTCTGGTTCTTGATACCCCTTATCTGGTTACATGACCTGGTGTTGATTCTGGCAGTTAGTAGTTTAGGAGCAGTTTTCGGTCGCTTTATTACGCCGTGGACTGCGATGGCTATTATCCTGGGACTTGCCGTCTATGACATCTTGGCGGTCCGTTTCAAATTCATGCTCTGGATGGCAGACAGGTTATCGGAAATAAATGCCTTACCTGCACTAATCATTCCAAGAAAGTATTCCGAGTGGAGCTTAAACTTGAAAAGACAGGGGAAGAAGGTAATAGAGGTGAATCCCGCTGATAGGGAATACTCCATACTGGGCGGTGGCGACATTGCATTCCCCTGTCTGCTTACAGCCTCCGTTTATTTTGCCCAAGGTCTGGGGCCAGGGGCTATTATTGCAGTACTCGGGTCACTGGGATTGGTTAGTGTCTATGCGATTCAAGCGGTATTCTTCAAAGGGAAGCCAATAGCAGCTCTGCCACCTATTGCTGCCTTGACATTGGTTGGGTTATTAATTATATCGTGACACGCCAATATAGCACATTGTTCAATCATCCGACCGACCTCCAAGCCTATGATTGGATTAAGAGGGAGTAAGAGTGAAGAGGCTGGTCACTGTAGTCACCCTTGCAGTCCTACTGGCAGGGTTAGTCCTATTCAGGGTGAGTGCAACTATGTGAAGAGGTCAATGTGTAACTTCAACGAATAGTTCTGCTTCATCTATATAAACGGTTACCTGCAAGTTCCCGGTTCCTTCTTGCTCACCTAACCGACAATAATATCTCACTTCGCAAACCCCATCATCACCATAATATACGTCTTTATGAAGAGCATAGCTGCTATCTGTCACATACTCGCATACTGGGTATCTTCCCCGGCTTGCCAAATAGTTGTCTGCCATATATATAACCATGCTGTCACTATATCGCGAAGTATCATATTGTGGAGTATTCTCTTGCGGAGCAACCGTCTCGCCTCCAATTGTAAACCCGCTTAACGCCAGCACTAAACCTGCGCACATGAGCGCTATTCCGACACCCAAGAGAATCATCAAGAGGGGTTTCCTAGTCCATTCAGTCTTTCCCATTTCCTGACTCCTAGACCATGCTTATTGTGGTTTCTACTCAACTCCTCCTTACAAGAGAGATGAGAGTTATAGAAAAACCTTGATTACTTTGGCCAAAGATTTGGGGCAGAGTCTTGCCGAGGATTTCAAGGTTTATTTTACGATGGGGAATCCTTCACCTTCCCATCTATCATACCCGCCCGGTATGTTATATATTCTTTGAAAATTGAACTCTTGCAGTTTGCGAGCGGCTGCTCCACATCCATCTCGACATAAGGTTAGATAGGTTTTGCTCTTATCCAAGCTGTCGATTGTGCCTCCGAGGGTAGCCCAAGGGATATTCACAGCACCCTCTATATGTCCAGCATCGAAGTAGCCTTTTGTTCGCACATCAATAATCACGAAATCTGGATTATTACTATTCTCCTGTATCAGCACAAAAGCCTCTTCTGGTGTGACCTCTGTAATTGTCCCTTCGGAGCTCAACGGTGGTTCGTCAGGCAATAGCGGGGGTTCGGGCCTCAAAACTGGTTGGTCAGGGGGTGGCGTAGATTCTCCGCCGACGCAGCCACCCACCAACACGGCTGCCATAACAAGAACCACCAATAACAAAGTCTTCTTCGTGTGTGTTGTAATGTTTATTCCCAATGTCATCTCCTCATTTTTTCTAGTATCAGGCAAGTCTACCACAATGTGGTAGAGAATGACAACCACATTGTGGTAGTATTATGATATAATCTATAAAAAGACTGAGCGAGCAGTTAATGGACAATAGGGAATTCTCACAAATTCGGCGCTCCTTGGGAAAAACTCAAGTGCAGCTAGCACGTCTGCTGTCCATTTCTCCTAAAGCTATTCAGAGCTTTGAACAAGGGTGGAGGAATATTCCAGCGAGTGCTGAACGACAATTGCTATTCCTCCTATCCCTGAAGAGATCCTCGGCTAAGAGCACCAGGCCCTGTTGGGAAATAGGAAATTGTCCTGCTAAATGGAGAGAGAATTGCACCGCTTGGGAATTCAATGCTGGATATCTTTGTTGGTTTATTAATGGAACATTCTGTCAGGGTAAATATCAGGAAAACTGGGAGAACAAGAAAAAAATGTGCCAGCAGTGTGAAGTATTTATATCGATGTTACTGACTCCTTAAGACCACTAGGCTATTGTATTTTTCGTCAGAATTTGCCATTACGGACTATTGTTACACCATCCCACAGGCCTGACACCGTATTTTAGAAAGTGCAAAGCTAGGTAACTACGGATAAACGCACCCCTGTAGCTACGCTAATTGTAAAAAAGCCCGTATACCACGCTCAATCTTCACTGATGACCAGTTCATTTTCCCACTTTCAGCTATTCCCAGGTGTAATCCGCAATTTCATCCCTGAACGAAGAGAAATGAATAGTAAAGTAATTGTAGTTTTGTAGTAGTTACTCTAACTACTTTGAATACTTTTATATATTCTAAGACTATCTTCAAACTTAGCTGAGCTCGTATAACAGTGTCGTTTTTGCTGTTAATTTACCCTCGATTGCACACCATTTTTTACCCAAAATTGTGTAAGGGCATTTCGTTTTCGTCTCATGGTCGTGGATTTATTGCTATGGGTGTCGTCTTTGATGTACTGGTCCTACTAGTCCGCTTTGTCACACCTTCTATGCATGCTACATTTCACTAGAAAGTGCTCCAGAGGTCTTGACTTCGATTGTGCTTGGAGAGTATTCTGTAAAGGAGAGGGGTGTGGAGTGTGGAAGGGTAGACTTGAGGCCAGGGTATAATTAGATTGGTGGTTGGTCCGATAGAGTTTAAACCGTAAAGGAGTGGGAGGTAAGATGAAACAAAATGCAAAGAAGTTCGGGTTGATGTTGATGGCAATCACCCTAGCGGTGCTTCTTGTGGGCACGGCGGCCATCGTTCCCACGCCAGTAAATGCTCAGGACGGTGGCGATGGTGTGACCATCCGCGACACGAGTGGAATCGAGGGTTCGGGTGCAGGCGAACCGGTTACCCGGGGTTTTAGTACGCCAGCGGAGGACATCGTGCTATTCGAGCAGCCGCCTCTCGACCCTTGGGGAATGGCATATTGGAGTGACGCAGGCATGGGTAATCTGTGCATGGAGGACTTCTGGGGCCTTACCGAAGACATAGGTAACATCCACTGGTACGGAATCTCTCAGGACTCAGGGGATTATTCAGATTGTGACCCGACCGGGATGAAGTTCCAGATTGTATTCTACCAAGATGACGGAGGCTCTCCGGGTGCGCCAGTAGCCACATTTTCCAGCGTGAGTCCGACGATTACGTATTTGTATACATTGGGGCTATCGGTGTACCGTTTCGACGTGGCTGACCTGGGGGCACCAGTCAGCCTGACCCAGGGCTGGGTATCTGTACAGAGCACATATAGCCCCAATGGCTGTTTCTTCGCGTGGATTATCTCACCTGTCGGCAACGATAATCTAATTCAGGATGGTACTAACTTTGCTAATAACCTCGCGTTCGCACTGACTGGAGGTCTGCCACCAGCACCCAATGTCAAGTACCTGCATTCCATTGGCGGATTGTTCAATCTCACCGACCCTCTTGGTACCCAGTGGCATGAGCTCCGGCCAATCTTTTGCCAGGAATATCACCTCAGCTCCTGGGAGGACAACGGAGATGGCGTCCTCAGCCACTGTGACACCATAGACATGTACGAGAAACCCGACGGCGAGCTCCGGCCATACCACGTGGAGGAAGTCACCCTAACCCTGGTTGTGTCGCCAGGATGCAACGTCAGCGATGGGGTGGAGGGCAGCGGTTTTGGTGAATTCCCGACTGGTGAACCAATGTATATCGAGCTTGTGGGCGGCTATAACAAGACTATTCTCATGGACCCCAGGGGCACCCAGTGGCACGAGATTTACCCCGTCTTCTGCATGACATATAACTTCACTGGCTGGGATGATGATAACTACAGTGGTGAGCTCGATTTTTGCGACTGTATCTTCCTGCAAAACGAATACACTGGAGAGGACATCTGGCACGTGGAGGAGGTTGCCATTGACATTGTCGTCACACCCGAACCCCCTCCCGTAGGTGGTAAAGCTTACCCCGTAAGTAAGGCTTCTCTTCTATTACCTTGGATTGCCCTTGGAGTGGTCCTAGCAGGCGGAGCAATCTGGTATGTCCTGAGACGCCGCAGGACCTAAAACTAAGACTTAAGCCGAATAAAAATGAAAGGGCAGGTTCAACTTGGGCTTGCCCCTTTCTGTATTGATGCAAGTTATCTGAAGCCTCAACCTATCCTCAAACTTCACTGAGCTAAGACCATTAAGAAACTCTATGAATGGGTTGACGGTGGTAGTAGAATATGTAGTAGGAGGCCGCCCACGAATCTTGTGGGAGAGACGGATGTGGGAAATGAGGGAGTTTTGCCGTAGGCATGAGAAGGTTTTAGGCGTGGTAATCCGCATTCTTGGAATTGCCACTTTCTTTACCTTTCTTTGGTTTGTAGAGACGCAGTGTAGCGGTGCCCCTCCAGGATACCTTAGACCATAGTTAGATATCCTTCTCTCTTATCTGCCTATTCATATTGCTATCCTCAAACTTCACATTAACCCTGTGATCGATGCTCAGGGCATAGTCAAACGTCATTGAGCTAAGCCAAATTTCAGGTTCCGTCTGGATGGATATTGTCATTGGCGTTCTCGTCTTGATTTTAATGCTATGGGTGTTGCCTTTGATGGTGGGTATCGCTCCACTAAACAAAAAATCATTTTGTGATATCCGCTTCAGTTGAGAAGAAGAGCTTTTCATAGCCAAATCCTATTAGCCACTTTCCTTCACGGTCTATTAATGAGACATGAATCACATACAATGTGACTCATATTCAATACAATATTATTAAATTAGTCGAGAAAGGAAGTTAAATAATGCATATCATTTTGAGTAGGAAGCGAAAATATGAGTAGAATGCG
>Ga0180437_10010348_pt1 | contig 11393 bp, 9 predicted proteins | sample SS_ome_4_FD_132410 | JGI IMG/M metagenome (GOLD analysis project Ga0180437, IMG submission 132410) | Hypersaline lake sediment archaeal communities from the Salton Sea, California, USA - SS_3_D_1 metaG | ecosystem: Environmental > Aquatic > Non-marine Saline and Alkaline > Hypersaline > Sediment... | reverse complement strand
GGACATCTGCAGTGATTTAGAGATTTTACAAGAAGATTATACTGTACCCAAGAGAATCAGGCGAGAGGCAGAAGAAACAAAGAAAACACTTTTGGATGAAAAAAATCCTCTTGATGTAAGAATTGCTTCGGCGATCTCCATTTTGGATGAAGTAGCCAGTGATCCAAATGTTCCTTCCCATGCCCGAACTACTTTATGGAGCATTCTTAGTAAATTAGAGGGAGCTACACAGTAAAAAAACACCCCTAATAATAAAAAAAAAGAAAACACGCTGAGGAAAAAAAGCGTGTTTGTAAACAAATCCGGTAAAGCTTTATTTTTTCTTCAGGAAAGGTAATCCAGTCCTTGGGTTTTCTACAACTTTATATCCAGGAGGTAAATCTATTGCCGTGCCACTCTTTGGAGTGCCTGAACTAAAAAAGTAGATTCTTTGTTGCCTTCCTCCTTTTAACTCAACTTCTCTTGTATATAGTGTATATGTCTTTCCTTTACTATCATGTGTGTATGCCATAATATATCTCCTCATATAATGAATACTGTACCCCAATTTAAATCCTTCGTTCCATTCCTCCTGTTAGATGAAGAGTTATAGACGGGTAGATACTTATAATAGCCAAGGGATATGAACCTGTGAAACAGTATTCTCTTCTCCTTGTTAGTCTACTTCTTTTGATGCCGTTGGCTTTTACTGTACTTGTAGATATTGGCAGTGCCCAGGAGGACAAAATTATTTATCTTGCTGAAATCCAGGGAATAATTGCGGGAGGATCAGAGAATCAATTTGAAAAACTATTATCACAATCCCCGTCTCCTGAGGCAGTCATTGTTGTCTTGGATACGCCAGGGGGCCTTGCCACTGCCATGGAAGAGATAATAAAAAAGATTCAAGAGGCATCCATTCCTGTTATCATATATGTTGGCCCGCCGGGGGCCCAAGCCTTTTCAGCAGGTACTTTTATTCTTCTGTCCTCACATCTGGCAGCCATGGCACCTTCAACTTCTATGGGTGCATGCCAACCACGGATTACAAATCCAGCCACAGGGTTACCTGAGACAGCCCCAGAAAAAGAGATCAATGCCTATACCTCCTATATAAAAAGCCTCGCAGAGGAACAGGGAAGAAATGCCACGATTGCCGAACAATTTGTAACTGAAAATCTTGCATTGAGCCCGCAAGAGGCACTTGATGCTGGTGTGATAGAAATAATTGCCGATGATGTCAGTGACCTTTTAAAAAAAGCGACCAATAGAACAATTCAAGGGACGGTGAAAGGGGAAAAAGTATTGTTAAATCTTACTGATGCACACGTGATTACCCTTGATTGGAACACTCGTGATGTCTTTCTGAATCTTTTGACTGATCCCCAGATTGCATCTCTTCTTTTCACCATTGGTATTTTAGGGCTAGTATTTGGGTTTTTGTCACCCGGTTTCCATGTCCCAGAAACAGTGGGAGCAATCTGTATAATCTTGGGGGCTCTGGGATTGGCCTATATTGGTGTCAATGTGGCAGGGATTATTCTGGTTTTTCTGGGCATCCTTTTTTTTATTATTGAAGCACTGACACCAACCTTTGGTTTTTGGACCACTGCAGCAATCATTACGTTGATTATAGGAATAATTTTAATTCCGGGAAGCGATGCCATCTATCAAATGCCAATGGAATGGTTTGTCTCTTTTCGAGTCGGAAGTATCATTATTGTGGCAGCATTGGGTATATTTTTTGCTTATGGTTTAACAGCGGCATGGCGCGCGAAACGAAAAAAACCTGTTACGGGAACAATCGCCATGATTGGTAAAAAGGGAATAGCCATAAGTCATCTTAATCCTCGAGGACAAGTTAAAATTGAAGGTGAAATCTGGAATGCTGAATCACTGAAGGGATCCATTGAGAAAAATTCTGAGATTGTGGTCATGGAAAAAGAACGGCTAGTGTTAAAAGTTCAAGCTGTACACCCCCTAAAAAAATTGGAGTAGATAAATAATCCATGAACATTTAAATAGACATGGCATATTATAGAATCATGGAGATACCTATCGTTGCCATAATTTTTCTTGTTTTAATTCTTGTCATTATTTTGGCATCAGCGATAAAGATAGTGAAGGAATATGAACGAGGAGTAATCTTTCGTCTGGGGCGTCTCCTGGGCGCTAAGGGTCCTGGTTTATTTGTGATCATCCCGATTTTTGATACCATGGTCAAGGTAGATCTTCGGGAACACGTGTTTTAGGTCCCCGCCCAGGAAACAATCACCTCTGATAATGTTCCCGTGAAAGTTAATGCGGTCATCTATTTTCGGGTTATGGAACCCGAGGATGCTATTGTCAAAATACAAAACTATCGCATGGCAACATCACAGATGGCTCAAACAACACTTAGGAGTATCATTGGACAAGCTGACCTAGATGCACTTCTTACAAGAAGAGAGGATTTGAATCAACGACTACAAAGCATTATTGATGACGCAACAGACCCCTGGGGGGTCAAGGTTGGTGCTGTGGAAATAAAGGATGTGGAAATACCCGAGAGCATGCAACGGGCTATGGCCCGGGCAGCCGAAGCGGAACGTGAACGACGAGCGCGGATTATTGCTGCGGAAGGTGAGCTGCAGGCCTCTGAGAAATTATCCCAGGCGGCACATGTCATGGGAAAAGAACCATCGGCGATTCAATTGCGTACCCTGCAGACATTGACGGATATTTCCTCGGAGGGCACAACCACTGTGTTTTTGCCCTTTCCCATTGACTTTTTGAAGGCCTTTGGCTTGGAGAAGGACATTAAGATAAAGAAGAAATGATTTCCTTTCACAACTCGGTGATCAGGCATGCTCCCCAGTTGGATGTAGGATATGCCCTAATTACGGATATACAACCCAAGAAAACGGATGTTTTTCTGGGAGAATATATGCGTAAGGTGCAGGTTAAAATCCAGTCCACCTGTTCTTTGGAAGAGTTAAAAAAAGTTTTTGCTGTTCGCTGTTTCCGTGATCTTTATTGGCTATTTCATATGGATCCAACAAAGATGAGGCCAAGTGCCGAAGCCTTGGCGCGTCGGGTTCTTTCCGGAGGGCATCTCCCCTGTGTTGATTCCGTGGTGGATTGTGTGAATTGTGTGTCCCTTAACCATCTTCTTCCCATGAGTTGTTTTGATAAACAATCCCTTCTTGGCAATCTGTGTGTGCGCCAGGCAAGATCCAGGGAGATATTTACCACATTAGGAGGAAAAAAGATGGAATTGCAAAAGGGTGAATTGGTGGTTTCAGATAGAGAAAAGATTATCTGTCGGGGATATGCATCAATGGATGCCTGGGAAACTCGGGTACAGTCAACAACACATGATGTGGTAATTGTTGTGTATCGGGCGCCCGGTATTGTCCAGGAATCTGTATCTGCCTGTCTGCAGGAAATCTGTGATTTGCTGATTACCATTAATGGAGGAATGTTTCATCAGGTCCAGACAGGGGTTAGAGAACAAAAAGAAAACTTGCGATTATAAGAATAGATGACGCAGACAGGGTGACATATTTTTCCAAGGGGGTAATGGTGATATGGCGGTCTGTTCCTTTCATGTGTGTAACAGCTATCACAGACAGATAAAGAAGAGGCAGGATTAGAAGTGTGGAGAGGATATGCCAGATGGTAAAGGGCAAGGCTAAAATATAACAGGTGAGAAACCCGCTTGGTGTTGGAGGATACCATATCAGCCAGCAGCCGAAATTGGTCCAGAGGTCATAGAGGAGAACACCTCCTATGCCCAGTCCCATGACAGGAAAGATGGATTTGACAGTGAACGGTACTCTTTTTTTGGCAAAATAGCCCAGAAGACCAAGCAGGACAAAACCAGACCAGGTGAATAAAAAGATTGAATTATTTCCATAATATAGATCTGAAATAAACAATATCCCTAGGGGAACAATGAGAGTGTAATACCCACCCAGCAACAACCCACTTATAAGGGCAATTGCTGCCACCCAAAAAAACATGTCTGCCATAAAAACAGGTTGGGTGATTCCATTGAGAGTAAATGAATAACTTGGCAATCCGGGAAGAAAATCAGATAGAAAAATTCTCCCCAAGACACCCATGCTGATTAAGAAAACAGCAAGAAGGGGCCTGTACAGAGAGCTTCTCTTATAAATAACCATGGTCCGAGTCCTCCACTGCCTATATTGTGGAGATATATTTAAAGTTTAATAAAAAAATGGTCAAAGGAAAGACATTTTTGGTAGAGGACAAATACACCATTAAACAGGGAGGGTGCCTAGCGACGATATGCTTTTATCCGTGTGAAGAATGTTTTTAAATCCTTTTTGTGTTTCATTCTTCCAGTTAAAATCCGGTCTGTTTTAAAGATATAGACTGCAATGGCGATGGCAATGATGGTAAATAATGCCACATAGACAATTCCCCCAATCACCAAGAGATAATCATCAAACATGAGGGAACGCATGGACATCATGGGATGGGAGAAGGGAATCATGAATAGCACGATTTGTCCAATGAGGGGAAGTGTTTCAAAATCCTTAAACATGATTAGAAACATGGGGATGATGGCAAGACCTGTGATGGGAAATGTCAATGTCTGAGCACTTTTGTAGTTTTTTGCAAAGGTGCCCAGTATCATACACAGAGATAAGCCAGCTAAAATGGTCATAAAAAGAGAAAGACCCACGAGAACATAATCACCCCATCCCAATGTTAACCCGTATTTTTGCATATCCAGCTCTGAAAAAGTCAAGGATTGCATATAGTACCCAAAACCAATCATATAGATAATTGCCATGATGAGGCCCACAATGGCACTCCCTGCTATTTTACCTGCCACAATCCACGCTCTTTTCACAGGCAGAGTCAAAAGGGTTTCCAGTGTCTTATTTTCCTTTTCCAGACCCATGGACGAGATAACTGTCCCTCCCGCCATGATGATAATCATCATAATGACAATGGGAACCATAATGGATTGGGAGGACAACATGGAACTTATAGCGCCAGGTGACACACCCGGGAGTTCTTTTCCCTTAAATACGGTGGTCTGATTTTTTGATACCGGGTTTAAGATGAGACTTGAATTGATTTGGACATTTTCCTCTATAAGTAATCGTGACAAGTGATAATTCATGTCTGAAATGAGGGTGTCAACAACACCTGAGGATATGGAATCCATGATTCCAGCTCCCTCCATTACCCAATGAACCTCCACCACACCCGAGGTGTTTTTAAGGATATTTGCACTAAAATTGGACGGAATGATTAAGAGGGCCACACCCCCTTTTTCCTCAACCTGTGAAAGACCCGTGTCATTATCCGTGCCGTTATAGACAAGTGTTGCCCGTTCATTAAAAAACAGTGTAATAAAACTGGTATATCTTCCTGTATCCCTATTAATGAGGCCAATCAGAGGTTTTTCCCCGAGGTCTTCTTCAATGCCCCCAATCATATTTCCCATGGAGCCAAACACAATGGATAAAACAACAACAGGAAGTATGGTACCCGGTGTCAGTAATTCCTTTATTTCTTTTTTAATAATGATACCCAGGCTCATTTCACCACCTGTGTAAAAACATCTTCAATATTTTTTGCCCCATATTTTTCCTTTAATTCGCTGGGTGATCCACCCTCCACAATATAACCATTATTGATCAGGGCGATGCGGTCACAGAGAAACTCTACCTCAAGCATATTATGGGATGATAAGAGAACCGTTGCCCCCTGACTTACCGAGTGCTTGATGATGTGCCGGATTTCTTGTGCATTACGAACATCCAGGCCCGATGTTGGCTCATCTAATATGGCAAGCTTGGGATCAATCATTAAGGCACGCCCCACCAGCAATCGTCTCATCATGCCTTTACTATATGTATCTACCTTGGTATGGATTCGATCGTTTAGATCAGCGATTTGTTCACCTTTTTTAACAATTGCATCCTTTTTTTTCCCTTGGCCAAAAAAATGCGCGATAAATTCTAGGTATTCTAAGCCAGTGAGATTTTTATAGGCTCCTGCATCCTCAGGCAGATAACTAATAATCTCTCTTATGCGAGAGGATTCATTAGTGACATCAAAACCAAAGACAGTGACAGATCCCTGTGTGGGTTGGAGAAGTGTTGCCAGTATCCGCAAAGTGGTGGTTTTCCCTGCCGCATTTGGCCCGATAAGACCAAAGATCTCATTTTGTTTCACCTGAAAAGAGATGCCTTTAACCGCGGGGAAAATTCCATATTTTTTTACTAAGTCAGTAATCTCTATGGCATTCATAATTCATCACTTACCCCATATAACGCAATGCCTCTGCCGGGGGTACACGAGAGGCTTTTCGGGAGGCGGGAATGATACTTAACAATGTTACAAAAAAGGAGATAACGGAGACCATAATGATGGGTTGCCAATTAATCATAAATTCAAGACCCTGGGATGCAAATTCATCCCGCCATAAAAGATATCCAATGGCAATACCCAAAATGACGCCAATGACAATACCAATGATGGCCACAAAGGATGTTTCTATGATAAAGGAATGAAGAACCATTTTTCTTCGAAAGCCAAGAGCACGCATCATACCGATTTCTTGGCGTCGTTCATGGACTGACCGGATGGTGATGATACCCAGACCTGCAATACCAATTATCAAGCCCAGGGCCATGAAGGATTCAAATAAAGTAAAAAATTGATTCATTGCCTCAAGTGCCTCAAGTATCAAATTTTCAAGATCCAGGACCTGAAGGCCATACTGAAGAAATGAGCTTTCAATTGTTTTTGATAGATTTTCAACATTTACCTGCTCCCGGATATTAAGAAGAAAGAAAGTGGGACCTGTAAAGCCAAATTCTTCCTTGATATGGGAGTCATAACTAAATATTCCCTGGATAAGTGTAGTATCCAGTATGCCAATTATTTTCTTTTCATGGGTTTCATTATTTTTATCCCGTATCAAGAGTGTTTCACCAACATCGGTTGTGAAAAGGGCCGGGGGGCCAAACTGGTTACCCAATACGCTGGCATCAATGAGTATGAGACTGCTATTTTCACGGAGAGCCTTCCAAATCTCTTCAGAATCGTTGTAGGTATCGAGTATTTTTTCAAACTCAAACTCGCTATATTGTATAAAGTCATTATCAATTCCCATGAGTGTATAGGAAATTGTATCATTGGGTGCTGATGTAAGACTAATAGTGATCTGTCCGGAGAGGAGACCTACCGCGTTTTCAATGGGTGCATCTAACCCTTTTTCCGTGAGTTCCTGGGTAATATTCATCACGGGGGAAGTGGGAAGACTGAAGGCCAAAATATCATATCCCCCTGCAGATTTTTTAACTTGTGATTCAATATTTGTCCCCAAAATTCCCACAATCATGGACATAGTGGTAATAGAAAAGATAATTAAGGCAAATATTGCAATTGTCATCCCTGTACGAAATTTTGATCGGAGAGAATAGGATATGGCTGTTTTCAATACCGCCTGCATGGATTTACCCCAGCCAAAAAGAATGGTCAATCCTTGAGTGATCTGAACAGAATTCACCATGACTAAAAGAAGGGACGCAAAGACAAGAAATAATCCTGAGATGATAAACATTTCAATACCGCCAGTGTATGTGGGGAACCAGTCCCCGGGGAGAAACCATAATACAAGAATGGATAAAGCCACAATGTTAAAGGCCCATCGATCTCCGATCCATCGCCTGGCGATAAAACCAAGACTGAAAAATAACAATGAAATTCCTGTAAAAAAAAGAGAGGCTTGATGAAAAACCATTCCCATAACGATGAGAAGAGTGCTACATAACGAAAGGCCAATTCCCAAGGTAAATATTCTTCGGTCCCGTCGCATAACCGGGGGTTCAGGTATATTTCGTATGGCACGGACAATATTTAGCCGTGAGATACGATGAGCAGTTACATAAATTGTTGCCAGGGTAATGAAAAAACCAGTGATAAAACCCAGGAGCATACTATGTGGACTTACTGTAAAATATTGGACAATATTAACGACTCCGAAACCACTTAGGATGCGTGAGATGATAAACATGACAATAAAGCCAATGCCCACACCAAGGAAAACACCCACTAGTGATGACAGGCCCGCATAGACACATCCTTCAGAGAGATACATTCTCTTCAACTGTTTTCTCTGCATGCCAATAGCCCGTGCCATACCCATCTCTGATTTCCGTTCTTCAGCAAGCATCACAAATATATTGATGATAAGGATAACACCTGCAATAATAGAAAAACTTCCAAAGACAAAAAACATGTCGGTAAAAACCTGCATGCTCTCTGTGTTTTCAGCAAGAATCTCCTTTTTTATGTCACCTAGTTGAAACTCAAGGGTACTGGGAAAAGCGAGTGTGTCAAAAAGAGCCTGTACATCAGACGTATAGGTTAATCCCTCCCGTACACCCCCTTTATTGGAGATAAGGATTTCATTTATTTGACCGCTTTTATTAAGGATATCTTGTGCTGTAGTCAGGGTGACAAAAAGATTCAATCCTGTTCCAGCCCGTCCCCCTGGTTTTACGATGTCGGTAAGGGTAAGGATGCGATGGTTTCCCTGTGAATAGAGTATGAAACGATCACCCTTGCTTGCATCGAGGTCTTCAGCTGTTTTTTCTCCCATCAAAAAATCAGTATCCCCAAGTTCAGTAATCTCTTGACCATCGCGAGTGATAAAGCTGCCAAAGGAGTCACGTGTGGTAAACTCAACACCCACCAGTAAAACACTGGGATCAGATAAATTTGTTTCAAGATTCAGTATTGCTATCCGATCCCGAATAGAGGGTGATACCCCATCGATAAAGGGCACATCTAAGGAGGACTTGAGGTCATCAAATATAGATTCATTAAAATAATCACGTTCCCCTGTTGGTTGTACACCTATGATTCTTTCATCTGTGGTATGAAATGTTTCAAGAATTTCGGATTCCACCATAGTGGTCATGGTGTCACCCACCACCAGTGAAGAGGTAATCACCGCTGTACCAATCATTAACCCCAAAATTACAAGGAGCGCATATTTTTTCCGAAGGGCAATATTTCTTACACCCAAGATTACAATAATTTTATCTCGTATAAGAAACAGTATCAGACCCAGGAAAAAAAGGATAAATGCAAAAATGATCACCAGGTCTTGCATTTCACATTCACCCCCGTGACGGCTGGCTTTCCCGAATGATTACACCATTTTCCATTTCTAAAATCCGATGGGTTCTTTCCGCAACCTTGGGATCATGGGTTACCAAAACAAAGGTTTGATTATTTTCCTTGTTGAGACGACAAATGATATTTAGGATATCCTGGGTTGTTTCCCGGTCCAAATCACCCGTGGGTTCATCACCAAAAACAATAAAAGGTTCATTCACAAGAGACCGTGCAATGGTGACCCTTTGCCGTTGCCCCCCAGACAATTCTGCAGGTCTATGGTTTTCCCATCCCTTTAATCCTACTTCGCTGAGGGCTTCAAGGGCTTTTTTACGGGCAACACCGGGTTTTTCATGAGATATTAAAAGAGGTAATTCAACATTTTCAAGAGCCGTTAGCACAGGAAGGAGATTATAGAATTGAAAGATAAAGCCCATGTGGCGGGCACGATAGTCAGTTTTATCATTTTCTGACATATCCGTAAGAGCAGCTCCTTCGATCTCCACATTCCCCGTAGTCACTTCATCAAGGCCTGAGAGGCAATTAAGAAGGGTGGTTTTCCCACAGCCTGAGGGACCCATTATGGTCACCATTTCCCCTTTCTGTATGGAAAGATTTACACCCCGAAGGGCATGAACTTTTATCTTTCCTCCATCATAAGTCTTATGAACATCTGTTGCCTTAATGATGATTGTAAAATCCATGGATACACTGTCCAGTCTTACCCCCGGATAACCCATCTTCTTATTTATGACTTTATATCACCACTATACATCCCCCCTATACTACAGCCTATACTACTTATACTAGGGGTTTCATCTCTCATTACTATTACTTACAAGACAACACCGTGACGTGTTCCATCCTGTTTTCTTTTAGTCACGATATTCCAAAAAGAGGGGGGTTGTGACTCTGTGCGCTTAATTAGAACAGAACAAGAGACCGGGAATGTGAAAAAAATCACAGGCATTATAGGAACAACGCGACAAAACTGGCAAAAACCATGATGAGCATGATTGCTATCACTATCAACCGAAATAGTAAATCTCGCATCTTCATGACTTATTTCTCCAAGGAAACGAAGACATCCTGATATTTAACTACATCGATATTGCCTTTCTTGCTTTTAAGTTTTCTTTCAATTTTAATATCATCTTTATGTAGGATCGCACTCCCCGCAGGGTAAAAGGAAGTAAGATGATATTCACCTTGTTCATCAATAGTGTTTGCAATTTCCATTTCATGTTTATTTATCTCTTGGATAACTTCAGGTGTCTTACTCTGGAATTTTTTTCCAATTCGTGAAAAATCAGGCTTAATGGACACCTCTTCCTTAATATCAGGTAATTCAGAGGTTATATCCAATTTCTTTATGTTAAGAGTGGATTTGATAAGGTCACGATAGGGTTCTAATCGCATTGCAGAATTCCCCGAGATTTCTACCTTTTTAATAGGAGCATTAAGAGCAATCCCTTGACCGCTTTTCCAAGCCCGAATCAATGAAATATGCTCCTTAATGAGAATTCCATCTTCCATGCCATCATCATCTATCCCAAGGGGATGCGGCCAGGATGACACATGGACACTTTCATCTTTTTCATAGGATTGATACGTGTTCATATAGATTTCTTCAGTTATATGAGGAAGGAAAGGTGCAAGCATCTTGATGAGTCCTAACCCGATGGAATATAAAACATAGTGTGCCCCAAGGTCATCTTTTCCATAAACTCTTTGTTTTACTATCTCTAGGTAATGATCAGCGAATTCATGCCAGAGGAAGTATTCAATTCTTCGAAGGGCACTGGAGTACTTGAATTCATCCATGTCTCTTGTACAGTCCGTAACCAATTGATTGTACAGAGAAACAATCCAGGTGTCAATGGGATGCAAGGGTGTTTTCTCTGGTTTTTTTGTAAGAGCAGTACCAATGAATTTTTCCACATTCCAGATTTTTTTTATCAGTCGATGGCCCCTCACTAGGTCCTTGTACCGGAAGGGGTTGTCTTCCCCCAGGGTACATCCGGCGGCATAGTATCTGAGAGCATCAGATCCATGCTCCTCCAAGATCTCCAAGGGATCAATGACATTTCCTACACTGGTATGCATGGGGGTTCCATCTGGAGACAAAATAAATCCTCCCATCATCACTTCCTTAAATGGTGGGCTGCCAGTGAGAAGAGTACAGCGAAGAATGGTATAGAAGGCCCATGTCCTGATAATATCATGAGCCTGAGGGCGAAGGGACATGGGATAAAGAG
>Ga0180437_10010346_pt1 | contig 11393 bp, 10 predicted proteins | sample SS_ome_4_FD_132410 | JGI IMG/M metagenome (GOLD analysis project Ga0180437, IMG submission 132410) | Hypersaline lake sediment archaeal communities from the Salton Sea, California, USA - SS_3_D_1 metaG | ecosystem: Environmental > Aquatic > Non-marine Saline and Alkaline > Hypersaline >... | reverse complement strand
TGCTTTGGGACTTGGAGAACGCCGCGCTGTTGAAGCGCATCGGGGCCGACCAGATCGGCGGTTCCGTCGCCGCGCTGGCTTTCCTCAAGGACCGCAGCCTCGCCGTCGGCGAGGGGACTCCCTACGGGGCGGGCGCGGTGAGGATCTTCGACGTGGCAGCCGGCAAACAGAGCCACGTGTCGAAGAGCCCAAGGACGTGGTCTACTGCATGGCGCTGAGCCCGGACGGCAAACTCCTGGCGGCCGGCGGGGGCGACGGACTGCTGCGGGTGTTCAGCGTCGAGGAAAAGAAACTCGTCACCACGTTGGAGAAGCACACCGGTTGGGTCCTGGGCGCCGCGTTCAGCCGGGACGGAAAGCTCCTGGCCACCTCGGGATCCGACTGGAACGTGTGGGTGTGGGACGTGGCTACGTGGGAGTCGACCGTCAAGCTGCGCGAGGAAGACGCGGTGCAGAGCGTCTCCTTCGGCGCCGATGGAAGGAGTCTTGCGTTGGCCGTCGGCGGCCCCGCCAAGCAGACCCTCCAGATCCGCCGCATGGACAACGTCCGGTCGAGACGGCCCGTCTCCACGGGCGTCGGTATGCCGCTGGACGTCGTTTGGACGGGCAAGGCCAACCGGATGTACGTCCCGTGCAGCGACGGGGCCGTGCGGATTGTGGAGGCCTATGCGAGAGTCCGGTTCACGCTGACCGGCCACCAGGACTGGGTCTATTGCGCCGCCCTGAGCCCGGACGAAAAGAAAGTGGCCTCGGGAAGTGCCGACGGCACCGTGAGAATCTTCGACGCAGAGAAGGGCCAGCCGCTGACGACGCTGGTGCAACTGGCGCCGCAGACGGACGACTGGCTGATCGTCACCTCGAAGGGGCATTTCACGGCTTCGTCCGCCGATGCCCTGCAGTGGAAGACCGCCGGGGGTGACGCGCCGACGAAGGAAGTAACCGACGGGCTCAGCAGCCCCGAGACGGTTCGGGAGGTGTTGGCGAAGAACAATCCGGCCGCCGTGGTGAAGCCGGCCAACTAATATCCTGCAACGAAAAAGGTGTCAGGGACCTTTTTCCGGATAGAGGAGTGATCCAACGATGAGAAAGTCGTTCCCTCGATGCGAGCGGGCCGTGCGGCTGGTGGCTTTCGTGGCCTTGGCGATTCCCGTTTGGTGGGCATCATCTCCGACTGAGGCCCAAACGAGCCAGCCTCAAATCGTTTACGTTTATCCGGCCGGAGGGCAGCAGGGCACGAAAGTCGAGGTGAGCGTCCGCGGCCGGCATCTGGTCGGGGCCACCGGCATGCGCGTCTTCGGCCAGGGTATCACCGGCAAGGTGGTTTCGGTGGAACGCGAGGAACCCGATCCGAAAAAGAAGAAGCGGCTCGATGAGGCCGACAACCCCGATCTGGCCAAGATCGAGGTCACGCTGGCCGCCGACGCCGAGCCGGGCGAGCGGGACTTTCGCGTGGTTTCGCCTGGTGGGGTGAGCAACCGGTTCCGCTTCTATGTCGGGCAGGTTCCCGAGCTGAACGAGGCCGAGCCCAATTCGCTCAAGGAGGAAGTCCAGGAACTCCCCGGGCTGCCGGTGGTCGTCAACGGTCAGACGTTCCAAGCCGACCGCGACATTTTCCGTTTTTCGGCCAAGGCGGGCCAGACGCTCGTGCTGGAGGCGTCGGCGCAGAAGATCCGTATATCGCCGACGGCGTTCCCGGTTGGTTCCAGGCGTTGCTGGTGCTTTATGACGCCCAGGGCAGGGAGCTTGCCCGCGTGGATGACTTCCGCCACCATCCCGATCCGCTGTTGGTCTATGAGGTCCCGCACGACGGCGCTATCGGGATCATCTCGCCGACCGTGGTGGGAACGGCGACCATCGGCGACGGGGAGGTGGTGCGGGAAGCGGCCCCGTCGGAAGAGTTGATGCAGGCATTTTACTACATGCACAGCGTTCCGTCCCGCGAGTTCCTGCTCTCAATGGTGGAAGCGGGTCCGTTTACGCTCTCGCTCGAGCTGCCGGAAGGCGGCGTGTTCCAGATTCCGCGCCGGGGGCGCGTCGAGGTGCCGGTGAAGGTGACCTTCAAGGAGGGCGTCAAGGCCGGGGCGATCACGCTGAAGCCCGACACGCCGCCCAAGGGCTTCCGCATTCAGGCTCCCCCCGTCGCCGCCGGCAAGAACGAGACCACCGTGGTGATCACGACCCTCGGCCAGCAAATCAACGTGGGGCAGACGGGCACGTTGATCCTCACGGGAACCATGAAGGCCGGCAAGGAGACCATCTCCGAGTTCGTGCCGGCCATTCCGTTTGAGATCACCAAGTGATGCCCCCCGGCGCGGTGGGTACGGCCCCGCAATCCGCGGCTCCCGGACGCGTGGAACGTTGCTTTTCTTGCTGCGGCCGAGCAAAATGGTACTCTCGAGATGACGTTCCCGCCCACGGTGTTTAACCAACCGGCAATCAATGAAAGGACCATCATGTCACGCCACCAGCGACGCCCCGCCTTCCGCGAGAAGAACCTTTGCCTTTGTGCCCTGCTGCTGTTCTCGATGCTGTTTCCCCAATTGCTGTACGCAGACGGCTCCGAGTCGGAAGCGACCGCCGACGAACCGGTTGACGTCGATCTGACGCTGCTGGGAGAGTACGTGGGCACCGTTTCCGTTTCGCGGTCCCGATTTCAACAGATGGCGCTGCAAATCAGGGCCATTGGCAACGGTGATTTCGAGGCGGCACAATACTTGGGTGGGCTGCCGACCAAGCCGTCCCAACACCAGCCGACCGATCGGTTGCTCGGGAAGCGCCTGGGCGACTTTCTGGTGTTGTCGGGTGGGCCATGGGCGGTTTTGGTTCAGGCGGACCATTGTCTGGTGATCGACCGCGACGGCCAGCGCGTGGGGCGACTGGACCGCGTCGAGCGCCAAAGCCCGACCTTGGGAGCCCAGCCGCCCAAGGGGGCGATGGTCTTGTTCGACGGCAGCGATACCGAGCAGTTCACCAACGCCAGCATGACGGAGGACGGCTTGCTGATGCAGGGCGCCGACCTCAAGCCGATGTTCCAGGACTTCAATCTGCATCTGGAGTTCATGGTTCCCTACATGCCTGCGGGAAGGGGCCAGGGCCGAGGGAACAGCGGCGTCTACCTGCAGAGTCGCTACGAGGTCCAGATCCTCGACTCGTTCGCCATGGAGCCGGTCAACAACGGGTGTGCCGGCCTTTATCGGTTCCGCGAGCCCGACTTGAACGCGTGCCTGCCGCCGCTGAAGTGGCAGACCTATGACATCGTGTTCACCGCGCCCCGATGGGCGTCGGACGGAAGCAAGCTGAAGAACGCCCGGATTACCGTCTGGCATAACGGCGTGAAGGTCCACGACAACGTGGAACTCCCCAACAAGACCGGGGCGGGCAAACCCGAAGAACCGACGCTGCTGCCGATCCGGCTACAGGATCACGGCAACCCGGTGCGATTCCGGAACATCTGGATCATCGACCGCGGCGACGCCCCGCCTACGAAGTTTCCCGTCTACCATGAGGAGTCGGGTGACGAAACGAGCTAGGCGGTAACCTTCAGAACGTGCTTTTTGGAACAGTACGACGGCTCTCCGAAGCCGTCGACGCACGAGTTAACGGCCGGAATTCGACGGGGTCGGAGGCCCGTCGTACGAGCCGACTCCTGTCTGGCATGGATTTCAAGACACGTTCTGAGAAACCACACTCGCTATGGCTTGTGCGGCGGTTCCCGGGGCGGCATGTCGATTACCCGGGCGTCGATAATCTTGTCGTTTTCTCTCGCCGGTCCGGTTGGCGGCGGCCAACCTTGCACTGAGGAAACCACGCGGACCTTGGCCTCAAAGCGATGTTTCAGCCACCGCTTCATCAGGCGGCGGAAGATGGGCAGCAGCAGGGCGAATCCGACCAAGTCGGTGAGCACACCGGGGGTGACCAACAGGGCTCCGGCCACCAGGATCATCAATCCGTCCATCAACGGATCGCCCGGTAGCTGGCCGGCGGCCATTTTCTGCCGAATCCTCTGCAGGCAGCGAAGCCCTTGGTGGCGCGCCAGGGCGGCCCCGACCACGCCGGTTGCCAACACCAGCCCCAGCGTGAACTGCCAGGACGTCTTGTCGGCCAGGACCAGCAGCAGCACCAGTTCGATCAGCGGCACGACGGTAAACAGCAGCAGCAATCGCAGCAACATCGGCAAGGCCCGCTCTTGGCAGTCGGCAAGGGTGAGAAACCCACGGTCTGCTACCATTATCACACGAATCGGCGAGCCGTCGAGATGGGGAGCCGAACTGGGGCGGACCGTCGACCGTCCGTCGGGACCTCGGTTTCTGAGCTAGGGTTGTTCGAGGCGTTCGGACCGCGGAAGGGGCGGGATTTCCGATTTTGTCGCTTGGGACGGAATTTCGCATGATATCAGAGATCACCCAAATTCGCAGCGAGCCACATCGGCCGGCCGAAGTGTTGGTCGAGCGACTGTTCAAGCGGATTGGCGAGGTGTCCTCGCTGCCGGCCGTGGCGATCCGGATCATCGAGGTGGCCAACAACCCGGCGACCGGAGCGGAAGATCTTCTGGAAGCGGTCCGATTCGACACGGCCCTGGCCACGCGGATCATGCGGACCGTCAACTCGTCCTACTACTCGCTACAGAACAAGGTCGCCGATCTGAAACTGGCCATCACGCTGTTGGGGTTTAAGGAGATTCGCAACCTGGCGATGACGGCCTACGTTGCCCAGTTGTTCGAGAAAGGCACCGGCCACGGCACCTACTCGCGCGAAGGACTTTGGAACCACATGATCGGCGTGGGGGCGGCGACCCAGTTGATCGCCCAGATCTCCGAGAGAGTGCCGCCGCAGGAGGCCTATCTGGCCGGCCTGCTTCACGATCTGGGCACAATCCTGATCGACCAATACTTGCACAAGCCGTTCTGCCGGATCCTCGACCGGCTCGACCCGGAGACGCCGATCTGTCAGGTCGAGCAGGAGGTGATGGGCTTCGACCACGCCGAACTCGGCCAGTTCGTTGCCCTCAAGTGGCACTTGCCCGAGCACTTGACCACGTCCATCCGCTACCACCATGAGCCGCTGCAGTACGACGGCCCGCACCGCGACATGGTCCATATGGTGGCCCTGGCCAACTTCTTCTGTCACGCCAAGGAACTCACGTCGCTGGGAGTGGCCTACAAGAAGGTGCCGGCGACGGAAATTTTCACCGGCTTGGGGCTCGACAAAACGCGGATCGGGTCGATCTGGGAACAGCTCGACGAGACCCTGGCGGCGGCCGACATTACGTCCCTGGTCCAGGCGGTCTGACGCTTGTCAGGAAACCGCGTTGCCCAGGTCGGCAAGTAGCGGGGCCGTGCTTTTTTCCGGCAGGGCAAACGTACTCGGAGCCGAGCCGAGTTCTTCCGTGGCCGTCTTCAGCCCCACGGTGATTCCCGCCAGGAAGAAGACCAGGGCGTTGTCGATCGGCGTGTAGCTCATCTCGTGAAACGCCGCCTGGCACACGTAGATTCCCAGCACTCCCAGCAGCAACACCCCTTGGGCTCGAACCCAATTGGGCAGCGTTGCGTCGCGGCACAGTAGCCACGAAGTCCGGGCCCACCCGATCAGAATCGTCAGAAACAGGGCCAATCCGATCAGTCCGGTCTCGGTCAGCGTGCTGAGGAAGCCGCTGTGATGAACGCGGCCTCGAGTGGCTTCGAGGTTCAACGCGGTGGAGCGGTCGGATAGATAGTCCAGCTTGGCCGTGGGGAACTGCCCGAAGCCCACGCCCAACAGCGGCCGGTCCTGAAACATCTTCCAGGAAATGTAGGCAAAGGACCCTCGCAGCGACACGCTTTGGCCGGTGTAGGTGGCCTCGTACTCGCGCTCGAAGCTGATCAGGTTGTCCATTCGGGTGGTGACCAGCAACAAGGCGGCTGAGATCATTCCGCCCAATACCAGGGGTCGCCACTGGCCGCGGAGCGTCACGCCCAGGACGATCAGCACACCCAGGCCGGTCCCCATCCACACGCTTCGCGTGTAGCTGAAGAAGATTCCCGCCAGCATCAGCGGCACCAGGGCGACGATGGCCAGCGTTCCCAGACGGCCGAACCGCCATCGCCATACCCAAGCGGCCAGCAGGCAGACGGCCAGGTGCAGGCCGAAACTGACGGATTGGACCATCGGACCGCGGGCCCGACCAAAGTGCGTACCGACTTCCGGATCGGCAATGTATCGCGGAAAGACGGCCCACCACTGGCCGGTGATCTCCAGCAGCCCGGTCACCGCCAGGTAGACTCCCAGCCCGGCCAACGTACCGTGGATCAGGGAGCATTTCGACCGATTCAGCGGCGTTTGCCGGGCGATCCAGTAGAGGGTGAACGGAATCAGGTAGCCGGCAATCAGGCGAAATACGGTCGCGAACGGCTGGCCTTGGACGCCACCCCAACCGCCGTAACACCCGCTTAGGATCAACAGGACCACAAAGATCAGCAGCGGCAGGTCGGTTCGCGTCACGGGTTTTCGTGCGGTGTGACCCAGCCAGCGCTTTACGATGTAGGCGGCGATCAAGAGCACCAGGACCAGACGGTCCAGCGTCAACGGGATCGGCCCCAGGTCGAAGCTGAGGAATCGGTGGCCGAAGCACGCCCCGACCACCAGGAAAGCCAGGCATCCCAGCGTGAGCGACCCACGCAAGATGAAGACGATCCCCCAGGTCAAGGCGACCAGTGCAGCGATAAGGTAGATGGCGGTCATGGTTGGGGGATGGGGGCCAGGGGTTAGAATCTAGGGGGCAGTACCGTTTAGTTAGCGATAAGTGCTGAGCCCACCGTGAGTGGTGGCGTCGAGTTCTTATAAAGCCGCGACCGGTGGTCGCGACGGAAACGCCGATCAGTAGCCCCTTGCGCCCGTTCAGCGCGACTACCGGTCGCGGCTTTGTGAGCTGAAGCGCCGCGGCAGCAAAACAACTCTACTACACCGCATTGCCGTAGACGATCTTCTGCAGCGCCTGTTTGACCGACAGATTGCCGCCGGGATGAAGCACGGGCGCGATGGGGCCAAAGCCGAGGCCGCCTGACGGCAGGGACATGGCCGCTTGCCTGGGGGCCGGTTGCTGCGATTCGGCTCGCTTCGGTTGGACGCGCGCCGCTGCCGCTTCCCCGGCGAGGGTCGGCTGCGGGGGCTGAACCGTCAGGAGCAGGAATCCCAAACCACCCAACAACCCTCCGGCAATCCCCATCAACACGATCATGGCCCGGCGGGGTCCAATCGGATTGACGCCGGTTTCCGGCGAGTCGATTCGGCTGATCAGGCTGGCCGCCTTGGCGCTGGCGTGGGAGGCCCGGGCCTCGGCCAGATTCTGCTCGGCCCGCTCGACCAGTTGGCTGCGATTGGCGGTTTCGGCCAGTTGGTTGGAGTAGACGGCACGCAGCTCGGCCAGCTCACCCAGTCGCCGGCCGGCGTCGGCCAACTGGTTTTCCAGCGCGGCCTGGCGGTCGCCGTTTACCTGCAACTCGGCCTTTAGCCCGCGAAGGGCGATGGCCAACTCGTTGTGCAGGTGTCCGCCGATTTCCTCTTCGGCCTGCATGGCGGACCGGACCAGCGGATGCGCCTCGGACATCGTACCCTTCAGGGTAGCCGTCCGGAGTTGGGCGTCGACCAGGCCGTCCTTCAAGCGGCGCAACGCCGGCTGCGAATCGAGCAGACGGTTGGGCGTGGCCACCAGCCGGCCCGGATCTTCCTGGGCCTCCTGAAGCAACTCGAGCAATTGCTCGTTGGCCTCTCGGTTGGCCGCAATCTGGCGCAGCTCACTGCGGATTTCGGTGATCGTCTGATGCAAGGCACTGTCCCCGGAGCCGGGCTCGTTGAGCACCCGCAGTTCGGCCAGATCGCTGCCGACCTGCTTTTCGATCTCCCGCAAGCGGGCGGTCGAATCGTCCAGATCGGCCTTGGCCAGATGGACCGTCTTGACCAACTCGTCGGTCATGCTCTGGGCCTTGTCGTCGCGGAGGTCCTGAAAGCGGGCCTGCAGCCGGTCGCAAATCGCGCGGTTCAGGGCAACGGCCCGGTCGTTATCGTGGTCCCGGACCTTCAAATAGAAGATCTCGGTCTTGCCGAATTCGGCGCCCTTGGGCGGAGTCAGCTTGACGTTCTGGCGAAGACTGTCGACCTCGCGGGGATTCGGCCAGGCGGCCTCGTCTCGGTTCGAACCGGCCGGCTGGCCGACCTGCTTCAGCGCCGCGGTCAGCACGCTGCGGCCCTTGGCCAACTCCAGAATGGTCTCCTGGACCGTTTTCATCTCGTCGGCGTGGTCGAACTTGCCGGGGCCGAGTTCGTTGTTGGCGGCCTCGTCGCGAACGATCAAGGCCTGCGATGCCTCCCAGGTAGACGGGCGAACCACGGCGTACAGGGCCGCCAACGTGCCCAGCACGACCGCCGGGATCAGCCAGTACCGCTTGTGGGTCGCCAGCAGTTGGATGACCTGGCTCGGACTCGGAATCGTTTGCGATGCAGGATTCATGTCGCTGTCTTCTCGATTTTGGGTGTCGGGTGGATTGGAGCGATTGTAGGGTCGACTGCCGCCGGATGCGGGGTCGTGAGGGACTCCGAAATGCAAAGCCGGTGCCAAAACGCCGGACTCGGTGCGATGGCGAGGAATGTCCGCGAAATGCGGGAGTTTGCAGCAGCCGCGGCCCGGCCCCTCCGGCTTCGCCCGGCCAGCAGCGTTGTCGCACGGCACCCGGCCGTTGCCGGAATGCAACGCGAGAGGTCCGGCGGGCCCATTTTCCGCTTTCCAAACCAAAACCATTTGCATCCGGCCAAATCTGACAGAGAGTTGAAGGATGGGGCCGTGAGGGGGCTCCGCCATGGCGCCGGGCAGTGGCTGCTGTGCGGTAATCCCCAAGGCAAAACTGGTTTCCACACATCCAACGCAGGCAAGACGACCATGCAAGTCTTCTGTCTTTGCGAACTCGACGAGTTGGCTCCCTACGCCGACGACTGGGATCGGCTCGCCGGCGGCGTGCCGTTTCGCAACTGGGCCTGGCTGTCCACCTGGTGGAAGCACTACCAGCGGGACCACCGCCGCGATCATCCCGGGACCCAACTGATGGTTCCCTGCGTCTTCGACCGGTCCGACCGGTTGATCGGCCTTGCGCCGTGGTACGTCGACCACCGCAACCCGCTGGGCCGCGTCGTCCGGATGCTGGGTACCGGCGAAGTCTGCTCCGACTATCTCAGCGTGCTCTGCCAGCCCGGCCAAGAGTATCCGGTCACCCGGGCGCTCTGCGACTGCCTGACCGGGAGCGAGCACGCCGAGGACTACGACCGCCAGCCGTGGGACCTGCTGGAACTGACCGGCTGCGATGCCGAAGACCTCGCCATCGGCCACCTGGTGCGGCACTTCGGCGAGCGCGGACACACGGTGCATCGCCGCAGCGGGCCGAATTGCTGGCGAATCGAACTGCCCGCCAGTTGGGAAGAGTACCTGGCCGGGCTTTCGAAGGGCCATCGCAAACGGCTGCGCCGCCTCGAGCGGAGCGTGCTGGATACCGATCGCGCCGCGTTTCACACCGTCGAGCACGTCGACGACCTTCCCCATGCGATGGACATCCTGGTCGATCTGCACCAGCGGCGGTGGCGTGCGTTGGGTGAGCCGGGGTGCTTCGCCTCGCCGCGTTTTGCGGCGTTCCATCGGGAAGTCGCGCCCAAGACGCTGCTGGGCGGGCAGCTTCAACTCCACTGGCTCGAACTGGACGGCAAACCGGCGGCCGCCGAGTACGACCTGGCCGGCGGCGGCGTGGTCTATTCCTATCAGTCGGGAGTCGACCCGGAGATCCTGGACCGGGAACCCGGCCGGCTGATGAACCTTTTCACGCTGCGCAGGGCGATTGAGCAGGGGTATCGGGCGTTCGATTTTCTGCGAGGCGACGAGCCCTACAAGGCCCGGTATCGGGCCGAGCCCCGCCCCAGCGTGACGGTTCGCGTAGTCCCCAACCGCCCCGCCGCCCAGTTGCGTCACCACCTCTGGCTGGCCGGCACGAACGTGAAACACTGGATCAAGAGTGGACTGGGATTGGCCAAAGTATAAGGCCGCAACCGTTGATCGCGCCTCACGGTGCCGCCACCAGTCGCAACATGGATACACGAGTCATCATCATCTGATCATGCGCGACCGATGGTCGTGCCGCCATGTGCGACCATCGGGCGCGGTTTCATGAGGGGCGCGGCCGCCGGTCGCAGCCTGGTGAAAACCATGCCTGTCTGGAAACAACTTCTCTTGTATCTCTACTACTACGGTTCCCGGCCGCTCCGCCGTCGGCAGCACCGCCGCGCCGTGGCCGAGCGTCGCGTACCGATGATCGTGCTCTTCTATCACCGGGTCGCCGACGACGACGCGAATGAATGGACCGTTCCCAATCGAACGTTTGCCCGGCAGATTTGCTGGCTGCAGGACCGGTTCGAGCTGATCTCGTTGGAGGAGGTCCAGCGGCGCCTGCTGCGGGGATCCAACACCCGGCCGTGCGTCAGCATTACATTCGACGACGGCTACGCGGACAACTGCCGGGAGGCGATCCCGCTGTTGGTCAAGCGGCAGATCCCGTGCACCTACTTCGTCACCGTCCAGAACGTGCTCGAAGGCCGGCCGTTCCCGCACGATCTCGCCCGGGGACACTCGTGGCTACCCAATTCGCTCGAACAGCTCAAGGCGATGGCCGACGCCGGCATGGAAATCGGCGCCCACACGTATTCGCACCCCGACCTGGGGCAATTGGACGATGAGCCACAGCTCCGGCGGGAGATCGTTTCCGCCGGGCAGCAACTGCAGGAGGCGCTGGGGCGGCGCGTGCGTTATTTCGCGTTTCCCTTCGGGCACCACGCCCACCTCAGTCGCAAGGCGTTTGACCTGGCACGCGAGGCCGGCTACGAGGCCGTCTGTTCGGCCTATGGAGGATACAACTTTCCCGGCGACGACGCCTTCCACTTGCAGCGGATACCCGTCGACGAAACCATGGTCCGCCTGAAAAACTGGACCACCGTCGACCCTCGTAAACTCGGCACGCCGCGGTTCGTCTATGAAGCATCGGAAACCACGGACGTCCGTTCGAGAATGGTGGGCATTGCCGGCGAGCAACCGGAGCAACCTTGAACCGCACATCGGCCGTTCCATGACTAGTTCACCCGACAACACGAAACCGGCGACCGGCCCGGCCGTGCTGCGGACCGACAGCCTGGCCGAGAGCGTGATGATCCTGCTGGGATTGGCGGTCGTGCAGCGGCTGGTGGGGTTCTGCCGGGCGATCCTGTTCTGCCGCTGGCTCGACCCGGAAGAATTGGGGCAGTGGGACATGGCCTTCAGCTTCCTGGTGTTCGTGGCCCCGCTGTCCGTGTTGGCCCTGCCCGGCGCGTTCGGCCGCTACGTGGAACACTTCA
>Ga0180437_10010345_pt1 | contig 11395 bp, 9 predicted proteins | sample SS_ome_4_FD_132410 | JGI IMG/M metagenome (GOLD analysis project Ga0180437, IMG submission 132410) | Hypersaline lake sediment archaeal communities from the Salton Sea, California, USA - SS_3_D_1 metaG | ecosystem: Environmental > Aquatic > Non-marine Saline and Alkaline > Hypersaline > Sediment... | reverse complement strand
GGGAGGGCCTGAACAACGAGGCGAAACTCGCCGCGAGAAAAACGCACGGCTTTCGGACGTTGGAGGCGTTGGAAGCTGATCTCTATCATGCGCTTCGGCGCCTCGCCGGGCCGACGCTCGCCCGCAGATTCTCTTGAGGAGCCAAAATAGTATGGTGTTTCCTATTCTCGGCGGTGGGGAGCGGCTGAGATGGGCTTAGCCGTGGTGTTCGGGGTGGTCCTCGGCGGGATTGTGCTCGTGGTATCGGCCGAGTCGGTGCATGCGGTTGTGCAGCTTGCGGTGGACGGACTGGAGGACGAGGCGCATCCGCTTGTAGGCGGCCGTCTCGGCGCGCGTGCCGACGGTGTCGAGGTACGCCAGGGCGCCCTCGATCTGCTCGAGGATCGTCACGGCGTCGGCGGCGGCGAAGAACTCCGAGCGGTCGAGCTGGACCATCACGGGCGAGCTGTGGGCGGCGACGATCTCCGGCTTGTCGCGGTAGTGGCCGCGGATCAGCAGCGCCACCCACGAGCTGCGGTCCAGCTTCACCCGCCAGTTGCCGGCGGCGGACCACTTGCCGACGGCCTTGCTCTGACGGATCTCACCGTTGACGATCAGCTCGACGCGGCTCATCGGCACGGTGACGCTGGCGGCCTGCCAGGTCACGTCGACCGTCCCGCCGTTTCGCGACATCCGGATCGTCGAGCCCGGTCGGTGCCCGTCGACGGCCAGCTCCAGCAGCGGCCCGTACGTCACGAACGTGTCGGCGGCACGGACGGCCCGCTTCCACGCCTCGTACGACAGCGGCTGCCCGCGCGGGATGCGGGCGTACGTCCGCACCGTGCCGACGGCCGTCGTCGCGCTCATCTTGTCCGTGCCCCCCACGGCCGCCACGAGGTAGCCGCAGTTCAGATAGCGGTACCAGTCCGACAGCGAGTACGGGTCGATCCCGCAGTACAGGTCGCCCCACGCCGTCATCTCCACGCCGTCGATATCACCGCTGACGATCGCCGCCGCCCCCTCCAGCCGCGGGTTCGGAAAGTGAGGCAGGATCACCACGCCGCGCTGCTTCCTGCACCGGCGGGCCCACTCGGTCAGCAGGATCTCGATGGGATCTCCGATGGCCGACTCGTCCGGCCCGCCGGTGGTCATCGGGGCGATGATCGGCCCGCGGTAGCCCAGCAGGGAGATGTGCCCGAGGACGTGCTGGCGGTTCTCCGTGCCGACTCGGACGAGCCACTCGCCGTCGCCGCCGGCTTCTTTCGACCCGAACGTCGTCGCCCCGTCGAAGTCGCCCACGTTGGTCATCAGCTCGCCCCACTGGCTGGCCAGGAGATTCACCACGTTGACCCCCTCGCCGGCGCCCTCCAGCATCGCCGATTGGGGCGAGAGGAAGTGCACGTGCGTGTCGGCCGTCACCCAGCCTTTCTTCCGCCAGGGCAGGACGCGGTCGATCTCGACGACAATCTCTCGCGTCGCTTTCGTGACGCGGACGGCCTTGCGCACGGGGCGGATCTCGAAGCCCTTCGAGACCTCCAGGTAGACCCGCCCGACCGGCAGGTTCAGCTCGGCCCGCCCGTCGACGTACGTGCAGTGGTGCCGCCCGCCGTGCGAGAAGTCCACGCTGTAGTCCTCGAACCACGCGGGGTTCGGGATGCGGTGGCGGTCGGTGGGGGCGAGGTACTCGCCCGCCTCGCCGTGGACGTGAAGCTTGACGGCCACCGGCTTTCGGCCGCCCTTCTGGACGGCCCGAAGCGTGACGCGTTGCGTGGCGGGCGCGATGGCCCGGACGCCCGCTGACCTGCCCTTCCGCTCGACGCGCCCGACGGGCACGGGCGGCCGCCCGGGCAGGTGGAAGCGGGCGTCGGCGTGCGAGGTGTACTCGACCAGCACGTCGCGGTCCGAAACGTCGGGCAGGCGGTTGTTGTAGCTCTTCGCCCACGTCTCGTTGGGGTACAGCGGCCGCGGGGTCGCCGAGATGACCTGCCCGAGGTCCAGGCGGATCTGCTCCAGCAGCCCGTCGCGGTCGAGGTCGCCCTTGAACGAAGCGCCGACCGGCAGGGCGACAACGGCCTTGCGTCTCGGCCGCCACCGCAACGGCTCAGACGAGGCCTTGCCCGCCGAGAGGCCCGAGACGATCACGGTCCCGCAGACCGGCTCGAAGCGCACGGCGACGATTCGCTTGTCCGGCCGCGGGTTCTGCCACGCCCAGAGCCAGTTGATCCACGGCCCGCCGTCGCCGGCCGAGACGCGCGTCTGGCTGTGGCCCCACGGCCAGCCTTGCTGCTCGTGGGGCGGCTTGACGGGGACGGGGCGGTGGTGGGCGACCGACTCGGTGCAGTTCTCCCCCCATCGCCGCGACAGCGCCCCGATCTGGTGGCGGCGCCGGATCGCCGCACGCTGCTCCGTGCCGTCGGCGTAGACGATGACGTAGTCGGCCGCACGCTCGGCAAGCCGGCCGGCGCCGCGCATCGGCGAGATGAAGCCGTCCTCGTTCGTTTCGATCGGCCTGACGTCCGAGGTGTGCATGAACACCAGCCACTGTGCCTTCAGCGGCCCGATCTTCCGCCGGAGGGCCCGATCGGCCAGCAGCAGGGGCCTGCCGACGCGGAAGGGAATCCCCCAGCAGACGCAATGGCCCGTCGGGGCGTGCTCGGCCGCCTCGGCCATCTGCTCCGAAACGCCCGCCGCCGCGAGCGAGCCGAAGTCGGCATTCCCTCGCAGCGTCACCGGGGCAAACGACGAACTGGCCGGGCCGTCGATCGATGCGGGCATGTCACTCTCCTTCCTCGAGTTTCGCGCCGGCTGCCGGATGCGGCATGTCGGGTGCCACAGCCGCGGAGTTCAGCGGCCGTCTCTTCCGTGTGATCCGCGCCCTCGCTGGGCCGAAGAGATGGCCGCACACTTCACGACCGTGGCACCCGCAGCGTCGTGCGCTACAGACTATCGGGACGGAGGCCCCGTGTCATCATCGTCCAGCGACATGACGTAGTGGATCTGGCGGATCACCTCGCGGAAGCCGACCGACGGGTACAGGTGTTGGCCGACCTCGTTGCAGGCGAGCGTCTCGATCTTCGCCTGGCTCAGGCCGAGCCCGCGGAAGTGCTCGATCGACCGCAGCAGCAGCCGGCGCCCGACGCCGCGCCCCTGTGCGGCGGCCGAGACGGCCAGGTTCGCGATGATCCCGCGAGAGGCGGGGCGGCGGATGACGTTCGTGACGTAGCCGACGACTCGCCCGTCGAGTTCGGCGACGAAACACGCCTCGGGCGCCGCTGCCAGCTCGCGGAGAAGATCGTCGGCCTTGATCTCGACCCACCCGGCCTGCTCGCGGCGGCCGATCATCCGCTCGATGTGCGCCTCGACGGCGTTGGGTGCGAAGACCTCGGCGGTGATGGCGACCATCGCATCGAGGTCGTCGGGGCCGGCCGGCCGGATCCGGATTCCGCCCTCATCGTTCGGCATTCGGCATTCCTTCAATACCGCCCATCCTGCGTCTCGAAGTGCGTCGGCTTGCCGAGGCTCTCTCCGCCGCGGCGGATCCAGTCGGCGGTCCATCGGATGATGCGCCCGACCGGCACGGAAGGCGGGCCGAACAGGGCATTCGCTTCGGCGGCGTTGCTCAGATAGCCCAGCCCGTTCTCCTCCCCGGTGAAGGTCACCTCCTTGCCCAACAGGCGGGCGAACTGCTCGGCGCTTTCGCGGATGGAGATCGTCTCGGGCCCGGTGACGTTCAGCAGCCTCGGCGGGCTGTCGGCCAGGGCCAGGCAGCGGATCGCGCGGTCGCAGACGTCGCCCTGCCAGAGGACGTTGGCGTAGCCGGTCGTCACGTCGACCGGATCGGAGGCGTTGACCTTGGCGGCCACGTCGACCAGCACGCCGTAGCGCAGCTCCACCGCGTAGTTCAGGCGGAACTGGAGGACCCTCAGGCCGCAAGTGTGGGAGTAATGGTCGAACATCCGCTCGCGGCCGAGGCAGGACATCGAGTACTCGCCAATCGGCTCCGGCGGGGTCCGCTCGGTCGCCCCGCCGGTCTCGACGTGGACGACCGGATAGACGCAGCCGGTGGAGAAGGCGACGACCCGCGAGTCGGCGAACGCGTGGGCGACGTTATGGGCGGCGGCGACGTTGATCGCCCACGTCAGGTGCTCTCCCCCGGAGGAGCCGAACTTCCGCCCGGCCAGGTAGACCACGTTGTCGCAGCGCGGCAGCGCCTTGACGGCGGCGGGGTCCAGCAGGTCGCAGGCGACCGTTTCGGCGCCGGCGTCGGCCAGGTCGGGCAGGGGGGCGACGTCGACGGCGTAGATGCGTTTGCCGGCCCCCGCGGCCTCGACGGCGCGGCAGGCCATCCGGGTCAGCGTCGGGCCGATCTTCCCGCCGGCGCCCAGGATGCACAGATCGCCGTCGAGGCCGGCGATGAACTGAACGAGGGCGTCGGAAGGTCTGCTGAGCAGATCGTCGAGCTGCTCGACGGTCTCGACTGTCTCGGGTAGAGCGTTCATCTGTGGGCCCCGCGCTTATGCAGCCTCGATCATCTCAATCCCAGCACGTCCTGCATGTCGTAGAGGCCGGGGTACTTGTCCTTGATCCACTCGGCGGCCCGAAGGGCGCCCCGGACGAACGTGTCTCGCGTGTGGGCCGTGTGGCCGAGGTGGACCGTCTCGCCGAGGTTGCCGAAGTGCACCGTGTGCTCGCCGACCGTGTCGCCGACCCGCAATGCGTGCATGCCGATCTCGCCGCGGTTCCTCGGGCACTGGCCCTCTCGTCCGAAGACGGCGGCGGCCTCGAAGTCCTTGCCCGTCGCGCGGCAGATGCTGCGGGCCAGGGCGATCGCCGTGCCCGACGGGGCGTCCTTCTTGAACCGGTGGTGCGTCTCGGCGACCTCGATGTCGTAGTCCTCCCCGAGCGTCTTGGCGACCATCGCGGCGGCCTTCAGCAGCACGTTGATGCCCACCGAGAAGTTCGCCGCCTGGACGATGGGGATCTGGCCCGCCGTGTCGGTGATCTCCGCCTGCTGGGAGGCGGTCAGGCCCGTCGTGCCGATGATCGCGGCGATCTTCCGCTCCCGGCAGACGGGCAGGAACTTCATCGTGCCCTCCGGCAGGGAGAAGTCGATCATGACGTCGGCCGGCTCGTCGAGCGTGTCGCCGACGGCCAGCCCGAACGTCCCCACGCCGGCCAGCTCGCCGACGTCCCGCCCGATCGTTTCGTGTCCGGCTAGTTCCATAGCGGCGACGATATCGAACCGCTCGGCCTCGATCGCCAGCGCCGCGATCCGCCTTCCCATCCGTCCGGCCGCCCCGGTGATCGCAATCTTCGTCATGACCTTCCTCTCCGCAGAGACCCGGTGTTCGGGATTGAGTCCACAGACTACGCAGCATGGCCGTCGGCCGCAACCAAAGCCCGAACCGACCGGGCCTCCCTCGCCATGGACCGGGAAAGCCCGATGGGTCCGATCCGCTTGACGAGGGCCTCGGGAACAGAGACCGCAATACAGGCAAAAGCGTGCGAGTTTTGGTATTTGTCTTCAACTTGTCCGGCAGCTATAATAGTCTATTAGCTGATACTAAAATATCGAGTGAAGCAAGGGAATCCGCCGGGCGCGTGCTCGGCGAGAAGCGCGGCTGCGACGTACACTACGCCTGAGCAAACAGACTCTCGCCAAGTGGCCAGAGCAGATAGACAAGCTGCCGGACTCCGGGTTCGGGGTCGGCACGGACACGAAGGGAGCCGACAAATGTGCTGCTGCAACGAGAAGAACGAGAAGAAAGAAGGCTGCCAGAAGCCGGAGAACCTGAAGGGCAAGCCGGGAGACTGCTCGCCCGAGCAGATTCGAGAGTGTCACGGCGACGTCAAGGAGCATCCCTGCACGAAGGGATCGAAGGAATGACCCGAGCGGCGCGTCCGGGGACAAGGGCGAGATGCGCGCCCGGCCCGGGGAGTGAAAGGGCATCGTGAAGTCGGGCAGGAAGAAGCTCGTGCTGCCGGTCGCCCTGATGCTGGCGGCCGCGTCTGGCGGCGCGTGGTGGTGGATGCACGCCGCGCAATCGCGAACGCCGAACGCGCCGCCCACGGCCAAGGTGGTTCGACGGGACTTCGCGTCCACCGTGCTGGCCACCGGGGCCGTCCGGCCGCAGATCGGGGCCGAGGTGAGGGTCGGCGCGAGAATCAGCGGCCGTGTGGAGAAGCTCCGTGTGAACATAGGCGACCGCGTGCGGCAGGGAGACGTTCTGGCGGAGCTGGAGACCGATGAGTTGACGTCCCAGGTGGCGCTGTGCCGGGCCGATCTTGACGGGGCGCGGGCGCGACTCATGGCCGTGCAGGCCCAACGCCCGAAGGAGATCGCCCGGGCAGAGGCGACCGTGGCCGAGGCCGTGGCCGTGCTCCGGTTGGCCAAGCTCGACTGGCAGAGGGCCCGCGACTTGCATCAACGGGGCGTCGCGACGGCGCACGAACTCGACGCGGCGCGACAAGAGTTGGACACGGCCGAGGCCCGCGCGGCGCTGGTCAGGGCGGAGCTGGCCCTGGCGAAGGCTCGAATGCCCGACGACATCCGCATTGCCGAGGCCCAGGTCGCGTCCAAGCAGGCCAAGCTGGCGGAAGCCGAAGCCCGCCTGGGGTACGCGACCATCAAGGCTTCCATTTCCGGGACGGTGGCCTCCGTCACGACGCAGGAGGGCGAGACCGTGGCCGCCGGCCTGAACGCGCCCACGTTCGTGACGATCATCGATCTGGCCCGTCTCCAGGTTGACGCTTTCGTGGACGAGGTGGACATCGGGAAGGTCAAGGTCGGGCAGAGGGCGAGATTCACCGTGGACGCCTTTCCGGCCCGAGAGTTCGAAGGGAAGGTCAGCGCGATCTACCCCAAGGCCGTCATCCAGGACAACGTGGTCAACTACGACGTGGTCATCGGCGTCACTGGCGACTACGAAGGGCTCCTTCGCCCGGAGATGACCACGAATCTCACGATCGTCCTGGACACGCGGCGGGGCGTGCGAGCCATCCGGGCCCAGGCCATCCGCCGCGAGCGGGGCAGAAACGTCGTCTACGTGCTGGCCGATTCGGGTCCCCGGCAGCGCGAGGTGAAGGTCGGGTGGCGGGACGGGCAGTGGGTGGAGATCGTCGACGGCCTGGCCGAGGGCCAGACCGTCCTGCTGGAACCGCCGACGGCAGCGGCCGGACAGTCAGAGGAGCGGCCATGATCGAACTCGACGACATCACGAGGACCTACGGGGACGGTGCGGTGACGACCCCCGTGCTCGAGGGCATCTCGTTCCGCGTCGAGCAGGGCGAGTACGCGGCCATCATGGGCACGTCGGGGACGGGCAAGAGCACGCTGATGAACCTCCTCGGCCTGCTGGACCGCCCAAGCGGCGGGCGGTACCTGCTGGGCGGCACGGACGTGACCGAGCTGGACGACGCGGCCCTGTCCCACCTTCGCAACAAGAAGATCGGCTTCGTCTTTCAGCAGTTCCATCTGCTGGAGCGCACCAGCGCCAAGAAGAACGTCCTGCTGCCCCTGATCTACGCCGAGCGGTACCCTCCCGACGCCGATCGGCTGGCCGAGCAAGCCCTGGTCACCGTCGGCCTGGCCGATCGGGTGAACTACCGCCCGAACGAGTTGTCGGGCGGCCAACAGCAGCGTGTGGCGATCGCCCGGGCGCTCGTCAACGATCCGGAGCTGATTCTCGCCGACGAGCCGACCGGCAACCTCGACCGCCGCAGCGGCCTGGAAGTGCTGGGCGTCTTCAAGCGCCTGCACGCCGAGGGCAGGACGATCCTGGTGGTGACGCACGACCAGGCCGTCGCCGAGCATGCCGACCGGATCATCGTCCTGAAAGACGGTCGCGTCGCCGAAGACCGCCGCGTGGATCACCCTCGGAACGTCGAGGCCGAACTGGCCGAGCTGAAGCAGCAGGAGGCCCGGGCATGAGACCGCTACGAATCGCGGGCGTCGGCATCGAGGCATTGGCGGCCCACAAGCTCCGCACGTTCCTGATGACGGCCGGCACGCTCGTCGGTGTGGCCGCCCTGACGGTCGTCATGGCCATGGGAGAGGGCACGCGGCGCAAGATCATGAAGCGCATCCAGAACTTCGGGCCGGACGCCATCATGATTCCTGCGGGGGGCGGCAAGCGGCCCGGCCCCGACATGTCCACGACGACCCTGACGCTCCAGGACGCCGACGCCATTCGTCGGGACGTGCCCGGCCTGCGGATCGTCTCGCCCATGGCCTGGAGCTTCCAGATGAGCGTGAAGCGGGACGACCGCCACTACCAGGCCATCGTCTGGGGCGTCGAGCCGGGCTGGCACGATGCATGGCGCTGGTACACGGTCACGGGGGAGGGGATCTCCGCCGCCGACCTGGCTACCAAGGCCCCCGTGTGCGTTCTCGGACAGACGGTCAAGCGCGAGCTGTTCGGCGAGGAGTACGCCATCGGGCAGCATATTTACATCAACCGCGTCCGGCTGCGGGTCGCGGGCGTCCTCGGCGAACGCGGAGCCAGCCCCATGGGCGGCGACTTCGACAACCGCGTGATCCTGCCGTTGACCACCGCCATGCGGCGGGTGATGAACGTCGACCATCTGGGAGCGATCCGGGTGATCACCGACGATCCTGCCCGGCTGGACGAACAGGCGGAGGCGATCGGCCGGCTGCTCCGCAAGCGCCACCACATCGAGCCGCCGGAAGAGGACGATTTCCGCGTCATCACCGCCGAGATCATCGCCCGGTTCGCTACGGGCTCGTCGCGCACGCTGTCGATCCTCCTGGCCGTGCTGGCCGGGTTGAGCCTGGTGGTCGGCGGCGTGGTGCTGATGAACATCCTGCTGATCTCCGTGAAGGAACGGACGAAGGAGATCGGCCTGCGCCGGGCCGTCGGGGCCAGCCGGCGCGACGTGTTCACGCAGTTCCTGGCCGAGTCCCTGAGCGTGACGCTGCTGGGGATGGCCGCCGGACTGCTCGTCGGCTGCGGCCTCTGTGGGGCGCTGCCGCGCTTCTCCCGGGTGCCGATAGCAATCTCCTGGGAGCCGATCGCGCTGGCCGCGGCGGCGGCGGTGGCCGTGGGGACCTTCTTCGGCATCCAACCCGCCCGCCGGGCGGCTCGGCTTGATCCGGTCGAGGCGCTTCGATGAGGCTGTCCCGGAATCTGCTGCTGTCCTGCGAACTCCTTACCAGCCACCGGCTGCGCACGGCGCTCAGCGTTCTTGGTGTGGTCATCGGTGTCGGTGCGGTCGTTCTCACCGTCTCCGCGGGGCGGGGCGCGGAGCGCGACATCATCGAGGCCGTGCGGCAGATGGGAACCGATCTCATCGTCGTCAACGCCGGCCAGACACGCATTATCGCCGGACGTCAGCGTCAGATGGCCACGGTGACCACGCTGGTGCCCGAAGACGCCGAAGCCATCGCCGGCGCATGCCCGGCCGTGGCGCGAGCGGCTGCCGCCGCGGAGAAAAAGGTGGCTGTGCGATGGGAATCGCAAACCGCGGGCACGAAGGTGCTCGGCGTCGAGGCCGAAGCCTTCGCCGTCCGCAACGTGCGGACCGCCGCCGGGCGATTCTTCGACGAGCGGGAGGCCCGGGGCCGACGGCGGGTGGCCGTCCTCGGGCCGACCGCAGCCGAGAACCTGTTCGGGGCAAGCAATCCGGTCGGCCTCCGCATTCGGATCAACCGCGTGCCGTTCGAGGTCATTGGCGTCACGGCGCGCAAAGGCGTGGACGCCGGCGGCGTCGATCAGGACGACCTGGTCTACGTGCCCCTGCCCACGGCGATGCGCCGGCTGCTGAACGTGGACCACATCAACACGATCTTCGTGCAGGCCCGAAACTCCGGCCTGTTGACCCGCGCCGAGGGCGAGATCCGCCGGCTCCTTCGCAAGCGACACCGGCTGAAGGGCAAGCCGGACGACTTCACTATTCGCAACCAGGCGACCTTGCTGGCGACCGAGAGAGCGGCCGCCGAGTCGCTGACGCTGCTGATCGGCGGCGTCGCCGGCATCTCGCTGCTCGTCGGCGGCGTGGGCATCCTCGCGGTGATGCTCATGTCCGTACGCGAGCGGACACACGAGGTCGGCCTGCGCCGGGCCGTGGGGGCTACCCGGGCGGACATCCGCACGCAGTTCCTCGTCGAGTCAGGCCTGCTCTCCGGCGTGGGGGGGCTGGTCGGCGTCGCACTTGGCGTGGCGGCCGCACTGATCGTGGCGCAAATGGGCTACTGGAGCGTGCTCATCCCCTGGCCCGCCGCGGCGCTGGCGATGGGCCTGTCCGTTGGCCTCGGCATCCTGTTCGGCTCGTACCCCGCCCATCGCGCCGCCGACCTCGACCCCATCACCGCCCTGCGGGCGGAGTGACCCCCGCGGACCGGGAGAACGCCGATGTCTCGATCGCGACAGATCGTCCGCCCCCCGTTGCTCGGGTCCGCCGCCGCAGGCATTGCGGCGATCGCCCTGGCCGGGATCGCACTTGCCGCGCCGGCGATTGCAGGCGCGGGGCAGACGCCCAAACGGCACGGGCGTCGCGCCGTGGCGAAGGAGCATCCTCGCCTGTTCGGCTCGCGGCAGCGGCTTCGGCGTCTGGCGGAGCAGCGCGGCGAGGCGTACCGGCGGGTTGTGCGCGTCGCCCGGCAGCAGAAGGCGGACGATCACTCGAAGCTCGTTTCGATGGCGCTGGTCTGCGCGATCGAGGGGGACGAGGCGTTGGGCCGGCGGGCCGTGGCGAGGGTCATGGTGGCCATTGGCGGGCCGATCCCCAAGGGCCACACGCCCTTTGCTCATACGCTGGCGCGCTGCGCGATCGTCTACGACCTCTGCGACGCCTCCTGGACGCCGCCGCAGCGCGCCCGGTTCCACGAGTTCATAAACCGCGTGGTGGGCGCGAACGTGCGGTCCGAGACGCATGTCTTTCACAACGGCTGGTACGGCTACAAGAACTGGGGGATCGGCCTAGCCTGCTACGCGACGTATCACGAGAACCCCCGCGCCGCGGCGATCCTCGAGTCGCTCGAGAACGAGTTCCGCTCGCGGGCCGCGCCGGCGCTGGAGCTGGCCGGCCGCGGCGGCGGCTGGGCAGAGGGGTACTACATTCACTACTGGCTGTACGAGTGGCTGCTGTTCTGCGAGGTCGCGCGGCTGTGCGACGGAACCGACTACTACGCGATGGCGGGGGGCTTTTTCCGCAGCCGTGCGGTCGCAAGCATGTTTGAGATGTACCCGGGCCTCAGCACATACGGCTCGCGGAGGCCCGTGCCGATGGGCGACGGCGGGGGGCGGCGTTTCGGCGGCGACCGCGACAAGGCCCTGTCCGCCCGGCGGATCCTGGTCAGCCACTACCGCGACGACCCGGCCCATCAGGCCGTCCACGCCTACAACGAAACCACGCCGCGCTCGTCGGTGGGCGTGTATGCCTACAAGGACTTCCTGTG
>Ga0180437_10010343_pt1 | contig 11395 bp, 13 predicted proteins | sample SS_ome_4_FD_132410 | JGI IMG/M metagenome (GOLD analysis project Ga0180437, IMG submission 132410) | Hypersaline lake sediment archaeal communities from the Salton Sea, California, USA - SS_3_D_1 metaG | ecosystem: Environmental > Aquatic > Non-marine Saline and Alkaline > Hypersaline >... | reverse complement strand
GATTACACCACTGTTTGTTGAAATCAACGAGGGTATCAAAGAGAGTGTTCCACTCCTTATCTTCTCGGCAGACGTAGACAAAACGCCACGGCTGTTTGTTGTATGATGAAGGCGCCCATCGCGCAGCTTCAAAAAGAGACATTCGCTCTTCTTCTGATAACCTTTCCTCGCTAAACGCTCTATAAGAGATGCGGTACAAAAAGAGGGACTCTATAGGAAAGTCACTTTTTCGATTCAGAAATGTTGTCACGCAAAGCCCCCTTTCTCTCTTTTTAAGTCAGTACCCGCTCTAAGATAGCGTCAACGGTAAACCCGTATTCCCTTGCGATTATGCAAGGAGGTGCTGATGTTCCAAATCCTTCGACACTTATGGCAATACCATCTGCGCCAATATATTTATGCCAGCCCTGTTCAGAGCCTGCCTCAATAGAGACTTTTTTACCGCTATCTGCGCCAAAGAGCTCTCTTTTGTAGCTTTCTGGTTGTTGTTCAAAAAGCTCCCAGCAGGGCATGGAGATAACCCGTACAGACTTTCCAACCTGCTCGAGCGCGATAGCTACGTCCATGGTAAGGGGAAGTTCGGAACCTGTGCCAATAAGGGTAAAGTCTGCAGGTCTTTTCTCTTTATGGATGATATAGGCCCCTCGCCCTAGCCCGTCCTCGAAGGACCTCTCTGTTTCGGGAAGATCCCAGATATTTTGTCTTGATAGAACAAGAGCTGTTGGTCCTTGATAGGATAGCGCTGCAAGCCAAGCCATTTTTACCTCGTGTGTGCCAGAGGGGCGAATGACCCGAAGGTTGGGGATGGCGCGAAGAGCGGCGAGATGCTCTACTGGCTGATGTGTTGGCCCATCTTCACCGAGGAAGATCGAGTCGTGGGTAAATTGGTAGATGATTTGCTCTTTCATAAGAGATGCGAGCCGTATGGCATTTCGCATGTAATCCGAAAAGGTCAAAAATGTGCCAATGACAGGTAGGATCATCCGTGTTTGTCTCATCCCTGTGGCCATAGCTCCCATGGCAAATTCACGAACACCGAACTTGATATTGCGACCGTTTTTCTGCTCTTTTGAAACGACAGGGTACTGTTGTACACTTGTAAGGTCAGAACACGACAGATCTGCCGAACCACAATAGAGCTGGGGTAAAAGATCTGCGAGGTGACTAAGTATCATATGAGAGGCTTTTCTTCCTGATATGGACTGAGAAAGGGTAAGATCTGAAAGGGATCCTTCAAGCGCTTCAGGAATTTCGTTGTGAAGCATAGCGTCGAACTCTTCCCTCTTTTCAGGAAAGCTTCTCGACCAGTTTTCGAACATATTGATCCAATCGTTTTCAAGCTGTGCATCTCGCTCTAATTTTTCCTGAAAGTAGGACCGAACCGCTTTGGGGACATAAAACTCTTCTTCTGGAACCCCAAGATCCTTTTTGGCCTGCTTAATTTCTTCATCACCGAGAGGGGCCCCATGGCACTTATGGGAGCCCGCTTTTGACGGAGCTCCCTTTCCAATGGTGGTTTTAGTAATGATAAGAAGTGGTTTTTTTTGGTTGCAAAGGGCCTTTTGACAGACCTCGTCTAGCTGGTTGATATCGTGGCCGTTTACTTCAACAACATCCCATCCATAAGAAAGGTATCTCATTTTTGTGTCTTCTGAACAGCTTTCATTGAGGGGACCATCTAAGGAGATATCGTTTGCGTCATAGAAGACAACGAGGTTATTGAGGCCAAGGTGGCCGGCAAATGATGAGGCCTCAGAAGTGATTCCTTCCATGATACAGCCGTCGCCAGCGACAACGTATACCTTAGAGGTAATGAGGGGAAAATCTGGGGTATTAAAGCGACTTGCAAGGAGCTGTAAGCCTAAAGCGGTACCGACACCATTGGCTAACCCTTGTCCTAGCGGTCCTGTTGTGGTCTCAACACCTGGAGTTTCGTGGGACTCTGGGTGTCCTGGTGTTTTAGAGTGGAGTTGGCGAAAGTTTTTGATCTCTTCAAGGGAGAGGTCAAACCCTGAAAGATGCAAGCATGAATAGAGCCACATAGATCCATGACCTGCAGAAAGAATAACTCGATCTCTATTAATCCAATTGGGTGAGTGAGGGTTGTGACGAAGGAGGTGGCCATAGAGAAAGGCTCCGAGTTCTGCGCATCCCAATGGCATGCCAGGATGGCCCGAGTTTGCTTTTTGAACGGCATCCATAGCCAGTACACGAATGGTATTGGCCATTTTTACGAGGAGGCTTTTACACTCTTCTTCAACGGGGGGAGCAAGATCAGTAGACATAAATATATCCTTAAAAATCGGTGAAATGACAGTTATTACGTTCACAAGTGTAGCGCCAAGAGCACAAAACTGAACAGGATCTATTGACGGTTTTTTCACAAAGTTCTCTTTTCGAACCTGTGTCAAAAAAGTTGTTGACACAATGGGTTGTCTTGATAAACCATTTGTAGATGTTTTGAGACGGTAAAAGCCTGCGTGGGTAAAAATTTTTCTAATCGATTTGTTTTTGGGGGTAGTATTGTATGAGTAACGCAATTGTTCTTTCAGGAATTGGCGCTGGCCTTATCGCTTTGAACTATCGGGAGGAGATTAAAAATGGGGTTATAACCCCTGTGATTTCTCAGTGGAACCTGCTTTCTCTTTTAAAAATTCCTCGGGGGCTCTGTTTTGCCGTTCAAGTCTCCCACATGGCGGCTTTTATGGGTAGATCGATCTGTCATCTTCGTAGACAGATCGACCATCCCATTCTTTCTCTAGGTGGTGTTGTTGTCAATGAGGTGTTGGGGAAAAAGGGCGTTGTGCACATGACAGCTCGAGTTGTAACGATTGCCCGAATTGTACTAGAGACAGTAACAATTACATCTGAACTTGGTGCTGATGCAAGTCGTGTAAAATATGCGTCTTTTTTTATAGCTGCTTCAACCTCTGCCTATCTTTCGTGTGTTGAAAGAGAAAAAGAGATAACAACCCCTTGGATTATTCAGCGACTCTCTCAATTTTCTGATCGCCTTGGGACAGTTGCAAAAAAGGTTATGCGACTCAATCTGTTATTTTTTGAGCTCTATGATACGATCAATCCCGGCCCTCATACGGAAACAGCTTTAGTTGAGAACCTTTTTATCGAAATGAGGCAGATTTCTCTTTTAGTTGCCAATAAAGATCAAAAAGTGACAGATTTTGTGACACAGAATAGGGCTCTCATCGATACCGTCTTTTCTGCTATACATCTGCCCTGGAGGGCTGAAGGGGTGGTCTCCTTATTAGAGCGCGTAGAGCAAAAAATGGGCCCTCTGAAAAAGGTAGCAGAAAGCATTCAAGATGGTGTCAAAGGTGTCCTTAGAGACCTTTCTGCGCAGTTTGTGTATGATGAAATAGGAGAGGATAACAGATATGAGATTGATCTTGGTGCGCCACGCTCAGCAGACTCCGGGTGATTTTAGCTTTTCTGCAGAACTTACTGATCAGGGAAGGTTAGATCTGGCAAAGACGATTTCTCATCTAGATCAAAAAAACACTTCCCCTGATGTTGTCTACACGTCTCCTCTTAAAAGGGCGGTTGAAAGCGCCGAGATGATCGCCTCCCATTTTAGTGCCTCTCTCTTAGTAGAAGAAGCGCTTGGGGATTATTTTGATCCCAATGTGCTCATACAAATTCTTCAAGAAGCTCAAGAAAAAACGGTCTGCTTTGTCGGTCACGCCCCCTCCCTTCCCGATTTTGCACGAAGGCTTTGTCCTGAGGCTTCCTCCATCTCTCGAGGATGTGCTCTCGTCCTCGATGTCACAATCACCGATACGGAGATAGAGGGTATGTATAATACTCTTGTAACTCCCGAGGGATAGTATAATATTGAATGCTAGTCGATATTGAATACAATGGTTTCAAAATAATTTATATTTGTGATACAATATTTTATCTTAATTAATAATTGTTTCTAAAGAGGTGAATATATGCTGATGTCCTGTCTTCCAGAAAAAGTACAGAGCTGTCTTTGTTTGTGCAATCGTATGAATCAAACGATCCATAACGTGATGGATCCTTTCGTGCAAAAGGCTCAAGAGAAGGCTGGTTCTTTTTGGCAGAAACACGGGGACTGCGTCAGATTTGTTACGGCCTCAATTGCCGGTTCTCTATTGGCTGGCGCTACTATTGTAAGTGGCGTTGCTATCTCTCTCTTGGCTACTGCTGCTATTGCTTCAGCCTGTCCTGTTGCGGCCGCTGTTTTTCTCGGTGTTGTTGTAACGCTTGGGGCGAGCTTAGCATGTACTTCTCGGGTTTGCGATCTTGTTGAAAGGTGTATGAGTAAGGGGTAAGCACCTCAGAGAAATCTATGACTTTTTTAGTTGATAAAGCAACAAGCGCGTACCACGAAATGAATCAGAAGCTTCATAGCGTGGTAGATCCTTTTTGGCAAAAGCACGGGGGAGACGTAAAATGTGCCTCTGCCGTCATTTTTGGCACTGCCGCTGTTATAGGAGCTGTTGCTCTTGCTATATTGGGCCTTTGTGCGCTAGGGGCATCTGCTCCTGCTGCGGTACCTGCTGTTTTTGGGCTCCTTTTTTTGGGAGCCACTTTAGTGCCGTTTGGTATATGTTTGAAGAGTGCTGCGGAACGTTCTAATATAGTGAGCCTTTCATAGAAAGGCTATTTACGTGGGAGAAAAGGTTATGTGTTGTTTTGGAAAAGTAGGCGGTATTCTTCAAAGCGCGCGCAGAGGATTTGATAGCCTGGCCGAGGCTGCCGTAAGAGAAGCTGGGGGAAGTCGTATTAGAGCAGCCGCTGGTGTTACTGCTTCGGTTCTCATTATTGCGGCTGGAGTAAGCTCGTGTGCTTTTCTTGCGCTTGGTATTACAGCTCCCTTTGCTGCAATTACTGTCCTTGGTCTTGTTTCTGCAGCCGCTATTATTGCGCTTACAGCGTATACGTATACGCCGGTTGGTGATGGTCTTGAGTAGAGGGAGGGTAGTCTCTCTTCGCTAATTGTGGTACTTTAGGAATGGAAGGTATTGCTCTATTCTTTCTGTTTTAATTTATTAAGGAAAATAAACATGGTTTCTATATCTGCTAAAATTGCTGAATTGAAAGGAATGGCTCGGCAAGGAATGGTTGAGCTTTCTCATCGACTCAATAACACTGAAAATCTTGTTAAGGTTGGTAAGCCGTTGGCCGTTGCCATTATGGTTGGTGGTGTTGCAATCGGTATTTTTGGAATTGCGAGCTTTGCAACCGGTGGATTTGCCGCAGTTGTTGGCGCAGCTGCTATTCTCACCGCCCTTCCCGCATGTTATCTTGGATATAACGTGCATACGGTTTTGACAAATCTTCAGAAAACAGGCAGCAAGACGTTAGTTTTTGCCAATCAGCTTCTTCAAGGAACAGAATTGGCCAGAGAACCGCTCAAGCAGTCGTTAGCAAAGGGCACGTTTTTCTTCGACTGGGCTGTGAGTAGATTTGTGGACGACATCGCTTGAGGTCAGCAGTAAGACCTACTGCTCTTCCTCCCCCGTTTTCTCCCACGGAGCGGGGGTCGGAAAGTATGATGCGAAAAAGTTTGTCAGAAGTTCTTTAGATTCAGGGCTCTCTATTTCCGGGGTATCTTCGATACAGAAAAAGCAGGGCCGCCTCTCTATAAGATCTTGAATTTTTTGTGTATCGTGGGCGAGGTCCTTTCCAAAATGGATCGTTTTGTGGTCTATCGACGCTTTTTCCGCATCTCCTTGATACATAGCAAGATAGGGAATGATCCCATTTGTGATTGTGAAGTCTTCAAGAGAGCGGAATTTATGGGATGAGACCGATGCGAAAACCTTGTAAAACTGTTTTTCAATTCGGCAGACAACGCTTTTCCTTGCCGGATACGGTGTATGGGCATGGTTGTGCCTTTTCTCTTTTCCAATAACTTTGTTGAGTAGTTGAACGGTATTTTTAGAGGCAGATGCAAAACCATCGTCGTCTGGTTTCGGCTTACTCTTGGGCATTTTCACTTTTGAAAGAAAGACCTTCATTTTTCCACTCTCTGTGAAAAAATCGGTAAATGAGACAGCTCTTCCTAAGAAAAAGTCATCATTGAAATAGACGTAGTGCTCTTGTAGGCCTGGAATACGGTGGAGGTGGCACTCGATAGCCATTGAGTTAAACGTGGGAAGATGGCTTTTGTCTGGAAAAATCTCTCTGTGATCGACAAATGTGATTTTAGGGTCTTCTTGTATCCAGCTTGGTTTTTGGTTGAACGTGACAATGTAGATATGACGAACCCACGGGGCAAATTGATGGATTGATCGAAGTGAGTATTTGAGCTCCTCTCGACACCTAAATCGCCTTGCTTGGGTAGCATCTGCACTTCTCGTCTGAACTCCAAGCTCTTTTTCGGCTTCTCGGGCCTTTATATTCTGCCAAGCAGGGTCTTCTCCATCAACCCACGTGTATACAATATCCACAGGCTCATGGGAAAAGAGGAGGATGGGAATGAGCAAAATGGTTCTAAAGGAGGCTTTCAGCATGATGATGGACCTTCTAAACTAGATATAGAACTGTTGTATTGGATGTTGAGAATTTCTTTCAAGTGGCTTAGTGGACGTGTTTTCTGTATGCCTTTAATCGATCGACCTTCTGTAGGGCCTGCATTATATGAACGCCTAATCGAATATGTCCTGCCATATAGCTTTCGAAGATATTCTCACTATTTTCTTTTGTTTTTGCGCCTCGTGGGGTGAGCGGTAGGTCGGAGATTAGCAGGAGGGCCCCGAGGGGAAACCTATGGCTATAGCTTGCTGTAAAGAGAGTCGCACATTCCATTTCAACAGCCTGTGGTCGTGTTGCCTTCAGCTTTTCCCGAAAGTCGGTGTTAAATTCCCAAAACCGTTTATTCGTCGTATGGGTTATGCCTATGTGATGAGGAATGTTTTCCTGCTTAAGGACCGCTGAAACTTCTTTTTGGACAGTGAAATTGGCCAGTGCAGGAACTTCTGGTGGAAAATAGAAATCAGAGGTTCCATCACCTCGAATGCTTGCTACTGGAACAAAGTATTCGCCAATTGTATAGTCGTTGCGAAGGCCGCCACACATACCAAGAAGAAGGGTGGCATAGACAGGAAGAAACGAGCATAGGTCGACCACAAGTGCAGCAGCGGGAGAGCCGATTTTAAAGTCGAGAATAGAGATGCCGAGTTTTGGGGCATGGGCTACTTTGAACATTGCGCCTTCATAGCTTGTTATATCTTCATACGTGTCGGCAAAAAAATCGACATAGTGGGGAAAATTTGTAAGCAGAAGATAGGATTGAAACTCCCCGATGGGAGAGCCAGAATACCTCTCTAAGGTGTCATATGCAACTTGCTTTTGGTGCTCAATATCATCTTGAGATGCTTCTGGGGAAAAGCCTTTCAGATCATTTTCTTCTTGCATAGGTTCTCTTTTTTGTGCGTTAACTTCGAAGTACCGCTAAAATGTGGTCACAGTGAGCCTTTCCACATGTGCATCCAATAGGGTCACCTAAAAAGACGCGATATTCTTCTTTAGGATCAAGCTTATTGGTGACTTTGTAGAGTTTTTCGTCGATATTTTCTACATTCCATTGAGAAAACTCGAGCTCTGTCTCTTCAACAGTCTCATCTGAGGAAAGAAGGTCCGACTCCTGATGGGGCTCTTCTTGTCGTAGAATTCTATTGATTTGACAGTACATGCAGTTACATCCAGGTTCTGCTTCTGGCATCTCTAAAATGTCTTCTCTAGGGATGACCTCGAGAAGAAGCTGGACTTTCTTGACTATTTCTTCGGGAAGGTCTGGAAGTTCCGCGTTGGTAGGATCGTGTTCGAGGACCTTTCCGATAGAGGGGACAGAACTGTCTCCAAGTTTTGAAAAAAGGCCAAAAATATCTTTAATTCCTGATCTCATGCCGCTTGCAAGTGCGGAGATGTCCTCTTTTTCTGTTTCAAGGCTCTCTGAGACTTGGGCATGGGTTGCGAAGATGGTATTAATCGTTTCTTCAGAAAGGTCTGGAATAGAGCAGACAGAACCATCATGTAAAGAGACTAGTAAGGCCCCTTCTTCTACCCGTAATGCGGTAACGTTTTCCCATCGTGTCGATAAATGGGGAGGGATTGATAGAATCTTCGGTGTAATTTTCATCGTGATACATGTCGGCGGGACAACTCAGGCTGCTAAAGCTCTTTCGAGGGCGCGCCGCTCCTGTTATATTGTCGCAAATTCCATAAGGTACCTATATGCTCGTCCTATTGTCAAGCAACGTGTCGGATTTGTTACCTCAATAGATCGAGAGTTTTTGACATTTTTAGCCCTTTCGCGGCATAGAAAGAGCTACAGATAGGGAGGTATAATGGAACATTCAAAGGAAAAAGTCTTTGTTTTAGATACAAATGTACTGGTCCATGATCCAGAGGCCATTTATGAGTTTCCGCGTCACGAGGTGATAATTCCCTTTACAGTTTTAGAAGAGCTCGACAACCTCAAGCGGGCACCAGGAGAACTTGGAAAAAGTGCTCGTGGTGCTATACGAACCCTTTGTGAGACAGCGGTAGTTGGAAAGGGCGACTTAAACGAAGGGCTGGAGCTACAAAACGGGACTACACTCAAAATTGCTACCGAAATAAAGGGAACCTACGACGGCCTTTTAGACCCCCAAATCAACGACAATAAAATAATACTCGCCGCCTTAGATAGGGTTGAAAAGCACCATGTCGTGTTTGTTTCAAAAGATTTTGCTGTACGACTCAAGGCTGAGGCCATTGGGTTAGAGACAAAAGATTATGAGAAACTCAAGGTTTCATATGAAGAGTTGAAGGGGGGCTGTCGGAGCATAGTGCTTGAAAAACCCCTGATAGATCTCTTTTTTAAGGAGGGAAGGCTTGCTGTTGAAGGGGGTGATGCAACACCCAACGAATATGTAGAGCTTACCGATGGTCAGCAGACACAAATTATGGCGCGTTTTGATGGAAAGGCGAATCTCTTTCGAAAGGTTGTCCCGTCGACGCTCATGTGGGGGATAAAACCGCGCAATCTTGAGCAGATCTGTGCTGCTGATGCCCTTCTTCGAGATGATATCAACCTCGTTACTTTGGTGGGGCCTGCAGGAACCGGGAAGACCTTACTAGCTCTGGCAGCAGGTCTTCGAAAGGTATTTGATGAGGGAGAATACCGAAAGATTTTGGTCTCTCGGCCTATTGTTCCTTTGGGGAGGGATATCGGCTTTTTGCCTGGAACAAAAGAGGAAAAACTCTCCCACTGGATGCAGCCAATTTTTGATAACCTGGAACTGTTATGTGCAAGTCATGGTGATGATCCAGACGATACGCTTAGTTGGGTATTGGATAATAAAAAAATAGAGCTCGAAGCGGTTACCTATATTCGGGGTAGATCGCTTCCTAAGATGTTTTTTATTATTGATGAGGCACAAAATCTCACCCCTCACGAGGTAAAGACGATTATCTCACGAGCTGGGGAGGGAACCAAGGTTATCCTTGCAGGAGATCCTACACAGATAGACAATCCATATCTTAATAAGGACTCCAATGGCCTTACCTATGCGTTCTCTAAATTTAAAGATCATCCAATCTCAGCTTCTGTCTTTCTCGATAAGACGGAGCGCTCCGAGCTGGCCTCTTTAGCTGCTGAGCTGTTATAAACCCCCGGGTTGCTACCAACCTTTTTGATTGGTTGTTAAGAAGGCTCGTACTCGCTGTTCCAACACGAGATATACAGACCAGACGCGAGAATCTCGGCAAGCAGAGAGGATATAGGGTGTATCCTCTTTCTGTAACCTTGGATCGAAGTAAGAGGGATTTTTATTGTGAACGGGGTATCAACACATCCTCCAACTGAGTAAGGCTGAAAGATAACAATTAAGTAATGACTGTCCATTACGAACGTATCAATATCATCATATGTTAGTGTTGTTCTGAGGGGAGGGTCTCCAGAAAAATAGGACAGGGAGTTATTTTTGAGGCCATTTTCGCAGACCTTTCTTAAGGTCTCTTTTTGATCCTGTGTGTGGAAAAGTTCGCTTAATTGAAGCTCTTTCCAATGATCAGCAGTTTTGTAAAACGTTTTTCCCTCATATTGTTTTTTACCATGAGGTAAGCGGTCGTGTACTGTTAATTCAGCGAAGAGACTAATCACATTTTTGGAGAAGAGAATCGTTCGAAGGCTGTAGTTAAAGTCAAAGGGGGCTTCTTCAATGTTGTTTGAAAAGACCTCTTTTAAGAATTCTTCTTTGAGTTTTGATAGATCGTTTATTGTGTTTGGTCTGATGTTTTTTTGTTGACAGCCCATTAATAGAATTACTATCAGATAACACCAAAATGGTTTTCCCATCATTTTTTTCCTATGTAATCAGTAAAAATGGCTGAGATCCCCTTTTGGGGCGTAGATAGCTAGTTCCATTTTTTAGGTGAACAATAACAACATGGAGCTTACCCTCGTTAGCTAAAGCTAGAGCTTCTTTTTTGTCTAACCAGATGTTTCCTTGAGGTTTTCGGACAGAATATTCAAAGATAGTTCCATTTTTCTTATGAACTCCTGAGATAATCCATTTTTCAATGAAATCTTCTTTCCCTACAGTCCATCCTTCGACGAATTCAATCGCCTGAAAAAAGTTCTCAAACTCTTTGGTATTGAGGGAATTAATTGTCCTTTCTGGATCAAGTCCTGTTTTAGCCACAACAATATCGATATAGTTTCTTTTGTTCGGTTCGTAGTAAGCCAAAGCAGCACATAACGTCTTGGAAGAGTACACAGATCCAAGAAGCATCACAATGAGCGCTTCTCTTCCTGTTTCTTTGTCAGGATAGACGGCATATTCATCCTTCTCATCTCCAGCAAAGCCAATAGCTCTTCTCTTTTTACTCATACTGTAGTGGCTTTTGTGGAGATTACCTGGGTTGTTGCATCTCCATGCCCGAGTTCCTCCACTACGAATTATCATATTGCCGTTTTCGTCAAAGTATTGAACCGTGAACATAGTTTTTGGGTCTCCAACATTTGCTGGGCCTGTTCGTGCTTTTACAAATACCATATGTCTACAGCCTAATAAAGTGGTGATGGTAAAAACCCAAGTTGTGCCCTATTCCTCTCATGGGATGGCTGCAAGGAACGGTCTACTTCGTGTTGCTCCTTTAGCAAGGGAGGCAACCCTTACCCTCGTCGCAACATTCGCATCTCGCCCCCTTTGCTCATCCTCTGAAACGGAATAGGGCGCAACTTGGGTTAAAAACTCTAGTCCTAATGGTGCCAATATTTTTGTTGAGTGTCAAGGAGGGAGCACGTCCTGAAGATGTGCGCGAAAAGATGATGGAGGTGGAGAGAATCGAACTCTCGTCCCTAGATAACCCAATCTCAGCTTCCGTCTTTCTCGATAAGACGGAGCGTTCTCAGCTG
>Ga0180437_10010342_pt1 | contig 11396 bp, 9 predicted proteins | sample SS_ome_4_FD_132410 | JGI IMG/M metagenome (GOLD analysis project Ga0180437, IMG submission 132410) | Hypersaline lake sediment archaeal communities from the Salton Sea, California, USA - SS_3_D_1 metaG | ecosystem: Environmental > Aquatic > Non-marine Saline and Alkaline > Hypersaline > Sediment... | reverse complement strand
TGTAATCGTTTCACCTTTGACCTTTGACCTGGGTGGGGCGGCTGATTCTCGCGGCTTCGTTCCGTACCCCCAAGAGCCAATGAGGAGGCGTGGACTAGATGTCGAGGTTTTGTACCTGCAGGGCATTCTCGGATATGAACTGCCTCCTGGGCTCTACGTCATCACCCATGAGGGTACTGAATATCCGCTCCGCTTCTGCTGCATCGGCGATCGTGACCTGAAGGAGCGTGCGGGTTTCCGGGTTCATCGTGGTCTCCCACAGCTGTCCGGGATTCATTTCTCCCAGCCCCTTGTAGCGTTGGATCCCCAGGCCTTTGCGCCCCAGCTTGAGAACGTGCTCCTTGAGCTGGAAGAGACCTGCCACCTCGGTCTCTTCCTCTGCCTGCGCCAGGACAAAGGGTGGATTTCCAATGCCATCGAATTCCCTCGCAATCCTCATCAGCTCCTGAAAGGCCGGCGCGCCAACGAGCTCCCCGTCGAGGACCGTCTCCCATCTCGACCCGTTCTTCACCGAAAGGTACCGGACCCGGTAGCAGTTGTTCTCCGGATCCCCCTCGATGAAGTACTCCTCCTGCTCTGCGGATATGCCTTCCTTCTGCTTTGCCTCCCAGAAATCCCTGACCGTTCTCTCCAGCTCTTCCCTGTCTTGGAGCATGACCTCCGAAAACCCTGTTTCCAAAAGGAAATCTCTTAACAGTTCGGTGTCCAGCATACCGGGGCGAAGCTTTGACAGAAGCTCGTCAAATCGAATGATCTTGGTCACGATCTTCATCAGTTGAGCATCCTTGACCTCTTTCCCCTCCTTCATCAGAACCTTCGTGCCCTTGACGCCCCTCTCGAGGAGGTACTCCATGAACTCGGCATCATCCTTGATATATCTTGACTTCTTCTTCGCGTCCTTCAGCAGGTACAGGGGTGGCTGTGCAATGTAGAGAAAGCCCCTGTCGACCAATTCACGATAGTGCCGATAGAAAAACGTGAGCAAAAGGGTTCGAATATGGGCGCCGTCCACATCCGCATCCGTCATGATGATGATCTTGTGATACCGAAGATTCTCGATCCGGAAATCATCCTCCCCGATTCCGCTCCCGAGGGCTGTGATCATGTAGCCGATTTCCTGATTCTGGAGCATCTTGTCTATCCGGGCCTTCTCCACATTCAGGATCTTCCCCTTCAGTGGCAGAATTGCCTGATGTTTCCGGTCCCTCCCCTGTTTGGCGGATCCTCCTAAGGAATCGCCCTCCACCAAGAAGATCTCGCTGTGCTGCGGGTCTTTCTCCTGACAATCCGCGAGCTTGCCCGGAAGGGAGCTCACTTCCAGTGCGCTCTTCCGCCGGGTGAGTTCCTTCGCCTTCCTCGCAGCCTCTCTCGCCCTGGCGGCCTCGTGGACCTTCTCGACGATCTTACGGCCCGTGGACGGATTCTCTTCCAGGAATGTGCTCAACCCCTCGTTTACGAAGTTCTCGACGATTCCCTTGACATTGCTGTTGCCCAATCTCGTCTTGGTCTGGCCCTCGAACTGAGGGTCCCTTACCTTCACACTCACGACAGCCGTCAGGCCTTCACGGATATCCTCTCCACTCAGCGAAGACTTGGCGTTCTTTTTGAACAGGTTGTTCGAGACCGCGTAATAGTTGATCGTGCGGGTCAATGCGGCTCGGAAACCGGACAGATGGGTTCCCCCCTCTCGGGTGTTGATGTTGTTGACGTACGAAAAGAGTGTCTCGGTGTACCCATCGTTGTATTGAACAGCGATGTCGATCTCCGCTTGTTCACGGTTACCCTGGAGATGGATGATCTTCTTGTGAAGAGGCTTCTTGCTCTCGTTCAAGAAGTTGATGAAGGATACGATTCCTCCCTTGTAGGTGTATTCACTCTTTTTGTTCTTTCTCACGTCCTCCAGAGTGATCTGAATGCCCGCATTCAAGAACGAAAGCTCTCGTAAACGTTGCGCGAGAATATCGAAGTTCCATTCCACGTCCTCGAAGATTTCTAAATCGGGCATAAATCGTATCCGGGTTCCCGTCCTTTGTGTCGTTCCGGCAACGCGAAGTTCAGAGGCAACCTTTCCCCGTTCATACCTCTGCTCGTAAACCTTTCCATCCCGTTTCACCCTCGCTTCAAGGTGTTCCGCCAACGCGTTGACAACCGAGATCCCCACCCCATGTAACCCTCCCGACACCTTGTAGGAACGCCTGTCAAACTTGCCGCCTGCGTGGAGGGTGGTCATCACCACCTCCAGGGCGGGCTTGTTCTCTGTAACGTGGAGATCGACGGGAATGCCCCTTCCGTTGTCCTCCACCGTGATGCTGTTGTCCGTATGAATGGTTACATTGATCTTCGTGCAGAATCCCGCAAGGGCCTCATCGATGCTGTTGTCCACCACCTCAAAAACGAGGTGATGCAACCCCTCCGTACCGGTGGAGCCTATATACATAGCTGGTCTCTTCCGTACGGCTTCAATGCCACCCAACACCCGAATCGTACTGGCGTCGTAAGTAGATCCGGTTGCTTCTTTCACTGGCTCCCCTCACCAAAATAAGTGTTCCAAAATGGTTCAATCGCCCGGTCATTCCATCTCAGGAATGACCCATTCTCCTCAAGCGTTCCATTCACGCTCTCGTCAGAGAATTCCCCTTCTTTTTTGAGCAGTTATTTTAACAGAACGACTCTTCCTTGTAAAGAAAAATCATACTATAAAATGTGGCTCTTTCGATGGGATACAACATGTTGTATAATTAGCATTTCCGTCCAATGACTTTCCTGGGTTGTCTACAGGAAGTCCGCGATCCACCTGGTTTCCCGTTCAGAAAACAAGGAACCGAGTACTTTGTGAGTGTTGGTTCTCCTGGGTCGAAGATCCAGTCTTCGGAGGAAGGGACTTCCTGACAAAACGGGGGCACGATCAAATACGTAGGGGCATGACTATATAACTATATTTTAAATCTCCTTTTTGACGCATCAAACAAGGCTTGAGTCCTGTTCCAAACTCGATGCTTACTTCTCCCGTCACGGTCTGCAAAAAGTCCAGAAGGTATCGAACATTGAAAGCCACTTCGAAGGGCTCCCCATCATACGCTACGTCCACTTCTTCTTCGGCTTCACCTATTTCCGGGCTGTTGGAGAAGAAGGTCAACTTGGCGGGTTGCACCGAGAAACGAATCCCCTTCGATCTTTCGGTCGACAGTACCGAAACCCTCCGGAGGGATTCTTCCAGGACCAAGGCATCCGCCGTTATCGTCCTCTCGATCTCGGAAGGAAAAACAGCCTCATAGTCGGGAAACTTACCCTGCACAAGACGCATAATCATCGACAGGTTGTCCTTGCGGACGAAGGCATTCTCCTGAAAGAGGCCGAACTCGAGATCGCCCACTGATTCCTCCATGAGCCTTCTAATCTCCTGAACACCCTTTTTCGGAAGAATGACATCCCTTTCCTGTCCCTCATCCGTCTTCTTGAAGGCCGAAAGAACTTCCGTTTCAGGGAGCGGTCTTTCGCACACGGAAAGCCGATGACCGTCGGTTGAGACCATCCGAAGAATCGTCTGGTCATTCTTACAATCCATATGCGTAAGGATACCTGTGAGTGTGTATCTTGTCTCATCCGAAGAAACAGATACAAAAACCTTCTGAATCATCTCCTGAAGCACTTCACCGGCGAGCTGCACCGATTCTGTCGTCTGAATCGCTGGGATTCTTGGAAACTCATCCGGAGTGAGAGAGCGAAGACGAAATCGACTTCTGCCTGTCCGGATTTCGAGTTGCTCCTCTTTCTGTTCTAGATGAATCTCTCCCTCCGGGAGTTCGCGCATGATTTCGAAGAACTTTCTTGCGTGTATCGTGGTGCTTCCTTCCTGAATGATTTCTGCATTGCAGGTCTCCGTAACACCAACCTCCAGGTCTGTTGATGAAAGCCGTAAGCCCGATGGCTCGGTTTCCATCAGAATGTGTGAAAGGATCGGTAGCGTTGTTTTTCTCTCAACGATGTTCTGAGCCCTTTGCAGATGAGAGAGCAGCTGAGTTTTTTGGATTCTTACTTCCATCAGTCATACCTCACGATTTAGCGTCAAAAAAAAAGAAAAGCTTTTCTTCTTCTTCTTTAAAGCTTTTCAACACGGTTAAAAAAACAGATAACTTGTTGTTTTCCCATGAAATAATTTTGAACGATTTGTTAACATTTTTCGGTGATTACGTCAGTACAGACCTGGTTTTCAAAAAGAAACAAACATATGTTCAACAGGTTCCTCAAGCCGTCAGCGACTTACCTAGCAACTGAATATCGTATTGGAGATCTGGATCGACCTCGAGTAGGGCAGTAATCTTGTTAACGCCGTGGATGACGGTCGCATGGTCTCGACCTCCGAAGCGGCTGCCGATTTCGGGAAACGACTCTGAAGTGAGTTCCCTGCAGAGGTACATGGCAACTTGTCTGGCTCTGGTGATAGGTTTTGCCCTTTTTGGGGATTTAAGGTCACTGGTCTTCAAACCGTAATGTTTCGCAACGGAGCGGATGACTTCCTCGATCGAGATGAAGCTTCGCTTCGTGCCGAGAATGTCCTTCAGGACGTCCTTGCACATTTCGATGGATATCGGTTGGTTCGACATCTCCGAGAAGGCCTTGACTCGTGTGAGGCTACCCTCGAGGATGCGTACGTTGGAATGAATGTGGCGTGCCAGGAAATGGCAGACGTCGCTCGGCAATTCAATCTTCTCTACTTCCGCCTTCTTGTTCAGGATGGCAGCCCGGGTCTCCATGTCCGGGGCTTGGATGTCCGCAATCAGGCCCCACTCAAATCGCGACTGAAGTCTCTCCTCGAGCTCAGGAATGTCCTTTGGGACTTTGTCACTCGTTACGACGATTTGCTTCTGCGAATCGTAGAGTGCGTTAAAGGTATGGAAAAACTCCTCCTGCGTTCTCTCTTGGGTCGCCATGAACTGCACGTCATCGACGAGCAGAACATCAATCGATCGGTATTTCTTCTGAAAGGCTGGCATCTTTTCATACCGGATGGCATTGATCAAATCGTTGATGAACGTCTCTGCGCTTAAGTACTCTAGGATCAGGTTCGGCGCCTTCTGTGAGATTTGCGCGGCTATGGCATGCAAGAGATGCGTCTTCCCGAGACCGACACCTCCATAAATGAACAAGGGGTTGTACGCATTGCCAGGTTGATTCGCCACGGCGAGGGAAGCAGCGTGCGCAAATTGGTTCGAGGAGCCTACAACAAAATTATCAAAAGTGAAGCGGAGGTTTGGATTGAGCATGAAAGAACCTTCTCCCGTACGGGCACGCAACGAAGACGGGTGAAAAACAAAAAGGAGCACGAGAAACACCGAAAAAATCCGTTATGCGGATTGGTAAAAAGTTTTCCCCGTGCAGGATTGTGAAATAATTTCAACGGAAAAGGTTTGTTTCTCACGAACTTTTCAACACGTTTATCAACAATTGTGGAAAACGCAAATTATTCAATTAAAACAAAGAGTTACCCGGCGTATTTACGAGTAGAATCGCCGAAGATTTACGTATGGTCAGAATACAAGCCATTTGTTGCACCCTGAAAGGCTGAAGCCGATTTCGGACGACGAGAAAGTCCGCTGCAATTTGTCTGGAGTAAGAATCTAAACAGGGTAGGCAGTGAAGATCGTATGACGTACAGAAGGGGGCGGAGGAGAAGAGAAACGGGTCGCCCTTTTCACAATATACCTACCGCAGGGATATTTCCTAGCAGATTCCGTTTGGGTTTTCAAGGAAAGAAATTGTTTTTCATCAAACCCTCTTTCGTATCATGGAATTTACTTTTTACCGCCAAGTTGATAATTTAGAAATTTTGACGGTTTTGCTCACTTTATCATCAGGTGAGACACTTCGAAGAACCTTGGGAGAGACACCCTTGAGAGGTAAGATTCGGATCAAGAAGGAACTGTGTAAGGGCTGTGGGCTGTGCATCGAGACCTGTCCGAAGGGATCGATTGTCATCTCGAAGAAGATCAACGAGAAGAGCTATTTCCCTGCAGAGTTCGATAAGAAGCAGAAGGATGAGTGCACGGGGTGCGGTCTTTGCGCCCTGATATGCCCGGAAGCCATCATCGAGGTCTACCGTGAAAAGAAATGAGAAAGTCCTGCTCCGTGGGAGCGAAGTCATCGGAGAAGCTGCCCTCCGGGCCGGCTGTCGCTGCTATTTCGGTTACCCGATTACGCCCCAGAATGAGCTTCCGGAATACATGTCCCGCAGGATGGCGGAACTGGACGACAGGATGTTCCTGCAGAGTGAAAGCGAGCTGGCGGCCATCAACATGGTTTACGGGGCGTCCGCATCGGGCGCACGGGTCATGACCTCTTCGTCGAGTCCGGGGGTAAGCTTGATGCAGGAGGGGATATCGTACCTGGCCGCTTGCGAGTTCCCTGCGGTGATCGTGAACATCATCCGCGGGGGGCCTGGGTTGGGCAACATCGCACCCGCCCAATCCGACTATTTCCAAGCGACGCGGGGAGGGGGACACGGGGACTACCGCTGCATCGTTCTCGCGCCCGCGTACCTGCAAGAGGCGGCGGATCTGACGTACCGTGCCTTCGACCTGGCGGATGAATACCGGATTCCGGTCATCGTGATCGGGGACGGGATGATGGGGCAGATGATGGAACCAGTGGTTTTGCCGCCCTTCCGGAAGGATCTGCCGACGAAGGAATGGGCCATTACCGGAGCCGGGAAAGGACCGAGCCGGTTTATCAGGAGTCTCCTGCTCGATGTGCACGTCGAGGAGGAACACAACTGGAAACTCTATCGGAAATACCAGAGAATCGAACGGAAGGAGACACGGTCGGAGTCTTACGCCACAGAGGATGCGGAAATGATCGTAGTTGCTTACGGAACCGCGGCAAGGATTGCAAGGGGAGCCGTCACCCGGTTGCGCGACAAGGGAATGAAGGTTGGACTGTTTCGTCCGATCACCCTCTGGCCTTTTCCGACGAAGGCGCTGGTCCAAGGGGCCGAATCGGCGAAGAAATTGCTGGTCTTCGAGCTGTCGATGGGTCAGATGGTCGAAGACGTGAAGTTGGCTATGAATGGTAAGGCTCCCGTCGACCTCTACGGGAGGCCCGGTGGTGTGGTGGTCACCCCCGTGGAGCTCTCTCGGATACTATCGAGGCGGTACAACGCCATGCAGCACGAGGCACAGACATGAAGGAAATGAAGAAAGTCATCGGACGGCCGAAGTACCTGAAGGAGGTGCCGAATCACTACTGTCCGGGCTGTGGCCACAGCACCGTACATCGGCTCCTGGCAGAGGTGATCGAGGAACTGAAGATCCGGGACCGGACCATCTGCATTCCCCCATGCGGTTGCGCGGTCTTGGCCTATTACTACATTGACGTGGACATGGTTGAGGCGGCTCACGGGAGAGGAACCGCGGTCGCGACCGGGATGAAGCGCTGCCTGCCCGATCGGGTGGTTTTCACCTATCAGGGAGACGGCGATCTGGCGGCCATCGGAACGGCCGAGTTGATTCACGCCGCGAACCGCGGTGAAAGTATCACCACGATCTTCATCAACAACGGCGTGTACGGCATGACCGGGGGCCAGATGGCGCCGACGACCATGGTGGGTCAGAGGACGACGACCACACCCCAGGGCCGCAATTCGGCCTGTGACGGGCCGCCGCTGAAGATGTGCGAGTTCCTCTCGAGCCTGGAAGGCGCCGCCTACCTGGCCAGGTCCAGCGTTCACTCCGTCAAGCAAATTCAGCAGACAAAACGATACATCCGGGAGTCCTTTCAGGTACAGTTGAACGACGAGGGGTTTTCCATGGTCGAAATCCTGTCTATGTGCCCCTCGAACTGGAAGCTCTCTGCGGTGGACAGCTGCCGTTACATCGAGAACGAGATGACCCAGCATTTCCCTCTCGGGGTGATCAAGCAAAGGGAAACGGAGCCGTCATGATCAAGAAGGTGATCCTAGCAGGCTTTGGGGGGCAAGGGATCCTCATGATGGGTGTTACCCTGGCCAATGCAGCCATGCGGGAAGACAAATTCGTGACCTACCTTCCCACGTACGGGGCGGAGGTGCGGGGAGGGACCGCCAATTGCACGGTCTCGGTAGGTGATGAAGAGATCGCTTCACCGATCGCCTCGAACCCGGATTACCTGGTGGTCATGAACGCGCCCTCCTTGAACAAGTTTCAGAGTATCCTGCGAAAGGGAGGGGATTGCCTCGTGAACACCTCCCTGGTCCGTAACAAATCGGTTCGCAAGGACGTGAATGTGTATGAGATTGCCGCGAGCGAGATGGCCGAGGACATGGGTGACATCCGGGCGACGAACATGATCGTCTTGGGTGCTTTCCTGAAGATCTCGGACATGGTTGAGCAGGATACGGTTCTGCAGATCATCGAAGAGACGTTCCGGGGCAAGAATCCGAAAGTGATCGAGAGAAACAAGGAGGCCCTCTGGGCGGGCTACCGTTTCTTTTCATGAGGGGAGACACCTGATGGCAGCCAAGCAGATCTGTGTCAAGATGAAGAACAAATCCGGGGCCTTGCATCAGGTCACAGAGCTGCTGAAGCTCGAGGGCGTGAACATCCGTGCGATCAGCGTGTCGGATCCGGGAAACGAGGCCGTGGTCAGTATGATGGTCGATGATCCGGAACTGGCGTCGAACGCCCTTGCCAGCGGAGGCGTTTCGTTCTACGAAAAGGATGTCATCGCAGCGGAGGTGCCGGATCATCCGGGGGGCCTGCACGCCGTCTTGGGCGCCCTCAAATCGGCCGGAATCAACGTACAGCAGCTCTACAGTTACCTCGGACGATCGGGACCGCACGCCATCCTCATCCTCGTCGTTGACCAGATCGAAGAAGCCAGGGCGGTGCTCAAGGAGCACTGGGTCCGCGTGTTCGATGAGGATGTGTACGAAAGGTGAAGCGCCGATTGTTCCCTCGTCCAAGCCCAGATTCTCTCCATTGTTCGGTGATTCCATGTGACGAGGCATCGTGAGGAACCGGATCCCTTCCCGTTTCGTCTTGCATCTTCCGGCGCTTGCGAGCCAAAGGCTTCTGTGGCGAAGGATGACCTGTGTGCGGAGATGAGGTGAGACATGGTGAAAGGTAAAAGGAGAACGGCCATGTTGGCCCTCGAGGACGGCCGAGTCTTCCAGGGGTGGGCCTTTGGCTCGCATCGGGATGCCGTGGGGGAGGCGGTTTTCAACACGAGCATGACCGGGTACCAGGAGATACTGACAGACCCTTCCTACAAGGGGCAGATCGTGAACATGACGTACCCGCTGATCGGGAACTATGGCGCCAACGACGAGGACGTGGAGTCCCGAGGACCCCATCTCGAGGGGTTTGTGGTGCGAGAGCTCTGCAAGCATCCGAGCAACTGGCGGTCCCAGATCCCCCTGGCCGACTACATGAAGAAACGCCGGGTGCCCGGCATTGAGGGGATCGATACCCGGGCCCTGACCAAGCATATCCGAACAGCGGGCGCCATGCGCGCCGCATTGTCTTCCCGCATCAAGAATCCGGATGACCTCGTGGACAAGGCTAGAGAGTGGCCGGGGCTCCTGGGGCGGGACATGGTTCGACGGGTAACCTGCAAGGAGGCCTTTCCCTGGCCGGCCGACGATGTGCCCGGGTCTTCATGGGCGAGACGGATGTCGATCGATGCAGAGAGACGAAAGGGCCCCTATCGGGTGATCGCGATGGATTTCGGAATCAAATTCAACATCTTGAGGATTCTCCAGGCCCATGGTTGCTCCGTGACCGTGGTGCCCGGCAGGGCATCTGCGCGGGACATCCTGTCGCAGAACCCGGACGGGATCTTTCTCTCGAACGGGCCCGGGGATCCTGCCGCCGTGACGTACGGCATCGAGACCGTGCGAGCGTTGATCGGGGAGGTTCCCATCTTCGGCATCTGCTTGGGACATCAAATCTTGGGTCTGGCCCTAGGTGCGAAGACCTTCAAGATGAAGTTCGGACACCGGGGGGCCAACCAGCCGGTCAAGGAACTGGCCACAGGCAGGGTGCACATCACGTCGCAGAATCATGGGTTCTGCGTTGACCCCTCAACCCTTGATTCCCGCCAGGTGCGTGTCACCCACGTCAACCTGAACGACGAAACCCTCGAGGGGATCGAACTGACGACGGCTCCTGCATTCTCTGTGCAACACCATCCCGAGGCCTCGCCCGGACCCCATGACAGCATGCAGAGCCTGTTCCACAAATTTGCGGTTCTGATGGAAACAGCTAAGCACTAGGCTCAGGAGCTCGCTGTGCCGAGAAGAGATGACATCCACAAAATCCTGATCATCGGGGCCGGGCCGATCGTGATCGGCCAGGCGTGCGAGTTCGACTATTCCGGCACGCAGGCGTGCAAGGCCTTGAAGGACGAAGGTTATGAGATCGTCCTGGTCAACAGCAATCCTGCCACCATCATGACCGATCCCCTCGTTGCGGATCGCACCTACATCGAACCGATTCTCCCCGAGTACGTCGCAAGGATCATCGAACAGGAACGGCCGGATGCCCTGTTACCGACCATGGGGGGACAGACCGCCCTGAACGCGGCTTCCGAGCTGGCCGAGGGGGGGGTGCTGGAGAAACACGGGGTCCAGATGATCGGGGCAAACCCGGAAGCGATACGAAAGGCAGAGGACCGGGATAGGTTCAAGGCGGCCATGGAGAAGATCGGTCTGGAGGTTCCGAAGAGCGGACTGGCCCGGTCCCTGGAAGAAGGCAGGGCGATCGTGGAGGACATCGGGTTTCCCGTGATCGTCAGGCCGAGTTTCACCCTCGGTGGAACCGGCGGCGGCACAGCCCGCGATCCGCAGAGTTTCGAGGAAATCGTCAAGGGGGGGCTGGAGTCGAGCCGGGTTCACACGGTCCTTCTCGAGGAGTCGGTGCTCGGATGGAAGGAGTTCGAGCTGGAGGTGATGCGGGATCTCAAGGACAACGTGGTCATCATCTGTTCGATCGAGAACCTGGACCCCATGGGCGTTCACACGGGCGACAGCATAACGGTGGCGCCGGCGCAGACGCTGACCGACAAGGAATACCAGATCATGCGGGACGCATCGATCGATATCATCCGCGAGATCGGGGTGGAGACCGGGGGATCGAACATACAGTTCGCCCTCCACCCGGAAACGGGCCGGATGGTCGTGATCGAGATGAACCCGCGGGTGTCCCGTTCTTCCGCCCTTGCATCCAAGGCCACCGGGTTTCCGATCGCGAAGATGGCCGCCAAGCTCGCCGTGGGCTTCACCCTGGACGAGATCCCGAACGACATCACCCGGGAGACCCCGGCTTCCTTCGAGCCCACGATCGATTACTGCGTGGTCAAGATCCCCCGGTTCACCTTCGAGAAGTTCCACGGTGCCGACGACACCCTTGGCATCTCGATGAAGT
>Ga0180437_10010341_pt1 | contig 11396 bp, 11 predicted proteins | sample SS_ome_4_FD_132410 | JGI IMG/M metagenome (GOLD analysis project Ga0180437, IMG submission 132410) | Hypersaline lake sediment archaeal communities from the Salton Sea, California, USA - SS_3_D_1 metaG | ecosystem: Environmental > Aquatic > Non-marine Saline and Alkaline > Hypersaline >... | reverse complement strand
TCTGATGTACGTCCGGGGCAAGAGCAGATGGGGCGGGACACGTAACGGGTGAAGGTGTAAGTAATGATTCTGATGGCAATTTACAAAGTGTTGATGCCAAAATATGCGAAACATTTGAGGATATTTGGAGGCCACACTATTTCTTGTTTGCTATTCCAAATGAAGCTGATGCAACTGAGTTTCATTTAAGGTTCCATCCATATTGGTGGACATTTGATGAAGATGATACCAGTACAGGAACAGCCTATATTGATCGTGTCAATCTTTACAAGGTAGGATATTACAAAGAAATAAGACAAGCAACCTCTATGACACCATCTTGGAAGAAAGAGATTTCAGCAGATTATATAATGGGAGATGGTTCCAATGTTGAATATTGTGATGGAATGAGAGTTCAGCTTGATATGTTTTGGGACTATCTTGATCAAGAAAATGAATTGGTCAAGTCAGCTATATATGGAACACCACAAGTATTTGTTATTCCACATAAGGATTATGATTGGGGTATAATGTGTAAGCCTCAAGGAAATGATAAAAGGCAATACTTGAAAAATAAATATATTGGCCATACAGCTCAATTATCATTCCTTGGTATTGATCTGTTAGGTATGAAAAACGCACAATTAATGGAAGAAAATCTTATTCCAAAATGGGATTTTAATTTCGCAAGTATGCATCTTGGCGATAATCTTCCTTGGAACACTTATACTGGTTAGGAGTTGATATGTCTGTAAGAATTAGGATTGCATTGCCAGGTTCAGGCTATTCAGCACAGTTAGTTGGAATAGCTGGAACCAGAACATCAGGTGAAACTAACTCTGGAACCTATGATGCCCATTATAAACAACATGAATTTGAAGTAGCAGTTTCTGGAAACTATATACTTCAAGTTGATGCTGCTGGTGGATCATCTTGGTCAACAGATACAGATTGGTCTGATGCTAATGGAAATTTCTGTTCAGGTGATGATTTAGACAACCACTTGAACGGACATGGTACTGGAACTGCTTGGAAAATAGCAACAGCTGATATTGAAGATGGAGCAGTAACACCAGATAAAACATCATTTGCTGAGGATTTCTAAAATGGGAAAAATTAGAATAAGATTGCCAAACTCATCCTATGCTGCCTATCTAAAAGGTGTAACTGGTACAAGAACACGGAATGAAACAAGAATTGATGGAGAATATCAATTCAGATGGCGTGCTCACGTGTTTGATATACCAACATCAGGAAATTATACACTTCATTTAGATAGAGACAGAAATGGAACATTTGCTAATAGTGGAGATTGGTCTGATTTAGATGGTAATTTCCTTCCTGGTGATGATATGACACTACACTTAGAAGGACATGGAAGTGGTACAGATTTTACAATTGCTACAGCGGACATATATGATGAGAATGTAAGTCCGGTTAAAACATCATTTGTAGAAGATTTTTAATAAGGAGTTGGAAAAATGAAAAGAAACAAGATTTTATTTTGGGGCACAATTATATTTTTAGTAATGTTTACACTGATATTACTTCAAGCAGATTGTGCTGAGGCAAAAGGGTTCCAAACAGACTCATTAAGAGTAACAACAAAGTTTGAGGTTGGTAATAAAGGAAGTGCTATAAACATATTCCCATTTCTTGAGAATATAACTGGAAGCACCTTCTATTTTAGCGCTTTACCAGATTCTGCAAGAGGAATTGGATTAGCAAGCAATTGGGTTCGTATGCTTAGCCAATCTTATCGCTTTAGTACTGATCCAACAGCGCCTGGGACTAATTATAGAATGTATGTTCCTTGGATTGCTGGGCAAACTGAGCCTAATATTTTTGTTGGTAGCTCAAATGCTTCAAATACTTCTATTGGTATCAGGGCTGAATCTTATGATAATTATGCTTTATACGGTCTTGTAGGTGGAAGTAGTTCTAATAGTATTGCCATTTATGGACAGGCTCCATATGGGATTACAGGTGGATTTTTACAAGGAACAGTATTGACTGCCTCAAGTACAGCCCCTGCTGTTTCTATAACAAGATTGGCTATTCCTGGTGCTTATGATATGACTGGGCCATTGCTTAGAGTTCAGGATTCATCAACAGGTGATGGAACAACAGGAAATTTAATTGAAGCTAAAGTAGGTTCCAATGAATATTTCGTAGTTGGAAAAGATAGTGTTACAGAGGTTCAATATTTAAAGTTAGCTACACTTGATACAAATAAAACAACTGTAACTGGCGGAGAAATGGCCTTTGATGGTGTTTATGGCTGGATGTATGATGGAACAGAATGGTTAAAGATGACTTTTGCTGCTTCTGGTGGAGTTACAATTACAGAAGTTAGAAGTGAAATTGCTGATTCTCTTGATACATTTAGAGCAGATTCATTATTAACTTGGGTCACTACAACACAATTGGCAGATTCGATGAGCACTTGGAAGGCAGATTCAGTATCTAAGTGGGTAACATTGACTCAATTAGCCGATTCACTTGGTAACTTTGCGAGAGTTGCTGACTCATTAACAAAGTGGGTGACTTTTAGCCAATTAGCTGATAGTGCTGCTGCTATACGTGCTGCTGGAGGTGGAGGTGGCGTAACAGATTTTGTTAGTTTGACTGATACCCCAGCCGATTATACTGATGATGCTGGTAAATATGTATTAGTGAATGATGCAGAGGATGCACTTGAGTTTACTCATAATCCATATGTTAATTATTATGAACTCGATGCAGCTAAAAATCAAACAGATTTGGATTCAGCATTAACTGCAATAGAAGCAATTGTTGGTACTGATTTTGTTGATGTATTCTTGCAACCTGGGACTTATGTATTCTCTTCCACAGGAGCAAGAAAAAATAAAATAAGGATTAGAGGTTCCAATACAAATGGAAAGCAAATATATCGCTCATCAGACCCAACAGGCCAAACAATTATTCAGTTTTCTGATGATATGAAAATATCTGGAAATTTTACATTAGAAGATGTGACTTGTACAGTTGTAGGTTCAGCAAGTGTATTTGCTATATTTTATATAGAATATTCCAGTAATGTTGTTTATGATGTTAATTTTCGTAATGTAACATTTGCTGATGTGACTGGCAATAACCTTTACGCATCACCTTCTTGGATAAATAGTACAGAACCAGGAACGATATTGTTAGAGAATTGTGGTTTTTATGGTTCAATATCTACACAAAAATATAATGGTATTTATATTAGTGATGATGGAGTGCATGTAGTTGTTGATGGTTGTATTTTTCAAGGTATGAATAATGGGGCATGGTTTAATCATCCGGCAACAGGTTCAGCAACAAATGTAGAAGTGATAGTGAAAGATTGTATTTTTGATGAAAATGATATAGGAATAAATTTTGAGCCATCATTGATAGCATCCCCAGATTATCGTTTGATCAACAATGTTTATACCAACAATGATGAATATGATATTGAATTTGATTCTGGTGTATTGAATGTCTTTAGCTATAATGACAAAGCTATGAAATATGATTTCACCGAAGGCAGTTTTGATTTTAATTTCTACAAAGATGATCAAGTTGGCGCTATGACAGATGCTACAGGAAGCACATTTACTGCCCAAACAGGTTATTTATTGCTTGGTGGAAAATATGGAGCTTTTACATATAGTGAAGAAGCTCAGACTGGAGCCTATACAACACCGACTTGGTTTTATGATTATACTGATTCTACTTTGACTATTCCAAGCGATTGGCCTGGAACTTATATGTTTGAGGCTCAAATTTATATTGAAGAAGGAACAACAGATGATGATTATAGTTGGGCTGTTGATATAGATGGTACTCAATACAATGAAATTCTAATAACTCAGGTTGGTGGAGATTATCATCACATTCCTATGAGATATATATTTAAAGCAACTGGTGGAGAAGTTGTCGGAATGGCAGTAAAGGCTCCAAATGGTAATTCTGCTTTCGATGTAGATGGTATAATATGGACATTGACAAGAGTTGGAGATATAAGCAGTATAAACTAAATTAGGTAAGGAAAAAAAATCCTTTTCTTTTAGAAAAAAAATACTTATATTTAGGGGATCAAAAAAATATGGTTCCCTAAATATAAGCAGGAGATGTAGAGTTGAGTAAAAATATTATCATCACAGGATTCCCAAGGTCTGGAACTGGTTATGTAACCAAATTTTTACAAGAGATGGGATTGAAAGTGAAACATGAAGTGAAAGATGAAGATGGTTATGTAGATTGGCACGAAATGCCAGATATTGGTTTCCATGCTGCTGATCCAAATAACCTTGTAAGGATAGTGATGAGGAATCCCATTGATATAATGGGTTCAGCTTTTACATTGATGAATTCATCTTGGGACTATATGAGTGACTATGTAAAGGTAAAAAGAGACAAAAGCAGAAGTAAAGTACAGTGGACTATGGAATTTCTAATCCAGTGGTACAGTATATGTTTAGAGGAACACTCTCACTTACTTGTAGCAACAGAAAAAATCAAATTCAAATCTAAATTCTTCCATGATGTAAAAGAGTTCATGGACTTGCCTGATATAACTACATTTAATTTAAGCAACAAAATAAATACAAGGAGCAATAGGGAATCATACAGAAATTTCGTTATTGACGAATTGAGAGATAGTGTTCCAGAAGAATTGTTTAGTGATTTTAAAGATTTAGCAGAGATACATCAAAATTTATTAAATGTGAATTGAGAAGAATAGAAAATTAGACCAGTATGATAACATTGACTAAAGGCGCCAATGAACAAGGTGTCAATGAAATTTTTGTTAATTTCAAAGGAAGAAATAGCAGAGTAATACTTGATGTAATAAGGTTGATGCTTTCAAGAAGTTGGAACAGAGATGTCTCCATGTGGTCAATGCCATATGTAGCATTGCCTGGATTTCTTTCATTGATATCAAAAAAGGCTCCTGGTGAGATAATCATTTGGGGCACTTCTATATTAAAAGATTATGTTGGTTGGAAGTATTTTAGAAAGAGACAATCAACATTCAAGAGCTTACCACCAAAATTTGCTTTCAATCATTACAATAGATATGTTGTAACTGATAATTACTTGAAACCATTTCAGACTGTAGGTGTACATTTTATGATAAATGTACATAAACACTTTGGAAATAAAGGTGTTTTACTTGCTGATACAGTTGGGCTTGGAAAGACACCTCAATCTATGTTGGCAGCAGAAATAATAATGAAAAGAGCATCTATGGATGTTACATTTATTATTTGTCCAGCCTCAATAAAGAAAAAATGGGAAAAAGATGTAAAGAAATTTCTTGGAGATGGTAGATCAATAGTAATTGATGGAGATAAGAAAACCAGATATAAGCTATATGAAGAAGCAATAATGTCATCCGGAAAATTTGTCATCATCAATTATGATTTAGCAATACATGATTGGGAAGATATTCTATTTCCAATGATGGAAGAAAATGATTTTACTAATAACATAGTAATATTTGATGAAGCACAATATCTAAAGAATCAACAAGCACAAAGAACTATTAAGTGTAGAGAGTTAGCAGAGAAGTGTCAATTCACAATAGCATTGAGTGCTACATATATAGAAACATCAGTATTGGATGTATTTAATATAATGTATGTTGTAGATAATTCTGTGTTGGGGACAAGTTCATATAGATTTATTGGAAGATATGTGCAACTTGATTACTTTGGTAATGAAAAAGGCTCAATCAATGAAGAAGAATTGGTAAGAAAGCTATCACCATATGTATTGAGAAGGCAAAAGGATAAAGTGATAGAGCAACTACCAGATAGAATGGAAGATGTTTATTGGGTCAACTTATCCAGAGCGCAAAAGAAATGCTATGATGATGTACTTGAAGGTGTTACTGATAGAATAAATTCAATGACAAGGAAAGAACAAGTCAGTGTAGCAATGGTATTGACACAACTTGGCTATCTTATCCAAACTTGTCTATCACCAATATTAATGGATTATGAGGAAAAGGCATCGGCAAAACTGGAATTGTTATCAGAACTGATGAGCAGTTTTGGAAAGCAAAGGGTTGTTATATTTTGTAGATACACCAAAATGGTAGAGTTAATCAATGAGAGATTGAAGAAATTAGGTTACAATACTATTTATGCTCACGGTGGAAATGCTAATACAGCAACAAAGAAACAAAAGATAATGGATCAATTCAATGATGTAGATAATAATGATATACAAGTTCTTATTACATCAGATATATTTAAACAAGGTGTAGATTTAGTTGGAGCCAGTGTACTTATACATTTTGATCTTTTGTGGAATCCTGCTACAATGGAACAGAGAAGTGGTAGGATAGATAGGATTGGTCAAGTGGCACAAAAGATTTACATAATATATTTAATAACAAAAGGTACAATTGAGGAGGAAATGTGGAATAAGCTATATGAGAGAGGTGTGCTTACAACAGCTATTGTAGATGAAGGATATGTGGAGAAAAGAATCCATAAAAAAGAATTAATGAGCTTGATAAAAATCTAATGGTGAATGATGAATATTCTTGAAAGACCAGATAGCATTGTTGTAGATTTGACTGATATTCCAGAAGGAAAGAATATAACAATCAAGTTGCCTGATAAATTCAACAATCCAAAGTACATTGCCAGAAAATCCGACTTTAAGATTTTTAAAGCAAACGCTAAAAAAGTTGAATTCACAGAAGTGGATGTCACCCAAAGAAACAAGAATGTTAAATTAAAAGTGCCAAAGAATAAAAGTGTAATACAAAGTCCAGAACTATCCAAGAAACCATTTACAGATGTATCTCCAGCAGATTGGAGACAGAAACACTTGGTTCAATTTGTAAAGTATTATTATAAAAAAGAATTTGGTAGCCTACCATTAGAGTTGAAATGGGAAGATACCGGATATACAACCAATGCTAAAGAGAGATCAAAATCATGGGCTTATGCTAAATCACTCATGAATAGATTTGAAAAGTTAGAGATACCAAAGAAAAAGATTCCACAATATATAGAGTGGGCATTTGCTTATTATGAAATCACACCAACTATGTCTTTACTACAGTGCAGTAATTGGATTGATACTTTTAAATTCAATGTACTGAGAAAGAGAAAGAAATCAGTTGAAAAGATAGTTGGAGAAAACATTGACAGAAGGAAAGATGAATGGACGGAGGCATTTGGATGATACTGTTAAATTTAGCATTCTTATTTGCTACAATAGCTGGTATATCTAAAGGTGTAAGAGATACAATTAAACACCACTGGATAAAATCAGTATTCAATGATGAGGACTATTGGGTGTATTGGACATTTGTAGTTTTATACACAGGATTGTTCAAATGGAGTAAATATGGAAACATAGATTATGCTCAATCAATCATCAAGAAGATTATGGTTTGGATTAAATCTGATGATGGTAGTATGAAAAGAAAACATCCACTTTTATTTATGTTTCACGATGGATGGCACTTACACGATGAAATACACATTGCAACAACTTTCATTAGTGCTATTTTAATAGCATTGTCAGGATTTGCTTGGTATTATTATTTAGCTGTATTTGTTCAAATAGCAATAGCATTCAATATTTCATATCACGGATTCCTTTTAAAAAAGGAATACAGAACTTGGTTTTGGTTTATTTAAAGGCTAACAATGAGAAATTATGATTTAGGGCTTGAACGGATAGTCTTGAGGGCAATAGCTGGAACCAAAGGTTTTGCTCGTACAATTAGAGATCACCATCAATTTGGAGAAGGGATTTTTGCTGACAAGACTAACAAGGTGATCTATTCAGCATTTATAAAATACTTTGAAAACAATGGAATAATCCCGTCAGAAAAAGTTATGAGGGTTTACATTGCCAAATATGTAACTGGTGAATCAGGGATAAAGATTGAAAACAACATAGATAAATATGAAGTGTTGGTTGAAAAGATATATGATAAACCACTTAGCAAAAAAGAGGTGGATCATTTAAATTCAACAATTGAGGCTTTGATAAGTCTAAAGAGGATGAGATCAGTACAGGATGCCATTCTTACAGCAAATGATTATCTTGATTCAGGTGATGTAGAAAATTCAGAAATAGCTTTGTTGGATTATAAAGTTGACTTTCTTTCACACCACGTAACATCAGAGAGTGGTGATTATGTAATGGATTGGAAAGAAAGATTTGACATATTTAATCAAAAGAGATTACATCCAGAATTATTTTCAGCAATACCGACCAATATGTATGGCTGGAATCCTGATGATCCATTCAATACTGATAAGGATAAAAGCAGGCCACAAAAGTTTGATACACTGTTAGATGGAGGACACTACAAGGGTGAATTGACTCTTGTAATTGGAGATAGTGGTGCTGGTAAATCATTTGAACTTATGGAAATGGCATACCAAGCTGCTTGTTCAGGAAAGAATGTTGCTTATTTCAGTATTGAGATGAACAAATGGCAAGTATCAACAAGGCTTGATTCAAGAATTAGTGGAATTGAATTTAAGAAATTCAGGATGGCAACACTAACAAAGCCAGAAGTGATAAAGTGGAAAACAAAGGTAGAACAATTCTACAAGAAAAAAGGAAAGATATTTGTCACTGGATTCCATAAGGGTTGTACGCCAGCAACAATTGAAACAAAAGCAAGAGAGATAGAGCAGATTGAAGGAATGCCTATTGATATAATGGTGATAGATTATCTTAATGATATCAGTCCAAGTATGGCAAGCATAAATACATCTGACAAGGATTGGACATCACAAGGACAAATATCTTGGGACTTGAAGCAGATGGCTGGAAGTTGGAATAAAGGTGATGGAGTTCCAGTCATAACAGCTAACCAAGGAAAATCAACATCATCATTGAGTAAGTTTAAGACATCAGAAAGAGGCATTGTTTACTTTAGAAGAATGAGTTGGAATGATGCTGCCTTTTCACCTTTACCATCTCATCATGCTGCTGTTATAATAGGTCTGTTACACTCAAAGAGGCAAGATAATGGAGTTGCTAATATAGTCAATCACCAAATAATAAAGAATAGATTTGGTGGTAGCCATATTGGAATCTTAACTTTTCCTGATCTGGCAGTATCAAAAATGAATAGTAAAATGAAATATCTTGAGGCATTAGAACACAAGGAATCTTTATCTTTAGAAACTGATTCAGAAGATAAAGATGAATTATAAAAAAAATCCTTGACTCGTAAATATATTATTGTTATATTTAGGCTGTTGATTACAGGAGAGCAGAGATGAAAATTTTAACAGCAATAGCTGTAGGTGATGCTTTAGGTAAATTTTATGCTAATCATACACCAACAGAAGATGTTGGTGACATAAAGGTTTATTTGCAAAAGCCAACAGGAAGCTATAATTATTTGAGAAGTATAGATTATACACCATATACAAGATTCATGAGAATCATGTTGGAAGCATATAATGACTTTTTTCTCAACAATTATAATCCATCACAAGTATCACTGTCATATATTGTCAAGAGTGGGTTTAAATCAAACTATATGAAACTTGGAAATTTAATTCCTGTTACAACAGATACAATGTTGGTTATGTTTGGCAATCACATTGTCATGGAAGATTTATCACTTCCAATGAAAGTATCTCCACTGTATGATGATTACATACCAAGAGATTCATTTTTGCCTATACTTACAGTATTGTCAACATTACACATACCTACACGACATAGAACCACTGGTTTATTGAATGAATTGGATAAAAGTTTCATAAGGTTTCCATCTGATTTAGTTATGTTACAAAGGATAGTATTCTATCACATGTTAAGACTTGAAAGAGGAAAGTTTGATGGAATAGATGATTTTTGTAAACAATTTATAACATCACTTGCAGATGTTGGAAAGTCAAGATCAAAATTTACACTTGATAAGGTATTGAGATGTTTGTTATTTAATAGCATTGAAATTGAAGACAATTTGGAAGCATATTTGGCTAAATTTGTTGAAGAAAATAGATTTGATTTCTACATTGATTTACACACGGGCATAATGTTGTTAACTGTATTTTGGGCAAATTTATTTCCAAAGAAAAGTTTTCCGACAAAATATAGAGATATAAACAAGTTCAAAGAGTTGGCAGAAATAGATGAGGTATCATTTTAGTGAAGCCAATAAGTCCAGAGTGGTTGAAGGAGCTTCTGCTCTCCAATGGTTTTGATGAAGTAACTGAAACAGGAGATTGGCTCAACACTCTTTGTCCATTTCATGATGACAGCAATCCAAGTTTTGGAATACATAAGCATACAGGTGGATATAATTGTTTTTCTTGTAGTGCTAAAGGTAGCTTTGATAGCCTTGCTGAATATCTTGGAATTGATACATCAGCCATTCCTCAACTTGATGTACCGGAAGCACACAGACTAAAGAAAATAGCCAATTCAGCAATAAAAGAAAACAGAGAATTGTTATACTGTAAGAAAAGATTCTTGAATGTTGGCCCAAATATGAGAATGGTTACAGATTATTTAGAGGAAAGAGGAATCAGTCCAAAGGTTGCCAAATTGCTTGGTGTAGGCTATATAACACACTATAAAAGATTCAAGAAAAGAGCAGTATTTCCAATTTATGATAGAGACAATAAAATTGTTTGGTATGAAGGTAGAGCAATTGAAAATAGCATAACACCTAAATACTTGAGAACAGTTGGTAAGAAAACAGGAACATTGTATCCAATAAATTTATTTAAAAAGGTAGATACAATCATTGTAACAGAAGGTATATTTGATGCTCTGAAATTAATATCTTGGGGCTTACCAGCTGTATGTTGCTTTGGTAAAACTCTCCACCGTGAACAGGTTAATCAACTTTCTGCCTTTTTAAAGGTTTATTTATGTTTCGATAATGATAAAGCAGGCAGAGCAGGACTGTTGGAATTTATAAAAGGGTATGATTTATTTGAGTTCCCTTGTGTGTTCTACAGTGTCCAATTGCCGAATAAATACAAGGATGTTGGCGATATAGAGAGCAAGGAAGTCTTTGTAAAACAATTAATTAGGGCAAAAGTTTTAGGGCAATAAAAAATCCTTTACTTTTGTAAAAATTTTAACTATATTTAATCACGTTAATTAGTAGAACAAACCACTAAACTTATCGGAGGCCAAAAATGGCAAAGAAAGTCAGTATCAAAACTGTAACTGTTGAGCAACTACAAAAGTTGAAAACAGCACAGCTCAAAGACCTGTGTAAACAGGCAAAGATTGATGATTATGATGATCTTGAAGATGATGATCTCATCACAGTCTTGGAATCTGTGTTGGAAGATGAAGATGACCTTGGTGAAGAGGAAGAATCATTGGAAGAAGAGGAAGAATCATTGGAAGATGATGATGAATCTTTGGAAGATGATGATGAATCTTTGGAAGATGAAGATGACCTT
>Ga0180437_10010340_pt1 | contig 11397 bp, 12 predicted proteins | sample SS_ome_4_FD_132410 | JGI IMG/M metagenome (GOLD analysis project Ga0180437, IMG submission 132410) | Hypersaline lake sediment archaeal communities from the Salton Sea, California, USA - SS_3_D_1 metaG | ecosystem: Environmental > Aquatic > Non-marine Saline and Alkaline > Hypersaline >... | reverse complement strand
TTCAGGAATATCAATTGGCGCATAAATAAAGTTAATTAAATTTCCAATCACTGCAGAAAGAAAGAAACCACTGAAAATTAAATTGAGCCGCTTTCTATCACGTTTAAGAATCTTATATGCTAGAAAGATAAAAAATACAAATAATAAACCTTGACCGAAGTAGATTGTTATTATTCTTGGGAGGGTTAAAGGAGAACTTTGATAAAAAGTCATCATCTATCACTTTTTTTTAAATTGTTTTTGTTAATAATATCATATTCAATTAATTTAAATGCATTTAACAATTAGCTACGATTTATAAGCAAAGAAGAATCTTTCAAAGTTGTTTTACAACACCATAATAAATAAAATATAGTGTAATAAGACTCGGTAGGGATAAAATTGACCATATCATCCGAAAAGTAGGATCTGCTAATGTGTTTGAAATAGATGTTCCATAATATACGAAGTAATAGGCAAACATTCCAATAAGAAAATATTTCCATTTTTTTTTGAGTTCTTGATGTTCAAATCTAAGATAAAGTTTAATAGAATATAATATAGTTGGTGCTATTACTAACGTACAAATCGTAAAACTATAAATCAAGAATGGCCAACTCCACTCAGGTTTCCAATCAGTTGTTTCATTAATCGTGATACCATCTGGTATAAATAAAAGTCCAAATAAACCTATACTAAATATGACCAGTAGAAAAGCTTGGATCTTTTTCGTTAGGATTTTTTCTGATTTCATTAAAACCAACACGAAAATTAATAAAAACATCAAGGATAGGCATAGGAAATAATATGTAAGAAAATGTAATATAAGAACAATAATTTCTACATAAAGAAAGGCGTATATAATATTAATTATAACACCTACCGTAGTAGATAAGTAAAAGCAGCTCAAAATCAAGCTTAAACCTTTTACTTCTCGCCTAAGAATTCGAAAAGCGATATATAAAAAGAAAAATCCAATTAAACCTTGCACAAGAAAAATTTGGATAAACCTTGCGATATCAATATGTTGTAAAAACAACTTCAAATCCCCAATAATTAATGTCTTATATTTACTTAATAATTAATATGATATATTTTTAATTCTATAAAATAATATACCTAAATAGACTTAATAAAATATATAATTTGTGATGACTGAATCAAAACAGAAGGAAAAAACAAATATTAAGGATCCTAAAGTTTTAAAAACAATTGAAAAAGTAAAAGCTTCTGCTAATTATTGTTATAATTGCAATCGTTGTGTCACTGTTTGTCCAATCTCACATTTGGGGATATTTTCTCCACGAGATTTGATCAATGATATCTCTTATCTTAGTATTGAAGAAACATTGGAACGTAATAATATTTGGCAATGTTTAACTTGTGGTCAATGTTCAATCTATTGTCCTATGACTTCAGATAAGGTAGGCGTAAGAATTCCTGAATTAGTTTTAGAGTTGAGAAAGCTCTTTGGTAAAGAAAATTCACAATTAGAAAACCTCGCACTGTGTGAGACTCATAATGGGATATTTCCATTAATTTCTCAAATAATGGCGGAAAATCCTCTTCCCCCCGATAAACTTTCCTTCATAAAAGAAGCTGGTCTGAAAGTCACAGATAAAGGGGACGTTGCATATTTTGTGGGGTGTTTACCTTTAATGGAAGATGTACTTTACGATTTAGATGTAAAATATACTAATAGTGCAATTTCGATAATTAACTTACTAAATGGGGCAAATATTACTCCTGTGGTTTTAAATGAAAAATGTTGCGGACATGATATTTTATGGGCTAAAGGTGATACTAAAACTTTTAAGAAACTAGCGGAATATAATGTTGAAATTTATAGAAAAGCCGGTGTTAAAACTATTATCGTAAGTTGTGCGGAGGGGTATAGAACTTGGAAAATAGATTATCCAAAAATAATTGATAATTTTGATTTTAATGTTCTTCATATTTCAGAATTTTTACTGAATGAAAACATACTTGAGGATATACGATTTCCACAAGAACAAGAAATCCTTGTAACTTATCATGATGCGTGTAGAATAGGACGTTTAGGGGATGGATTATATGATGCTCCCCGTAAACTTCTCGCTAAAATTCCTGGAGTGAAATTAAGAGAGATGGAAAATATTAAAGACGATGCCAAATGTTGTGGAGTGTCAGCTTTTTCTGGTTGCAATGAATATTCTCGTGTAATCCGGCAAAATCGCATTCAAGAAGCTATTGATACAGGTGCAGAATATTTAGTCGTCCCTTGTCCTAAATGTCTTTCTCATTTTAAGTGTTATTTAAGTGAACCGAGTTTGGATGAAACTCACCAAAAATTAAAGGAGAAAATTAAGATCATTGATTTAGCTAGCTTTATTGGAGAGCGGCTCTTTTTAGTTTAAATTATTTTCATGCTTGCTTTAAAAGAGATGTAATATAATCCCATTTTTTATTGATTTTTTCAGAGACTCGTAATCGATTAAATATCTTGTACTCAAACGCACCGATAAGGTTATACATGTTACTTACTTGTTGAAATATTTCTGTACTCTTAAATTTACTATTGAAATGCTTAATATTTTCTTCATTCCATAATTTTCTGTTAAATTGAGTATCTTCGGTATCCGATTTTAACTTTTTGATAATGTAATTAACCCATAAGGCTGCCATCTTCATTGCATAATATAATCCCGAGGAGCCAAAAGGGTTTATGAACCCAGCACTGTCTCCTAGCAAGACCGCACCTGGTTTAGGTATGAAAAGATTCGTCATTTTGGCATTTGGGAGGTAAGTTAGTTCTTCGTAATCCACCGTTGCGCCTTTTAAGAAATCACTAAAACCAGGATATGTGGACTTGATACGAGCCCAAATGCACATTATTTCATCTTCGGATGGGACATTTACCGTTTTCATATTCGGAACTTGCGCCATACGTAACATTAATCCTACTTCCGCTTCCCCATTTTCTAAGGGGAAAAAGTAAGCTACTGCAGGAGGAAAGGTAGGAAAATATTCGAGATCACCATTACCAATAAAGTAAAACTGTAGATCAGGCGTGGTGGTAAGAGAATAATTAGCATGACTCACCCTACATTTCACAATGGGACAATTCATTTTTTCATATTCAATTTCATAATGTTTTCCTATCACTCCTTCATAACCAGAGCAATCCAATATTGCATTTCCATATACTTTCTCAATAAATTCCTTTCGATTTTTATACTTAACACCAATAATGCAATCCTCTTGTTCGATTGCTTCAATCACCTCACAACCATAGATAATAGGGATATTGAGTTCATTTACGACCTCAATAAAACGATCAATAAACTTCCTCCACTCAAAAAAGTAATGGGGATAATTTCGATAAGTTGTAAATTGCTGCAAATCATCTGGTGAATGCCATACTCGTCCTCCATTTGATTTAATTCCGATTGAGGGCAAAAAACCTTCACCAAGTATACTATCAACAATAGGCATATGTGCCATCCCCTCACCCCGCGGCTTCGGACCAGCTCTGTCCCCTTTCTCAATAATTAATACGCTAAATCCTTTCCGAGCCGATTCAATTCCTGCTGTTAATCCTGCAGGGCCAGCTCCTATAACAATGAAATTGTAAAATGATCCTTTCTCAGTATTCATATGAAGGAGGAAGGATTGCAATAATTAATTTTTAATGGTTTGTAAAGGCTAGATAAAAAAGCTATAAAATGAAATGATTGAGTTTTATTATCGTTCGTTCCATTCTTGCCCGCATTTACCGCAACGATATTTCTTTCCATATACACGAGGATAGTCGTTAATGATATGAGATTTATCAGTAGATTCATGAATCATATTTTTGTTCTCTTCTCCGCAGTTAGGACATCTCCGTCTTCCTTCTGTTTTTTCGATTGTTAAAATATTACTCTTTTCTTCCCCCATAATAGGTTAGTCATCTCGAATATATTTAATTATAAAATTATTTGACAAATGAATATAAAAAATTGAGTTTATTAAATCTTTTTATCCCAAATCAGCATTATCTATTTAATTTTTCCTTCAATAATAATTGTTGACCATAATTTCTAGCATGATCAAGTAATTCGGGATTAGATGTCTGAAATCTTAATGAAATATCATTAAAAATTTGCTCTAATATTTCCTTTATATCCCGATGTTTATTCTGAATTTCATAGCAATAGATAAAATCAAGTTGATTGGTTTTATTTCTCAAATTTAACCTGCTTATCCTAAAATATTCGGAAGGAACCCCTTTCTCTAAGTAATAGGAGTCTACTCCTACGAGCAAGGTCAATCCTTGGAAATTATATTTACTAATAAATTCATTTATGGAAGATGGTGTATAGTGATTAATAGATTGAGTATCATAAATATTGATGTTAATTATTAGAACATCAAATTGTTTAAATTTAGAATTTTTGTCAATTAGTTGATCTAAGTATTCAACAGTCACTAATTTAATTTTAAAGGGAATTTCCTGATGAAGAACTAAATACTCATGTATATTATCCTTACTTTGTGATTGTATTGCAATGTGATCGAGATATTGTGGAAAAAGCTCTTTACCTGAACCTTTCATGCCCACAATACCCAAGTTGATGCGCAGCCGAACTTTTTTCAAGCTCAATCTTTCCAAAAATAATAATTAATTTTGGTAATTTAATAATATAAATAAATTATATCGATAAAAAATATTGCTCTATTTACTTATTTAATACGGGAAGTGATGACTTAGTGCTGAGGATATATGGAGGGTTAACTATCATGATAATAATGTGGAGTTTTTCATTTATCATAGTAGACTTTGGCATTGAGTATGTTACCCCCCTATCTTTGGCACTTTATAGATTTATAGTTGCATCTGGAGCTTTTGTAATAGCAGACTTCTTTTTCTTTTTAAAAAACAGAAAATCTACTAAAACACTAGTGAGAAAAAGGGAAATCTTTTTCTTAAATAAAACAAACCTAATATTTCTTATTCTTGCTAGTTTAACAGGTGTCTCTGTTTTTTTTCTTACCCAATATCTCGCTATTCAGCTTATTGGTCCCTCACTTCCCGCTTTATTTGTTTGCTTATTAGCCCCAATTTTCATTAGCATTTTTGCCTTGCTATTTTTTAATGAAAAATTAACAAAAGTGAAGATTTTAGGGATAATTATTGCTACAGCAGGGAGTTTTCTTTTAATAACTGGCGGAGATATTGCAAATATATTACCAAGTTCACCAAATTTTATGGGCTATATTCTAGCGCTTATTACTCCAATACTATGGGCCATATATTCAATAATTTCAAAATTCTTAATCAAGAAATCAACGAGTATTAAGATAAACAAATATATCTCATATTTGGGTCTAATTGAACTTCTCTTATTCGTATTAATCTCCAATCAGTTCGGTATTTTCCTATTAAATATTACAAATGGGATTGTATTTCTGTGTGCACTATATCTTGGATTAGGAAGTTATGTAATTGGGTATTATATATGGCAATATTCTCAGACTAAATTGAAATCATTAAAAGTAGCCTCCTTTCTCTATGTTGAACCTTTTTTAACCCTTATTTTTTCATTTCTATTATCTCGAAAAGAAGTGATTGTGCTTGAGAATATTATCGGAGGGCTTGTAGTATTGCTAGCACTATTTATTATTAATTATGAACGAGAATTAAAAAAAAAAGATGGGATTTTTATTCAACAATAACCTCAATTGAAAGTCCATATGGTCCAAAGATTAACGTTTCTTCATATCCATCTGGAGGATATTCCGGGATTGAGATACCAACTTCTATTATTATTGAAATCTCATAGATTCCACTTACAATCTCAATCTCGTCAGGACCAAGTAGTAAATTGATATCCTGCATCAATATATTTACAAGATCCTCAAGAGTATATGATAGGATATATCCTTCATCATTGGGAGTTGTTATATTAATCAAGATGGTTATATCTACATATTGATTTAATAATTGAAATGCGTTTTCTCCTTCGGCTTTAAGTTCGCCTTCAAATTGACGAAAAAAGTATTCATATGGATTTATTACCGTCGGATCGGCATCAATTGTAAATGTGGAGCTCCCACCATAATCCATCAAGTCATAAGAATCACTTGAAGAGCCTGATGGTGTACCTACTAAACCAAATCTCATATCAAAAGATAATGCATTGACTCCAAAGCCGTAGATAAATACTGGGGTTAATGCAAGAAGAGACCCAACGATCACAATTGATAAAACAACGATGATAGTTATTTTTTTTCTTTCCATTTTAGATACGCTACATTTTTGTTTTGATAATAAAATGATTCTGTAATATTAGTATCGATTCACATTATAAAGTGTTTGGTTGCACGATATTATTAATTTAGAATTAGAGGAGGTTTATAAATAGGTGGTGGTAATTTTCTCGAGATCTTTTTTAATATCTTCATTAATCGGTTTTAATTCTGGCTTTATTTCTAGTTTTTCAGCTTCTTCTTTAGCGCGATTTCTAGCAGATTTTGATCCTAAAGCCCTCCATGAATCCCTTGTTGTCCGATCGACCACTGGACCTGTAAAGAATAATTCTTCTCTAAATAACTTCAATGTGCTAGGATGGGATAATAACTCTTGCTTTTCATCATAGTCCCTTAAAATTGCTGAAGCGAATGGAGATCCATAATCATTTATTCCCTTTAAGAACCGTTTTACCATTCCACAAATTTCATTATCAATTATAAGTTTTTCAATACTCTGAGTCGATTCAAAATCAAGCATTCCGGGTCCTGATATCATATTAATTCCAATTAGACCCCCAAGGAGAGCACCCATACCTGCTTCAAATCCTGCTTGACAATCGGGAACTTTTGAATCACTTAGACTCATATAGGCGTGAGTAGGGATTTTCAAGAATTTTCCCATCTCTACATCTCCTAAATTAATCATCATTGTTTCAATTGCTCCCATTGGCGTGGTTCCGGCTTTCATATCCAGAATCGCAGGAGAACCGCCCCATATAACTGGCGCACCTTTTTTTGCTAATTGAGCAATAACCACTCCTGCTAAGCTTTCCGCACAATGTTGAGTAATACAACCTAAAAGTGTTATTGGAGCACTTGCCCCTGCTAAGGGCATCGACACGAATTCTGAAGGAATCATACTTCTAGCCGCATCAATGACAGATTGAGTAGTGAGATCTGACCATTTTAGGGGAGGACTCGGACATGCATCGAAAATAGCTAATGGTTTTTGAGCAAGATCTTTTTCGGATGAACGACAAGCTAAAAGTAATTCTCGCATAATTGAGAAACTTTCTTTACGAAATGTACCAGTGATTACCGGTTTATGACAATAAGTTAAAGCAAGATATAGGCGATGCCAATCTTGTGCATTTTTAGGTACATCTTGATAAATTAAGGCTGTACTCTGGGCATCTATATATTTCAAATGTCCAACAATCTTTGAAAATCGTATAAAATCTTTTGATTGCGCATTACGAATCTCTCCTGTGGTCTCGTCTAAAACAAAAATTGCTGCAGAACCGGGGTCATAGTGTACTTGTTCTCCATTTAATAGTAAAGGATTTTCGCCTTCTCTATCATATAGTTTAATCTCATCCGGTACGTTTTTCAAAGAGCGGTTAATTAAATCTTCTGGAATAAAAATTCGCATATTTGATGGCTTTAACCCTTCTTTTTGAAATAATTCTAAGGCTTCATGATTTTCGATAAAAACCCCTTGCGTTTCCAAAATTTCCTTTGCTTCCTTGAGAATCTTATTTTTATATACCTCATTTAAAATTCCTATCTTTGGTCTAATTATTGTCATGAGATAAACCTATTTTTTTTATATTGATTGGATTAACTTCTTTATTTGATTAATTGTATTTGGAGAGGTACCGCAACATCCCCCCACAATCTTTACTCCTAAATCTAATATTTTACTTATATGATTTAAAAATTCGTCTATTGGCTGATCATAAAAAGTTTGACCATTAGATTCAACTCGTGGTCTTCCTGCGTTTGGTTTTATGGAAATTGGACATATTGTTAAGTTTATCATTTCTTTCGCTAGATCTATCATTTCGAATGACCCCAAAGTGCAGTTGGCTCCTATTACCGTCGCTCCGTAATCTTCTTGTAGATTAATGCATTTTTCAAGATTGTCTCCCATTATAGTAAAAAAACCTCGCTTGGTTCTTTTATAGGTCATAGAGCTAATAATTGGCTTTGAGGAGACTTTTTTAATTGCTTCAATCGCTGCTTTCATTTCCTCACTGTCAGAAATGGTTTCTACATGCCAGAGATTGACACCCGATTCCAGAATCTCCGCTTGCTTTAAAAAACTATCGTACCACTGTTCGTAGGTGACTTTTCCAACTGGTGGTTTAAATTGTCCTGAAGGTCCAATATCTCCCACAATAAGTTTTCCCTCTGGAAGTATAGTTTTCAAGATATCTAGCGCTTTCTGATTTATTTCCTTGATTCGTCCTTCAAGCTGATAGTTTTTTAAGTTGAGATAACTTGAACCAAAAGTATTAGTTTGAACCATATCCGATCCCGCTTCGTAATAAGCCTTGTGGATATCTGAAATCACTTGAGGTTGTTCAAGATTCAGAAGATCTGGAAGCTTTCCTGGTTCTATCCCACGCTTAAAAATCTCGGTTCCCATACCCCCATCAAAAAGAATAACTTTTGAATCGTCTTTCAGCCATCTGTTAAATAACATATTATCTTATATTACCTTTTACTTTTTAATTAAGATTTAACAAGGTCTTTACCAATTTCACAGCGTCTATTGCATTATCAGCATAACCATCAGCTCCACTCTCCTCTACCCAAGAAGGTGTGACTGGAGCCCCTCCCAAAATTACTTTAAATTTATCTCTAATACCTTTTGATTCCAATAACTTAATTACTTTTTTTTGTCCGAACATTGTGGTAGTCAAAAGGGCTGATACTCCGATTATATTAGCTTGTTTCTCTATCGCCGTCTCGACTATGGTTTCAGCTGAGATGTCTGCCCCTAAATCATATACTTCTAAACCATTCGCACTTAGCATCGAGGCTACAATGGTCTTTCCTATGGAATGAATATCCCCTTCAATCGTTGCAATAACTACAGTACCTGAAGAAACTTTCTTTCCTTGTTCTTTTAAATGAGGAAGCAAAATCCCTAGCGATTCTTGCATTATATTTCCCCCAAGCATTAGTTCTGGTAAGAAAAATTCCCCCTCTTCCCATAAATCACCGATCTTACGGATTCCTTCTCCATATCCCTTTTCTATTACTTCAAGTAAATTCATATTTTCCGTAATGGCTTTCTCTGCCAATTCAATGGCTTTCTCTTTATCTAATTTAACTATAGCTTCCGAAATCTCGTTATAATATTCATTAAGGGCCACTATTTAATCTCCCTATTTTGATCTTGTTTATAATTTAAAAATTATCTTGAATATCTAATTAAAATTTCGAAAATTGGAATTTAGGAGAATCTCACATGAGTTTCAAATTAAGAAATTTTAATCCATCTAAAGCTCAAGAATGATATCTCCAGAGCATATACTACGAGAGTTTAATAAACATTTATTAATTTTAGGTACAATTTTATGCTTAATTCCTAAGGCCTCTAACCAACAGCTTAAGCGGTATATTACACCACATTCGTATTCTTTTTCAAACCCAAACATTTTCATACCATTGTAAGCAAAACAACGATTCATTTTCCAATGAATTCGATTTTTCTCGGGAAAAGTGTAAACAAAGTCCATGAAATCCCCTTTTAAAATACTAAATCCATTAATTATGAAATCTTTTAGTTGTTCAAATGTTCTTAGTTTTGAATTTTCCGATCCCATCGCCTTTTTTATTCTTTGCATTTCTATTGTTGAAAGGGTTTTTATGGCTGCCTTATTTAATTTATTTGCTTCATCAATACCTAATTTACGAGCGCAATTATAAAACCAAGAACCGTCATGAGTCATCCAGCATTTCACTAGCAACTCTTTTAACTGCTTTTTATCGATTTGATCAAATAATACCATCTTAATATTAATTATGAGGTGTTAATTAAAAAAATCTCAATTTTTATTTCGAAATATACTAAATGATTTAGATTTTAAAATTATTAAGTGGGAATTGCCTAATTATATAAAATTGAAATGTTATATTAAAATAAAAGTAAATAATAACATATATTTGGTGATGTTAAAATTCCCCGACGATATTATGCGAAATCTAAGAAGACGTATGCCAAAGATCAATCTTTTGAGCAAGATCAAGTTGGTGAGGAAAAAGAACGTTATCTAGTTAGCATTGAATTAATGAGCTTAAAAACTACAAAGGATTATGACTTACTCGGCTGGCGTGGTGAGTTTTACTTCAAAGTGGAAGGCGACAAGATCTTCAAGGCCCGTTGGCCAAATAAGGGCGAGATTAAACTCCAACGGAATCAAGAGTTTACCTCAAAAGCTGACATGTCTCTCTGGAGTCAATTTATAACTGTAAGAGCAGATGAGAGTATTATTCTTCCTATAGAGGTATATCTTCGCGAGAAAGATCCTTTACAAAAAGACAAGACAGTTGCAAAGCAGGTATTTGAAATAAGATTACCTCAGAAAACAGAATACGTAATTCTTCAAGATGAAGATGAAGATACAAAGGCTAAGCTTCGCATACAAGCGAGTCGAACGCGATATTAAGAATCTTTTTTACTACTTTTATTTTTTTATTTGACTTCAAATTTCTAAATTGATCTAAAAAAGAAAGAAAAAGGCTATTTCTTATAATTTTTTTTCTTGTAACCGATATAGGATAAACGCAAATACTACTATCAATACTGCAATTATGATTTGTAAAGATCCACTCCATACACCTCCAAATACGTCTTCCAACGCCAATGATGCAACTAAGACGCCTAGCTCAAAAAGTGCAAGATAGTTCAGGATTGCTAAGAATTTATTCTCTATCGAAGCAGATTTGGTATTCAATGTGTTTCTCTCCCGATTAAGAGATTGTCTAATTCGAGAAATTACCGCATCAGTTTGATCCGAAAAAGTAAAACCGTCAAGTTTATCAATCATTTCATTGAACATACTTGTTTTAAAAGTGCTTGTGAAAATTAATCGTGTAATTTTCGATAAAATTACATCTTTATTTAGTTCTAAAATAATTCTGTTGAGTTCTGTCTCAAGTTCCTCTAACCGTTCAATCTTATCCTTTAGAGAAAGGTTTTCTTCTAACGCTCGAGTATCTGAAATAACGCTATCGAACCGTTCAGCAACAGTTAAAATGTTTTCCATGTGCATTAAAATCAAGAATCTTTGAACATTTCCAATTTCGGGTGCGAAGATTGTATCTATTAATAAATTTTTCATTGAATTAGGATCCAATAATCCTGGACCAGGAATAATCACATTTCCTGCGTGGGTAATCATTACAAATTCA
>Ga0180437_10010339_pt1 | contig 11398 bp, 14 predicted proteins | sample SS_ome_4_FD_132410 | JGI IMG/M metagenome (GOLD analysis project Ga0180437, IMG submission 132410) | Hypersaline lake sediment archaeal communities from the Salton Sea, California, USA - SS_3_D_1 metaG | ecosystem: Environmental > Aquatic > Non-marine Saline and Alkaline > Hypersaline >... | reverse complement strand
GGATAGTAATGATGAAAATAGTGATGATGAGGATAGTGAAAAAAAAAAAGATCAAAAAAAAAAAAAAGAAAAATAAGAAAAAAAAAAAGAAAAAAAAGAAAAAAAAAAAAAAAAAAAAGAAAAAAGAAAAAGAAAAAAGCTGATTTTACAGCTTGTTCATCATTTCCTGCGTTTTCCATACAAGATAAAGGAACGGAATTCCGAGTATAAGCGAAACTATATAGAGCACTGTCGCGCCCAACGGATAACCTTCCATACCCTTTTTCTTTGCAGCAACTTCAACATCATTGAAGAGCTTCCAGAGGAAATACAGGTTTACAATAGGAATAAGACACAATATCAACTGGATAATCGGGTCGTATGTCGCCTTTGTAATCTGTTTCAACTCATCCCACCATTTGTATATCAGGTATAGATTAACAAATGGAATAACACTCATTATCAAAGCCATCAAAGGACTTCTTCTTTCCATAAATTCACCTCACTTCTTTTTCTCCGAAAATAAAATAAATGTTTCCGTAAGCAGCCTTACGCCCGCTCCTGATGCTCCCTTGTCGAGATAGGGATGGGCATTCGTGATATTCATGAATCCTGCAATATCCAGGTGAGCCCATTTTACATCATCAACGAATTCTTTGAGGAACACTGCGGCTGTGATCGAGCCGGCCTCGCCTGTATTGCTCACATTCTTCAAATCCGCCACATCGGATTTCATCATTTCCGAATAATCCTTCCATAACGGAAGACGCCATACTCTCTCATGCGCATTATTCCCTGCTTTCTCAATCGTCTGTGCGAGCTTGTCATCATTGCTGAAAAGTCCGATTGCGTGCTTTCCCAATGCGATTATAACCGCTCCGGTAAGGGTCGCCATATCGATTATCCCGTCCGGCTTCTTCTCTGCAAGGTATGAAAGCGAATCCGCCATTACAAGCCTGCCTTCGGCATCTGTATTCAACACTTCAACGGTTTTTCCATTATGGGATTTCCAGATGTCTCCTGGCTTCTGGGCGCTTCCGGAAGGCATGTTCTCGGTAAGTGCCATAGCCGCCATAACCCTGAGCGGAAGCTTAAGTTCTGCAATGGCCCTCATGGCACCTAGAACGGCCATTGCGCCCGATTTATCGTACTTCATCTCATGCATGTTCTTTGAAGGTTTAAGCGAAATTCCGCCTGAATCGAACGTTATGCCCTTTCCCATAAGGCAGTAGAAAGGCTTCTTGGCTCCCTTGTATTCGATAACCACGAACCTGGGGGGCTCGGTGCTCCCCTTGCTGACTGAAAGAAGAGTATCCATTTTCATCTTTTTCAGGGCCCGTTCATCATAGACCTTAACGCTCAGGGATTTGTATTTCTTCCCGAGTTTGACTGCCTCTTCGGCCACTTTTCTCGGAGTCATGAGGTTTGCCGGCAGTTCATTAAGCTCCCTCATATAATTCTGGGATTCTGCCAGTATTCTGCCGGTATTTATCTGCTTGGAAAGGTCCGATGCAGAAACCAGTGTCAGAGTATCTATCTGTTTTTCCTCTGATTTTGATTTGAGCTTCACAAACTTGTAATCGGCCAGAATCGCGCCTTCAGTAAGCAGCTTGGTTGCATCATTAATGTGCGGAACGGAGAACCCTATCTTGTTTTTTCTCATGGATTTGGAAATCCTGACTGCGGTTCCGGCTGCTCTTCTCAGAAAATCAGGCTCGAATTCCTTCTTGTCCCCAAGTGAAACAAACGCTATCCTAGAATACCCTTTGTTTTTTACAGGGGCTGAATAGGATTCCCCGGATTTTCCCTCGAATGATTTCGCATCCTGCTTGAATTCGGCAAATTCCTTAGGCATCTGTTTTCCATATCCGAAATAAAACAGCATATCTCCTTCGAATTTTCGTTTGGAAATTACTTTCATTGTTCCCACCTGCACTGACATCTACTCTTTCATTTAAAAATTTTCTGAATTGAAATTTATTTATGAAAGCAAGGGTGAGATTCGGTCCGGCAGGAGTTCCTATACAATGCAAGGGAAGCGGCACGCTTGATGGAGTGAAATGCTGCAGGGAACTGGGGCTCGATGCAATGGAAATGGAATTTGTGCAGGGGGTGAGACTTGGAAAAAAGGCTGCCGGAGAAATAGGAAAGACTGCAAAAGAGCTGGATATCTCATTATCCTCACACGCACCTTACTTCATAAATTTCTGTTCAAAGGACAAAACGAAAATAGCCACAAGTACGAGGAACCTGAAGCAGGCTGCTGAAATAACAGATGCTGCAGGGGGAGGCATAACCGTCTTCCATCCGGGATATTACCAGGGCCAGACCAAAGAAGAGGCGTATAAGGTCGCATTAAAAAACATAAGGGAGGTTGCTGAATGGGCAAAGGAAAATAAGATCAAGGCCCTGCTTGGAGCGGAAACGGTAGGAAAAAAATCGCAATTCGGAGGATTTGACGAGGCCATAAGGCTGTCCAAAGCAGTAAGCGGCGTTGTTCCTGTGCTTGATTTCGCCCATCTTCATGCAAGAGGGGATTTCAAATTCAAAACAGCCGGGGATTACAGGAAAATGTTCGATATTCTTGAAAAGGAGCTTAAGCCGTACGTTAAGAACTTCCATTTTCATTTTTCAGAGGTAGAATACGGCGAAAAGGGAGAAAGGCACCATCTTCCGCTCGGAACGCGGAATGAGCCGCCATTCGAACCTCTTTTAAGAGTAATCGTCGAAAATGGATATTCTGGAACAATAATCTGCGAAACACCGGAGATAGACCTGGATGCGCAGAAAATGCAAAAAACATACAATAAACTGGTGAAACGAAAATGAGTGAAGAACTGCTGGTCGATTACCTGGAGGAAGCATCGGCATATCTCAGGCTGAGACGCGACGAGCTTATAGAATTCAGAAGACAGTACGAGCAGTTGTATGATAAGGACATACGCGAAGAGATGAACATACTCAACGAGGAAATAAAAAAGAAAAAAACAGAAGTGACCGACCATCTTTATGAAAATGCAGAAGAATTGAGATACATCAGGAAATATTTCCCTGATTATTTTGAGATACTGCTTGAGGATGAAGAGATAGGAGGAATATTAAGGAAAAAGGAATTCCTGTACAGGCAGGGCAGCATAAGCGGGGACAAGGCGGTGCACAAGCTTGTTGAAATAACAAATGCAAGAAGAAGGCTTAGGGATGCAAAGAATTTCCTTGAAACATGGCATGGCAGCATAACCGAGAAACAACTCACCGCAACATATCCGGTCCTTAAGGGAAGGATAAAAGGAAATGTCGAGAGCGGTGAAGCAATAGCAAAAATAAAGGAGTTCGATAAAGAACTGAAGAAAGAGGGGTGGATGGCGATAGTAGGCAGCAAGGAACTGATACTGCAGGTTATCCAAAAATTCATAGAAAGGCTCAAAAGGGCGGAATTATTGCATATGCAGGCAAGCATGAAATACGAGCAGGCAAAAGGAAAAGGAAGTGTCACCGAATATTCCGCGCTTAAGGCATTGAAAAAGACTGAAAAAAGAAAAGAGCACCTGAAAAGAATGATAGGGCATCTTCTGCTCGCGAATCCTGAATTTCTTTCTTCAATGAAAAAACAGAGCGGGTGGCTCCAGAAGAAAAAGAAAACCGAACTGGAAAAATTCGCTGAAAAAGTCGGGATAAAAAGAATAAGGGAGAAAACCTGGCTTGAAAAAATGAATAAAAAGCTCAGCTGAGCTTTTTCCTTATCTGCTCTTTTACGGATTCGTCAAATCTCGGGTTTTTCTCGATTACTTCGTGGAAAAATTCGCTAAGCAGCCTCGTAGTCTTCTTTTTGTCGGCATCATAGGCTTTTTTTATCTGCTCGTTGCTCCTTGGGTCTCCCTGAAGCAGATAACAGATCCCGAGATAAAAATTCACTTCGGGATAATCCCCGTATTTGTCAAGATATTCGGAAAACCTTTCTTCAGCTTCTTCGACGTCGAGCAGCTCAAGATAGGCAAGTCCGTCGAACATTATGTATTCGGGCTTTTTCCTTATCATCAATGCCCTTTCAAAATGTTCATGGGCAAGATTGTAGTTCCTCAGCTTCATGGCAAGTATTCCAAGCAGGTACCACGCAACATCGTTGTTTTTCTCTCTGACAACGAAATCATTAAGAATTTCACCTGCCTCAATATACTTTCCTTTTGCCAGGAGCGTTTTGACCTTGGATTCCTTCAAATCTGCCATGTAGAAAAGACGGATACGTAGGTTTATAAATAGTTTTGTCCATAATAATATTACTATTAATGGAAAAAAGTGGTAATATGCCGAAGACAATCGAGATGCCAAAAAAAGAAAAAACAACAGAACTGCTTACTACGCCGGTTCTAGAGATGCATAAACCGGTTGAAACAATGAAAAATCTGGGGACAGCATTCAAAATCACCCCTGATTATTTAGGCAATATAGCAAATGCGGATTTGATTCTGCAGATAGCAAAAAAGAGTGACAATCTTACCCAGAATCTCCCCGGCGATTTTTTGAAGGTTCTTGAAGGACTGAGATAAACCTGTAGGATTTAAACTGTTTCTTTTTAATTACATGTTTATGGCTCCAGACATGGGAGTAATCAAAGTAAATCCAGAACCCTATAAAGCGATGCATGCAATCGAAACAGCAAAGGAATTGCTGGAAGCAGCAGATGAAAAGCTTGATAAGGGGGAATATGAGGATGCCTACGCAAACGCCCTGAATTCCATGAGGATGGCTTCATCAGCGCTTATGTTCATGGACGGAGAGATAGCCCAGACGCTGGAAACCGCCACAGAATACATACAGAAAAGATATTCCAAGGTTCCTGTTGAAGGATGGAAAGATGCAGAATACCAGGACCCGATGAAAAAAGGGCTATGGGAGAGGCTGCTTGAACTTTTCGGATTCAGAAGGAAGGATGATAAGGCACTGGCAACCAAGGTCGTGGGAATAGCAAAGATATTCGTTTCATCTGTTGAAGAGGTTGTACTGGGAGGAAAGCAGCCCGGTTTTGAGACGTATTACAGATATGAGTGATTTGATGGATGTTGACAAGAAAGAGCTAAGGCAGAAATTCTCCAAAGAATGGAAAAAACATTACCAGATCGATTCATTGGTTGACAGAGGATATAACAGACAGCAGTGCAGCAAATGCGGAAGGAATTTTTGGAGCATGCAGGACAGGGAGCATTGCGGGGATGCCGCGTGCATAGGATTTGAATTTATCGGAAACACTCCTGTAAAGAAAAAGCTGGGTTATATCGATACGTGGAAGGTCATTGAAAAATATTTTACGAAAAACAAGCACGGATACGTAAAGCCGTACCCTACGGTTGCAAGATGGAGGGATGATTTGTATTTCACCATCGCAAGCATCAATGATTTCCAGCCTTATGTTGTAAACGGCGAACTTGATGCGCCGCACAATCCGCTGATAGTCCCGCAGCCGTGCATAAGATTTCCTGACCTTGCAAATGTTGGAGTAACCGGCTCGCATTACACTAATTTCGTCATGATAGGGCAGCATGCATTCAACACAAAGAAAACAGGATTATTCTACTGGAAGGATGAGGCGCTGATGCATGATATCAACTGCATGGAAGCCCTAGGAATTCCTGAAAGCGAAATTATCTTCCAGGAGGACGTATGGGCAGGCGGAGGAAACTTCGGCCCTTCCATGGAATATTTCGTGCGCGGGCTTGAGCTTGGAAACTGCGTGTTCATGCAGTATGAAGTAACAAAAACAGGCCACAGGGAGCTTAAGACAAAAGTAATAGACATGGGTGCCGGGCTCAGCAGGTTTGCATGGATGACATCAGGGGACCCGATGAGCTATGAGGTTGTTTTCGGGGATGTTATCAAGAAAATGAAGAAGGACGCGGGAGTGAAAATAGACCCGAAACTCATGATTGAATATTCAAAAATAGCAGGAAGCCTCAACATTGATGAAGTTGAAGACATAGAATTGGAAAAAGAAAATGTTGCAAAAAAGCTTGGGATGAAAAGAGGGGAGCTTTTCGAAACCCTTGAGCCATTGCAGGCATTATACGCGAGCGCGGATCATTTATGCACGCTGCTGTTCGGAGTAACAGATGGGATGCTTCCCAGCAACTCAGGAGGAGGCCATAACCTGAGAATGATATTAAGGCGGACTTTCGGATTTTCCGAAGCGCATAAACTGAACATGAATTATGAAGAGATAATAAAGGGCCATGCGAAACATCTGGAGTATATTTTCCCGCATCTTAAAGAGGGAGTCGATACCACCATAGATGTCGTTGAGGAAGAAAAAAAGAAATATGATGCAACCAAGGAAAAGGCCCGCATAATAGTTGCCAACGTGGTAAGCAGGGCAAAAAAGAATGTCGGCGAAGCAAGCAAAAAGGAAAAAAGCTCTGAAGGCACAATAGGAACAAAAGAACTGGTAACATTGTATGAAAGCAACGGCATTCCCCCGGATTACGTGATTGAAATTGCAAAAGAAAACGGCGTATCAGTAAAGATGCCCGGGAACTTCTACGAACTTGTAGGAGAAGGGGAAGGGGAAACAAAAAAGGAAGAGGACAAGAAAAAGATACTCGTTGCAGAAGTGATAGAATACCCGAAAACAAAGGTCGAATATTACACAAAAACAGGCAAATTCGAGGCTAAAGTGCTTGGAGTGCTGAAGGGCGGATACATCATTCTTGATAAAACCGCTTTCTATCCGGAAGGAGGAGGGCAGGTTGCGGATACTGGAAAGATGGACGGGCTGGAAGTTACTGAGGTCCTGAAAGCCGCAGGAGTCATAGTCCATAAAGTGAAGAACCCCGAAAAAATAAAGAAAGGAAAAACCGTGAAATGCGAGGTTGACCTTGATAGAAGAAAAACGATAACAATCCAGCATACATGCGCGCACATACTGAATGCGGCTGCAAGAAAGATTCTTGGGGACCATGTATGGCAGGGCGGATCCCACAAGGATGATGAAAAGGCGCATCTTGACATCACGCATTACAAAAGGATAACAAACGATGAAATCAATCGGATAGAAAAAACCGCGAATGAATACATAAGGCAGAACCTCCCCATAAAAGTTGAAGTTCTTCCGAGAAACGTGGCGGAAAACAAATACGGATTCAGGCTATACCAGGGAGGTGTTGTTCCGGGAAAGGAATTGAGAGTGGTGAGCATCGGGGATATCGATCATGAAGCATGCGGGGGAACGCACCACATGCTGAACAGCACCGGGGAAATAGGATATTTCAAGATAGTCAAGCGCGAAGGGGTGCAGGACGGAATCGAAAGAATAGTTTTCAAGGCAGGAGATGTTGCGGTAAGGTATGTCCAGGAAAAGGAAAGACTTATCGAAGATGCGGCATCTGCGCTCAGTGTTTCTGATTCCGAGCTTGTAAATTCTGTTAAGAGATTTTTCGAAGAGTGGAAGATGCAGCGGAAAAAGATAGAGCAGATGGCTGAAAAAATAGCAGAAATAGAAAAGAACGAAATTGCATCTGAATTCAGGAAAACAGGAAAGCCGGTCATGAAAATCATAAAGCTTGATGCCGAGGTAATAAGGAAGATTGCGGTGGGTGCATGCGATATTGAGAAAGAAGCAGCGGTATGCATAGTAAACGGCAGCAGTGAAGCGGTCTGTGCATGCGGAGAAACATCAAAATACGATGCAGGGGAGCTTCTCAAAAAGATAATCAAGGAGCTTGGCGGGAAAGGCGGCGGAAGAGGAAGAATAGCATTCGGAAAAGTTTCAAAGGTAGGCAGGATTAATCTCTAGAAGGCTGGGTTTGTTAAGGAATTCGAATTGTCCGGGATTTTCATATAACCCGGCAAGCAGGTCTTTAAATTTTATATTGTATCTCTTATTCAGCTCTTCGGAATTTATTTTTTCATTTTCATAAACCAGATAATGCGGGTTCTGCACAAAACCGCGTTCTTTCGTATAGTAATAAGCTGCCCCGCGGTTTTCCTTGAAAAGTAAATAGTTCGAATTGAATGATATCGAAACAAGATTTGCAAGCAGAAGGTCCTCCTTTAAGGGATTGATTGATACATGGCAGTAGTTTGGGGGCATCAGTATTACGTCTCCCTTTTTTGCCTGAACCACGGATACCTTGAAACTGCCGTCCTTCATCTCTTTCTGAAGAATGAAGTTTGCCTCACCGGACAGGACCTGGTATATCTCAGGATAGGATAATTTTTCTTCTGCAACAGGATGGCAATGACCGTATGTTTTTGCATATTCAGTATCAAGGTCCCATTGCGGAATAAGGGTTATATCATAGCGTATGCCGTTTTTTTCAGCAATATTCCTGAACATGTAATAGGCGTCTCCTGTTTTTTCTATGTCGCCCATGAGTACATCTGAAAGCTCTGAGAAATCCCTTACTGAGGGAATGATTTCCTTCCCATCTGCAAAAAGCCTTTTTTCCTTTAATTCCAGCCTGATGGGTTTTTCATACAGCATCATGCTTCTATAATGCGTTTCATCTTTTTAAATTCTAGTCTTTTTTCCATCAGCTTGTTTACCACGAGCCTCTGGCCGGCGAATTTATGCATGAGCATTTTGTAGAATAAAACGAAGTCATGGCTTGTTCCGTTGAATTCCTTTTCGATGCTGAAAAGGGTTTTTACAGCACCTACAAAAAGAGACGCATCTATTTCTTTTGAGCCGTTAAAATTGCTGATGTGGAGATGAAGGACGTTTTTTATGAACTGCATTTTCCTTCTCAGCGTCTTGTCTTTGATGTTTTTCATATCGATATTGCTGAGCAGAGTGGACAGTGAAACCCAATCCTCTCTGGCAAGGTGGTGGCTGAAGGTCTGGTCTTTTTGCATGCACAGTTATCTATGATGAAATTTAAAAACATTTGTTGATGTTTTAACCTTCTATGCTGGGGTCACATAACCTGGTATTGTGCCGGTCTCGAATTTTACATGAGAAAACCGGTCCCTTTGGGATTGCAGGTTCAAATCCTGCCCCCAGCGTTTTTGATACTTGGATTTTTTAATGTGATTTGCCTTATAGGAATCCGGCGAGCGTTAATGGGAAATTTGATGATGCTTAGATTCAGGCCTCCAGGCAAGCCTAGGGGAATAGCAAGGGTACAGCCCAAAACAGAGGAAAAAGAATGCCGGTTCATCTGGTGGCCTACTGATACCGCAGTAGACAGGCAGAGAATTGAGATCGGCGTGCCATTCATTGACAAATTCGGTGAAAAAATAGTAGTCGAAAGAAATCCTAAAACAGGCGCACTTAAGTCAAGATGCCTGAGGAAGGCAGAGAATCAGAAATAAATATTCAGAAAATCGTCCCTGATCCCGGTTACCTTTAATTCAATACATCTGGCGGGAATACCGGTTATTGAAGAGAAATTGGGCTCTGTCCGTTCTTCATCTCCTGAGATTAATTCCTTGATATAAGTTCCCGGCTCAGTAGCAACTTCGATTTCTACTGTTTTCCCGGTTTTTGATAAAATCCTGATGTCAAGTATTTTCCTCTTTCTTACGATGTCCGCCCTTCTGTGCCTTACTCTTTTTGGAGTTTTCTGCGATATTGTCTTTCCTTTCAATGACAACAAATTTTCGATAGCAGCATCGGTTATATCTTTTTCAAATTCTACGACTGCCCGGTATACCTTGTCAAAATGCGATGCGGATACGAGTTCAACATCGTTCCGCCTGGCCATCTTGAAATCAATTACCTCAACCTTTTTGTTTTTCTTAAGCTTTTTTGATAGGGATTCAAAATCAGGATTTCTGACTTCTGCATTTTTAAGCTGCATTATGAACGGCCTTCCGGCGGTGTTTATTACGTCTATATCCTCCCTTCCGGAGGCATGCATCGTATAATCCTCTGCTTTGCATGATTTTTTCAAAAGACTTCCGATTTCCTCTTCAACAGAATGATACATCTTTCCGGATTTATTGCAGTATTCGCATCCTTTTCCGCTGCATTTTTTGCATGTCCATTTTGTCTGCGAAATGCCCGGCACAAGCTTCCTGTACCTGCCGAAAACAAACAGGTCGTTGTATTTCACTTCTGTTTTCTTTGAAACGATATCTATCAGCAATGTAACATCGGCATCCGGTGAAAATTTCTTTTTGCTTAATTTTGAAATTTCCCTGGTAAGAAACCTGTTTATGAGGGTTTTTATGGAAACCGACCCTGGAAGATGTATGTCAAAAAGAGACTCCTCCCTCACAAGCCATTCATTCGGTATTTTGGTGGAAACTGAAAAACTTGAAACATCCGGAATGGATTTAGCTGCATTTTCAGCAATTTCAGGAAGGGACAATAATGCATCCCCACATAAAAAGCATTTCCCTTCTTCAAATTTTTTCTTTCTTGAAGAATTGCAGAATTTACAGAGTTTCATATTGTGATGTCCCTGTGCGGGATTGAAGACAATCCGTGTTTTATGCGATAACCTTCGAGAATAAGAGATGCCCTTTCGATTTCCTTCTTTTTTCCTGCACTGAGTTTTGCTTTGTTCAGTTTTTCAACATAGATTCCGAAATCCGCGAGAGTCGTGGTGCCGTTTGACATCATGAGGTTCATTACTTCAAGAACAAGACGCTTTCCCTTTTCATCGCTGCCCCAGACGCTCATTGAAATGGCAACCTGGTTTATGAAATGGGCCTTGTCCGTCTCGCTCATTTTTTTCCACTTTTTCAATATCTTGTCTTTTATCTCATCGTTAATATAGTCGAACATATTTCCACCTCACATCCAGTCTTTTTTGAAATTCAAGTCAGCAGGTTTTTTTGCATTTTCAAGAATGGTGCCCAGCTCCATCGCCGCCTTTACTGCCTTATCCTTGTATTTGCTTTCCGGAATCTTGACAGGTATCTTCTTTGTGCTCTGTGATTCCCGCGCTTTTGCACCGGCTTCATGCAGCTGTTTCAGAAAATTCGAGTCAAACTTTATGCTTGATGTCCTTCCGGATTTGATGATAAAATCCATAAGTTTTCCAAATCTTAATCGTATGTCCTCTTCTTTTTTTGAAGTTTTTTTGGCAACCGCAGCCTGAGTAACCATATTTACACCGATTATGTTTCTCAAAAATGTTTTATAAGGTATCTGCTTCGGTAAAAAATGCCAAGGGGGGAACTCGAATCCCCGACCTCTCGATATCCGGTCGTGAGAGCCTAAGCGCTCACGAATTCTCAGTGCCTGTGACATCATAGGTTTATACCTCAGAACTCACAGGATTGGCTACCTATGAGTCGAGCACTCTAACCAGCTGAGCTACCTTGGCAGTAGGTATATTGTATTATTATGTCCTATTAAAAATCTAACTTTCAGGCGTGCATACGGTGAATGTCATTTCTTTTGGAATGCCGCCATCAAACCATGTTTTCTTCATTTCCACATTATTTTCAGAGCAGCCGGGATTGCCAAGACAGTTTGTGG
>Ga0180437_10010338_pt1 | contig 11399 bp, 11 predicted proteins | sample SS_ome_4_FD_132410 | JGI IMG/M metagenome (GOLD analysis project Ga0180437, IMG submission 132410) | Hypersaline lake sediment archaeal communities from the Salton Sea, California, USA - SS_3_D_1 metaG | ecosystem: Environmental > Aquatic > Non-marine Saline and Alkaline > Hypersaline >... | reverse complement strand
GATCGCCGGATTCGACGTTGACAATCTTACGGGTCTTCACGAGCCCCTTGTGCACGGCATCGACGTGAACGATGAAACTGCCCTCACCGAGTCCGGCAATTTCATACCGCCCCTGCTTGTCGGTATAAGCATAGAAAAGATCGAAGAACATGTCGAAGTGAAAGATCGAAACCAACGCATCCGGAACAGGCACACCCGTGCTTTCATCGGTTACCAGCCCTTTCAGGACAAGCCCGCCCGTTTTCGCCATTGGGATATCGATGTTTTCGACAATATCTTTGTCCCCGAACGTAACCAATTTGGCCGCCGTGCGTGAGAATGTGCCGGGATAGAAACGAGGTGGATACGGTTTGTCTTTATCCGGCGCGCTATTGTCGCGCACCTGCACATAGACCGGCCGACCATCCAGCTCATCCAGCACATAGGTACCGTCCTGCCCTATCCCGGATGACGAGACCCACCGATAGTATCCTTTCCAGCGCCCTTGAGGCTTCCGCACCCAGGCGCATACTCCCAGGTCTTTTCGGTCTGTAATCGGCTCGCCGTCTTCGCCCAGGACTCTGCCGGAAATTCTCCGATAAGGGCGGTCCGGCTTGATTTCTATGCTCGCAAGCTTTCTCTCGCCTTCTTTCAGTTGAAACGTGGGTCGTTCCAGATCCTTACCTTCCAGGTTGAAGTACGTATCTTCATAGCCAAAGGCCTCCAGAGTGTGCAAGGTGTAAACTCCGGCAGGAATATACGAAAAGTCGAAACTTCCGTGATCTTCGACCTCGATAATCCAGGAGCCGAATTCTTCAGAACTCAAACACACTTTCCCGTGCCCAATCCGGCCCCTGCGCGCCTTTCGGTAAATCCCACCGCTAATAGAACACGTTCCACCTGGCCACTTGCCGGTCCGACTGACGGTCTTGTTTCTGGATGTAGCCTGCCGCTCTCGCCCCGCACGTCGGCTGGTTCGCCTGGCCTGCGACCGGGTCGCAGGTATATGTTTTGGGCCGACGTCCATTGGACTGACTTCTATGCCATTAGCCTGCGCCCATTCGGTCCACTTTTGAATTGAGTCGCCAAAGAAAACACCTGTTATCTCGCATAAGGCAACCTTTGCGTAAAGACGAGTGTCGGTGTTGTGGTGATCCAGAAGATTGATTAACAACGGCACGGCCTTTCTATCGCCGATCCTGCCGAGTGCTCTTATGGCCATCCATCTGGAGCGGTTGCCCATCTTCGGTTTCCGCCCTATGCTCATGAGCACGTCCAGAGCTTCCCCCACCCCCACGTTACCCAAAGCCGCAATGGCCCTTGTCATCTCATCGAAGTCGTCCGAGTTTGCGTCCGCAATCCACCGCCGGAGCATTTTGTCTTTTTCGTCGTCAGAGGCCGCCTCATACTCGTCCTCGACCTTGAACCATCCGGCCGAGAATTCCTCGTGACCCCGGAGCTGTTTCAAAGTCTGCTCATCGAGAAGCTTTCGGTTCGGAGATTCTGGTAAAGTGCGAAACCAACTTCGTTCAGCCGAACTGATCGATGGCTGGTCCGGCCGAGACCGCTTGGGCATCCAGAAGCTCGGCGTAATCGGAAGCCGGGCCCATTTCGGTTATTATCCTCTGAAAATTCTCCCACGTCTGCTCCTGCGGCTCAAGCTCGGCGAAACGCCTGTCAAGATGAGAGCTTATGTCATCGAGAACTTCTTTGCCGCGAGGGTGCTTCACCGACGATAAAGCCTTTTCCACCTTGCGGAGATATTCTGTCTTCAGAGACTCCCATTTCCTGCTTTCTGCGGTCATTTGTCGGCTCCTTTCCTGATGGTTCGGATGCTTGCGATCATTTGATCCCAGTGCGCGTTCATCTCTTTGAGTGTCTTGGCGCCCAGGTCTGTAAGCTCGAAGTACTTTCTCGGCGGGCCGTCCTGTGACGGCTTGGTATGGCTCGTCACAAGGCCGTCCGTCTGCAGACGCGCGAGGATCGGATAGATGTTGCCCTCGCGCATCATCAAGCCATCGTTCTGCTTGAGAATCCGCACCATCTCATAGCCGTGACATTTGCCGTGCCGCAGCAGATTGAGGATGACGACCTCCAGCAATCCTTTTCGCAATTGAGTTTGCCAGTTATTCAGATTCAAAGTACACCTCACGATTCTCTCACCAAAGACTCGTCTTCCCGTTCGTTACCGGTATCATATATACCAGTATACTGTAATGTCAACAAGAAATTCAAATTTTTTTCATTTTTCTTTGAAATTTGCATCAACATTTGGGTGCTCAGCTCCACGTTCAACTAACAGAACAAGTTTTCTTTTGGCCCTTCGCCAGAAGATCAGGGTCAAAAGAAAACGGCCCATTGGATTGAATGGTGGTTTTAGGCCATCGACTGCGCGGTTAACACCATCGATCTTTCCCCGGCCTTTGTAACCAGGCCGGTTTTGGAAATGTCCTCGGCCCGGCAGAGAATCTTTTGAAGTCGCTCGCCTTTGCGCTCCGGACAAAAGTCGATGACGGTTTCTCCCGGGACCATTGCCGGCAACACAAATGTACTCGGTCGGATACACCATCACTGCCCCGGGGGCATCTCCCTCCCCGTCCACATAGAAGGCCGTTGGGTCCTTCCTGATGTATGACAGCACGTGGGCATGATCGGGAGCAGGGTTGAAAAACAAGGCCGATATGGCCATTTAATGTACTTTGGAAGGGGTAGGAAAGAATAGAGCCGGACCGGCTTTTCTCCTTACGCCAACGGTGCGGATTGTCGATAGAAATTGTGGCTCGATTTGGCAAGCTTCGTTGAAATACGGAGAATATTCGGATTCTTTGGATCCGGCGTACAAACGAGACGATGGTCCATATAAAACCGCTCGGGAAATAGGCAATATCGCAGAATCGGCGGACTTTCGTCCGATATAACTCTAAGATGGCAGCTTTCCGGTGGTTTGGGCGGTGACTCAGGCCGGGATGTGCGAGTGCAAAATGGCATTAGCCGCGTTTTCTTATTCAACTCGGCTGGTACTTATGCCGATAAAATAGCAAAGACATGTGATTTTTTGTAATAAAAGGAGATTAACATGGGGATACAAGATTGGTCTGAAGATATTATTCTCGTGGACTTGCCCCAGGAACCGGAAATGGGAGATGAACTTAAGACGGTCACTACAATGGTGCGCGACAGGGGTGACTGCGAAGTGGTTATTGACTTTTCGAACGTTGATATCATAACCTCTTCGAGTATCTCCAAGCTGCTCAAGCTGCGCAAGCTTTTGGCGGACTGCGGGCATCGGCTCGTTTTCTGCAGTGTCGCGGCAGCAACGCGAGGTATATTCACAGTTACCGGCCTTGACGGTATTTTCGAGTTTGCCGACGACAAGTTTGTCGCTCTGGCGAGTTTGCAGATGGTCAGTTGATATGGATGAAGAAGCTCTGCAGAAAATCGAGCAGACAATAGGTTATACGTTTTCCGACAAGAGTTTGTTACGTAAAGCATTCACTCATTCCTCCGCGGTCGATGATCGCCTCGATAGTAATGAAAGGCTCGAATTCCTTGGCGACTCGGTCCTTGCCGTGGTGATCTGCCAGGCTCTCTTCGAGAGATTCACCGATTATCTCGAAGGCGATCTTACCAAGATCAAAAGCAAGCTTGTTTCCCGCGAGACATGCGCCCGCGTTTCCGGACGGCTCGGACTTCAAAAATTCCTGAAAGTCGGCAAAGGAATGGTTTCAAATCGAGCCTTGTCCGGTTCACTTGCAGCCGGCGTGCTGGAAACTGTTATTGGAGCCATCCACATCGACGGCGGTCTCGAGCCCGCTCGTGAATTCATATTGAAGATATTTGGCCCGTTGATAGATCGGGCCGACGCCGAACAGGCCCAGGGCAACTTCAAATCCCTCTTGCAGCAATATGCTCAGGAGCAGTTTAACGCCACACCGTCATACGTGCTGCTCGACGAGAAAGGCCCGGATCACAACAAGTGTTTTGAGCTGGGGGTAGTCATCAACGATCGCCATTTCCAGAGTGCCTGGGGCACGAACAAGAAAGAGGCCGAGCAAAAGGCCGCCTTTAATGCGCTTGTGGAACTGGATGTTCTGGAGAGAGCCGCCGTGGATGATGCATACTGAGTCCGGTCGGGCAAGCCAGGTATATCGTCGCAGTTACTCCGTAATCAGCCAGGCCATCGCGCACAAAACCAGCGCGGTAACAACCATAAAAACAACAATCGAGCCGAAGAGAACGGCGCTTTCTCTGATGAAACCGACAGCTTTGATTTTCGGCACTTTTGTCGCTTTGTAGACAACGGCTATCGACGCGACTAACGGCAGCAACCACAGCATGGACTGAGGATTCACCCCAATATTTTCCGGCACGGTGAAGTTGGCCAGCAGCAGAGCGGTCAGTTTTGTCATGTCAGTCTCCGACGTCCTCGTCTTTGCTTAGATGGGCCAGATAAACTGCGTTGACAATACACAACAGATTGAGCAAACCTGCGATGCTCGTATATATCTGGCCGATCTCATTAGGCCTGCCGTATACGGGATAATTACCCGTTTTGGTCATCTGCCCCAGCGCCGCCACGGCCGGGGTGTTCATCACCTGCGCCACGTACCACGGTTTGGCCCCAATGGGATTGATTACCCCGATCGAACCGATATACAATCCTGCGCCGAAAGTCAGAACAATAGCCACAAATATGACTGCCGCGTGTTTCTTCTTTCCGAGCATCACGTGCCCGGCGCCCGGCACAAGCCAGGCCAGCAGTCCTACGACCAGCAGGAACACGACATGTCCTTCTCTCGAACGCTGAGCCATTACGATCCCGCCTCCGATTCTTCCGACGCGTTGGCGTCGGCCGGTTCCTCATCATCATCCAGGGCCCATTCGACCTTAAGGCGTTTTAGAATATTCTCCGGATTGAAATGGACCGCCGCCAGGCTTTGTGATCGGACATATTCTTCGTCGAACAACCGCGCGACCTTGGACTCGTCGTAATCCTCCTTCCACAGCCGATCGACCGAGACGCTCTTGATCGCGTAATAACTCGTCTCCGGTTTGAATTCCATGACCAAAGGCAGGTCGTCCGTTGTGGTCTTGTCGCGCGGCACAAGTGAAAAGAGCTCATCCGCAAACAGCTTTTCTCTTTCTATATTATACATGGCGAACTGTCCCGCAGGATCTCCTTTTCTGTGCAGGGCCATGGTATCCAGAACAACTGCGGGTATTTTTCGCAGCCGACCGCGATTTTGGATAGTAAACGGATCGGGATCGTTCGCGTCCTGTCCGTATTGTTCCTTGTGAAGCTTGTTGAAGCTGTCGAGCGCGCTTTGCCAGCCGTCTTTGACGGCCTGAGCTATGAAATCCTCCGCTTTGTTTTTCGCCGTATCCATCGCGGCGAGTTTCTTCACATCTTCGACCACTTTCTCTTTTACCGAATAGAGGTTCTCTTCATCCTGCTCGGCATTCGGATCGAACACAAACGAATGTGTGCTGAAGGTCTGCTCTACACTCTCCGGCGCCGCCGCCTTGCTGGCTTTGACCACACGAACGAGCGACATGACCGTTTCCGATATTTCTCCGTACTCGCTCATGTAATCTCTGACCGGCCCGATATTCTCGTACAATCGCGGCGTTGGCGCGTCGAATACGCCCAGTTCGATCGCACCTAACTCTTTCACGGCAAACACGACGTTGCCCAACATTACCCTGTTGCGCCCATAACCTCGTATGAACAGAGTTGCGAGTTTTTCATCCGTTTGCTGAAATTCGATCGGGCCCAACATTCCCGTCCGGCCCGTGTACACTTTGATTCCGTGTTCCTTACTCAGTTCCTCGGCGACTGTTCCATAATCGCCGAGCTTTTCCCTGAACTGTTCCGCACTCAGAGCCGCAATCTCCGTATCATTCATGTCTTGCAGCCCTTTTTCAGTTTTTGTCTTCGCCTGCAGGATAATAGTCTCGGCTTTCAACATTGTCCGATTCTTGATAAAATTCTTCTCGATAGTGTCCATTACCTCGGCAGGGCGCTTGACTCGCGTGGTCAGCGAGTTCGGATCGTTCGGGTCCGTTCGCACCTGTTCGGTGAATTCCCGGTCTTTGGTTCTGTTGTAGTATTCCCCCATTTCATCCTGTGTCGGCGGCTTGATTATCGTCTGAACGTCGTCAAGCTTGACGGCGATGTACTCGAGCCGGACTCTGTCGGACAGTTTGTACCCGAAGCCATAAGGATTGTCGTCGCTCACCTGGCCGGCGAAGTAACCCTTATACTTGTCGAACTGCTCGGCCACTTCACCTTCGTTGGGTTCATCCATGTTTTCGGTGAATGCTGATGCGTTGAATTCAACATAACCAACATCCAGGTTCTCCTGCTCGTTTCTGGTCGTATGCATTATCTGCCGCTTCGTGATATCCTCACTCGAGCAGGTGATCTCAGCGTATTGCAGAACCGATAACAATTTCCCGAAAATTGCGAGTATCCTGTCTTCCGGAAGCCGCGTTTGGTTCATTATCCCGCCGACCACTTGCCGATAGCTCGCGCCTTCGTTTAGCTGGGGTATTATCTGCCCGAGTATCCTCTTAACCTCGTCATTCGGCATGGCTATACCGGCTGATTGCGCCTCGTACCGCAAAAAATACCAATAATGAGCGGGCAGCGCCCTGCGTTCATAAATAGCGTTTAGTTCTTTATCGCTGATATTGTACTGGTTCTGTCTGATTGTCGTTTTGATTCGATTTATCAGTTCCGCCGAGGCCGTCCGATCAGAGAAAAGCAATTCACCCAGAAGCAGCCCGTGCATATTCCGTATACCCTGGAATCTCAGAAGCGCCTCGGCCCCCAGCATCTTCAGGATATCCAGCTCCCGGGCCGCCGTCGAAATATCCCCTCCTTTTATCTTGATTCCATCGGCCATATAAGCAACTACGTTGCTCCTGTTGCTTCTCTGCAGCAGAGTCGTCAGCGCCGAACCACCGATGAAACCAATCATTATGACGATGACCACTACGGCCATCACCTTCTTGTTATTTCTTCTAAACCATTTGACCAAATTCATACAAATTCTCCGATTTTGTCGGGCTCTATCTGTCCGGTCCGATTTTAAACTCCATGAGTATAGGCCAAAAAGCAGAGTTTGCAAGAAAAATAGCAGTCTTACTCGTGGAGTTTGATCCGGCGGCCCAACAAGAGTAGCAACATCATCCCAAATTCGTTTATCGAGCAGAGCAGAACTTAATGCGTCCGATATTGCCTTGGCTTTCGTGGTTTCCTCATCGAAATCCTCGTCAGACGGCAACATTGAATTGCCAATCGAGCCTGCTGAGCATCTGTACGCCGGCTCGCGTGCAAAAGACGGCGGCCTCAAAACGTTGTCGGCAGAAAAGTGAAATTTTAGGCCGGACAATAAATTTCTTGCACTTACGGCAATAACAAAGCATAATTATGATGTTTTACCGTAAAATTTAGGAGATATTAAAATGGTCGAGAACCACCCCGGTTCCAGCGATTTGTTGGATACTACCGATTGTCTCGAAGCCGTTGGTGTATTTAAAGGATGGAAAAACCTGCTGTTCATGATGCTGGTCGTGTGCCTGTTGCTGTTGCAGGCGGGTTTCTTCCTCGTAGATCAGGGATACGTCGCTCCCGGACCGGCGCAGACTGACGGACCCGAAACCCAGGCGGTAACCGGTATCGAGCCCAACGGCCCTGCCGATGTTAACGTTCCGGCCGAACCCGACGTAACGCCCGAGCCTGATGTAGTTCCTGATATGAGCGGTCCTGAAGAAGCGAACGCGCCGGCCGAGCCGAATTTGGGCATCCGGCAACCCGGACAGCAAAAGGAGCCGGAACTGCAGCTTGCCGCACTGCCATTCATGGACTTTCTCTCCAAAATAACCTGGACGCAGTTGTCCTGGGCGATGAATCTTGTCAACGCAATACTTATACTCACGGCGGCACTTTACTGCCTAACGCTGCTGTTTAGTCTGAAGGTCTCAATGCACGGCAGGCTGGGCGGGATAAACCACATCACAAGGGCGTTTTTCCTTTCACTGCTCATGGTCGTTCTGATCCTGCCCTGGCAGGAAGTGTTCGGCAGCGTGGTTACCGGCGCGGTCTTTACACCGAGCGAACTTGTCAAATGGTACGAGGCCAAGACCGAAAACCTGCTGGACATAATACTTTACTACGTGCGTTTCAGCGGCTACGGCGTCCTGATGTTGCTGCTGCTGATCCTTTCGCAGATACGAAGCATCCGCTGGGCCAAGGCCATACTTCGCCGGCTGGAGATAATATAGGAATTGAATTTTGTGGATTGACTATTGAATATCAACTTGCCGGAAGCAGGACTCCAATAGTAAATAGTAAATGACAAAGGGCGTTTAGCTCAGTTGGCTAGAGCGCACGGATCACACCCGTGAGGTCACAGGTTCGAGTCCTGTATCGCCCATTAAAATGAAAGTGGATATGCAGACGGCATGGAACTCAAAAAGAAGGTGAGAACTCGGTACTATCAAGAATCTATTGTATAGATAAGTATATGCGGGTTTCTCTCAAACATCGCCAACATCTCGCCGGCCAACGGAACTCTATATCACAAAAGGCGGACGTGCAGGAAAGAACGTCCGCCTGAATCCGGCGGCTTCGAATGCGGCCTCTAATGCAAATTCTTACGATTCTTTACCGAATTGGGCTTGACGGCCTGATAGTCTGTGGTAAGATACTTATCTAATAAATGTAGAATTTAGAATTGCGAATGTAGAATTGTGAAGAAGAGAACATACAATACCAGGTAAGGCAAAACACTGGATTCCCGCCTGCGCGGGAATGACATAGGGGATGCGGAAATCCTAAATAAGTCAGCGTAAATATGTGAAATATGTGGTTAAATCAGACAAAACAAAGCCAATTTGTTCGTATTGCGTGCTCCGTAAGGAGTCCCCGGGACCGCGTGATGCGTATTGCGAAAAGAGAGTTTGAAAAACAAAGCCAATTTCTATCTCGTATTGCGTATGTCCTATGTCGTTTAGTGTCTATTCGTGTTGACTTGTGCCACTTGTGCCACAGGTATAGGTATTCGTGGTTCAACAGATGAAGACTGCAAAAATAGCGATGTGCCAGATATTTTGCCTTGCCGGCGACAAGCGGGGCAATTTCGTCCGGATTGAGAATGCGATCCGCCAGGCGAAAGAAGCCGGTACTGATATCGCCTGCCTGCCGGAGGCCGCCCTGTTGGGCTGGGTCAATCCCGAGGCTCATGAAAGGGCGTGCGCTGTCCCGGGAGCGGATTCGGACAGGCTCTGCAAGCTGGCTAAAGATTACGGCATTTATCTCTGCGTCGGGCTGGCGGAAAAGGACGGCAAATGCCTTTATGACTCTGCTCTGTTGATCGACAGAGTGGGGCAAATCCTACTCAAACATCGCAAGATCAACCTCCTTTCCGAGTTGATGAGTCCGCCTTACACCGCCGGAGATGCCGTGGATGCCGTCGAAACTGAATTTGGCAGGATCGGCCTGCTGATCTGTGCCGACACGCACAAAAATGCGATTATCGAGCGAATGGCGGCTCTTGAGCCGGATTTGCTGCTTGTGCCGTATGGTTATGCCGAGGCCGAAGACGCCTGGCCCGAGCATGGCAAAGTGCTGGCCGATGTAGTCGCTAACACGGCTGGAAAGACCGGGGCGTTTGTCGTTGGGACCAACCTTGTGGGTGAAATCGCGCATGGACCGTGGAAAGGCCGTGTTTTCGGAGGACTTAGTGTTGCCACCGATAGGAAAGGACGGACGGTCGCGGTAGGCAAGGACCGCGAGCGGGATATATGTGTTATCGATATGTGACCTGTTTTGCAGCATAATCGGCCAAAATGGTCCGAAATCGGATGTTTCGGGCAGCTTCGGGGCGAGAATGAGCGAGGCCGGAAAAAATTTCCAGAAAATTTGAGAATTCCCTTGAACTTAGTTGCATTATAGTGCATATTATACTATATTACTACATATTAGTAAGGATATTACACTGTGCAGTTGATGTCAATAGAGGATTTGGCGGCTTATCTGGGCGATTCCAAGCGTACGATCTACAAGTACATCGCCAGCGGCGATTGCCCGCCGTATATCCGGATTACCGCCAAGAACATCAAATTTGATCGGGCCGACGTTGACGCCTGGCTGGAATCCAAGAAGGTCTTTCCGGGACCGGGAGGTAAAGATATGAGCGACTTAAGTATTGCCGAAAGGGCCAGAGCCGCACTGAAAAACGCAGTGGCGCCGAGCACCTGCTCGCCGGAATACTTCGATCCAAAAAAGGGGCGGGATTCCAAATCCTAACCGATCTCGGCATCACGCTGGACCGAGTTCGCGGGGAAACACCCAAGCTGATAGTCTGTCCGAAAGTTCAGAAAGAAAGGAACGTAAAATGATAAATTCATTGCTGGCATTTGGTGTGGTTGGGGCGTGGGAATTGCTCGTCATTCTTATTATTTTGGCTATACCGATTGGTGTAGCCATAATCTTCATTCTTTTGATGCTGCGCAACAAGAAGGAAAACATAAGGCTTAGACTGGATGTTGGTAAACTTGCCGACGAGCTTGAGCAAACGAGAAAGCAAAAAGGAATGGAAGGAAGTGACAATTCGAGTCAATCAGGATGACGTCTTTCTCGCCGTGACGACGCGGTCGTTATCGTTTGGATCCTTTTCGATCTTGATCTCAGCGAAAGCGCCGGTTTGTTCGAGCAAATCTAGCACGGCGGGGCCCTGGGCGTAGCCGATTTCCAACACCAGTGCTGCGCCGGGCTTGAGGAACGAATCGGCCCTATCTATTAGTCGGCGGTATACATCCAGCCCATCGGTTCCGGCCAACAATGCCGACTTGGGTTCGTAATCTTTGACATTGGGTGCCAGCGTCTCGTACTCGGCGCTGCTAACATAGGGAGGATTGCAGACGATCATATCGAACTCAGTGACATCCAACTGCCCGACAAGCGGCTCGAACAGGTCACCCTGCAGCAGTTCGATTCGCTCGTTTAAGCCATGCTTTGTGACATTGCGGGCGGCAACTTCAAGCGCGCCGGCCGAAATATCGGTTGCGATCACGCGGGCGTCGGGGAAATTCTTGGCGATGGCAACTGCTATACAGCCGCTGCCCGTGCACAGGTCGCATACGAACTGCACGCCGTCGCGCATGCGCAGAAACTCTATAGCCCGCTGGACGAGCAGCTCGGTCTCGGGACGAGGAATCAGGCAGTCGGCGGTTATGTCAAGCTCGATCGAATAGAACTCGGTTCTGCCGGTGAGATACGCAACGGGCTCGTGCAGGCCGGCCCGTTTGACCAGATCGCGCAGCATATCCAACTGCCGTTGCGGCACGGATTTATCAAATTGAGTATACAACTCGATGCGCGTCAGAGCCAGAACGTGACAGAGCAGCAACTC
>Ga0180437_10010337_pt1 | contig 11400 bp, 8 predicted proteins | sample SS_ome_4_FD_132410 | JGI IMG/M metagenome (GOLD analysis project Ga0180437, IMG submission 132410) | Hypersaline lake sediment archaeal communities from the Salton Sea, California, USA - SS_3_D_1 metaG | ecosystem: Environmental > Aquatic > Non-marine Saline and Alkaline > Hypersaline > Sediment... | reverse complement strand
GGCTACATGGAAAAAACCTGGGCATTGTTTCTAATGCCGGTATTCGGGGTAGCCATGCTCCTGCTATTCATGCTGATACCGAATATAGATCCGCTTAAGCAAAACATAGAAGAATTCAGGAAATACTACGACGGATTCATAATAACCATGATGCTCTTTCTTTTCTATATCCATCTGCTTACAATTCTCTGGAACCTTGATTTTGTTTTCAATATGAGCCAGGCGATTGCACCTGCTTTTGGAGTAATGTTTTTCTACTGCGGAGTTCTTATAGAAAACTCAAAAAGAAACTGGTTCATAGGGATAAGAACCCCGTGGACCCTGATGGATGATGAAATCTGGAAAAAGACGCATGACATCGGGGGGAAAATGTTCAAAGCTTCGGGGATAATAGCTCTTGCCGGAGTCCTTCTCCCGGATTATGCTATTTACCTTATGCTGTTCCCGGTGATTCTTGCTTCATCATATACTGTCGTCTATTCATATCTGGAATACAATAAAAAATACAAAAAACGCAGGAATTAATCGTTGCTTTCTGCCAAATTGACCAGGCACTGAAGGCCGTCAAGCCCCTCAATCCTTAATGTTTCATACAGTTCCCCAAAATCCAGCCTGTCTTTTCCAATAAGCAGCGCAATTTTTCTGCTCATCCTTATGTGCCTGCCTACGTGCGGAGGATGAGTATTAAACATTTGTTTTTTCGGGTAATTTTCAGTTATGAAGTCTTTTATGTTGTCATCTATTTTGCTGAATAAAGAAAGAACAAGGTTTTCTGTTTCATCACTGAATGAAGAGCCGAGTGCTGTCAGCTCCCTGTTAAGATAGAGCTGAATAAGGTACTTTCTGCTGGGATACATGCGAAAAACATTGTCATCAAGTTTTTCTGAAATTCCGTGCTTGTTGAGCTTGGAAATCATTCCGATGCAACTCTGGACAGACCTTGAAAGTACACGGAGCTTTGTTTCCATGTCTTCAGGTTCAATATTCTTCCATCCACTGATTATGGATATGCTTGTTTCAAGAAGAGGAATTACATTCTCCGAATACTCCCTGTTCCTGTAAATAGTTCCTATTGTTTCAAAAACATTGACATAATCGTCTATATTTTCCGGGCATTCGGATATCACTCTTTCAAGAATGTCAAGCGAGCGGACCCCAAGTTCTGATAGATTCGTGTCAAGGACGTTGGTATTTTCCCAGTTAATGGTATAATTAAGGCTGGTGAATATTATAACAATATTTCCGCCACTTGATTCTGCAAGTGGTTCCTTTCCATTCTTACCTTTCCTTGAATTCTCAATAAGCGATTTATACCTGTTTAAGAGTGCCTCTGAACGGTTGTATTTAGCAAGATGCCCCTCTACTTTTTTTGCTGTACGATCTTGAACTGGTTTTCCCTGAACCGTCTGATTTGCCATAAGTATAATGGGCGAATAAAGTTTTAAAAGATATGTATTTGTGTTTATTCTCTAACTCTTGCCCTCTAATGCTTCGAGAATATTCTCAAATCTTTCTTCGTGGTCTATTTCCTCTTCCATGATGTGAATCATCAGGTTGTAGGTGACAACATCCTTGTCTTTTGCCATTTTTGCTATTCTGTTGTATACCTTTATTGCGCAGCCCTCTCCTTTTATAGCATCTTTAAGGACTTTAGGAATATCTTCGGTAGGTGATTCGTATCCGCAGTTTGTCTTTTCAAGAACTTCCTTGGGGTCCACAATCGGCTTTCCGCCAAGCTGCATTATCCTTTCGGTAAGCTCGCCGGCATGTTCCAGCTCTTCCGCAGCAATCTCCTGAAGTTCCTTGACAACAACGGGAAACATCCTTCCATTTACGAGCTTTGCGCCGTTCAGGTACTGAAAATATGCAAGCCACTCGTCTGCAAGCGCCTTGTTCAGCTCTTCAACCACTTCATTTACATCTAATTCTACAATTTCTTTTGCTGTACTTCCCATTTTTACAACCTCTTGATTATTAAGTATATTTCAACCGATTAACTTAAAAATATATTATTGATTTACACTGGAAAAATAATTCTGATTGTGGTGTCTTTGCCGTATTCAATTCCTATATTCGAAGTTCCCCGTAATGGCTGTAAGGAGATAAAAAAAGCTGATTATGCATTATCACAGGGAAATAAACCTGGTTTTGCCGTCATCAAGGCTGAACATAAGCGGTACAATTGCTATTCCTTTCTCTTCGATTTCAGGAACAACCTTTGCAAGCCTCTCGATGTTCTCCAGCACATTTCTGTGTATTCATCCATTGTTGCCTCGACAGGAGCTTTCAGCTTAAGGTCTGCCCTTATCCCGTCCAGCAACGGCTTGAGTTCTGCTTCTTCCACGCCAGCACATGCCGCATTGACCGCGCCGCAGTAGTTGTGGCCCATTATGCCTACGACCATCGGATTTGACGTCTTGACAAGCATCTGGATAGTATCTGCCGCAGTAAGGCTTAGAACGTTTCCTGCATTCGATATTACTACCATGTCATTGCTTGAATTATTGAGCATTGCGCCTCCGAGAATCCTGCTGTCGGAGCAGTCTATGAATACTCCCTTTATCCTTTCCCGGTCTACTTCTGTATATTTTTCTTCTCTTGTAAATTTAACATCGGCAGGCATAAACGGATAGGATGTTATTTCTGCTTCTATCTTATTCTGCGTGCTTTTTTCTCCGAGGATAACGACATCTTTTATCTTAAGATGCCTGATTGCATAGAAAATGGATGCTTTTGCAGCATAGTCGTCAGGGCTCCAGCTTACGCCGAATTCAGTGCCCGGAACATTTCTTCCGTCTTTTAGATAAAGAACTTCCATCGGTGAAGCAACAAGAAGCTTCTTCGGGCTCTGGCCACGGGTTATTCCTTCTAGCTGGCCGTTTTTCTTCATTCTTCTCCATCTGTTCTTGAACTCGCCCATCCTTCTGCTCATTTCCTTAACAAAATTTATTTCTCTGGATATCATTTCAACACCATTAATATGTTATATATAATGTATAAAACTGTTTATAAATATATCTATCCGTGTCTAAATAAACAGTCTCTGTATTCTCTATATAACCACACATTTATAAAACTTACACCCGTCAGACTTAAAGAAAAGTTCAGAAAGCTTTTAATACAAGTTGGACAGATATAACCTATCTGCTTATAGGGGGCTAATATGGAGGAACAGGATATATCATCTCTCGTGTCATTCTTCAACGATTTCTATAAATTATCCTATAAAGAGAAGATCAACAGGTTTTTAGTCTCTTATCCTGAGCAGAAAAGCCTGTTCATAGATTACAAGGAACTCGAAAGATTCGACCCTGAAATAGCGGACAAGCTGATTAAGATACCCGAGGAAATGATAAAAGCTTCTGAAGAGGCATTAATGGAGAAAAAGCCGGCCCTTCCGGGAGGAGTTGTATTCAGGCCCAATGTGCGCTTCTTCAATCTTCCTTCAGATACCATGCTGATAGAGCATATAGGCTCAACCAATCTCAACGAAATGGTTTCATTCAAGGGTGTAGTGACTAAAAGAGCAGAGATAATGCACAAGATAAAGAAGGCTGCCTACCAGTGCGATTTATGCGGTTTTGAAGATATTTATCTAGTAACAAAGGATTTCAGGCCTCCGAAGAAATGCCCTTCCTGCAAGAAACTGTCGCTTTCGCAGGTGGAAGACAGAAGTTCTTTTGCGGACATCCAGAGAGCCGAGGTCCAGGAGCTTCTTGAGAGGGTAAGGGGAGGAGCGCCTGCAGCGAGAGTGGAACTTCTGCTTGAAGATGACCTGGTCAATTCCATAGCACCTGGAGACAATCTTGAGGTTGCAGGCATAATGAGGTTGAAGCATCCTATGAGACCCAGGCAGAAGCAGGAAATGATTTACGGCCGTTTCATAGAAGTCAATTCAGCAAAGAGCATGAAAAAGGATTTCGAGGAAATAGACATAACAAAGGATGATGTTGAAAAGATAAGGGAGCTGGCAAAAGACCCGAGAATAACCGAATACATCGTAAAATCCATTGCTCCATCCATTTACGGGCATGAGGAAGTCAAGAAAGCACTGGCATTGCAGTTGTTCGGGGGCACTGCAGGAAAGAAGATGAAGGGCGGTGCTTCAATACGTGATGATATCCATATTTTACTTATAGGAGACCCGGGTATCGCTAAGACTAGGTTCCTGTTGAGCGTGGATGAGCTTGCACCGAAGAGCATTTATGTAAGCGGTAAAACAGTAAGCGGAGCGGGTTTGACCGTGTCCGCAGAAAAAGATGAGTTGGGAGAAGGAGGCTGGACGCTTAAGGCAGGTGCGGTCGTTCTTGCAAGCAATGGCATAGTTGAAGTCGACGAATTCGATAAGGTCACTGAAGACGACAGGGCTGCATTGCACGAGGCCATGGAAACACAAACCATTTCGGTTGCAAAGGCAGGAATAGTCGCGAAATTCAGGTCTAAAACATCAATACTTGCCGCAGCAAACCCGAAATACGGAAGATTCGACCAGTCCAGAAATCTTGCAGAGCAGTTCGATGTTCCGCCAACACTGCTTTCGCGTTTTGACTTGATATTTCCCATTGTAGACGTTCTTGATGAAGAAAAGGACGCCAAACTGGCAGACCACATCCTTTCAACCCACCGGGGTGAATTTGAAGGAGAGGATGATGCCATACTTGTTGACAAGGAGCTTCTCAGGAAATATGTCGCATATTCAAGAAGGACTTTGAGGCCAAAGCTTACAAGGGAGGCGTCAGACAAAATAAGGGAATTTTATATTTCATTGAGGGCCAAAAGCAAGGATGCGGGTTCTGTTGCGATAACACCCAGATATCTTGAAGGCCTTGTAAGAATGGCAGAGGCTCATTCAAAGATGAGATTAAGCGAAACCGTTGATGCTGAGGATGCTGATGTTTCAATCAACCTGCTGAATTATGTCATGAAGCAGGTGATGGTTGACAGGGAAACAGGAGCTCTTGATGTTGATGTTGTCACTACCGGAAAACCGAAATCAACCAGGGACAGAATGCAGAAGGTCGATACAATACTTGAAATCATAAGGGAGCATCTGCGCCATGATGAAAGCGTGAAGGTTGAGCAGATAGTTGAGGAAGCCGATGAATACGGGGTTGACAGGCCTACTGCGGAAAGAATAATTTCAGAACTTCTAAGGAAAGGGGAGATATACGAAAAAGAGCAAGGATATATTAAAATAGTAGGTGAATAGCTCCCATGCAGCTTGTTTCAAAGATTGTTCTGCTTTTCATAATATCACAGATACTCGGTGTATTCACAGGATACGTGGTCTTCCAGGATTATGCCGAAAACCCTTATGTAAGTTCTTTGGTTGTTACAACTGATTCATCAAATCCTGCAAATGCTTTTCTTTTCGGGTTGTACGTTCTTGTAGGCGCAGTGGTAATGATTATACTCATAAAAATGTTCAAGCTTTATGACTTCATATTCCAGGCAATGGAGTTTTTCCTTATTGCGGCAGCATCTTCAATCGTATTTTATTCCGTCATCAGGTTTGCCGCAGGATACGAGATAAGCATGATAGCCGGCATAATACTCGGATTCTGCCTTTCAGGGATAAGAAGGCTGGTGCCAGGCCTTAAGAATACTGCGGCAGTGCTTGCAACTGCAGGAGTCGGAGTGATATTCGGAATTTCACTTGCTCCGCTTCCGGCAATCCTGTTTCTGATATTTTTATCAGTTTATGATTATGTTGCCGTTTTCATAACAAAGCACATGGTTGATTTTGCAGATTTCATAATCAAGAAGGACCTGGCATTTACAGTAACCGCAAAAGGAGTTATTGAAGGAAAACAGAGAAGGATAGACCTTGGAACGGGGGATTTGATAGCTCCTGTTATCTTTGAGGTTTCCGTCCTTCCGTTAAGCCCTGTTGCAACACTGTTCGTATTTGCAGGCGGACTGATTTCACTTGCGGTATTTCTGTTTTTAGTCTGGAAAAAGAAGGTTGTTCTTCCTGCTCTTCCGCCATTGGTTTTCGGAATGCTTCTTTTCTTCTTCCTGGGCATGCTTCTCGGATTCTACTGATTTCCAACCATCAGGACATAAAAAGTGTTTAAATACGTTATGATAAGTGATAACAGCATGTCACAAAGAACACTGATATTCAGGAAAATTATCGATGAAATCAAAAAGAAGAATGCCGGCAGGGCCTTGGTTGTAGGAATAAGCGGAATAGACTGCTCCGGAAAAACAAATTTTGCCAGGAATTTTGAAAAATTCCTTTTGCATGAAGGATGCAAAACGCAGACGATACATCTGGATGATTTCCATAATCCCAAGCAGGTGCGCTATGCGGGTGAAAGCCCTATTGATGACTATTACAATAGAAGCTTCAATATCCGGGAAATAATCGGCAGGCTTCTTCAGCCCATCCATAATGGACAAAACATATCAGAATACATAACTCTCCTGGATATAAATTCAGATAGCTTTTCCGTAAACAGAAAATATGAGATTGACCGGAGTACGATAGTGATTTTTGAGGGGGTTTTCCTATTCAGAAACGAGCTTGCGGAATATATGGATTACAAAGTATTTCTCGATATTCCTTTTGATGAAAGCTTCAACAGGGCGGCAAGAAGGGATGGTGCAGAGCTGCTCAGGAAATACGGCAGCAAATATCATCCGACCCAGAAGAGATACCTTAAGGAATTCCCTCCTGATAAAACCGCAGATATTGTGGTAGATAATATGGACTGGAACAAACCGGCAATCATTCAATGACTATAGCCGGCTTGTTGGGCATTGCATTCTTAGATTTTTCATGCTTGGATTCTTTTTCAAGAAGAACCTCGACTTTGCATCCGGTTTCCCTTGCAAAGAAATCTATTGCATCATTCAGCGCAAGATATTCATCGTCCTGCTTCATAGGCTCGGGAAGCCCGTGTATGTTTTTCATAATCTGTTTTGCCAGTCCTGAAATCTCCTTCATTTTTCCGGAAAGAACATTATCCTCTTTCGCGGCAGCCATTATTTTTCCAATGTCCTTCTGCTCTTTTGCAATCTGGTAGAATTTCCTCTTCCATTCATCCGCAACATACAAGGTAATGCTTTCAGGCTTCTTTTCGGTTTTCTTTGAAACAAGACCGAGTATCCTTTCGATGTCATCCATTGTCTGCGATACGAATTCCTCGTTTTTCTCAAGGTTTTCATCTATTGCACTCTCATCCATCTCAGGATATTTCCGTGTGACAATAAGTTCCGTATTTCCGAGTTTCTCCCAGAATTCATCAGCAACATGCGGGATGAAAGGTGAAACAGCAACCACCCATTTTTCAAAGAAGTTTTTCAGGTTCAGTTTTTCGCTTCTTTTCGTGTACCACTTCAAATCATTCAGCAATTCGTAGAAAAGCTCCATGGAAACTCCTCTCAGGTCGATTTTTTCATAAAGCTCTTTTGCATTCCTGAGCCTTCTGTTAAGCCTTGAAGCAAGCCATTTGTCAATCTGCTTCTCATCATTTCTTTCTTCGCATCTTTCAAGCAGTTCGCCAAGATAAATCAGCCTGCTTTTGATTCCTTCCGCAACTGTCTTGTTGAAATCCGTATCATGAAGCATGTCCGCTCCGCACACAATTGAAAACCTGATAACATCTGCGCCGTATTCAGCAATTGCCTTTCTCAATGGAAGAATATTTCCCATGCTTTTGCTCATTTTCGTTCCATCCATGAGAACAAAACCGTTTGTTGCTATCTGCTTAGGCCATAATTCTTTTGTGAATATGGCAACATGGTTGAATACGAATAATGTAAGGTGGTTTCTCAATAGGTCGGCTCCGCTGTGCCTCGAATCAAGAGGATACCAGTAAAGGAAGCTGTCGCGCAGTTTCTTCATCTTCCCATTCCCTTCCCCTTTTCCAAGAAGTACATAATCAAAGAACTTCTCATCAAGTTCTTCCGCATCAAATTCAGAAAGCATATGTGAAATCGTATAAAATGACATGTAGATTGTGGAATCGGCAAGCGCTTCGATAACCTTGCTCTCATCAAACGGGAATTTCGTGCCTAAGCCTTTTGCTCTCGTGCACGGCCTTGTCTTAAGCCAGTCAGCAGTATAAAGAAGAATCTGTCTTGTTTCTTCGGGGATTGTGCTCATTCCGTTTATGCATTCCTTTGCCTTTTCCGTCCAGTCCTCATTCCCATAATCGATGAACCACTGGTCTTCAAGGATATTTATTACTACTTCCTCCCCGCACCTGCAGTAGACGGGAGAATTCGCAAGCGCATAGATGCTTAATGCATTGTTTTGGGCAATCAGGTCTTCCGCAACCTTGTCTTTTGCCTGCATGACCGGCATTCCCTTATACTTGCTTATGACCATTTTTCCGTCGTGTGCTTCCTTCTTGTAGATTTCCTTTGTTGCTTTTTCCGCAAGCGGATCGTTCTGGTCTTTAACCTTTATCCTTTCGATTTCTTCTTTTGCAGGCGCTTTTCCATATCCGGGAAGCTCGATTACCTGGGGCATTTCCATATCCCCCTTTCCGATATCGCGCAATGCAAGATAATCGTATGGTGCATGCGCAGGAACACACATCACAACTCCCGTTCCTACCGCTTCATTGACAAAGCTTGCCGGATACATGGGAACCAATTCCCCGGTGGCAGGATTCTTAGCTTTCAGCTTGATAAGGTTTTCAGCAGGAACTTCCTCTATAATTTCAATATCCAGCTGGTAGCCGATAAGCTCCGCTGCTTTTTTTGCCATGTAAACCGTTTCCCCGTTCAATCGTGCTTTCACATAAGCAACGCTGGGATTAATCCAGATATTGGTAACCCCGTAGACCGTTTCAGGCCTGTATGTTGTAACTATGAAAGAGCCGCTTCCATCCTCGGCCATGAATTTTATCACTGTTACCTTTTCAAGCTCGGGGTCGACATCGCCTTTGGTATCATGAGCGCTTACTGCCTGCCTGTCGTTCGGGCACCATGCAATGGGATATTCGCCTTTCACGAGATAATTAAGTTCTTTCAGTTTCCTGAACTGCCACTGGATGAAGGCGTTGAATTTCTTATCATAGGAATAGAATTTTCTTCTCCAGTCTATGCTGTAACCCATTGCTTTCATCATTTCCTCGTCATCATTCGAGAAATAGGTCACCAGCTCTTCGGGTTCTGTAAGCGACAATGCTTTTTCTTCGGGAATTCCGTAGATTTCAGTGAATATTTTAAGTACGTCCTTGTCCTTTTCCGCAATCCTCTGCGCCATTGCTATAATAGGCGTTCCAGTAACGTGGAAGCCCATCGGGAAAAGAACATTGTACCCCTTCAGACGCAGGTATCGTGCATGGATGTCCGTAGTGGTGTAAGTTCTCCCGTGCCCTATATGCAAGGGAGAATTCGGATAGGGAAATGCGGCAGTAAGAAACTTCTTTTCCCTGTCATCAGGGTTTGATTCAAAGCAATGTTTGTCCTGCCATATTTTATTCCATTTTCTGTCCATCTCCTGAAAATCCATGAGTAGGGATTAGGAGATAATATTTTTAAGTTGATTGCAGAGAATAAACCTCATGTGCGGGATTATAGGCTATATCGGCTCACAGAAAGCGGCAGAGATAATGCTGGAAGGACTGAAAAGGCTGGAGTACAGGGGTTATGATTCCGTAGGCATGGCAGTGCTTGATGAAAAGATAGAAGTAAGAAAGGACAAGGGAACAATAGACGATGTTGCAGAAAACCTTGACTTTGTTTCATTGAAGGGCAATACAGCCATAGGGCATTCCCGCTGGGCAACACACGGAGCCCCCTGCAAGGCCAACGCCCATCCGCATGAGGATTCTGACGGAAGTGTTGTTCTTGTCCACAACGGAGTAATAGAAAATTACAAGGAGCTTAGGGGTGAGCTGAAAAATTCAGGCCATGAATTCAAATCAGAAACCGATTCTGAAATAATAGCGCACCTTATCGAAGAAAACCTGAAAAAAGAAAAACCGCTGGATGCATTCAGGAAAGCACTTTCCCGCTTGAAGGGTTCCTATGCGCTTGCAATACTTATCGCAAAGGACAGGGAAAAAGTTTATGTCGCAAGAAAGGGAAGCCCGTTGATTCTGGGGGTAGGCCAGGGCGAGATGTTCTGCGCATCAGATATTCCTGCAATGCTGAAACACACAAAAACATTCGTTCCGCTTGAAGACGGAGATTACGGCTTTATAGCAAAACACGGCTATGAGATATTCGATGTTTCCTCAGGAGAAAAGACTGAAAGGAAGCAGATAACGGTTGACTGGAATCTTGAGATGGCCGAGAAAGGAGGATATCCGCATTTTATGCTTAAGGAGATAAATGACCAGAGGCATTTCATCAATGAAACCATTGCAACCGATGTTTCAGAAGCGGTGAAACTGATTGGCAATTATACCAACATAGATGTAGTTGCATGCGGAACATCATATCATGCCGGACTGCTGCTCTCACACCTGCTTTCAATGCAGGGAAAAAGAGCGCAGACATTCATAGCGAGCGATTATTCATTCGTAGGCCATCCGAATGATGATACCCTAATGATAACAATAACACAGAGCGGTGAAACCGCGGATGTTCTCCAGGCTGTGAAATTTGCGAAGAAAAACAATTCGAAGATTGTTGCGATAACAAATACTGCAGGCTCATCGATAACAAGGGAAGCGGATGCAGTTGTTTATCTTAATGTGGGGCCTGAGATAGGGGTTGCAGCAACAAAAACATTCATGGCACAGCTTGCAGTAGCCTATATGCTTACCGTAGGAAAGGAAAAGCTTGAAGAAGTCCCCAGGGTAATAGAGAAAATGCTTGAGACTGAGAATGAGATTAAGAAAATAGCATATGATCTCAAAGATAAAGAGGATGTATTCTTCCTTGGAAGGGGAATCAACGTTCCCATTGCATATGAAGGTTCATTGAAATTCAAGGAAATTTCCTACATACATTCTGAAGCTTATCCCGGAGGGGAATTGAAGCACGGGACATTAAGCCTCGTGGTGGACGGAGTTCCTGTGATAATCCTTGCACCCGACGATGATTCCGCACCGAAGATGCTTGGAAATTTAAAGGAAACGAAAGCAAGGGGCGCGCTTGTAGTGAGTTTGACGAACAGCAGGGAGATAGCATCGGAAAGCGATTATGTTGTTGATTTGCCTAAGTTGAATCCGCTTCTTTACCCTTTTGCACTGATTGTTCCATTGCAGTTACTTTCCTACCATATAAGCGTAATAAGGGGAAATAATCCTGACAAGCCGAGGCATCTTGCAAAATCAGTCACTGTTGAATGATTATTCCAGAGTCTTGCCGAAATTCCAGATGATATCCCCTATGTAATGGATGTTCTTCACGACTTTTCCTTTATCGGCTGCTCTTAATTCTTCCGATGACATCATAACGATTCCCACTGCCAATGCCTTCCCGTGTTTT
>Ga0180437_10010336_pt1 | contig 11400 bp, 15 predicted proteins | sample SS_ome_4_FD_132410 | JGI IMG/M metagenome (GOLD analysis project Ga0180437, IMG submission 132410) | Hypersaline lake sediment archaeal communities from the Salton Sea, California, USA - SS_3_D_1 metaG | ecosystem: Environmental > Aquatic > Non-marine Saline and Alkaline > Hypersaline >... | reverse complement strand
CCATACTCTTTAATAAGCTTCCTTTTCATCTTTTTACCAAGCTCTGTTAGTGGCATTTTAATCTCCTAATATTCTCCAAGAAGCTATTCCACTTGGTGCTTTTGCTACTGCGAACTTTCTTGGTTTTCCTCTTACTTGTTTAGTAACTACTTTGTAGTTACTTGATTTAAACTTCCTTTTTGTTTTCAAGTCATAAAATTGTAACTCTTTCATTTTCTTTTCCTCCTACCTATTGGTCCTTTACCTTCTCCAAATCCAAGTCCTCTGCCTTTACCCTTGCTTCTTATTTTGCTACCTACTTTTTTACAAGCCATTTTTATCACTCCTAAATAATCTTTATTTTTTTGATTATAAACCTCATATCTGATTTAATTTTTCCATAATCTTTAAACTGTTTGTTTTTATTCATCATAAACATAGCTGAACTCATATTAAATAAAACACTATCTTTACCTGCGTATTTGACCATCTTTACTAAAGACATTCTTCTTTGTGTAGCTGAAAGATTTAAATCATATCCAAAATTTCTCATAATTCTTGGTATTTTTATTTCTATCATTTCCATTATCCCTCCCTAAATACTCTAAGTATTATTAGTCCATAAATCATTCCTACTATCATTACTACAATAACTCCAAGCCATGCAGGTAATAAACCAAGTCCATATGCTGTTGATGATAATACTATAACAAGTGGAGGTATTATAACTGCTAATCCCCACATACCTGCTCCAGATTTGAAAATCCATATAATGAAGATTAGTATTACTATCATACCTATTAATATACCTGCTAACCCAAAGCTTGAATCTACACCAATTACATTCTTGAAAGCATCTCCAATTCCTTGTGTTAAATTATACACTAATGTTTCATTTACCATTTTATAAATCCTTCCTCCATATGAAACTTACAATAGCTATTGCCCATAATACTGCCCATATTGAGCCAACTAAAAATACTATTGATGGTGGAGCTTCCATGTAGTTTAATACTGCTATTGGTCCAGCAAAGAAGCTAAATACACCTGCTATAAAACCAACTACATTTTCAAATCTATCAAAGAAACTTATTCCACCAGCACTTATCTGTGATACTTCTGATTCAACTATTATACCTGATGTAGTATTATTTATTCCAGCAGTATCTAAGTTATCCCCTGTTTGATTATAATCATATCCAAAATATTTTGGAACATTTTCTGAATCTGGTAATGTATATCCAAATAGAAGCAATGCTATTGAAATCGAAAATAACATTACTAATAACTTTCCTCCTAATCCCATCTTATATACCCCTCGTTAAAAATGATATTCCAAGTATTATTGCCCAAATTAATACCATTGCTGTTGCTGGAAACCATCCAAATAAAGTAAATATTGTTATTACAGATGCTCCAATTATTGCAGATACAAAACCACCAAGACCAAAAGCTATTGCACTTCCCATAATTGCTGTTGCTACAACAAGAACAACAATCATCTTTGCTCCCATACCCATCTCATCATCTGGTATATCTGCAAATGTAAATAATGCTCCAACTAAACTATAATTTGTTGGTGTTAAATCTTCAACAATCCAATTCCTTGTGAAAGTGTATTCATTTCTATTATCCCTTTTAAGTGAAAAAGTTCCATAAACTCTTGATATATTTGTTGTGTCTATAACTGAAACTAATACTCCACCACTATCTGATGTTGAACTTTGAGTATCTATTGTTGTATAATTCTGGTCTTTTAATGTTAAATTAAAGTATTCTAAATCTTCTGACCAGCAATTAACAAGGAATGTTATACTTGTATTGTTTGATTCTTCTAACCACATACCTTTTGGATTTATTTTATATTCTACTTGGTCAAATGAACTATCAAAAGTAACTACTTCTGTAACTGTTGGTATTATTATCGTATATGAAGATTCTGTTGGTTGTATTGTTTGAACTCCTGATGTCAATCCTTGATATGTTGCTTCTATCTGATATTGTTCTGCTGGATTCATAAAGAATGTTGCTACTCCTGAGTCATCTGTTGTTTTTTCTCCTACTGTTGTCCATGTATCATTTATGAATCTCTTTATTGTTACTGTTGCTCCAGAAAGCTGTTGATAATTGCTATTAACAACAACAAAGCTTCTTATCAAACCCTCTGATGTTGATAAAAGATAACTTGTTAAATTTACAAAAGATACTGCTGACATTGTTTCATAATATGTTCTTTGTTCGTATCCATCAGAATTTACAACTATTGTTAAAGAACCTGTTGGTATCTGTGTATAGTTCCAGAATACCCCATTTGTTTGGTTCAAAAATTCTTCAGATTGTGTTGAATTTGAAACTGTTATGTTATATGTTATATTTGATAATGTTTCTTCATCAAATACATTTGCTTCTAAACCTGCTTCTTCTAAATTTTGAGTCATATTCAAAAATGTTGAATCAGTTATTGTAGTTATGTTGTAAGAAGCATTGTATCCATTCTTTTCAAATATAAGTGTTACATTTCCAAATACTGCTGTTGATTGTTCTATTGTTAATGATGTTCCATTAGCTTGATATGTTTGATTTGTTGTAGAATTTCTCATTGTTAAGAAGAAATCACTTATATATTGACTATTCCTTCTATCGTATGCTTTGAAAATGTGTTTTGTGTAATTATATGTTATCTCAAAATATGGTCTATCGTTTGTTGTTGCGTATTCTCTTGACCTGTAACCATTTCTTTCGTTTACTCCACCTGTTTCATTTGTTGAATTAATGTAAATAGTAAATGTTTGGTCGTCACTTACCTCTGTATTTGCTTGTGCTGTGAAATCATACTGATACCACCTTTCAGTTGTGTTATTTGTTATAAGTCTTGTATTGTGAACTAAAGAACATTTTGATTTGTTTATTTCTGTATCCTGATTATTATATGTAATTGTTAATTCTCCAAAAGTGTCATTACAATAATATGCCTGTTCATATCTATCGCTTTGTCCTGTATCATATGCTTGTGCAAAATATTTTTGATAATATGTTGCATTTGTTATATTTATTGCATTTGTTAAATTAGTAAAATTTATTTGAACATATTGTCTAAATATACCTTCTGATGGTGAAGCAATATAACCAACGAATTGTGAACCATCTGTTCCATAATTTGTTGTTCCACCACCAATTATTGAACCAACCCAACAATCTCCTGTTACAAAACCTCTGCTTTCTGTTATGCTTGTTGTTGGGTCTACTACTATTGGATATACTCTCTCTTCTGAACTTAACCATTCATAAGGAACTACAACCATAACAAATAAGTTTTTTCCAGATAACATAATCTCATAATGTAAGTTTATTTCATTATCTGCACTATCATACGCTGTTGGTTTTGGAAGGAAAAATACTGTTTCTCCATCTTTTTTAAATTCTATTTCTCCCCATGTAGCAACCCTTTTACCATTCCACTCTTTATCATTAATATAAATATCTAAATCACTAACAGGTTGCATTTGGACATAAAAGAATACTTCGTTTGTTTCTTTATCAGGTAATGCACCAGAATCATGAAGAATAAATTTTTCTTTAAGCATTTCAGGATAATATGTGTATTCAACAGAAACACTATCAGTTACATATGGAAATATAAGTGTGTTCCCTTCTGATACTGGTTCAACTTGTTTAAAATTAGATATTATCTCCTTATCTCCTTGATAATTATGTGGAAAAATATTTATGCTTTTATCTTCTCTTACTACTTCTACCCATCTATTTCCTATCCCCCAAAAGTGTGATTCATACCAACCTTTTGTAACTTCATAATGATTGCTATATTCTATATCACCAGTTATATGTTCCCATTCTCCATATTCATTTATATAATTGTAGTATCTATCTGTAACTGTCGCAGTTCCATCTCCATTTCTACAATATGTTGTTCTTTCATTTGTTCCTTCCTGTATGATGTCACAAGCATAAGAAGAAGTTATCACTAAAAAAATAGTAAATACAAGTATGGGTAAAATATGCTTTTTATTCAAGTCACATCACCCATATATTGTCCTTACTCTATCTTCTTGTATTGTTGCTATCAATATAACTATTAATATTACCAATGGAAATAACTGTATAATCATCTGCGATATTGAATCAAGATATGGCAAAGCATCACTAATTATCGTTGAAATTGCTGGTAATAATGCTACATATATGACTAACATTACAAATGTTATTAATAGTTTTGATATACTAAATCCTTTTTTATTCATTTTTTCTTCCTCTTCTTTTTATATTCAAAAATGTTCAATCCACCTTTCCTTTCCATGTTGAATATTGGTGCTGATTCTCCCATCTTTTTTGGTGTAAATAATGGAATATTTGTTTTTACTCTTTTTTCAAATCCTGAACTTTTCTTTTGTGTAAAAACAGGTAATCCTACTCTTTGTCTTTCTTGCCTTCTTATTATTGATGCTTGTGCAGAAAGTCTTTCTTTTCTCCTTATCCTTTTCAATGCTTTTTCATAAGCTTCTCTTTCTTTTAATTTTGCTTTTATGAATCCTTCTGTTTTTTCAGCACTTCTTTTTAAACCTCTTGCTAATATTGTTGATGTCTTTCTTGGTGTCATATATGCTTCTTTCTTTATCCTCTTCTTAACTTTTTGTAATCCTTCTTTTAATCCTAATCCTGCTTCTTTCACCATAACCTTTGCTACTTTTGGTGAAGGAATTAACTTTATCTCATCTTCTTTTGGCAATTTCTTTACTTTAAGTTCCTCTGGAACAACAGGTTCTATCTCTAATTCTCTTGCTGTTTTTTCTCTTGATTCTCTTTCTTTTCTTTCAATATCTCTTCTTCTTTTCTCTGCCTTCTTTCTTTCTTTTGCTTCTCTCTTCTTCATAATCTTCTCTTCTTTTTTTCTTCTTGCTTCTTCTCTAATCCTTTGTCTTTCTTCTTCTTTTTCAAGTTTTATCCTCTTCTCTTCTTCCATTAATCTTATCTTCTTTTCAAGTTCCTCATCAATAACATCATTTTTGTTTTTATCTTCTTCTCCCATCTTTTTTATCCTCCTTATTTTTTTTAAAATATCATCATCCTCTTTAACTATATACTTCTCTTTTTGGTCTATAAATACCATAAAATTACCTCAATTCAAATAAACTTCCAATTCTCCTTTTTTTTAATCCTTTCTTTGATATTTTCATTTTCTCTACATTACTGTCGATTCTGTATTTCTCTTTTTCTGTAAATTTTTGTTCTTTCTTATTTTTTATTCTTGATGCTCTAAATTTATCAATGTTATATCTGAAATATCCAAAATCAATATCTTTATTTATACTTGGTGCTTCATTTGATTTAACTATTTTGAATACAGCAGAAGGATTTATATCTACATATTTTGAACCAATATCTAAAGCATTATCTCTTGTTGTTGGATTACCTAATCTTTTCCATTTTCCTTTTTCTTTAATATATACTTGGAATGAATTAAACCTACCTGTTTTTATTAAATTCTTGTCTATCATGCTTTTTACTAAATCTTCTACCATTTTATAACCTCAAACCTATTCTTTTTTTCTTTCCTTTTTTCTTTTTAATCCCAAAATCATATTTTTTTAATTTAACTATTTCTGTTCCCTTTGCTGTTATTCCAGCTCTTTCTCCAAATTTATCTATTCTGTATTTCTCTTTTTCTATGAACTCTCTTTTTAATGGAACTTTTGTTCTTCTTTTTATCTTATATTCTCTGAACTTTTCTCTTGTATCTGAAAAATATCCCTTTGCTACACCAAAATTCTTCTTTGGTTTATCCTTTGATTTTACTATTTTGAATCTTGCTGATGGTGTTTCATCAACATATTTAGCTCCAATATCTAACGCTTCCTTCTTTGTTGTTGCACTACCCTTCTTTATCCATTTACCTCTTTCTTTTATATACGCTTGATATGGTTCTACTTTTTCTAATTTTTCTTTATCTGTTTGTAAATTAAACGCCATTGGGACTATCGCTGGTTCTTCTTCTATTCTTTCTTTTCTTTCTATCTCTCTTTTCATTTCTTCTCTTGTTATTGTTGTTGTTCTTGTAATAGGTTCTGTTATTGAAATTACATCTTCTCTAACCTTTGTTGATATTGCTGGTGAAATACTTGTTATTGGTTCAATCCTTTGTTCTGAAATTGGTTCTAAACCAGTTATTTGTTTTATATCAATCTTTGGTATAGAATATGTTTCCATACTTGTCTTTATTCCACTAATCTCTTTTGTTCTTATATCTAATGCTCCTTTAAATCCAATTATTCCTTTAAAATCAAAATATGTTTTTGGAGTAAATTTTTCTCCTTCTAATATAAATGTTCTTCTTAATGCAGTTACATCACTTATGCTTGTTACTGCTGGTTCAAATCCTTTAAAATCTGTTGGGTAAGCCATTTGTTGCATTTGTCCTGAACTATATCTCTGAGATAGCTTTGCTATTCTTTCTGCTTCTGCTCTTTCTCTCATTTTAGCTACATTAAAAAATTCTTTAATATCTGATTCTATTGGTTTCCATTCTGTTTTTATTTCTGCTCCTCTTATACCAAGTTCCTTAAATAATTTTTCTTTTCCTAAACCTTTATATATCGGTATTTCTGATTTTTTTGGTTTTATCTTAAAACCAATCTGTTTTATTTCTTCTCCAGAATATGTTTTTGTATATAATTCAAAACCTTCAATAGTTCTTGCTTCTAATTTCTTTCCTTCTTTAATTAAATAATCTGCATATTTGGGTTCAAATATCTCTGATATTTTTCCTTTTGTATAAATAGGTTCAAATCCTGCTTTTGTAAATTTAAAACTTGTTACTTTTGGTTTTGTTATTCTTGAATAAATTGTTTCTTCTAACCATTCTCTCCCTTTATATGTTGGTTTAAATGCAACAAATTCTTCTTTAAAAAATTCAGGTTTAAATATTAGTTCTTTTGGTATTTCTCCTGTTTCTCTAATCCTATACAGTTTCATTGATTCTACTGGTATTGATACTTTACCTTTTTCTACATATCTCTTTATCTTTATTGGTTTTTCAATAAAAAATTGTTTTGTTCCTACATCTGTTTCTAAAATCATACCTCTCCTTGTAACACCAAATTGTAATTCTGCTTCTTTTAATTTTGGAACTTTAACTTCTAAAGGTTCTCCAACTTCTTTTAATTCATATTTTCTTGCTTTAACAGGTTCTACTATACCTGCAACACTTCTTGCTCCTAATTCAAATCCACCAAGAACAACACCTGTTTTTAATAATGAAGATATGGCTTCTCCTTCTTTTCCTTCTTTTAATAATTTTGTTGTTTCTATCGCTTCTGGAACTACTATTGCTCCATACATAGCTGGTCTTGAAAGTAAAGCTTTTCCTAATATCTGAACTGATTCTCTTTCTGTTGCAGAAAGTATTTTTGGTGCTATCCTTGTAAAAGCTTTTGATATTTTTGGGACTGCTATTTGTAATCCTTTAGTAGCTACTTTTCCACCAACTGCACTTGGCATAAGCAAACCTGCTGGTGTTTCAAAAACTGCTCTTTCTGTTGTAGCTAAAAGATAACCTGTTCTTAATGCTTTTTCTTCTGTTGGTTTTCCAATTTTTATTTCTTTAGCTGTTATTAAAGGTTTGAACATCTTTTGTTCAAATGGTGATTCAAAAGATATTACTTGTTCTCCTCTTTTCATTAAACCTGAAGAAATATCTCTTGCTCTTTCTTCTGTTTCATATATATCCTTACCAATAGCTGTTTGATATGCTTCTTCGTATGTTTTCCCTTTTTTCATTAAATCATAAATATATCCATAAGAACTAAATTTCATTGATAAAGCAGGTAATCCAAAACCTACTGCTGTTGATATTGGTTTTTCTTCTAATCTTGCTTTTCCTATTTCATAGAATGAAGGTTCTAATGATTCTAATCTTCTTTTTTCTTTTCTTTTAACTAATTCAATTTCTTGTTCTTTTGTTGGAGCTAATCTTAATGTTGGTGTTTCTTTATATATATCTATACCAACTTTAGAAAGTTTTTCTATATCCTCTTTTTTTACAAAAGGTTCTGCTACTGTAACTCCTTCTTTGTATGGGTCATAAATAACCTTTACTCCAAGTTCTTCAATATCCTTTTTTAATGCTTCTGGTTTTTCTTTAAGAAATTCTTGTTGTTCTTGTAATGTTGCTTCTCTTTTTCCTTCATATCTTCTTTGTAATTGGTATTGACCCAATGCTTTTTCAATCTTTTGAGAAAATTCCTTAGAAAGTGTTTCTTTTAAAGCTGGGTCAAGAAACAACTGTGGTTCTGCTTTTTGAAAATTTGACCAAGAAGAATATTTACCTTCTTTTATATTCTTTGATATGTCCTTACCAACATTTGATTCTGTTGGTCTTAATCCTGTTTGTTTATAGAACTCATATTCAAATGTTCCTTCTTTATATGGATTTAATGTTGTTCTACTAAATTCTCCTCTTGCTTGTGATATTCTTCTTTCTGCTTCTTTTTGACTATAACCTGATTCTTTTATCTTTTTTATTTGTTGTTCTAACCAATCTTCATTATAAGATTTTTTTAACTGTTCAGTAACACCAGTTCCACTTATCCTTTTACCACCTTTGTATGTAGAAGTTGAAACAACCTTCCCTGATTTATCAACTACTTTAACTGTTCCAGATTGAACTGTTACATATGGATTTGTTGTTGTTACTTCAACCATTTTTTCCTCCTAACTTCACATATGAATATCTACCTTTTTGTTCTACACCCAAAACTTTATTTTTTGGAAATTGTCTTTCAGCTTGATATTTGTTTATCCTCTGTTCAACTTTTACAACTACCAAATTAACCACCTTCCAGTAAAAAAACATTTAGAAATAAATAAATCTAATGTATCATTTTTGTCATTATACATATAAATTAATAGACTTAGATAGTATTTATGCTTTCGGTTACAAAAGATTTTCTGGTTTTAATCGTTTTATTGACTCTTCCTCATCTAAATCTTCATATATTTTTTCACTTGTTAGTGATGGATAATCCTCTTCTTCTGCCCTACTCAATAATTCTGTTCTTAAATAATTTGCTCTTGCCATTGTAATACCAAGCTTTTTCTTTATTAAATAAGAATTGAGCTTCCTTTTACCATTAACTACTTTTATCTCATCCTTTAACATATTCCATGCCTTTTCAATAAGCTCAAAATCAGGTATTGTCCTTGCATTTTCTTTTGCTTTTTTCTCTTCTAATTGTTTTATTTCAAAGATAACATCTCTATTAAGATTTGATGTAAAACTCTCTTTTTTCTTTAAATAAGAATTTATCATTTTTGTTGATGGTTTCTTTATGTGTATATATTCAATATCAAGCTTCTTTCCATTTATAGTATATCTTGGTCTTACAGTCTTTGATTCATTTTTTTCCATTGGTGTCAAATAATAACATTTCAATACTGCTTTATTCTCATCTCTCAATAATTTAATTGTTTTAAAATACATATTTACTAATTTCCTTGTTTGGCTATCTACCATTGAAAAATCTGGAACTGTTAATATAAGACCTATGTTTTGATGTCCCCATGTTTGAAGGACATAATTTAAAGATTTATTAAGTAAAGAATACCATTCTCTTGAAGATATACCTACACCAGCTTCATCCCATAAAATCATACTTCCTCTTTTTAATTTTCCAGAATCCAATAGCTCCATAAACTCTTTTGTTGAAAATACTACATTATCTACTGTGAAATTAGGGTCTATTTCATAACACAATCTTAATGCAGAAAATGATTTACCTGACCTTGTTTTTCCAGTCAAGATACCAACAAAGTTCTCTCCTTTTTCAAGAGATTTTCTTATTCTATATGGAAGGACATTATAAACTATATATTTACCATTTTTTATTGATAAAATATCTGACTCTATCTTATCCTCTATCTTTATATCTAACAAAGCATCACTACTCATTTTTCTTTCCTTCTTCTTTTTATTTCTTTTTCCTCTCCAATTATCTCCATTGCTTTCTCTTCTGGTATTAAATCTTGAACTTTATTCAATACTTGCATAAGATACATAAATCTCAATCTAACACATTCATAATAGCTATTCATATCTCCCTTACCCATTGATTCTCTTGCACCTTTTATTGTTTCTTTTACAAGTTCTTTTTGTTTTTCTGTCATATAATTAATTAGAAATGCTTCAAGCATTTTTACAGCTCTTTCAAATCTTCTTAAACTCTCTTTATCTGTTGATGCTATTGTTCCAAATCTTAAACAATCTTCTAACTGTTTAAAAATAATAATGCTGAAGGCTACCTTATTTTGTCCTTTTGTTTTGTATATATTAGGTGAAACACCTTCAACATTACCTGATTCCATATTTAAACACCTGACATAACTTTAACAGCTTCTAATGTTGCTTGTGCAATATTCTTTAATGTTTGAAAATCATTGCTCATATTGAATATCAAAAATACTGCTGTTGCTGATGCTATTGCAGAACCTATTGTTGCATAAAATATTAATTGTTCTCTTTGATTCTGTTCTTTTGGCATCTGACCACTTCTTCTTGCTAAAATAATCATTTGGCTTAGCAATTCTGGTGTTACTTTTCCATAATTTAAATCTCCACTTGATATATCCAAAGGTTCTGAAACACCTTCATCATATACCAATATCGGATATGTTCTGTAATACCTTATTTTTTTCTTATTTAGATTATATGGCAAACCATTTACTTCTATGCTTTCTGTATCACTTTTTTTACCTGAAAATTTTGCTGTTTCAAAGTATAGTTTTCCATCTTTACCAAATATCAAAACCATTCCACTACCTTTTTTTAATCTTAATTTTAACATTCTGAATATCCCATCTCTGTCTAAAAATAACGCTAATCCAAGCAAAACTCCTGTAACTAAGTTTATACTTATCAAAGTCATTATTAATGCAATTTCCATTATAACCACCTTCCTTTTTGTTTTGTTTCAGATAATTCTGCTTTTGATTCAGATTTCTTTGTTATTTCTGCTAATCTTTCAAATCCTTTCTTTGAACGCAATACCTGAACATATGAGAATATATCCTGTAAAATAACTTCTTTTACTGATTCTAAATCTCCTTCGTTTTCTTCTATATATGTTATCATATGTAGAAGTTGTAAATTTATATTAATATAGTTTATTTCATCCCTATCCAGATGTGATATTGCTAAATCTTTTGTAATATGTTTATACATCTTTCTTGCTTCTGGGTCAAGAACGAATTTAGTTAATTCTGCCTGATTATCTGTTGGTGGCAATCCCATCCCATAATCTGTTGGCATACTATATTTCATTTCATCTTCCATAATTTCCCTCCTTAAATTATATCCATTTCTTCTTTATCTTTCTTTTGTTTTCTCCTTTCTTGCCACTTTTCTAAAAACAT
>Ga0180437_10010335_pt1 | contig 11400 bp, 27 predicted proteins | sample SS_ome_4_FD_132410 | JGI IMG/M metagenome (GOLD analysis project Ga0180437, IMG submission 132410) | Hypersaline lake sediment archaeal communities from the Salton Sea, California, USA - SS_3_D_1 metaG | ecosystem: Environmental > Aquatic > Non-marine Saline and Alkaline > Hypersaline >... | reverse complement strand
GCGCACTAGTAATTAAATCTCTTTATTTTGAAAGCGATAATAAAATAGTTAGATTTTCAGACCATGCTGCTAAATCATACAATTTTCAGGAAAATAATCCAGACGTTGAAGAAATATTAATAGTATTTGTTAACTCGGAAATGACAGAGCAAGAAATGCAAAATAATGTTGACGAAATAGCTGATGATTTGGATATTTTTGTTGATTATTTAATTTATAATGATAATGACGATTATTTAAATAACGTTAATCTTTTAAAAAAACAAATAGAAAAATTTTTAGTTTAAAAACTTATAAAAACTTGCAATTATGAAAATTACAAAAGAAAAATTTTACGACTTCTGTACAGAAATTTTAAACGAAGATGTTTCTGAAATAGGGACTTACAACCCTTACAAAAAAAATCAAGGTGTAATAATCGAGAGTGATTTGATTGAAAATGATAAAGTATTAATTTTCGTTCAAATAGATTCAACAAGAAATATATCATTTGAAAAGGTTTTTTCCCTTGAAGATTTAGTTAACTGGGATAAGGATTTAAATAGGATAGGTTTAAGCGACATTGACCATTACAAGGAATTTGATAAATCCGATTTAATTAATATTTTCTGGGAATTTTACGATCAATTTGAATTTAATATTTAATCTGTAATGTTTCTGCAAGTTCATTGCAGCGTTTAGCCCTACGACACAGGGCTTTAAACTTAAAGCTATGGAAAAATCAATACTACAAGAATACTTTAAGCTTCAAGTTGCTTACATGAATTCAAATGCTATTGAGCAAAAATTTGCATTAAGACGCAGATGCTTAGAGAATTATAAAAAAATGAGTGAACAACAAAAAATATATGTAAAATGGTTCATTTTAAAACGTTGTCACGCCAGTAATTTAAACGCTTTAACAAAATTATTATGAATATAGATTTATTTACAGAAAAACTAGTAGCAGGTAGGATACAATTATTCAGCTGCATCGCAATAGGTTCAAGCATTTACCCTTATAAGGTGATAATGAAACGTGCAAAAAACAATGAAAATATAGTTGTGCTACATAATGAAATTACAAATGACTATTTAGAATTAAGTACAAATATTTATGAAGGAATTGAATACATTGAGATATAAAAATCATGAAAAAAATAATTACATTTTTTGTAGCATTTTATGTAACTTTTTGTTATATTTGTAGTATAATTATTTAAACAATAACACTTAAAAACAACACCATGATACAAGTAACAAATAAAAAACAAGCACTTTCAGAGATAATGAAAACAGCTTGGCAGTTTTTCAAACAAACAGGATTAGAGTTTTCAGAATGCTTAAAAAAAGCATGGGCGAACTATAAATTGCAAAAAGCAATGTTAATTGGAATAGTTAAATTTTATTTTCAAAAAGTAGATGGAACAACTCGTGAAGCGTGGGGAACACTACAAGATGTTGAGGACAAAATTAAGGGTGACAATAGAGCAAAAAATTCAACTATTCAAGTATATTTTGATACTGAAAAACAGGAATTCAGATGTTTTAAGAAATTAAATTTAGTAACAATTTAAAAGCTATAATTATGGATAATTACCCAATAGGCGCGGATTACGATCCAGCAGCACCTTGGAACGAAAGGGAACATATTTGTGAATTTGAACACTACGAGTATTTATGTGTAGTTGATGAAGATGATGAACCGATTTTTGACGAAAACGGAGAATATCAATACATTGAAGTATTAATATGCGAATGCGGAGAAACAAAAACAATACCAAACAATTAAAATATAAAACAATGGAATTAACAGCAAAAAACAAGTTCAATTTATTAGACAAGGTCTTTTATTTTGATGAACAAACGCAAAAATTAAAAGAGTGTAAAATACTTGAAATCAAAGTAAATTTCACCCAAAAAGGAAATGACATTCAATATTGGATTGGTGACGGTGATTCTGATATTGGATTTGCTTATAAGTACGAAAACAAATTATTTGAAACAAAAGAGGATTTCATTAAACAGCTTTAAAATTATGAAAACATTAACAAAGGAAGATTACACAAAGGAGTTAATTAAAGATTTAAGTCATAAGATGGCTAACAACTTTAAATTATATGAAGAGCGTAAGGTCAAATTTTGGCAAATGATGCACCAAAACTGCGAATTACAAAAACAAATTGACGAACTTAGAAAATTAGATTAATATGAATTTATCAAATGACACAGATAGCTTGATTCAAGATTATGAAAACAAGTTTGAAAAAGGAAATATTATCTTGGTTGAAAACATCAAAACCAGAAGGTATATCAAGAAATTAGGAAAAAAGAAAATTGAAACATTCTTTATAGTATCAATGCGCAAAGAAAATGATTATCATGTATTAACACTATACACAGAGGATGGCGATTATTTCCAAAAATTTAGTAAAAAGATTGGAGATAGTAATATAAATTTTGAATATTTTGAATTTTAAATATTATATTTGTAATAATTAAATAATAAATTAATAAAACTATGGAACATGAAATTTTTGCTAAAATCTTTGAGGCTCGAAAAAAAATCAAAGATAGTAATCTAAAAAAATTAGGGTATAATAAATATAGTGAATATTACTATTATACTCCTGAACAGGTCGAAAAGCTAGTGTCAGACACCTGTAATGAATTACATTTGCTTAACATTTTTGAATTAAAAAGAACTGAACTTGGATTAATTGCTCGATTAAGGGTTATTGATATTGATAGCGGAAAAGAGGAAATATTTGAAAGCGCAACAGATATACCAACGATTAAAGCGACAAATGTTGCCCAACAGATCGGTGGGTGCATGACTTATTCAGAGAGATATATATTGAGTTTCTTGTATGGAATTAAAGACAATAACTTGGATTATGATTCTAAGAAGCCAGAAAAAAAATTGCCGGAAATAAAGCCTAATACCGATAAATGGGAGAAAGCTAAACAAACCTTGTTAAGTGGCGAGTACACCATTGAGCAAATTAGAACCAAGTATTATATTAGTGACGAAAACGAAAAATTATTAAAAGATGAAGTTTAAAATTAGATGTAGCGCAATTGGTCAGATAATGACAAATGCTAAAAGCAAAAATGAAACCTTATCCAAGACAACAATTTCCTATTTAGATAATTGGATTAAGGAGCAATTATATCACAGAAAAAAGGAGTTTACTTCCAAATATACCGACAAGGGTTTAATTATGGAGGATAACAGCATTGACCTAATATCTGAACATTATGGATATGATTTATTAATTAAAAACGAAAAACAATACGAAAATGAGTTTTTAAAGGGTACTCCCGATGTGATTATTAACAGCCAAAAATTAGTAATTGATGTTAAAAATTCATGGGATTGCTTTACTTTCCCTTTAATGGAAAATGAAATTCCAACGAAAGGTTATTACTGGCAATTACAGGGCTATATGGCGTTATTAGGATTTGATAAAGCTAGTTTAATCTATACATTAACAGATACACCAGTTCATTTAATTGAAAAGGAAGCCGCTTATTATAGCAAGGATAATGGGCTTGATATAAATGATGTAATTGAGGAATTCGTGGAAAAAATGACTTATTCACATTTGCCTGACAAATTAAGAATTAAGCGTTTTGATATTGCTAGGAATAACGAGGATATTAAAAAGATTGAAAAACGAGTACAAGAATGTAATGAATATATTAATAATTTAAACATAATAAAATGATAACATTAAAAATAGATGTGACAAAGATCACCAAGGAAAGACTTTTTAAGGGTCAAAAAGGAACGTATTTAAATTGTGTATTAATTCCAACACCTAACAGCAAATATGGCGACTATATGATTAAGGAAAATGTAAGTAAAGAGGAAAGAGATAAGGGTGTTGATGGTGCTATTTTGGGTAATGCAAAAGAGTATAAACCTAATAACAATCTGCCAGAGGGTGACATTAAATCAAATAATACGCCTATGGAGATGCCGGACACTGATTTGCCATTTTAATAATTATAAATTAAAAAAAATGAATAAAACAATCTTTCATTTCATTTGGTGTTCCCGAAATCTTTGTTGATTCTATTATACGTATTTATGATAATCAATCTAAAGAAGAACGAAATGAGGTATTGAATTTAATAGATAAAGCTGATTAAATACTGTAAAGGGTGCGCCTCTCATGTTGTAATCCTATTATAATCCTTTTATGGCGCGCCTTTTTTTAACTTAAAAATATGACAATATTAGAACAAATGGAAAAGTGCATTGAGTGGTATGGTGGCAATTACGATAAAGCAACGCCCGATCAATTACTTGATTGCAAAACTAAAATTAACACCTTATTATTTAATTATCTTAATGAGGTAAGCGATCACAAGAAAGATAGTGTATTTTCAACGGTTTATAGAAAGTATCACCACCATAATTTTAAAAGTCAATTGATAGCACAGAAAATGACTGCAACATTGGCAGAAAGCAAGTCAATTGAACATACTTTTCAGGATTTAAAGGACGAAGCAGCCACCGAATCGTTGGCATATTTAAGCAAATTAAAACTTGATCAGGCAAATAAAATAGTTGATGATATTACACAAAGATTATCATTTATTAAGGAAGAAATGAAAAAAGTATAATTATGCAAAAACATATAAAAGTATATATTGATTATTTTGATATTTGCGAACAGGACGTTGTAAAATGTGAAATTTGCGGAAAACAAAGAAGGGTTGATAAAGGTGGATTTGATATACATCATATTAATGGCAGAATCGGAAAGGACGCTAATAATATTGAAAATCTAATACTATTGTGTAGAAAATGCCACACAGATGTACATGAAGGGCGTGAGGAGAAATATATAGTAGTATATGCTCATAAGGTAACATTAGCAAAATTTAGAAAATAGTATTAAAAAATATGTATATTTACGAAAAAATAAAGCACATTAATTTAAAGGTTTCAAGTGGTGTTGTTCCTTTTTATTTTTGTGCTTTTTTTATTAAAATTTTTTTATTATATTTGAGCAAACAAAAGCACTACATGGAAAAAGATTTTATTTATATAACTATATTAATTGAGCGGTTTCGGGTAGTAGTGCACCTTGTTTGCCGCTTTTTTTTTATAGTTTTTTTTATTTATAGATATGGCAAAAGATCCAGCAATTTTGTTTTATACATCTGATTTTTTAACGGGAACTATGTTTATGAGTAATGAGCAAGTAGGCAAATACATTAGATTGCTTTGCGCTCAACATCAAAAAGGCAGATTAACTGAAAAAGATATGTTAAACATATGTAATTCATACGATGAAGATATTTTTGAAAAATTCACAGAAGAAGGTGGTAAATTTTATAATATTCGTTTAGAGGCAGAGATTATAAAAAGACGAAAATATTCTGAAAGTCGCTCTAATAATAGAAAAGGGAATAAAAAGGATAAAAAAGATATGAATAACATATGTAAAACATATGATAAACATATGGAAAATGAAAATGAAAATATAAATAGAGATATAAATAAAAGTATAAATATAGAATTTGATGAATTTTGGAATTTGTATGATTATAAAAAAGGTGATAAAAAGAAATTAGAAAAAAAATGGTTATCGTTAAAAGATAGCGAAAGAAATAAAATTATACAATATCTCCCTGATTACAAAAAATCAACTCCGGATAAGCAATACAGAAAACATCCCGCTACTTTTTTAAATAATAAAGGTTGGGAAGATGAAATAATAATTAATAACAAATCTAAACATTTACAACATGATACAGATTTCTGAAATAATTGAATGGGAAAAAGAAAAAAACGCAAAATTAAGAAATGATATTAAAACAAGATTTAAATTTAATATCAATTCAAATGATTTTATGGAAATATTTATACTATATGCCAATAGAACAATATTAGAAAGAGGTATAGATAAAGATTTTGAGTTAAATTCATTTAATAAAGAAATCATTAATCAATTTCATTATTACATAACAGGAGACGAAAATAATTTTAATGGCAAAATATGGAAGGGGATTATGATAGTTGGAAAAAATGGGACTGGGAAAACCCTATTGTTAAGGTCTTTATTTAAACTAATAAATAATATTTCAAAATTAAGTGTATATCAAATACATTCAAAATTGTTAAACGAATATATTAAAGAAAAAGGTATAGATTCAATTAGACGAAAACCTTTATACATAGATGACATAGGAAAAGAAAGTAAAGAAATAAATGATTTTGGTACTAAAATATTACCTATGGCTGATTTAATTGCTTTAAGGTATGATTCAGGCGCGTTAACGTTTGCAACTTGTAATTATAAGCTTGAAACATTAACAGAATTTTATGGCTTAACAACTACCGACAGGATGAAAGAAATGTTTAATATTATAGAATTAAAAGGTGAATCGTTTAGAAAATAGCTACGAGATAAAAAACGAATGTAATCGTATCATAAAATCATTTAAATTAAATAGATGGTACTTATTTAGTGAAATACCTGAAAACGTCTTTAAAATGCTTTATATGATGATTTGTAATGATTGTAGATTTATAATTGATAATGATTTTGAAAACAGATTTAAAAAAATAATATGAAACCTGATATTTACACAAAAACAGAATGTGCAGGAATAACTTGCAAAAACTTTACAGCTTATTACGGATATCAATCTTTGGAAAATGGTGATTGGTGCTTTGAGGCTGAATTTGATGGAACTAAAATTAAAATACCTTTCAGGAAAATGCAATCTAAAGATATGTATAATTGTAAATATAATTTATTACTTGGGATTGCATGGCTATTTCAAAAATATAAATTAATATATTGATATAATTAAAAGCATGAATGATACAAGAGAATACAATATAGGTAATTCTGATTATTCTAAATACAAAATTCAAGTATGGGATATTTGGATTGAATACGATTTAAATCCTTTTGATGCCGATATAATTAAACGTGTTTTAAGGAACAAGAAAACAGATAACCGCAAATTAGATTACGAGAAAATAATACATATTTGCAAAGAAAGAATTAGACAAATAGAAAAAAAATAAGATATGACAAAAGAAAAGAAAAGATTTGAAAGATTAAACATTAAGCCTTTAAATGAGGATTTTATGAGGTATTTTTTAAGTAAAAAGGAATTAACAAGGATGTTAACTTTTGAGTAACTTTGTAAATTAGATACAAATTATCAACTTTGTATTATATTTGGTAAAAATCCAAAATCATTAAAAGAGTTATTTCTAATAACTTTAAAAAATTTGAAATAAACAATTTTAAGCGATTTTAATATTAAATGATATAAATATATCTAAAAAGAAAAATAATTAAAAACAACTACATATGGGCGAGAAAAAAAGCAATAAAGTAATATTTGAAAACGGTTCATTAGAAAAATTCATTACTGATATAGCAGAATTTACATTAACAGAGGTTATAAAAGGACCTTATAAGGGAATCGATTTAAAAGATACGGCCAAGTCAATTGCGAAACGATATTCAAACGAGTACGAATTTAAAAATAGATAATTAAACAATTGAAAGATGAGAATAACAGATAAAAATATAATATTAGGAAATACTTATAAAACAATAACGGGCGAATTATTTAAATATATTAATCGTGATAAACGAACCAAAACAAACACATTTATAAGATTAAAGGATGATTATGAAATAAAATGTCATGACATAAGTATAAAAAGTTATAATTTTAAAGAGAATTAATAAAATAATTGTATTTTTGTATAAAAATTAATATATGAAATTAGTATTAGAACGGCAAGATTTTATGAATTTCTTAAATGAAAACAAAACTTTAAAGGTTAAGGGGCTTGCATTGGAAAGTGGTGTTAGTTATATGACATTAGAAAAGATTATTTTATATAACCATCAAATTACAGTAAAAATTAGTGATAAATTATTACCAATATTGAGAAAATATGGATGGAATGAAAACGGAAAAGGAAATAATTGAAAAAATAAATGCTTTAAATTTGCAGCTAATGACAATTGAAAAGAATTATTTTTCAGTGAACACATTAGATGAACAAATTGATATGAGCGGGAAATTAGCGACAAAACAAGCCCAGTTGGAGATTTTACAATGGGTTTTAATATAAAAATTATGAAATTATTATTTATTTTAGCGGCATTATTTTTGTTTGTGGTTTTTGTAAAAAAAGCTGAGCAAATAAGACAAAAAGAAAGAAACATTTATAAAAACAGTTTTAAAAGACTAAATAATGTGTAAAAAGGACTTAACTGACATGAAATTACATGAAATAAAAATAGTTAAGGACAAAGGCTGTTTTATAAAAATATTAAGGGTTGTTGGGGGATGGAAATATATAACCACAACCATGGATTCTAAAAATAGCACGAGTGTTTTTGTACCAGAATTTTAGTATATGAAATTAGCAGATATAAAACTAAATCCGAACAATCCTAGATACATAAAGGATGAAAAGTTTGAAAAATTAAAAAAATCAATTGAAGAATTTCCTAAAATGATGACTTTAAGACCATTAGTTGTTAATAATGATAACATTGTTCTTGGCGGTAACATGAGATTAAAGGCATTGACTGAGTTAGGATATAAAGAAATTCCAGACGAATGGGTAAAAAATGCAAATGAACTTACGACAGAAGAACAAAGGCGTTTTATAATTGCTGATAATATTGGTTTTGGTGAGCATGATTGGGAGATGCTACAAACAGAATGGGATGTAAATGAATTGGCTGAATGGGGTTTGGATATGCCTATTGAATGGGAAGATGACGAAAATGAGGTAACAGAAGGTTATAATAAAAAAATTGAAGCACCAATTTACGAGCCACAAAATAAAAAACCAGATATTAAGACGTTATATGATACTGGAAAATATAAAGAATTAATTAATCGAATTGAGAAAAGCAACGCCCCTAATGATATAAAAGATTTTTTAAAAATAGCTGCTTCAAGACATATAGTGTTTAATTATGCAAATATAGCTGACTTTTATAGCCATACGGATGAAAACATACAAGATTTAATGGAGCAGTCGGCTTTAATTATAATTGATTTTAATCAAGCTATTCAAGAAGGATATACTAAATTATCAGAAGAGGTTATACAACAATATCAAGATGAACATGGCAGCTAGGAAGAACGAAACAACTACGGTGATTAATCGTAATTTATTAGACGATCAAAAATCAAGTATATCAACAGAAAAAGACTGGATTAAATTTAGAAATGATTATAATAATGCTTCAAAATTAAATAATAATAATTATCCAGTACAATTAAATCTTGAATTAAATAGTAGTTGTAATATGAAATGTCCTTTTTGTGTTCATGGGTATGAAAAATCACCTTATACAAAAATGAATAGACATACTTTTGTTGATATAATTGAAGAAGCAGTAAAAATAGGTGTTAAAAGTATTAAATTCAGTAATATTAATGAGCCTTTATTGAATAGCGAACTTGAATCATTTATAGAATTTGCTATTAAAAAAGGAATAATTAATACATATTTAGCAACAAATGCAATTTTATTAAATGAAAAAAGAGCAAAGTCATTAATAGATGCTGGATTAACAAAAATATTTATTAGTATAGATGCAACAACTGAAGAAACATACAATAAACAAAGATTAAGCGGAAAATATAATACAGTTATTGATAACATTTTAAATTTAATAAAAATTAAAAAAGAATTAAATATAAAAGAGCCTTACATCCGTGTTAGTTTTCTTGAAAATAAAATAAATAAACATGAAAAAGAGGATTTTATTAAGTTTTGGAAAAAAAAGGCTGATATGATTGGTATACAAAAAATGTATGATGTACCAAATATTAAAACAAATTTAACAATAAATAATAAGATTAATGATTTTAAATGCTCAATGCCTTTTAAATTATTGACAATTGTTTCAAATGGAGATATTTATCCATGTTGTACTATGTATGCGCGTTATTTAAAGTTAGGAAATATTAATACAATGACGTTAAAAGAAGCATGGGATTCTCCTTTAATTAATATAATAAGAAAATTACATAAAGAAAGTTATTATCATTTAATAGAAGCGTGCCAAAAGTGCGCAAATACATAATAATATGAAAGATTTTGCAGTATTTATATTAACCAATGGCAGACCAGATGAGGTTGTTACCTATAACACACTAAGAAAGCAAGGATATACAGGGAAAATATATATAATAATTGATAATGAAGATGATACAGCAGATAAATATTATAAAAATTTTGAAGATGTAATAATGTTTAATAAAGAGGATTATCACGATAAAATGGATTTATGCGATAATTTTGAATCAAGAAAAACAATATTATATGTTAGGCAAGCAGTATGGGATATAGCAAAGGATTTAAATATAAAATATTTTATGCAGCTTGATGATGATTATACCTATTTTAATTATCGATATATAGATAACAAATACAGTCCGGGGGGTGCGCCAAAGAATCTTGATAAATATTTTAATAGTTTATTAGACTTTTATAAATCAATCAAAGGTTTACATAGTGTATGTATGTCACAGGGTGGCGATTTTATCGGTGGTGTAAATTGTGGTATGATACAAAACTATAAGAATCAAGCAAGGAAAGCCATGAATAGTTTTATTTGCTCAACTGATAGACCTTTTAAATTTAATGGTAGAATTAATAGCGATGTAAGTGTTTACACAAACCTAGGTAGTAAAGGGTATTTATTTTTAACAATTCCGTTTGTTGGATTAGAGCAAATACCAAATCAGGCAAAAGATTCGGGAATGAGCGCATTATCAAAAAAACAAGGAACATATATAAAGTCATTTTATAGCGTAATGCAATCACCATCTTTTGTCAAAATATCTATAATGGGAGTGACTGAGAAAAGAATACATCATTTGGTTAATTGGGAGAATGCTGTACCTAAAATATTAAATGAGAAACATAAAAAATGTAATTAATTTTTATATGTTATATAATTTTTATATCTTTCTTTTAATTAAATAATTTTCAAGACTATGAAAACATACAAATCACAAATACCAAAAATCGGGTTAAAAAAAGAGTTTACCGGTTTAAAAAAAGCAAAAATACAATCCTCTGCAGATGCTTATGATTACATGAAGCAATTTTATAGTGATGATATAGAAATATATGAATCAATGTTTCTGTTGTTATTAAATAAAGCTAACACCACAATCGGATGGGTAAAATTATCACAAGGGGGGGTAGCCGGAACTGTAATAGACATAAAACTTATTGCAAAATATGCCGTAGAATCATTAGCCAGTAGTGTAGTTATTGCACACAATCATCCTTCTGGAAATATACAACCTAGTAATGCAGATATTAACATTACTAAAAAAGTAAGTGATGCATTAAAATTATTTGATGTAACTTTACTGGATCATTTAATT